>Ga0102924_1000200_pt1 | contig 76517 bp, 62 predicted proteins | sample PaiPotPPM11metaG_FD_80116 | JGI IMG/M metagenome (GOLD analysis project Ga0102924, IMG submission 80116) | Iron sulfur acid spring bacterial and archeal communities from Banff, Canada, to study Microbial Dark Matter (Phase II) - Paint Pots PPM... ...
GGGGAGTTCGCCGCGATCGCTGTCGCCGCACCGGGCAACACCGTGTTGACGAGGATGCCGTGATCGCGGCCCTCGAACGCCAGCGCCCTGGCCAGGCCATACACGCCGCCCTTGGCGGCGGCGTAGTTGGCGATGGCCTGCATCGCCCACATGCCACCGCTTGACCCGATCATGACGACGCGGCCATATCCCTTCTCCCGCATCACTGGCCACGCTGCCTGCGTCACGTGGAAGCAACCGCCGATGTGAACCGCAAGCACGGCGTCGAGATCCTCGGGGGTCTGGTCCTCGAACCAGCCGTTGCGCATGATGCCCGCGTTGTTGACAAGCGCATCGACCGTCCCGAAGCGCTCCAGCGCGGTGTCGACAATCGCCTTCCCCCCGGCACGATCAGCGACCGAGTCATATGAGGCTGTGGCGCGGCCGCCCTCGCGCTCTATCTGAGCGACCACCTCGTCGGCGCGGTCATGCTCACAGTCATTCACGACCGCCAGCGCGCCGTGGCGAGCCAGATTAAGCGCATATGCCCGGCCAAGACCGGCGCCAGCGCCAGTGACGATCGCTACCTGACCATCGAGGCGCACCCTTGTCATCGCGCCCCAGCCTACCAAACAACCGATTGATTTGGGTTGGTAGAATCGGTGCGATTGCAGCGCGAAACGGGAGGATGTATGTGGATCGAGGCGACTACGCTGGGAGACCTGGTTGACAGGGCGGCGGTGCGCAGTCACGGCCCTGCGCTGGTGCTCCCCGAGGCGCGCCTCACGTATCCGGAGCTCTCTGAGCTAACGGACCGCGTCGCGCGCGCCCTCCACGCACTCGGCGTCTCTGCCGGCGACAAGGTCGGCATCCTGATGCCCAACTGCGTGGATTTCATTGCCACGCTCTTCGGCGCCGCCAAGCTGGGCGCCGTCGTGGTTCCCTTCAACGGTCGCTTCAAGACACACGAGCTTGGTCACGTAGTAGCTCACTCCGACGCTCGCGTTCTCGTCACCGCCGCTGGGCCGACAGGGACTGTCGACTACCCCGACCTACTGGCGGAGGTCTTTCCCGAACTTCCGGACCAGGACGCGCGCAGCCTGAAGCTCGAGTCGGCGCCGCTGCTGCGTCAGATCGTCGACCACGGCGGCGAGCGACCCGGGTTCCTCAGCCGTGCCGACTTCGAGGCCGGTGCAGCGAACGTCGACCTGCACGAGGTTAAGCAGTTGCAGGAGCGGGTCCGGATCCGTGACGTAGCGCTCCTGATGTACACGTCAGGAACGACGGCGAAGCCGAAGGGCTGCCTGCTCACTCATGAAGCGCTCGTCCGCCACGGTCGCAACGTGGCGCTCAGCCGGTTCTTCCTGACGTCGGATGATCGTTTCTGGGACCCGCTGCCCCTGTTCCACATCGGAGGGATCGTTCCGATGCTCGGGTGCTTCTCAGTCGGGGCCACCTACTGCCACGCGGGTCACTTCGACCCCGACGTCGCCCTGCGCATGCTCGAAGAGGAACGCGTCACGGTCGCATATCCGGCGTTCGAGACGATTTGGCTGCAGGTTCTCAACCATCCTCGCTTCGCCGAGGCCGATCTCCGTTCGATCCGATTGATCCAGAACATCGCGGTCCCCGAGCGGCTGATCCGGATGCAGGAGGCCATGCCTTGGGCGGCGGAGGTCTCTTCCTTCGGGGCGACCGAATGCTCGTCGAACCTGACCCTGCCACTCCCGGACGATCCGTACGACGCGCGGATGAACACGCTGGGACACCCAGTCCCGGGAATGGAGATCAGGGTTGTCGATCCGGAGACCGGAGAGGTACGCCCGCCCAACGTGGTCGGTGAGCTGCTCTTCCGCGGCTATGCATGTTTCGAGGGCTACTACAAGGACCCGCAGCTAACCGCCGCGGCTATCGACGATGACGGCTGGTTTCACTCAGGCGACCTCGGCAAACTCGACGCCGATGGCCGGTTCATCTACACAGGGCGCCTGAAGGACATGCTCAAGGTAGGCGGAGAGAACGTATCGGCACTCGAGGTTGAGGACTTCCTGGCTTCCCACGAAGCGATCGACATCGTCCAGGTAGTGGGCGCTCCGGATGCTCGTTATGGGGAAGTCCCGGCCGCGTTTGTCCAGCTCAAGCCGGGCCACAAGCTCGACGAGGACGAGCTGATCTCCTTCTGCGTGGGAAAGATCGCGACCTTCAAGGTGCCACGTTACGTACGCGTCGTCGATGAGTGGCCCATGTCAGGGACGAAGATCCAGAAGTACGTGTTGCGCGAGCGAATCGCTAACGAACTGCACGATCGTGGGATCAGGGAGGCGCCACGGATCGCCATTGGGACGGCTGAGCCCCCTGTCACCGTATGACTCGGGCGACGGGGACCGTCGATCCCGACGCCAAGCCTGCCGTGCAGTCGTTTCCGCGGTTGTTCGAGCCCCTCAGTCTTGGCCCGCTGACGCTGCCCAACCGGCTCGTGATGGCACCGATGGGCACCGGCCTTGACGACGAAGACGGAATGAACGATGCGGCTATCGAGTACTACCGGCGGCGAGCGGCGGGCGGTATCGGCACGATCACGGTCGAAGCGACGCTCGTCGATCCCCGCACCGACGGTCCCGAGCCGCGGCTCCACAACACCCAGCATCTGCCGGGTATGCGCCGGCTGGCCGACGTGGTGCGTCGGGAAGGATCCGTCGTTGGCATCCAGTTGCTGCACCCAGGCCGGCAGGCTGAGCTGGGCGCTCGTTACGCGCCGTCAGCGATCCCGCTCAATTCTGTTTCACCCGTGCCGCAGGCACTAACAGCCGCGGGCATCGACGAGATCTTCGGTTATTACGTCCGCTCGGCGGCGCTCGCTCGTGAGGCGGGCTTCCAGTTCGTGGAGATCCACGGCGCACACGGTTACCTTCCCTCCGACTTCCTCTCCCCGATCGCCAACCACCGCAGCGATCAGTACGGGGGCGATCTCGAGCGACGAGCACGATTCGGGCGGGAGCTTGTGCGAGCACTGCGGGCCGCAGACCCTTCGATGCCCGTGATCTACCGTTTGAGCGGAGACGAAGGACTGCCCGGCGGAATCACGATCGAAGATTCCGTGCAGATGAGCCGCTGGCTGGAGCAGGACGGAGTCGCCTGCGTAAGCGTGTCGGCAGGCAACTGGCGATCGCTTGAGGTCACGCTAGCTCCGATGTTCATGCGCCGGGGCCACCTTGTGGACCTGGCCGCCACCGTCACGGCAGCAGTGGGGATCCCGGTGATTGCGGTTGGCCGCCTCGATGACCCAGAGCTCGCCGAACGGGTGCTCTCCGACGGGGCCGCCGATCTGATCGCCGTCGGTCGAGGTCTGATCGCCGATGCCGACTGGGCCGCCAAGGTGCGTGCCGGAAGCAGGGAGGACGTACGGCCATGCATCGCCTGCAACGCCTGCGTAGACCTCGTCGGTCGCGGAGGCGAGGTGCGTTGCGCTGTCAACCCCGAGGTGGGGCGGGAGCACGAGTGGAAGCCCCGACCTGCGGATCCACCCAAACGAGTGGCGGTGGTCGGTAGCGGGCCGGCTGGACTGGAGGCCGCGCGAGTCGCTGCAATGCGAGGTCACGCGGTGACGTTGTTCGAGCGCGATGAGCGGATCGGCGGCAAGCTTGAAGTGGCCTCGAGCGCGCCGAGCAAGGCCGACGTCCTGCGGTTCCGCGACTACGAGGAGCTGGTGCTGCAGCGCCTAGGGGTCGAGGTGCGGACCGGCCGCGAGGTGCGCCCTGGCGACCGGTCACTGGACGGCTTCGATGTCGTGGTCGTGGCCATCGGCGCTAGCGCCATGCAGCCGCCGATTCCGGGGATCGACGGCCCGAACGTCCACGATGCGCAGGCCTTTCTTCGTTGCGAGGTGCCGTTCGAGCCTGGAGATCGTGTCGTCGTCATCGGCGGCAGCGCGACCGCCTGCGAGACCGCCGAGCTGTTGACGGACCAGGGCGCGGCCGTGGCGATCCTGGAGATGCAGCCCGCGATCGGAATCGGAATCGAGGCGATCACCCGGCGTTATCTCGTCCGCGCGCTCCGCCGCGCCGGCGTCGACATCCGCACGAACACGCACGTGACGAGGATCGAGTCCCACCGCGTCCTGTTCACGGGACCCGATCGACAACTCGGGTCGCTTCCCGCCGACCACGTGGCGCTGGCGGTGGGATGGAAGCCACGCGGAGAACTCTTGGCAGATCACAGCGATGGCGCGGAGGTGATCGTGATCGGCGACGCGAAGACACCGGCCGATTTCGTCGCGGCGGTCAACGCGGGAGCCGACGCAGGCTTGGCAGTCTGATACGCTTCTTACATGCCAAACGTTTGGTTGGCTGGCGCGCTTGACCGCCTATCATGCCCGCAGCAAGGTGTAAGGGACGAGCGGGAGCTGCACAGGATGAGGCGCATTGGTCGCGCGAGCCCACGTGTCCTTCGCGAGCCCGATGTCCGCTTGCTCGTCGGATTGCTCGTGGCGGTAATCCTCGCCGTGCCATCCCCTGTGGCGCTAGCCGCCACAAGAAGCGTTTCGATCGTGTTCCACTACCGGAACGATCCCCCATTGCCAACCGGCGCCAGCTGTCCTACCCGCAACGGAGTACCGGGCTTTGGAGTCGTCAATTCCGCCCACTCCGGGTTGAGCGGAGGCGACACCTGGATCGGGCAGAGCGTGGTTACCGACACGACCTGCATCTACCTGCTCCCAGACGGTTCACTCGACTACACCGGAACGGAGGCGGGCACGGTCACGCTCAGGGGGTGTGGGACCGGGTATATCGCGTTTGCCTACACCGGACACGCTAGTGCCCCACACATTCCCAGTCTTCTCCGGGACGATCACTCCGACTGGCAGATTCTGCCGCAGTCTGGGACCGGGCCGCTGGCGGGCCTAACGGGCTCCGGCGTGGCGGATGACCAAGTGCGGCCCGACCTGACCGCATCCGGAGTCGGTAAAGGAAATGCCTTGTGTCGGGTTCCCGAAGCAATCAACCCGTGTCTCGCGCAGGCGGGAGCGCTCAAAGGTCACCGGATTGGTTTGATCGCTTTCGGGCTCAGACGGCGTCAATTGCTCCGACGGGTTGGAGTCGTTCCTACCCGACGCACGCCGACTTCGTACCAATGGTGCGTCTCCGGCGTCCGAGGGCGAGTAGCGGTGATCTTCTACCGCGGCCGCGCGGCCGCCGTGGCGACATCGGTCTCGTCCCAACGTATCGGAGGGGTGAGTCCTGGTTCTTCCCTGTCTCACCTGCGTGCGGCATATCCGCATCTCGTTAAGCTGGGAGCCGACCTGTTCCGCGCAGCGCCGGGGAATTCGGCGTTCTTCCTCGTCGCGCACAACCACATACGTCTCGTCGGTGTGGCGCAGCATCGGCTACTCAGCTCCCCCCACCGGCTGCTTAGCCTTATCAGGCGGGCGAAGTTGGCGTAGCCCGAGCTTGAGGCACTTTGAGCACCGCGGTTCCCGTGAGCGCCCGCTGACCGTCCTCGACATCGAGCCAGACAGTACAGCTCGCATGGGCCGCATCGGCCACCCAATCAACGCTGTCGATTCGCCCGCCCGCAACAACACTGTCACCGGCAAAGACGCTGCCGAGTAGCCGGACGTGGAGCTCCACGACATGACCTTCCGGGATGCTCGAGCGCAGCATGTCGAGGACGTAGCCGAAGTTCGCCGGCCCCTGGTTCACCGGTCGGTCGCCTAGGCCGGCAGCTCGTGCGGCCGCAGCGTCCAGATGAATTGGGTTCGGGTCGCCGAGGATCTCTGCCAGCGTGCACATGGCCTCGGAATCGACCGGATCGATCCTGCGCGGCCCAAGCTCGGCTCCCGGTTTCAACGTCACGCGCGCTCCTTTCGCGGCAGCACGAACACGTTGCGGACGGTTGCGGCGAGCCGCTCTCCCTCCAACAACCGCTCCTCAACCGTGAGCAGATCAAACATGCCCGCTCGGCGGCCGTCCTTTCTCTCGACCCCGACGACCTCCCCCTCCACACGGTATTCGCGGTTGACCCGAAGCGGGATGGCGAACGTGAGCATGCACGAAGCCAGCATCGGCCCGTCGGCGATATCAAAAGCCGCCAGCGCCAGCAAGTCCGCGACATCGATACCGATTCCCCGCTGAGTCGCGATATAGCCCCAGACGGGATGTGCCTCCCCCTCGGACAGGCCCCGGCCTCCCAAGGCGCGGACAAGGCGAGCGTTCTCCTCGGCAGTGATCGTGAAGCGACCCTCCGGCAGCCTCGTCCCCGGCAGCGCGGCAAGGTCTACAACCATCAGAACGAGCGGGGCAGTCCGAGCTGCTCGGCGATCACATTGCGCGCCATCTCGTTGGTAATGGGTCCGATCTGCCACAGGCGGGCGTCACGCCAATAGCGCTGCATGTCGGTCTCCGCCGAGTACCCCATGCCGCCGAGGATCTGGATGCCCTTGTCTGCGGCCTGAACGGCGGCGTCGGAGGCGGCGACCTTGACCATCGTCGTCTCAAGGTGAGCGTCGCGGCCCTGTGACTGCAGCCAAGCGGCGTTCTGGACCATCAGCTCCACCTGCTTTCGCTCGATCGCGATGTCGGCGACGTAGTGCTGGAGGATCTGGAACTGCCCGATCGGCTTCCCGAACGCGTGGCGCTCTTTCATGTAAGCGAGCGCGTCCTCAATGATCCCGTCAAGGATCCCCAGACAGAACGACGACACCAGCGTGCGCTCATTATTGAGCGTTGGCAGCAGCATGTACCACGCCTTGCCCGGCTCGCCGAGCAACAGCTCGTCTTCGACGAAGACGTCGCTGAGCCCCACGTCGCACGACCCGATCGAGCGCATTCCCAGCTTGTGGATGTGCGCGATCTGCACCCCGTCCGCCGCGGTCGGCACGAGGAAGAGCGACACTCCCTGCGTACGACGCTCAACCTCCTTATCCGTTCGTGCGAGCAAGAGGATGTAGTCGGCCACGTGCGCGGAGGTGCACCACGTCTTGTTGCCGCCGATGATCCAGCCTCCATCGACCTTCTTCGCCGTCGTGCGCATTCCTCCGAGGACATCGGTCCCGCCGCCGGGCTCAGTGAAGCCGATCGCGAAGCGGAGCTCCCCCCGGGCGATCGCCGGGAGGAACCGGCGCTTCTGATCCTCCGTCCCGTAGATACCGATCGATTTCGCGCCCGCGAAAGACGTCAGCGCCCACACCCACGAAAGGCCGGCGAGCGAGCGGGCGAGTCCGCGGCCGAGTTCCACCTGGGTGAAGATGTCACCGCCCTGGCCGCCGTACTCCTCGTCGATCGCGATCGCGTGGAAGCCCGCCTCGGTCATCTTGTCCCACAGCTCGACCGGATACTCCTCGTCACGCAACTCCAAAGCCCGTGCGTAGTTCTTAGGCGCCTCCCGCTCGACCCAGTCGCGGACCATGTCCCCGAACATCCTCATCTCGTCGGTCGGCTCGAAGTCCACTACGCGCCCCTGAGGTCGTAGGCGGCCCAGAGTTGAAGTGCCGACGCGGCCATAGCCGCTGTGCTGAGCGAAACGGCAGCGACCGGAAGCCGACGACGAACGATTAGGTTTGCAGCTGCGTCGGCCGCATCGACGAACGCGGAAAGGACGAGCCACCGCCTCGCCTGGGAAGGCCGTTCGGCAACGCCCAGCGAAGTCCAGGCCATCAGCAGGTCGCGCGCGCCTAGCGATCGCAACAGCGTCTGGGTTTCGGGTCTCGCGGCAGCATCCGATCCAAGCCAGGTCGACGACAGACGGCGCGGGGCCACTAGCGCGGCGCTGCCCACCACCAGGCGCATGTAGCCGATCGTACGCACGACGTCAGCACCGCTCATACCGTGGTTCAGGCTATCAAACTACTGTTTGGTCGCCGCCCCATAGAGCATTCCGGCAACTGGGCCAGAAGCTCGGCGGCGGCGACGCGAAAGCCCTGCACGCCGGCAAGCTTGATCTGCTCATAGCCACGGACCAGGTCAGGCAGTTCTGCGATCGCCACCGCGGTCTGGAGTGACGCGCGGTCAAGACGCTCGAGCGCTGTTTCGACGAGTTCCATGTACTCCCGCGGAAGCCGCCGCTCGACACGCCGCACTTCGCTGTGACCAAAGGGGTCCAGTGGCGTGCCTCGCAAGACTCGCATCGCCCGGAGCGACGCGAATATCGCGATTGCTGGACGCCCGAACCGCAGCTTGTGGCGGAGGCCCACGGCACGGAGCAGCGGCGGGTGCAAGTGAAAGCTGACCTTCGATCCGGCTGGCAATCGTGCGAGTTCGTCGAGGTGCAGGCGAGCGACCTCGTACTCGTCCTTGTATGCGATCAACTTGTGCAGCCCTATGGCCACGGCCTCGGTTACGACTGTGCTTCCGGGCAGACGCTCGAGCTCGAGAGCCTGCACGCGCCGAAGCTCGCGCACGTAATGGACGGCGGCGCGTCGCCCGCCCCATCCACGGAGATCGGGAACGCGGATTTCAAGGAGGTCCCGAAGGCGGCCGGCGTCGGACGTGATCGAGTCGATCAGCCGCAGATCATCTGGCGTCCGCTCCGGTACCGGCCGGCCCTGGTTGAGGGTGGCGCGAACAATCTCCGGTCTGGCTACGCACGCCCGCCCCCATTCCAGCGCGGCCAGGTTCATCTCGACCTGCACGCCGTTGAGCGTGAGTGCCTGGCGCAGTGACTCCAGCGTGACCGGCACAGCGCCTCGCTGCCAGGCCGCACCGAGGACGATCACGTTGGCCAGCATGTGGTCGCCGAAGACCACCGTGGACAACTCCTGGGCGTCGATGAAGACGTTGTCGCTTGCTCGGGTGACGGCATTTATCGCGCAGGTCGCCGCGCCGACGTCAGGGATTGGGGCCTCGACGTCCAGGACCATTCGGGCGGTTGGCACGACGCTGGTGGAGACGATCGCGACCGTTCGCCCTGGTTCGGCCAGCGCAAGCGTCCGCGGCGACGCCGCAGTGACTATGTCGAGACCGAGCAGTACGTCAGCACCCGCCGTCGCGGCGCTCGCACCTCCGTCCACAGGTGAGTCGGAGATGCGGATGTCAGAGCTCACGGGACCAGCCTTCTGGCTGAGGCCCGTCTGATCGAGTCCAGCCGCGTAATGGCTGTCGAGCAACGCCGCCATCCCAAGCACCTGGCTGACCGTGACCACGCCCGTGCCGCCGATGCCCGCCAGCCGGATCCGGACGTCGCCGCCCCTGACGCACGGTACGGGCTCCGGCAGCTCCAGATCCGGGAGGCGCAGCTCCTGCTCGCGCTGCTCCGGAGCGATCACGCTCATGAAAGAGGGACAGTCGCCCTCGAGGCATGAGAAGTCCTTGTTGCACGAGCTCTGATGAATGCGCGTCTTACGCCCGAACTCGGTCTCGACCGGCTCGACCGACAGGCAGCCGGACTTCTGCCCGCAATCGCCACAGCCCTCGCAGACTCGCTCGTTGATCATCACTCGTTGCGGCGGCTCAGGTGCCTTGCCCCGCTTGCGGGCTCGACGCAGCTCGGCCGCGCACGTTTGGTCGTGGATCAGAGCCGTGACGCCCTCAACCTCGGCCAGCTCCCGCTGCGTGCGAAGGATCGCGTCACGCCCCCGCAGCTCGACTCCAGCGGGAAGGGATACGCCGCGGTAGCGGCCTGGATCCTCGGTCGTGATGACGATCCTCCGGACGCCCTCGGCTCTCAGACTGCGGGCAAGCGCCGGAACCGACAGCTGTCCCGCGACGGCCTGCCCGCCGGTCATGGCGACGGCGTCGTTGTAGAAGATCTTGTAGGTGACGTTGATACCGGCCGCGACCGCCGCGCGGATGGCGAGTGAGCCCGAGTGGTGCAAGGTTCCGTCGCCGAGGTTCTGGATGAAGTGACGCGGCTCCAGAAATGGCGCGGCGCCGATCCACTGCGCTCCCTCGCCGCCCATCTGCGTAATGCCGGTTACCCGGCCGCGGCCGGCCGGATTCAGCATCACCATCGTGTGACAGCCGATCCCGGCCCCGACGATTGCGTCGTCCGGCGCCTTGGTGCTGGCGTTGTGTGGACAGCCCGAGCAAAACGCCGGCGTCCGCGACGCGCGGATTTCTGCCACAGGCCGGGATTTCGCGGCCTCGACCGCGGCGAGGCGGTCGCGAACGGAGGCGATCTCGCGACCCCGCAGAATCGTGCGGGCCACCGCAGCGGTGACCACGTCCACGGTCAGCCCACCGGTCGCAGGCACCAGCCGTTGGCCGCCGCGGTCGCGCTCTCCCAGCACGACGGGGGTCGCGGGCCCACCATAGAGCGCGTCTTTGACGAGTCGCTCAAGGAACGGGCCCTTCTCCTCGAGAACGAGCACCTCGTCCAGCCCCGCGGCGAACCGCCGAACCGCTACCTCGTCGAGGGGATAGAGCAGCCCGACCTTGAGGACCCTGCACTCGCCGACGAGACCAAGGAGAGATAGCGCCTGAAGGAGATGTTGATAGCCGGTACCGGCAGCGATGATCCCGAGCTTTGCGTCCGGCGGATCGGCGACGACCGCGTTCAGGGCGTTCTCGCGGGCATAGCGCTTAGCGAGCTCGAGCCTCACCTCGCGCAGCGTGCGCTCCATCTCGAGCGATTGGGGGGCGAGCAGGTGGCCCGATGGCTGATGCACATAGGGGGCGCCGTTCCACTCCATCAACGGCATCGACGGACTTACGCGGCCTGCACCGACTTCGATCGTGGCCGTCGCATCGGCCGCCGCAGTCGGAACCTTCAACGCGGCCCACAGCCCGGAAGCCCTCGAGCAGGAGATCGCATGGCGACCGAGGTCGAGCAGCTCCTGGACGCTTCCAGGTGCAAGGACGGGTACCTCGAGGGCCGCAAGAAGTGATTCCGACGCGCTCGGCAGCGTTGATGACTTGCACTCGGGATCGTCGCCGCACAGCGCGAGCACGCCACCACGCGGGTGGGCGCCAACCCAGTTGCCGTGACGGATGGCATCAGCCGAGCGATCTACACCGGGCGCCTTTCCGTACCAGACGCCGAGCACGCCGTCGTAGCGGGCGCCGGGCAACGTCGTGGCGAGCTGAGACCCCCAGACCGCGGTCGCGCCGAGCTCCTCGTTTACCCCAGGCCGGTGGACGATCTCGTGCTCGGCGGCGATTCCCTTCAGTCCTGCGACTTCGCGATCGAATCCGCCGAGCGGCGAGCCTTGATAGCCGGATACGAACACGGCCGTGTGAAGCCCCTGCGCCGCGTCGGCTCGATGCTGATCGAGCAACACGCGAACTAGCGCCTGCACGCCCGACATGAACGCACGCCCTTCTTGAAGGAGGTACCGGTCCTCCAGCCGAACCGTCCTGGCGTGCCGGCGAACGCGGGTGGTTCCCATTGGTCAAATAGTAGACCAATAGGGTGATCTGTCAACCAAGCGTCTGGTTGGTCACAAGCGGTTAGGGTTTCAAGCCGACCGCGGGAGCTTCGATCCTGTCTCCTGTTCCCACCCGCGCTCCATCGCAGCCAGGTGCTCATCCATCACCTGGTCGATCGCCGCGGCATCGCCGGACCTGAGGGCCGCGACGGTCCGCTCGTGGACGTCGATCACCCACTCCGGGATTGGCGGCAGCCGCAGCGCGAGGTCGCGTCCGATCTCGAGCTGGCGAAGGAGCTGGCGCATCAGCCCGACGATCGTTCCGTTCCCGGTTGCCCGCGCAAGCTCGAGGTGGAATTGCGTATCGAGCTGGAGGAAGCGATCCTCTTGGTCAAGGACGTCGCCGCCAGCCATCAGGGCCTTGTGGCCCTCGACCGTCGCTGCCATGCGCTCGAGGTTCTCAGGGGTCGCCCGCTTTGCGGCCAGCTGAGCGATGTTCGGCTCGAGCAGACGTCGCGCCTCGAGCACCTCCCCTAGTTCGCTGAGGCGAATCTCCGACTTCGCGCGTACAAGGTCGATCGGGACGTAACCTGACTGGACGAAGATTCCCCCACTGGGGCCGGTGCGCACGCTGACAACGCCTGCATCGGCGAGGACTCGCACCGCCTCCCGCAGGGTGGGCCTGCTGATCCGTAACGCTCGCGCCAGCTCGCGCTCGGACGGCAGCCGCTCGCCCTCGACGAGCTCCCCCTCTCGGATTCGCTGTGCAATCTGCTCGACTGCGCCCTCGAATGCCCGTCGCGGACCGATCGGCACGAACGGGGCGCGGAAAGCCAGATCCATCGGCACCACCGTACCGTTGCGACCCGCCGTCGGCTAAGCGATCAGTTCACGTACGCTGGCACGGACAGTCGCCGCTCCTGCGGGGTCGGCGGCCGACTCGACCTCGGCCAGAACCCGGTCGTTGCCCAGCAATGGCTCCTGCCCAGCTACGCGGGGAAAGAAGCCGGCATGAAAGTGACGCGCGGCCTCGCCGAGATAGACGACGTGCACCCGCTCCGCCGCAGTTGTTTGCTTGAGCGCGGCTCCAACCGTGCGAATGTGGTGTCCAAGCGAGTCCGCTTGCCCATTCGTCAGCCCGTCGGGCCCATCGACGTGTTCCCTCGTTGCGAGCATGATCCATCCCGGCACCTCGGCTACCTGGTACGCGCACCACGTGCCGTCGTCGAGCACCACCCTCTCAGCTGCCTGAGACGCCAATAGCTCGCAGATGTGGCAGGGCACAACCTAGACCGTGACGCTGAGCCGCTTGAGGAGCTTCAGCGCGTTTCCGCTCCGGATCTTCTCCCGATCCTCGTCGGCGAGCCCAATGCCGTCGGTTAGATCCCCGTGGAAGTTGTCCGAGCCGCCGAGGTTGTCGCCGTAGACGAAGCGATCGACTCCCACCAGATCAACCAGTGCCTTGCGCATGATGGGGTCATGGATATCCGGGTCGAAGTAGAAGTTCTCGAGGTACTCGTCGACCGGCTTCTCGTTGATGCTGTCCGGTGCCATCGTCCGGTTGGTTTGGGTAAAGCGTCCGAGGTGGTACGGGACGAACCCGCCGGCGTGGGTCACGTAGAAGCGCAGGTCGGGATAACGGTCCAGGACGCCGCTGCAGATCAGGTACCAGACACACAGCGTTTCGTAGTAGCTCATGCCGACGATCGAGGAGGCGTCGTAGGGATCCTCTGCTCCGTGACCGCTCGCCGATGCGTTGTAGCCGTGGACGAACACCGGCACGTCGAGCTCGCACAGCCGTTGCCACAACGGGTCGTACGCTCGGTCGTAGACCTCGCGACCGGCGAAGTTGGCGCCGCCCATCATCATCCCGATCGCCCCAAGCTCCTCGACCGCTCGCTCGAGCTCGCGCGGTGCTGCGTCGAGATCTGCCATCGGCACCAGCGCCCAGAAGTCGAACTTCTCCGCGTCCTGGGCGCAGAACTGAGCCAGTTCGTCGTTGACGACCCTCGCAAACTTCGTTCCGAAGTCACCGGTCCAGTACATGAACATGTGGGCCGGCTGCGAGAGGACGAGCTTGTCGATCCCCCGCTCTTCCATTCGCCGGTACTGGGCCTCCAGGGAGAAGTACTCGGCGGGATGCGGCTGCTGCTTGTTCTTGTTACCCAGCATCCAGTCGCCGATCTTCAGCGTGTTGTTCTCCCAGTGCGGCCCCCAATGCGGGTCCTGACCGAACATCCCATAGGTCAGCTCGTGGGCATGGATGTTGATGAGCATCGTGACCCTTAGATCAAGACCATCGGATTGCCGGGCTGCGCGGGGACGTACTCGTCGGCCATCGCCCGCTCGTGAAGTTCGGCCAGCGACAGTCCGCTGCGTCTCGCTTCGAGCAGCTTGGCCGGATCAACCTGGCTGCCCATCGGGTTTTGGAGCATGCGGGGCGAGCTCATGATCTCGCGCGGCTTTGACGCGTCCTCCCATGCGTCGCAGCACAGCTCTACCGTGTTGTTTTCGGGGTCCTTGTAATAGAAGGCGAACGTCGGCCCGTGGTCCGTGCAAAGTGCCGGCTCGATCCCGTCGCCCTTGAGCCGCTCCCACGAGGACAGGAGATCGTCGATGCTGTCGTATTCGAACGCCAGGTGGTTGACGCCCGGCATGAAGTTGCGCTCGGGATGGTCCTTGAACATCGGCAGCTTGAAGAAGCCGCCGCGATGGTGCTCCTCGTCGTTGCTGACGTAGGCGGACTGTGGCGGCGCGTCCTGTGAGACATCGGTTTGGCGCGCTTCGAGCACGATTTCGTAGCCGCAGACCTTGCTGTACCAGTCGACCATCTCATCGAGCTTCAGCGTCCGCATTCCCCAGTGGTGGAGTCGCGGCTTGATGATCGATCCATTGCCCTGCGCCATGTCTCTCCTCCTCATAAATTCGTGACCAACACGCTCGAAATTCTACCGGTCGATTGATTGAACACGCGTCGGGCTTCGCCTTCTATTTGACTGGAACACGTGCGCGTTGCGGCAATTCGACCTCGCCCTCGACGATCCCCTGGACGAACTCCTCAAGCTGTTGCTTGGAGATGTCGGGGATCCCCCACGCTTGCATTAGACGCGTGGTCTTGATCAGGTGTCCGCAGAATGCGGTCAGCTCGACCGCGCCCCGAACGCCGAGTCTGTCCTCCACCGCCCGGTAGAGGGCCGTGGTCATTGTCCCGCGTGCGACCGCCCGGATGAAGTCAGCCATTTGACGCTCGTCGTCGGTTAATTCGTCCTCGTGTCCCCGCACGAGCGCAAGAATCGCCTCCGGCCGCACGCCGACCGCCGCAGCATCCGGCGCATGGACGTACAGCACCCAGTTGATCCCGAGTTCGTCGGACATCACCATGTCGACCCACTCGCGGTCGATGTGTCGCATGCCCCCCTCGTACTCACCGGTGCGCCTGTAGACCGCGCCGAGGTCACTCATCCCAGCCGCGATCAACGGGCTGTTCAGCAACGCTGCGAAGTACGGCTGGACGCGATCGCCTGGGAATGCTCTGAGGACCTCGGGGTGGCGGAAGCGCTTGACGAAGTCGGCGTAGCCGTACGCGGTCTGGCGTTCGACGACGCGGTCGTATGCGTCGAGCTCATCCTCCCTGACGGCGTCCCGCGCTGGCATCGGTGGCGGCCATTGGCCGGGTTCTGACATCGAGGCTCCTCCAGTCGTCGGGGACGGCAAGCTACGTATTCTGCCAAACGTATGGTAGGCTAGCACCCAGCTCGAGCAGCGAGCCGCAGTCGACCCCTACCGTCGCGGAGGAGACCCAGTGAACCCCCTTTCGTTTGACGAGTACAAGGAGAAGTACCCGCACATCCGCATGGAGCGGTCCGAGGACGGCATCCTGCTGATGCAGCTCCACAACGGCGAGGGCGGGGAGTTCGAGTGGTCGTTCAGCAACCACCATGAGGTCGCCTTCTCGTGGCGAGATGTGGGCGCCGACCGGGAGAACAAGGTGATCATCCTGACGGGCTCTGGCGACGCGTTCCTGCGAAAGGAGTACCTGCAGGTCGACAAGGTGGATCGCGAGGGGATGCACGACGCACAGAAGCGGGCAGTGGAGTGGATCGATGCCCACTCTCACGGCAAGCGACTGGAGATGGACCTGCTCGAGATCGAGCAGCCAATGATCGCTGCGCTGAACGGGCCGTGCACGATCCACGCCGAAATCCCCCTGCTGTGCGACATCGTGCTGGCGGCGGAGCACACAGTGATCGGCGACCACGTCCACTTCGACTTCGGTCTCGTCCCCGGGGACGGGGTCCAGGTGATCTATCCGATGTTGATGGGGCTCAACCGCGCCCGCTATTTCATGCTCACAGGCCAGGAGCTGTCGGCGCAGGAGTGCAAGGAGCTGGGACTGGTGAACGAGGTGCTCCCGCAGAGCCAGGTTCTCGACCGTGCCTACGAGCTGGCCCAGTTCATCCTGCGGGCTCCTCCGACCGTGGTTCGTCTGTTCCGGCCCACCATCCTCCAGCAGGTCAAGCGACAGTTCCTCGATTCGGTCAGCCACGGCTTGATGATGGAGGGGATGGCCGCGGTCGCCAACTATCCGGACCGCGACATCAAGGTTCCGCGCGTTCCCTCGGACGGGGCATCAGACGCCGCGCGCGAGCACAGCGTGGCCTGACGCCGTTGCGAGCCGGCGGAATCTCGCTGATTCCTCCTCCCGTCGGCTCGCACGCACCTCGGGATCCGCTTCTCGGCCTCCCCTGAGAAGCGGATCCCGAGGCTTTCTAGCTCGGAGGTAACCGGGCAGCAGCGTCGAGCCGCACGACCTCGCCGTTGAGGAGCGTTATCTCCATGAAGCTGCGCACGAGTCTCGCGAGCTCGTCGGGGAGGCCGATCCGCTTGGGGAATACGTGCAGGCCGACCAGGTCATCCACGTAGTCACGGGGGAGGGCGTGGAGCATCGGCGTGTCGATCATCCCCGGCGCAATCGCCATTACACGGATCCCGTTGCGCGCGAGGTCGCGCGCGAGCTGGATCGTGAGCGCCATCACAGCCGCCTTCGATGCCGTGTATGCCGCCTGTCCCACCTGGCCTTCGAGACCGGCAATCGACCCGATGTTGACGATCAGCCCACGCTCGCCGTCGCGGCCAGGGGTGTTTTGAGCCATCTCCCTCGCCGCGCGCCGAACCACATCGAATAGGCCGTTCAGGTTGACGTCAACGGTCCGGCGGAACAGATCGAGCGGATGAAGGGCCCCGTCCGAGCCAAGCACGCGATGAGCTGGGCTGATACCGGCGCAGTTCACCAGCACGTCGAGCCCTCCCATCGTTTCGACCGCCTCGGCCAGTGCGGCCTCGACTTGCTCGGGGACAGTTACGTCTGCCGCGTGAAAACTGACCGCGCCACGAAGCTCCTCCGCCAACGCTGATCCGCCCGAGGCGGGGAGATCAAGGATCGCCACGGAGCCGCCTCCGGCCGCCAGCATCCGGACTACGGCGGCGCCTATCCCGGAGCCGCCGCCCGTCACTATGCCGGCTGAGCCGTCGACCTCCACGCGCGTGTCTTCGTCAGGTATCGGTGCACCATCGTTGACGAGATCTTGCCCGGCAGACCACTCACCGATCCACCCGGGTGCGATCCCGAGCCGCCGAGGAACAGGCCGTCGATTGGCGTGCGGTAACCACCGAGACCACGTGCCGGCCGGAGCGGGCCCGATCGCATCAGCCCAAAGTCGACGTGGGTCAGACAGGCGTTGTGGGATCCGGTGCGAGCCGCCATCTCGTCAGGCGTCTCGACCCAGCGGCCCAGCTCGAGCTCGCCGAGTGCTCCGTAAAACTCCTCGGCCCGCGCCAGCGTGCGAGCGACCGCCTCGTCGCGCAGCGCCGGCCACCCGCCGATTGGATCCAGCGGCATTGTCGGCGGGTACAGGTACAGAACCTCCTGTCCGAGGGGCGCCTGCGTCGGATCGGCAGCGGTCGTCACGCAGGTCCATAGCGGTATCGGATCGGGTAGCTGACCTCGGCGCGCGGCTACGAACCCGGCCGCGACGTCCTGCGAAGTTCCGTACAACAGGACAGGCCTGCGGAGATCGATGTCGGAATGACTATGGTGCGGCACGCTCACTAGGCCGGACAGGGCGAGGTCTACCTTGAGGACAGCAGCACCGCCCGCGTTGGACGGAATCGCGTCGATGCGCGCCAGCATCCGACGATCGAGTTCATCTTCTGGCACCAAGTTGCGCAGCGCCGTGTACGGATCGCAGGTCGCGAGCACGACGGGTGCAGCGATCTCGCGGCCGTCTCGGAGCCGCACGCCGGCGGTCCGGCCGTCGCGGACGAGGATCTGCTCGACTCCCGAGTCGGCTAGAACCGTCGCTCCGGACGCGGCGGCGCTTGCCTGAAGCGCGTCCGCGAGCTTCTGCATCCCGCCAATCGGTCGTCCGACGCCAACCGAGTGTAAGAGCGCGAGCAGCATGAAGGACAGCCCTGACCCTTCGGCGTCGGTCGGTGCGGCGCCAGCCGTGAGCAGCATGAGCGCGGCGCGTACCGCCTGATGCTCGAACCACTCCGCGATCGTCTGCTCCGCAGTCGAGGTCGCGAGGCCGCCGAGCTCTCCAAGAACCCCCCGCTGGCGGAACGCCGCTCGCAGCGAGCGACTCAGCTCGCGGGGAGCGGGCCTGAGCGGATTCGTCTGCATCATCGGTAGAGCGACATCGGTGAAGCCCTCAAGCACTTCAGCAAGCCTGCGGTAGGCGTTTGAGTCTCGAATCGAGTAGCGTCGGATCTCCTGGGCCGTTCGAGCTGAGTCACGCCAGAAGGGCAGCGTCTCTCCATCTGGTCCGAGATACGCGTAAGGCGGATCCGGCTCAGCGAATCGGAGTCCGTACCGGCTCAGCTCCAAGTCATGGACGACCGTCGTTGTCCTCATCATGATCACGTCCACCGCGCTCGGATGAATGACGTGATTCGGTGCCTCGGGGACAAGCGGGCCTGACGTTGTCATCCCGCCGATCGCCGGCGAACGCTCGACGACGACGACGCGGTGCCCAGCGCGCGCCAGATACGCTGCCGCGACGAGTCCGTTGTGGCCGGCACCGATGACGACCACGTCGGCCCGCCCGGGCGCCCGGCCGTCGCTTCCCCTGGCGACCGATCCCTCTCTCGGGCTAACTGCGGTCATCAGTCAACGACGACCAGCTCAACGTCGGCCGGCCACCGAAGCCACGGCCGATGCCACCAGGACCGCAGACTGCGCTCGAACGATGAGCCGCGTCCGATCACGACGGCATCCCAAGGCCCGACTTTGGCCTGTTCTAACAACACGCGGACTGGCGCTCCTTCTTGGACGAGCTTTGTAACGCAGTGGTCTTCCGGCACCGAGCGCGCAGCCGACTCAACCTGCCGCTGGGCATTGATCTGCAACTCCTCGCGCAACGAACACGCGATCGGTGCGAAGACAGTCCAATGAGCGGAGGGGGGAACAACGCCCAGCAATCCAATACGCCCTGGCACCGACCTCGCCAAGTCGATCGCATTCCCAAGCGCCCGTGTCGCAGCCGGTGAGCCGTCGATACCCACGAGCACGTTCCGGCACGCGAGCGACAATCGGGACATCATTGGAAGGATACCAAGCGTTTGGTTGGTAGACTGGGGTGGCTCATGTTGGCTGCCGTCGCCGCCATGCCGGTTCACCACGCGAACCAGACGACGTTCCTCGTGATTCTCATCGGGATGGGAGTGATCCTCGTCGCGATTGCGGGCTGGTGGTGGGTATCGCGGGAATACACGCGCAGCGGCATCGTGCTGCCCCTGCTCATGCTCGGCATTGGGCTGGCGTCGCTCATCCAGGAGCCGGTGTTCGACAACGCCGCTCTGTACTGGTATCCGCACCACAACGATTGGTCGCTTTTCACAGCGTTCGGCCGTGAGATTCCTGCCTACATCCCAATTGGATACGGGTGGTTCTTCGGCGGCGTTTCGTTCATCCTCTACCGACTCTTCTCCCGCTACGGCACGAGCCGTCTTGTCTGGCAGCTGTTCGCCATCTCCGTCGTGATCGACACCGTTGCGACTGCGGCCGTGTCGTGGATGCACGCCGCCGGGTTCTACGGCTATCAGCCGTTCAACGTATTCGACTATCCGCTCTGGTTCGCGTGGGTCGACGCGGGCACAACGATTCTCAACGCGGTGCTGCTCATGGCGCTGGTGCCGCGATTGAAGGGCATTCGGTTCGCTTGGCTCTTGGTGATCCCGCTCATCACCTATTCCGCCCAGAACGGCGTGGTCGATACGCCGATCACGCTCGCCTTGCATTCAGGCTGGTCGCACGCAGCCATCTGGCTGATGGGGACGCTCAGCATCGTGCTGGGTTCCTGCATCGTGTTCGGGTGCTCACTGCTGGTGCCGATCCTGGCGCACCGCCGAGCGGACGCGGGCGTGGTCAAGTCCACCGAGGACGGGCTGGCTGAACGTCAGGCTGTTCCCGTTCCCGGCTAAGCCTTACGGGACGGGCTCATCGCCGTCCAAGACCGAGATCGCCTCTTCGGGACACGAGTCGACGGCCTCCATCACCGCCGCTTCATCCTCGGGTGACACATCCCCGTCGACGTACGCGAAGCCTTGGTCGTCGAGCTTGAAGACCGTCGGGCAGGTCTCGGCGCAGATGCCGTAGCCACAGCATTTCGTGCTGCTGACTTCTACGCGCATCGGGTCAGCGGATCAGAGAAAGACCGCGAGGTTCTGCGTTCCGATCGTCGCCTGATCCGGGAAGATCGTCCGCGCAGCAATCTTCAGCCCGTCGTCGGTCCGACGGATGCGGTCGGTTCGGCGTGCGGAGAGGATCTCCAGCTTCGACTCCTGGTAACGGTTGCGGAGCAGGAGGATCGAGGAGCGGACCTCGTACTCCTCCGCCTCGCCAGGCGGCAGCCGGAAGACCTTGATGTTGGTGACGAATCGGCGGGTACGCGACGGCGGCTTTTCCGCCCAAGCCGTCTGTGTCGCCGCTAAGCGCATCACCTTGGTCGCGAGCGACAGGTAGTCCTCATCGAAATGGAACATGGTCTCGGAGAACTCCGAGCCATCCACCCGATCCTTGGTGATGCGCACGGGCATCCGGTACAGCAGGTCGGGCGCCATGCGTTGGAACCAGTCGGTGAGCGCGTTATCGTCGAGCTCAGATGCTTCGTCCTCGAGAAACTCCACGATCTCGAAGTGGAGCGGGTCGCCGATGTGGACCCGCTCGATGCCCTCGGTCTTTCCCGCCTGCTCGGTCTGGAATGGGGCCGGCTCGCGGTGCTCCTCGACGATCTCCTCGTCGACTGCTTTCTCTTGGGTGCTCATCGCTCGCGCTCCGTCATCACCTCGAAGTAACGGGTCCACCAGTTCCACTGGGCATCGTCCTTGGTGAAGCCCGCATAGACCCGTCCCGGCCCCGGCCAGTCCGCAGGCTTGGAGTCCTCGCCGGTGCGTGCCTGGTAGCGGATCTTCTGCCGTCGCCCCATGGCTCCCCGGGCCGCCTGGGTCATCTGGGGCCACGTGTCGGCATCGTCGGACTCTACGAAGCCGCTGATTCCAAAGGCCAGCGTGGATGCACGGCGCATGCTCTCGCGCATCTCCTGGGTGGCGGTCTTCTCAGCCAAGTACCAGTTGAAGAACTCGAACCTGTCGACGCCTTTGGGCACGAACGTATGCATGGCGATGATCGCGGACAGCCCCTGCGGTGTCGGGAACGGCACGGAGAAGATGCCGCAGTTGGGGAATAGACCGCCGACCTGCGGCGGGAACTCGGCCAACACGCGTAGCTGCTCATCGTTGAACCGTTGCGTTAGCGCGGGGACTTGCTCGGCCGTGAGGCCCGGCGGCGGCACTACGGCCATCCGCTCCATCGGTGTCATGTCAGGGCGAAGCTTGTCCTTGAGCACATTGATGAATGGCTCCCTGTTGTCGATGCAGCGCAGCCCGTGACCGTTTGCGCTGATGTTCATGCCGAGCTGCGCTGTCGGGTTGTCGTCGCTGCCTGCCATCTGCTGCAGCTCCATCAGCGAAGCGTGCAAGCTGAGCGTGTGGTAGCCGTCGACGTTGTGCTGCTCACTCGGGCACTTCCAGTTTGCGTTAATGATGAACCGCTGCGGGGGCCCGAGTACCTCGAGTCCTTCGGGAGTGCGGTCGAACATCAGGTCCAGGTACCACCTGATGCCGCCGAGCCACTCATCGAGGGAGGGCGCCTCCGGATCCCAGTTGGCGAATACGATCCCGGCGTAGGTCTCGACTCTGGCCTTCACCAAGCTGAGCTCCTCCTTGGTGCGAATGTCACCCCACATCCGCTCCTTGGCCACCGGCGCACTCAGGAACTTCCCAGTATTCGAGTAGGTCCACCCGTGATAGGGGCACTTGAACTGCTTGCCCTTGCCGCCCTCGGCGCGGCAGATCATCATCCCTCGGTGCGAGCAGACGTTTAGTAGGACATTGAGCTCGCCGTCGGCGCCGCGCGTCAGGATGATCGGATCCTCGCCGATGTAGCGCATCACGTAGTCGCCCGGATTGGGAACCTCGCTCTCGTGGGCGACCAGGTTCCAAGAGCGGGCAAACAGGTGCTCAAGCTCAAGGTCGTAGATCTCCGGATCGCTGAGAAGACGCATGGAGACCTCGTAGTGCTCGGGATCGGCGAGCTCTGAAAGACGCGTTCCGTCCCGCAGGACGGGATCCCCTCGCCGAAGCTCACGGTCCAGAACAGCCATCGCTCACCTGCTTCCCTCGGTATAACGACCAAACACTTGGTAGGTCAGTATACGCGGCTGGGATACTGGCGCAAGCACGTTGAGGCCTCAGCCTAGGGGCGCGAGCCCACCGTGTTCGTGAGCGTCCCGATTCGCTCGATCTCGACCGTCACGACCTGGCCTGGCTGCAGGTAGCGCCCGTCCTCGTGCCCCACACCCGCGGGGGTCCCCGTAAAGAGCAAATCACCGCCGTGGAGGCTGCTGCGGGCGTCGACCCAACTCAGCAGCTCATCAACGCCCCACACCAAGCTGCCCGTCCGGTCCCGCTGGCGGACCTCGCCATCGACCGTCACGGTCAGCGCCAGGTCGGGCGAGCCGTCGCCTAGCTCCTCGCGAGTCACTATCCACGGGCCGACGGGGCTCGTTCGGTCAAGCGCTTTTCCGGAGAAGACGTCCATCCCGGTCACGGACCCGCCGAACTGGAGGTCGCGGGCGGAGACCTCGTTGCCCACGGTGTAGCCGAGCACCGATGCGAGCGGGTGCGCGCGATCCAGGTCGGCGGCGCCGACGACCACGACCAGCTCGCCCTCGTAGTCGAGCTGCTCCGTGATCGCCGGGTATGAGATCTCATCCTCGGGGCCGACCAGCGACTGGACCGGCTTGATGAAGGCGGCCGGCTGCTTGGGCATCTGCAAGCCGAGACCTGCGATGTGCTTGGCGTAGGTCCCGCCGGCGGCGATCACCTTCGAGGTCTCGTCGGCCGGCGCGAGCAGACGCAGCCCTTCCAGGTCACGCGCCGTTCCGGCGAACGCTGGCGCTGATTGGGGGTCGGCCGTCAGCGCCGGTGCCCATTCCGCGAGCTTGCCGGGAAGCGGCGTCACGCTGCCCGCGCCGAGATCCACGACCCCCCAGAACGGCTGCCCGTCACTGAACCTCCCAATCTTCACGCGTCCGCCTCGGAGGCAGTCAGCGTCGCCAGGTCGAAATCCGGATCGGCGAGCTTGGCATCGGATGGCGAGGCGTGTTGCGCAATCAACGTCCGGCCCGCGCGCACCTCGTCGGGGCGGTTGACCCCGACGACCGCAGCCAGGCGCCCATCACGGACCAGGAACGCCACGAAGTCGAGCGCGTCCGCGTCCCCGCGGAGCACGATCCGGTCGCTGGGCTCGGGCAAACCGGCGATCTGGAGGTTGAACTCGTACTGTTCGGTCCACAGCCACGGCACTTCGGCGAACGGCTCCGCGCGGTCGAGCATGTTCCAAGCCGCTGCGGCGCCCTGGTGCTGTGCGTGCTGCCAGTGCTCGATTCGCAGCCGGCGGCCGAGCAGCGGGTTGGGATGGTTGGCGATGTCGCCAGCCGCGAAAACGTCCGGCGCGGAGGTGCGGCAGAACTGGTCGACCATGATTCCGTCGCCGGTTTCAAGCCCCGCGTTCTGTGCCAGGTGCAGATCGAGCTCGATTCCGATCGCCACCAAGACCTTATCCGCCGCCACCCTATTGCCATCGGCATCGGATACCGTCACGCCGCTCCGTCGCGCCTGTACTCGCGCCATCCCGACCCCAGTTCGCAGGTCGACCCCGCGCTCGCGGTGAAGGCGGGCGTACAGCTCACCTAGGAAGGGCGGTAGGACACGCGCCAGTGGCAGCGGCAATGCCTCTAGGACCGTCACCGGGGCGCCGACCATAACCGCGCTCGCAGCGAGCTCGGCGCCGATGAAACCGGCCCCGATCACTGCGAGGGACCGTCCTCGAGAGAGGTGCTCGCGCAATGCCAAGGCATCCTCGATCGTCCTCAGCGTCTGGACCGTATCGACCCCAACCGCCCCGGGTAGGCGGCGCGCAACGCCTCCGGTCGCGACCAGCAACTTGTCATACCCGAGCGTGGTGCCGTCGCTGAGATCGAGACTGTGCGCGCCCGGGTCCAGCGAGACCCCTGCGACTCCTGAGAGTAGCTCGATCTGGTTGGACTTCCAGATACGAGGGGGTCGTAGGTGGGTCTTCTCAGGCGGACTCTCGCCCCTGACGACAGCCTTTGACAACGGTGGACGCGAATAGGGCGGATGTTCCTCGGCGCAGACAATCACCACGCGCCCATCGAACCCCCCGCGGCGCAAAGTCAGCGCAGCCGTAGCGCCGGCCAGACCACCGCCGACGATCACGAACGTCCGCACGTACCTATCTACAAGCCGGTGGGTTGGGCATGGCCTACTTGCTGTGCATCCCGAACAACGGGCCGGTGAACGGGACCGGACCCCGCGCGTCGTTGGGGACCATCGTGAGCTCTCGGCCGACCGGGCCTTGGAGTTGACCTCTGGCGTTCAGCCACGCGTTCCTTGTCAAAGGCACGCCAGGCCCGGGACAGAGGCGATTCGTGCCAACGCCACACAGGCGATCGGTGAAGTATGAGCGTGACTGGATCGCAGCCGGCCAGCGGCCGGGGTTTGCCCCGTAGCCCGCCATCGGGAGGTTATAGAACGCGAAGAAGAGCACCTGGCACATGGCGATCACCGCCAGCAGGCGCAGAAGCAAGCGCCGTGAGTCGCTCACCTTGAGCTTGCCGACCCCGCGCTCGACCAGCGTCTCCCCGTCCTCGTTCCTGAAGTAACAGATGGCCACGAGCGGTGTGAGGAACGCCGCGACGAAAACGGCCTCGAGCAGGGTGAACTTGTGGTAGCTGTCGGGAAACAGCGATAGGTGCCCGCCGGGGAACGTGTAGAACCCAAGCAGACTGAAGATCAGCCCCTCGGCGATGAAGTCCCAGACCATCATCGCGGGGAACAGCAGCGCGACAAGGGCCCCTGGTCCCAGTCCCCATCTGGCCCTAGTCCTGTTCATCAGCCAGGCGCCGCCCCAGACGGGCACAAACAAGCCGAACGGATACTCGATCAGGTTAAACAGCGGCACCCACGGCACGATCACGCCGGGTCGAGTGAAGGCTGACCATCCGGGGATCTCGTTGTAAAAGGACCCAATGTTGACCAGGTGGGAGTTCGTCGTGTACCACCAGCCGAACATGTCGGGAACGGCGTCCTGGAGGGACATGGATAGGAACCCGATGAGGAGCAGGCCGTTGAGCGGCACCGTCCGTTGCCGGCGCCATGGTCGGACCACTCCGAGGTAGAGGGCCACCAAGATGAACGGGATGGCCGCTGCTTGCCAGGCGACGAACACGATATGCATCCACGTCGGAAGCGGCTCCGGTCCGCCGGGCACGGTCTTGAAGTAGGGGCCAGCGACCCATCTGATCAGCACGTAGGCCCAGAAGACGGTGAAGGCCAGCCCGAGCAGCGCCCACCACTCGACCGGCTGGCGTGCGACGGCCGCCCGCGGTGCTTGATCCCGCTCTGAGATGATCGGCCGCTCTTGCCATGTAACTGCCATGGCTGCCTGCTATATGCTCATCTGCTGCGGTCGCCTAGGAACCGGCCACTGAACGGAACGAGCAGCCTCGACCCGAGTGGCACTACCTTGAGTTCGCGTGCGCTCAGCTCGGCGCCGCGTGTCCCCAGCTGTGAGCCGGGTCCCCGTAGCCGGCCCCGCGAGAGTCCTGGCTGCGCGCTGACCCACGCTTGCTGGGTGAGCGGGATCCCTGGGCCGGGGCACAGCCGGTTGGTGGTCGCCCCGCAAAGGTGATCGGTGAAGTAGGGATAGGCCTGGATCTGCGCCGGCCAGGTGCCGGGCTTCGCCCCCATGTAGGCCGCGATCGGGATGTTGTACATGACGAGGTAATTGAGCTGCAGGAACCCGATCACCGCGAGCGCGCGCAGCAGCACCTTCCGCCCGGCGCTGACCCGCAGTCTGCTGACGCCACGCTCAACGACCGTCTCGCCGCGATCGTTCTTGAAGAACCGGAGAGCCACAACCGGCGTCAGGAGCGTGGCGATAAGGACCGGCTCGATCAACGGGAACTTGCTGTACGAGTCCGGGAAGAACGACAGGCGACCGCCTGCCATTGTGTAGAAGCCTAGGTTCGTGAACGCGCCCTCGATGAGCATGTCCCAGACCATCATCAGCGGGTAGATCATCGCGACGAGCGCCGCCGCCGGCATATGCCACCGTGCGCGCACCTTGCGCATCAGCCAGCAACCGCCCAACACTGGAACGAACATGCCGAACGGGTACTCGATGAGGTGGAACAGCGGGACCCAGGCCACTTGAGCTCCCGGGCGCCCGAACCCCAGCCAGCCCGGGATGTCGTTGTAGAACGACCCCATGTTCAGCAGGTGGGAGTTGGTCGTGTACCAGTAGCCGAAGAAGTCCGAGCCCGCGTCCTGCAGTGACATGAAGACGAACCCGATGAACAACAGGCCGTCCAAGGGCACCGTATGGTCTCGGCGCCACGAACGGATCACAAGCAAGAAAAGGGCCACCGCAACGAGCGGCAGCGCCGCCGCCTGCCAGGAGGTGAACAGCACCCTCATCCAGCTCGGCGGCTGAACCGGGCCCGTCGGGACCGAGTGGAAGTACGGCCCGGCGACCCATCTGATCAGAACGTAGGCCCAGAAGACAAGCCACGCGACCCCGAACCACGCCCAAGTCTGTACCGGCTGGCGTTGCCTCGGCTCATCGACTACGTGTTCCCTGGGGTGGAGAGCGGGCCGGGCTACCGATGTTGTGGCCAAAGCTTCCTCCTCATCCTTCGATCTCCCGCCGCCAGAACGGTGGGAAACCGACAGGCGACGCCGATCTAGTACCCGAACTCTACCAGGCTGCTCCAACCAAACGTTTGATTTTGACCGGACTCGAGGAAGGTCCCGATCCGCTCATTGACCGGCTCCGGGCGCTCGAGCTGGAGGAAATGGCCTGCGCCAGGGACGAGCTCCACCTCGCTTCCAGAAGGCAGCCCGGAAAGCGCCCGCTGGGCGAACTCAGGATGAACACACCCGTCCTGGGCACCGTGGAGATACAGCACCGGCCGGCTTGGCAGCTGGAACAAGTTGGCCTGCTCCGATGCGTATTCGCGCGACCGGTACCAGGGCTGAAGAAGCGCACGGTAGTAGCACAGTGCGGCGTTCCGGCGCCCCGACTCATTGAGCGCGGCAAACACGCGCTCCAGGTCCTCGCGCGCGTCAAAACTGGGCGACCAGGCGGCCCACAGCCGTGGGATCAGCCAGGCCAGCGAGTGTTCCGAGATCCACGGCACCTGCTGAAACAGGACGTACCAGCTCATCCGCAGTTGCTGGGCGACAAGCGGTAGATCCGCCAGCAGCCGCCGCGGGGAGGTGAGCGGCTTGAACGCCGTCGTCAGCGGTGGGACCGCGAGCGCCACGATGCGCCGGAACCGCTCCGGTGCGCGGGCGCCCGCCGTGTAGGCGGCGATCGCTCCCCAGTCGTGCCCGATCAGCGCCGCTTCGCCATCACCACCGAGGGTGGCATGGGTCTCGATCGCGTCCCGCGCGAGCGCGCCAATCTGGTAGATCCCATCAGGTGCGAGGTCTGTCGGCGCGTAGCCGCGCATGAACGACGCGACAACCCGCCAGCCGCGCGCGCCGAGAAATGGGCCGAGGTGGCGCCAGGTCCAGGCAGTGTCCGGATACCCGTGCAGGCACAGCGCAAGCCGGCCGTCCTCGGGTCCCCAGGTAAGCGCGGCGAACTGCACCCCGGACGCCTGAAACCGAATCTCGACAGGTTCTGCCGCCGCTGCTGTCGGCATGGTCACGTCTGGGCCTGCGGCCTTGTCCTCGCGGCGCGCTGACCGACGGCTCGCGGCCCGAGCCGGGGACCGCTCACGCTCGTTCACCCTCTGAGCCGGGCTGCAGCGGCGCGTGCGCGTCGATCAGCGTGGTCAGGCCCTCGCGCAGCTCTGGGTCGTCGGTGAGCGGGCCGGCGATCGCTGCGAGCGCGGCGTCGTGGAACGACAGTCCCTCGCCGATCAGGGTTGCGGCGGCGATCAGCGTGCGCGTCGACGCGGCCTCGCGTAGGCCGGCGTCCTTGACGCGGCGGATCGCCTGCCCCAGCCGGATCAGGTCCTCGGCCTGACCGTCATCGATCTGGGCTTCTACCCGCAGGACCTCGAGCTCAAGCTCAGGCGGCGGGAAGTCGAGCTCGATCGACACCATCCGCTGACGCGTGGAAGTCTTGAGGTCCTTGAGCACGCTCTGGTAGCCGGGGTTGTAGCTGACGACGAGCATGAAGCCCGGCCCGGCCTGCAGTCGCTCGCCCCCCAGCCGCTCGAGGTGCAGCTCGCGGCGGTGGTCGGCGAGGGAGTGGATCGTCACGGTGGCGTCCTGGCGCGCCTCGACGATCTCATCGAGGTAGCAGATGCCGCCTTCCCGGACCGCGCGCGTCAGGGGCCCGTCGACCCATGTGGTGTCGCCCCCGATCAGCAGGTAGCGGCCGAGCAGATCGGAGGCGGTCATGTCCTCGTGACAGGAGACCGTGAACAGGGGCACGCGCACGCGGTCGGCGATGAACTCGACTAATCGCGTCTTGCCGCAGCCGGTCGGGCCCTTCAGCATCACCGGCAGCCCGCGGCGCCACGCCGCCTCGAACAGCTCCACTTCGCGGCCGACCGGGAGATAGTAGGGCGGCTGGGCGAGAGCTTCCCGCACCGGCTGCGGGCGTGGTCGCAAGCGGTTCTCCGTCACGCGGCTCTCCGCAGAGTGTCCTCCATCCGCGTGCTGCGGCGGCTCGCCGCAGCGGTCCGCAGCGCCTCGCGGAACAGGGAGCGCACGTGCCGCCGCAGCTCGGAGACCTCCTCGAGCCGCCGGTGCGGCACCGCGCCCCACACCCGCTCGAGCACCTCTGCCTCGGTGCTCGTGCGCACGCCCAAGCACACGCAACCGACGCCCGCTGTGACCGCCTCGGTCAGCGCGCGGCGGCCGTCCTCCTGTGCGTAGCGGTGCTCGTAGCCGTCCTCGTACGGGAGGCCGTCGCCGATCACCACCAGCAGCAGCATCGCCGTCCCCGCCTCGTCCAAGAGCACCCTCGTCGCGTGCCGGATCGCCGCGCCCAGCCGCGTGTAGCCGCCAGGCGACAGCGACGCGAGCCGCCGCCGCGCGGCATGGTCGTAGTGGTCCTCGAAGCCCTTCACGCGCAGGAAGCGCACGGCCTCGCGGCCACGCGAGTAAAACGCATACGACGCGACCCTGTCGCCCAGCTGGTCCAGCGCCACCGTCAGCCGAGCGGCCAGCAGCCGCTGCTCGTCGAACACTGTCCGGCCCTCGGCCGGCTCCCCGGTCGAGCCGGTCGCATCGAGCAGCACCAACACGCCCAGATCATGCGCTGTGCGCCGCCTAGTCTCATACACGAGCGACTCGCCAGCATGGCCGCTCGCGCGGCCGACGACCAGCTCCACCAGCGCCGTTAGATCGATCACGTCGCCATCGGGCTGCCGCCGGCGGCGCGCGTGGCTCAAGCCAAGCCGCGCGAGCTCGTGCCGCAGCCGATGATCCTCCTCCAACAACAACGCCGGCTGCTCGCCTGGGCGTGGGTTCGGCGGGTCGAACTCCGCCACCGCGCACCAATCGCGGCGGTAGGCGCCACGGCGGTAGTCCCACTCAGGGTAGCGACGGCCCACGGCCTCGCCGCCCGGCAACAACGTCACCGCCGACGGCGCCAGGATCGGCCTTGCGTTCGCGCCCACAGGCCCCACCGCCCGTCCGCCGACGGGCAGCTCGGCGCCACCGCCGCCCCGGCCGGGTGCTCGTCCCATGCCGAAGAACCTTTGGATCATCGACGCGAGCGGGTTGCAGACCGGCGCCGAGAACAGCTCGAGGATGCGGCTGCGCTCAGACTCCTCCTCATCATCCAGCTCCCGCAGTGCCTCCTCGATCGCGCCGCCCCGGCGATCCTCCTCGCTACTAGTAGGCGCGGCGCCGTCACCGGCGCCGCCCCTGCGCAGCACCCTGATCGGCTTAACGATCCCCAGCCACTCGGGCGCCTCCGGAATCCCCCGCCGGCGCTCGGCCGCCCACGCCAGCGCTTCCCACGCAGAGCACGGCGGCGCCCCGTCATAGACCTCGCGCAGCAGGCGTGCGACGCGGGCAGGCATCGCCATCCCCACCAGCGCCGCTGCCCGGGCTGCCTCGAGGGTCGTGTATCGCAGGCGCACCATCCGTCGTCCGGTCAACCGCACCATCACGCCCACCTCCAGGCTCCCTGCCGCCAGCAGCGAAGCCTGGACCACGAGCGACGCGCTCAGCCAAGGCTCGGGCAGCTCAGCCAGGTAGATCGCTTCGCCGTCGGTGTAAGAACGCTCGGTCTCGCCGCCGAGCACGGCCACCGGCCGACCCGCCACCGACCGGGCAAGCAACGCGAAGCGCCGCAACTCACCCGTCTTCTGTACCTCCTCTACCTCTCCCCGGCGCGGCGTGGTCACGGCACCAGCACGCTGGACGGCCCGCCGATGTGTCGCCAGATGATCAGCGGGCCGATGAGGCACACGATGTAGGCCAAGTTCATCATCACGATCCACAATCCGGCTCGGGCAACTTCTCGCTTCCAGCCCGCAGCTAGACGATAGGTCCCGGCGGCGACCTCGAATCGGAAGCGCCCTAAGTCGTCGCGCTGGTCGATGATCCACGTCACCACCACGCCAAAGAGGCAGAAGAGCAGGATCGGGAAGGCCAGCGGAAACGTGCCCTTCGTGGAGTTCAACGTGGGACCAATCGGATGCGTGTAGGACCACCACCCCAAGGCGCTGGCCGCGCCCTCGACGGTCAGGTCCCACGCGTAGAACAGGATCAAGGACACGACGACAGCGGTCAGCGCCTGCTTCCATCTCAGACGATTCCATGCCGGCCGTGCCCTCCGGACGCGGCCGATGATGGCGAGCATCAGCGGGAAGATGATCGCGTAGTACCAGCCGTATGCGGGGATGACGAACCACGGCTTGTTCGGAGTCGTCCACGGTGTGTGATGCCACGGCAGAAGAGCGAAGTGCGGGTTATAGAGGAGATAGGACCCCCAATCTCCGTACCACTCCTGCCACCACATGCTCGTGCCCGCAATCAGTGCCAGCGACACCAGCGACAGGCGCCGGGACCGCCTTGTGTTAAGGATGACCCAGGCGATGAATCCGGCGAAGACGACTGGCCCTACGATCTCAAGCACCCACGGCACCGTGGGCGTACCCAACGAAGACATCTAGCAGAGCGTATCAACCAACCGCTTGGTCGGGTAAACACCGAGTGCGCACCGCGGCGGCGTGGGCGCTAAACGCCCAGCAGCCGGCCGGTTCTCCTGTCTCTGCCGGAGCGCACCTCGCACTTGGTGCTTACGGGGAAGCGAGCGTAAGCCGCGGGTAGTAGGCCGTCTTGCCGTTGAAGGTCCACGGCCCCTGAGTCAGGCAGGGAGGCGCACCGGTGCCGGTCGGCGGGAGATACAGAGGATTGTGGATGTTTCGGCAGTCAAAGGCTCTTAGGCCTCCGTGAGCGATGTCGAGCGCGCTGCCCGGCGCCGGATACGGGTTCATCCTGTTGGTTGGTAGGCGTTTTACCCAGCCAGAAATCGTCTCGTTCCAGAACGTTGGCACGGCGGCAAAGCCGCGTTGTGAGAGGCCGCCGGAGCCGATGACCGTGATGTTCGCCAGGTTCGCGACGTTGGCGGCAAACGCCACGGCATTGGCTCGGTTGACGGCCAGCAGCTGGAGAAGGGGTATCAGTTGGCGCGCGGCCGGATAGATCTGAGTGAACGCCGATCCCGCCGCGCGCAAGATCCGTTTGAGCGCCGGCAACCCCCGGTCGCCTGCAGCGATCACGCTCGGAAGCTGGCCAAAGAGCACGCGGAAGCGCGGGGCGGCCTGGTCTATCGAGCTCAGCGCTGGTGCTAGTTGAGGAGCGTCCGGCTCGAGCGCGGAGACCGCCGCCTGGAGGTCGGGGGCTGCGGCGGCGAGGGTGTTAGAGGTGCTCTTGAGCTGAGCAAGGAATGGCGGCAGCGCTTCGATCGTCGCGGCGAGTGCCTGGTTGCGCCTCGCTGTAGCGTCGAAGAGCTGGCTGCCAGCGGTCACCGCGGCCTGTACGACCCCCTGCCGATCCCCGATCGCGCTCAGCACCTGGCCGGAGTTGGCGATGAGCTGCTGCAGGGCTGGGCGCTGTGCATCCAGCGACTGGGCGACAGAGGCGAGGCTCGCGAAGGTGGGAGCGGCACTTCCGAGGTCGTTGCTGATATCCGATGAGCGATCGCCGACGGCCGCCGCCAAGCCGGCGAAGAGCTGGCGAATGTTTTGTCGCGTGCTGGGAGCGAACGTCTCGAGGAATTGATCTAGCTGCTGGGGACGGAGGACGTGGCTCGCCGGAAGCTGCCCGCCATCAGGGATTGCGGGTGCGTTTCGCGGACCCGGCGCCAGCTCGAGGTAGCCCTCGCCGAGGAGGGTCTTGGTCCGCGCGATGGCGGTGGCACCTTCTCGCAGCGGTACGTACCGCGGTTGAAATTCGATCCTGAGCCGCGCCCTGTTCCCAGCCCGCTGCACTGAGTCGACCTTGCCGATCTTGACCCCGGCGATCTCCACCGCTGAGCCGGGATAGATGTTTGTTGCGTCGGGCATCGGGACCGTGACGTGGTAGTTCGTCGGCCCGAACGGGAGCGATCCGCCAAATGAGATCCACACCAAGATGGCCACAAGGATGGACGCGATCGCGAACCCGATCGGCCAGATCACCAGGCGGAGGTTGGCTGTACGCGTCTCCATCGTTAGCTCACGGGCAGAGGCCCTCTATACCGGTAGCGATCTCCATGAGCTTCACTACAGTCGCCAAGGTCTGGGTGGCCTGACCGCAGGTCAGGTATACGCTCGTCCTGCCGATCGAGCCATGAGCATCCGCGACGCTGGTAGCTGAGTCGAGGTTGTGGAAGAACCACGTTGTCCAAAACAGGTAGCCCTGGTTAGCGCCACCCGGGTTGTACGCGAACTCGTTGAAGAAGTAGTTGAGCACCTGGAAGACACTGATCATGTCCGGCGCGAGCGCCTGCAGGTTCGTCGTTGCGGGCGCCAGATTGCGCAGCAGCGGCTGTGCCGCGCGAACGAATGGGCGCACCTGCCGGGAGAACATTGCGGTCCCAACGCGGGACAGGGTCCCCAACGCAGTCAGCGTCGATGGAAGACGGGCGGCCGCGGGAAGCAATGAGTTAACAGTGGGACCGAGCGTGTTGGCGAAGATCCCCACGTTCGACAGCGTCGTGCGCGCGGTGGAGAGGGTTCCGGGGAGCTCTGCGATCGACTGTCGAAGCGGGCCATCTTCGGCAGCGAGCGCCCCGAGCGTCGAATTGCCAGCTTCGATCAGGCTCGTGAGCTGACGATCCTGCGAGGCCGCGCGGGTGACAACCGCGAGGTTGTGCACAAGTCGTGCGAGGTTGACTCGACGGTTCGCCAGCGCATCGGTGATCTGCTGAAGTTGGGCCGTAGTGGGTCCAAGGGCCAGGAGGGCGCGACGAATGTCGGGGCCACGGCCCTGCGTGCCCTGTGCCAACGAAGCGATCAGCGAGCTCAGGAAGTCCCTCGTGTCGCCGTCCAGCGTTGAAAGTAGAGTCGACAGCGGGACCGGCGAAGCGGTCGATCCAACTCCGAGAGTCGCGCCCGCGGGCACCGCCGGGGCCGGCGGACGTCCGGGATCGAGGTCGAGTTCCATGTCGTTTAGCGGGGTGATTGGCGCAAGCGTCGCGGAGGCGTTTGCGTACAGGTGGGGAACTGAGCCCCGGTTGATCTGCAGGGTCGCTACCGCGTTCCCGTCGCTGTTCACGTTCAGGCCCACGATCGTTCCCACCTTGACGCCTGCAACGTTGACCGGCTGGCCGAGCCCGGGCTGGACCCCGTCAGCCGCTGTCAGCACGGCCTTGACGTCGTAGGTGCTCCTGAATGGGATAGGAGCGCGTTCTTGGATCAGGACGTATGAGGCCGCGGCGACCCCGACGGCGGCCAGAGCCAGGATCACGAGGCTGTGGCGGGCTATGCGTCTGGTTGCGGTCACGGTCTACCCCCAGACAGCAGGGATCCCAACAGCTGCTGGACGGCCTGTAGCGGGCCGTTACTCTGGCCACTCGGGGCCTGCGGCGAGCCGGCCGCAGATGTCGCGCTCGGGGCAGGAGGCCCTCCGGCCGGACGTCCGGCGGCCGTCGCACGCTGCGGTTGAACCTGCTGAGGCGAAGCTGTGCTGGGCCGAGCGGCGCCTGAACGCGCCCCTCGGCGGGTATGCGCCGGGAGCTGGAGCTGTCGCAGCAGCGACTGCAGGAGTGACTGCAGCGCGCTTTGCGGCCCCGCCATGCCGCGTGCGATTCCGAGGTTGGTCGGGCTTAGCGGCGGGACAGCGCTGTAGCGGAAGTTCGCCGGAGGTCCGGCTGAATCTGCATTCATGTTCGGTAGCGGCTGCTGATCGCAGGGCTCGTCCGGTCGGAACGGCGGCGTGACGCCGTAACCAAGCCACTGTGGCCGTACCCCCTCGATCTTTGGCGAGATCCCGACGATGTTGCCCAGCCCCGGGATTAACGCGGTCACTGCCTGATCCCCTTCGGTCAAGCCAAGCCGGAGTGTGGTGCCGTTGCCATCGAAGCCAGCGGCTGTCGCCGCCAGATTCGCGGCGGCGTGAACGAGGTCTTGCCAGGCGGGTCGACCGGAGGACGTCGCGCCATCCGACAGGGTCTTGTCGAGCGTGGGCACGATGTTCCGGCTGACGCACTTGCTGACGGGCGTGACGAGCGGGAACAGCTGCAGCAGCTTGCGTTCGAGCGACGGCAGGTTGGCGGTCACTGGACGCAGGAAGGTGAGCAGCCGCGGAAGCTGGTCTGGCTGTGCTACGGCCTGCAGCTGATCGAGCAGCTGGCTGAACGCAGCGAGTTGCGGCGGCGCAACCTGGAGCGCTGGTCGAAGGTCATTTGCGAACCGGGTCAGGGGTGGAAGGGCACGATCGATAGAGACGAGATTCGCGGGCGCGGATTGGGTCAGCCGGTCGAACTGGGCGACGCTCGAAGCGAGCGACTGATCCTCCGCGGCGAGCGCACCGGACACACGGTCGAAGTTGGTGACCACGTCCGCGAGCGCGCCTGGATCGGCGGCGAGCTGGCTCGAGAACTGACCCGTTGAGCCGATCGCGCGGCTGAGGTCGCCTGGCTGTGTTCCCTGCGCTGCGTTCGCCACGATCGTCACGCTGTTGAGCGCTCCAGCGAGCTCCCTTGCGGCGTTCTGTAGGGCCTGCGCGCCGGTGGTGGGTTGGGACGATGTAAGTCCGCCCCCTCCCAGGCCTTGGGCGAGGTTGCCGATGGTGCTGGTCAGCGCCTGACGGGTCGGGAGCGTGAGGACGTCGAGCACCTGGTCAAGCTGAACCTCGTGCGATGTCTGCGAGGCCGGGATCGTGGCGCCGGAGCGCAGTACACGCGCGCCTGGCGTGCCCGGGTTGACGAGTACGTAGTCGTTTCCTTCGAGCGTGGTTCTTGGGAGGATGGAGAGCGTCGCGTCGTCGCGGATGGGCACGTGCCGATCATCGATCCGCATCGTCACGAGCGAGTCGTGCCTCGGCCCAAGGCCGATGTCGGTGACCGTCCCGATCGTGACCCCGGACATCCGCACAGCGCTGCCCGACCGCAGCTGAGCGACGCCGTTGAACTCGCCACGGATCTCGTATGGGCTCTGGAACGGAAGCTGTTTGGAGAACGCCAGATAGGCGACGACGGCTATTCCGATCACCGCGAGCGCGGCGGCGATCAGGTACCTGCGCTCTTCGCGTTCGCGCGACGGCCTTACGTGGCGCCTCAGGACTCGCATCAGGGCGTTCCTGGAGGCGCATTGAGGAGCCCCGCGCGCTGCGCTAGCGCCGTGACGCCCGGAGGCGGCTCCGAGCTCAGGACGGAGCGGCTCTGGTTGCCGGGCGGGTTGCCTAGCTGGGGCGGACCGAACACTCCCGGTGCGGGTTCGTTCCCCGACTCGCACTCCTGTGCGTTCTCGTTCGGGTAGTAATTGACTCCCAGGTTCGGAGAGGGGCTGGCACTCTGAAGATCGCTCCCGATAGCGCCGGGCGTTACGAAGTCAAAGTTGACAAAGCTGACTGGCCCTGGGACTGCCCCAAACGCCTTGCCGACTTGCATTCCGAGTAGCGCGATCACGTTGCAGTCGACCTGTGCGGGCGTCAGCACCTGAAGGGTTGTTCCCGCTGCGTTGACGAGATCCGTCAGCTTGCGGACCGCGCCGTCGGTCGCCTGCATGCGAGTCACCGCGGTAAGCGTCCGCAGCGCTTCCCGGAGGTCCCTCGCGAACGGCGGCGCTTGCGCGAGGGGACGCAGGCCAGCGTTCAGAGTCCGGTTTATCTGCCGGAGCGTGGACGGCAGGAGGGCGCCGCCGGGGCGCAGGTCGGTGACCAGCGTTGCGAGGCCGTCGAGGGGTCGTTGCAGCTCGGTGAATGCTGTGGTCGTAGCGCTTTCGGTTGCAGGAAGTTGGTCGATGGTCGCACCAAGGGCGTTCTGGGCCTGGACAAGCGCGCCGAGGGTCGTGGAGGCATCAGCGACCAGCCCGGCGAGCGGCCTGCTGACGGGTGCCAGCGCGGACACGAACGCCTCGTATCCGTGTAGAAGGGCGGAGAGTTGCGTCTGGGGCGCAGCAAGGGCGGTCGATACCCGCGTCAGCGGCGGCAGGAGGTTGTTGAGCGCGCCAAGCAGGTCGTTGAGCGCCGGGCCTCGCCCAGCCAGGCCGGCGCCGAGCCCGCTGAACGTGCGCTGGATGCTCTCGGCCGTCGAGCGGTTGAAGATGTCCAAGAGATCGACCAGATCTACGGTCGATTGGGAGTTGGCTAGCGGCAGCGTTCCGCCGGCCGGGAGGGTTCGCCGATCCTTGCCCAGCGTCAGGTTGACGTACGTGGCGCCAAGCGCCGACGAGGGCCGGACTTTGACCTGCGTATCGCGCGGTAGGCGGCCGACCGAGGGGTCGAGAGCGAGCGTGACGCGGGCGTACGGTTGTCCACCGGCAGGTGCCGGCATGGCGGTGACCTGGGTCACCTGGCCCACTCGGATCCCTCCGATCCTGACCTCGTCCGTGGAGACGAGGTGATCGCCGTTGGGGACGTCGACCGCGACGTCGTAGGTCGACTGCCATGGCAGCCCGTGGACCGAGTTGTATGAGATGTACACCGCGACCACGAGCACCCCGAGCACGACTGCTCCGATTAGCGTCACGGCGCGCGCCCCGTTCCTCCGTCGTCTCGACCGCCGCGTCATTTGAGGAGGTACCTGAGCAGGCCCGAGAGCTGAGCCGCACTGAGTTGGGTAGAGCCGTGTTGGGGCCGAGCGGCGCTGAAGCTCCCGTTGGTCTTCCAGAAGACCGCCGTGTTCGGACCTGGCGACACGTTGGGGGCATTGAGAGGAACTTGTCCGTGGTCGGGCGCCGAGTACGCGTGGCTGCACCCGGGAAGGGGTGCATCGCCCGCGTTAGAGAAGATGCACTCGGGGAAGATGTTCACGAACTCGGTCGGGAAATGGGAGACCGAGTCGTATGCAGCGAGGAAGGACTGGAACCCGTACAGGAAACGAAGGAGCCCCTCGATTCCGCCTGTCTGGCGCAGGTTAACCAGCAGCTCATCTAACAGCTTCGCGACCGGTCGCGCGCTCGTCGCGAAGCGGTTCAGGTGCGCGACCACGGGTAGCGCGGAAGGAATCGCAGCGGTTCCTTGAGCCGCTGCGGCTCCGATCGCGCGAAGAGCGGGCGTGGCGACTTTGGTGAACGCCGGGAAGCTGTAGGTGAGCGACTCGAGATATGGCGCTGAGGTCCGCAGATCGTCGAGCAGCGGCGTGCCTTGCGCCGCCACGCGATCGAGCGAGATCAGGCCGTGCTTCACCGCGGTGAGCATCGCGGGCAGACCGTGCACCCCTGACTCAAGCGCCCCGCGGTGAGCGGCGGTCGTGCGGGCGACGCTGGCCGCGCGGTCGACGAAGCTGCGGACGCTGGCGCTTCCGTTCGCGAGCTCAGTGAGGACCTGGTCGGTCTGTCCAACGGCCGTTGCGATCTGATGGTTCTGAGCGCCGAGGATCGCGAGGACCCGATCTGCCTGAGTGAGCGACGGGTTGGCGCGACGGAGGATCGAGTTCAGGTCCTGACCGCGACCTGCGGTGCCGACCCCGAGCGTGTCGAGGAAGAGCTGGACGCGCTCCGCGGTCGGAACGCTGAAGACGTTAAAGACGTCCTCGAGGGAGACCGCCTCCGACGTGTGGGTAACGGGAACCGTCGGCACGCCATTGGAACCGCGCGCCAGCGGCGGGCTGACAGGCGTACCGGGATTGCACTCCACGAAGTTCTCGCTGATTAGCCCCTCTGGAAGGATCTGGCAGGTGGCGTCGGAGTGGAAGGGCATGAACCGGTTGGAGATCGATAGCCGCATGCGGGCTTCGTAGCCGGAGTCGCTGGTGTGGATGAGATCGAGCCCCGTCACCGTGCCGACACGTGTGCCGGCGACCTTGACGAGCTGGCCCGGGACCATTCCTTTTGCGCTGTCGAAGATCGCGTCCACTTCCGTCGTCGAGCCGCCGCCGGAGCTCAGTGCGATGACGACAGCGGCGACAGCTGCGAGCAAGACGAGCCACGGAACGAACCGCCTCATGGCTGGTTCACGCTCGGAGGGGAGTCGTCGGCCGGGTTGCAGAGCGACTTATTCGGAATCCACGGGTTTGAGCCGTCAGGAGCGGGCGGCAGCGCCCCTCCGGGGCAGCGGGAAAGGATGTGCGTGCGGAGGTTTAGGATTCCGTTGGCCAAAAGGGACCCCAGTTGCCCGGCACCGACTCCGCTGATGAACTGCTGCAAGCTTTGCGTGAACTGCACGTGGATGTAGTGGCCTGAAGCGTCGTAGGGAGCAGTCGAAACGCCAATCAGTCCGTTCAGGATCCCGAGCAGGAAGTCGGCCCCGTAGATGCGCAGGCCGGCAAGAATCGGGATGGAGACCTTGAGCGCCCTTGCGGTGCTGCTCAGCGCCGATACCGCCGGTCGGCTGAGCGGCGCGAAGCCGGCAAGCGAGGTGCGCAGGTCCGGCACCTGCGCGAGCACCTGGTCGAGCACGGGCGTGAACTGGTTCAGCGCCGGCGGAAGCGTTTGCAAGACGGTGCCGAGCCGGCTTGCGGTCGGGGGTACCTCGCGGAGGACCGGGCGCAGTGCCGTGGCGGCGGTGCCCGTGTCGGCAAGTGTCCGCGTGGCCTGCGCCAGCATCGCTGGGGCGCGCTGAAGACCATCGGCAAGCGCGTCGCGCTGACTTGCGAGCGCCGCAAAGACTTGGGCGGTGTTCGAAACGTCGGAGATCAGATCGGGCCGGCGCGACGCGATCGCCGTCGCCGCCTTGGCCGTCTCGCTGACAAACGTCTCCAGGTCCGCTTGGTCGGAAGACAGCTGGCTCGCCACTCCGTTGACCGCCTGCAGCGCCGGTGATAGCCGCGCCAGCATCTCGTTGAAGTACCGCGATCCAGAGCCCGCGTAGATCTGGGCACTGTTATTGATGAGCTGCTGGAGCGATGCTCGTACCTGGGGGTCAAACGTGTCGAGGATCTGGTCTAGCGAAACGATCCCGGTCGTCTGCGTCTCCGGAAGGACAGCCCCATCCGGGAGCGACGGCTGACTGGCAGGACCCGGACTCAGCTCGACGTAGTGATTCGTCACACCCGCCTGTCCGACCGTCCGAATCGTGGCACGGGTGAGTCGGCGCAGCGGGGTGATGCTTGAGTCAGAGATCGAGATCGTGACGTCCGCCTGGCCGCTCGGCGTGAGGCCCACGCCCGTGACACTTCCAACCGTGACGTCGGCGACGCGGACTTGAGCGCCGGTCACGAGGCCGCCGGCGTTGCTGAAGTAAGCGTGGATCGTGTAGCTACTGCCCGAGGTCAGCAACAGGGCGACGACGGCGACGACGCCTGCGAACAGCGCGACGAGGGCCGCCCGCCGTGACAGCGAAGGTCCCGGCGGTTGGCGGCCCGGAGGCTTCAGGCGCTGCCCGGGGCTGATTCGCTCGGAGGCGGTGCCGATCGTCGCACCCATCATCCGCCGATCGGGAACCGTCCGGTTCCGCCGCCCCAGAACAGCTGGCTGCACATGATGCCGATGAAGTTGACGCCAACCAGGTTGACGATCATTGCCTTGGCGGTAGCCCGGCCCACCTCGACGGGGCCCCCGGACACCGTGTAGCCGAAGTAGCAGCCGATGAGCACGACGAACGTCGCCATCGACAGCCCTTTGATCACTGAGAACAGGTAGTCAGACGTGCTCTGGAACTTCCAGAACAGCGCGAAGAAACCGCCCGGCGAGACCTGGCCGATCTGCAGGACGGCGACGATGTACGAGCCGACGAACGCGACCACGATCGCGATCGCATATACGAACGGCAGGATCAGCCACATCCCAAGCAGCCGCGTCGAGCCGAGGTACACGAGCGAATCGAGCCCCATCACGTCGAGCGCGTCGATCTCCTCGGTGATTCGCATCGTGCCGATCTCCGCGACGAAGCCGGTCGATACCTTGGCCGCCATCATGAAGCCGAACGAGAACGGGACCACCTCGCGCAGGTCACCGATTGCCGAGAACGCGCCGGCCACGGCCGGAGCCCCAACCAGCCGCGCCGCGTATGTGCCCTCAGTGCCGACGATGAAGCCGAACGCGAGAACCAGCCCAAGCACAATCAACACCGAGCCGGTCGTGAGAATCGCCGCTTGGCGTAGCGCCTCGGCGAAATAGCGGCGCATCTTGCCGCTCGGCACGCCACGGAGGATCCGCCAGCAGATGTCGACCGCCCGCCCAAACTCGAGCGTTTGGGCACGCACAGGTTCGGGCGCGAGCCGCCTGGGGCGGGCGCTGGTCGCGCTCACCCGCGGACCTCCGAGAGGATCGGATGGGTCGCGAGTAGCGCCTGCGTGAAGGCGTAGTCGATCGCCCCAATCGCCAGGAAACAGATCACCACCGACTGGTTCACCGCCCGGCCGACGCCCTCTGCGCCTCCGGACACGTGCAGACCCTTGTAACAGCACACGATCGCGACCACCGCCCCGAAGATGACGGTCTTGATCGCGGCCGCGGCGAACTCAAGCGTCGTCGCGTTGGCAAAGAAGTCCGAAAGGAACGGCCCTACGGAGGCGTGGTTCTCAAACACGACCAGTAGGCCGCCCATCATCGACGCGATCAGCGAGACGATCATGAACGGCAACGCCACACCCACCAGGACGAATAGCCTCGGCGCCACGATGGCCTTGATCGTGTCTACGCCGAGCACCTCGAGCGCGTCTATCTCTTCCCGCACGACACGAGCTCCAATGTCGGCGCAGATCGCCGTGCCGACCACGCCCGCGAGCACGATGCCGGCCGCGAGCGGCGCGATCTCGCGGACGTTCGTGAGCACGTAGATGCCGCCGAGCCGGTCGAATGCGCCGAAGAGTCCGAGGAAGTCCGCGCCCTGAATGCCCACGGGCCCGAACGACAGCGCGAATGCCATCAGGACCAGCGAGGGCCATGCAACGGCCGCGGTGAAGCGAAGCTGGCCGACGAGCTCGGGGCCGATGTCGAGCGGCGGCGCCAATCCCCGGCGGATCGCACGGAACAGCAGCACGACCATTCCGCCGAGCTCGATTAGTACCGGCCACCGAGCTCCGTCGCCCCCCCGTGAGCGCCGGTCGTGCGCCGACCGCTCACCACCGCCGCGCGTGCCGACCTCAGGTGTTCCCGCCGTGATACCCGATTCGCCGGGTACTACCGCAGACATCGCCTCTCCCGCGTTTGCTCAGCCAAGCTCGCCTCTCCGCCTGTGCCCACTTCGCGCCGCATAGCAAACCAGAGAGAGGCAGGTCGCCGCGCCAGTCGTTCCGGCACGCTGGCGCAAGCAAGCAGCATCGCGTTGCATCGGCTCTCTCATCCCTCTCGTCGCGCGATCGAGGATTGAGTGAGTCTAGCCAACCAAACGCCCGTTAGGCAAGGCGGAACCCGGCTGCCTACGTGTCGGCCCGTTCGAACTCTACGAATAGCTCGGCGGGACCACGGAAGATGACCGAAGGATGGTTGGCGAAGTCGTTGCGGCTCTCTGCGAACCGCAGGTTGGTCAGCCGGGCGAAGATGCGTTCGAAGCCGATCGTGGCCTCCATCCGGCCAAGCGGAGCACCCAGGCAGAAGTGTGGGCCGCCACCAAACGCTACGTGCTCGTTGACGTTCTGCCGCTCGACACTAAACCTGTTGGCGTCGGTGAACACCTGCTCGTCGCGATTGGCCGCCCCCCAGACGACGAGGACGATCGCGCCCTTGGGGATTGGCGTGCCGCTGAGTTCCGTGTCCTCGAGCACGAGGCGGGGCCCCATCTGGACAGGCGACTCGTATCGAAGTGCCTCCTCGATCGCGCGTCGGAGCTGCGGCCGCCCCTGTCGCGCGATCGCTTGTTGCTCGGTATGAGCAACTAGGACCATCATCAGACTGGACAACAGGTGGGTCGTCGTGATGATCCCACCTATGAAGAGATTGCTTGCGGCGGCGATCAGGCTCGCAAGATTGACCCTGCCGTAATGCTCGCGATGTCGCTGCACGAGCAGTGACAGTTCGTCATCGCTCGGGTTATCGACGCGTTCGAGCACCAGATCTCGCAGGAACGCGCCAAGGTCCACGATGCTCTCGCGGGCCGCCGCCTGAGAGTGATGCGACGCAAAGCGCGTTCCGAATCCTTCGTAGCGGCCCCAGCTAAGCGCTCGCGGGAGGTAATCGAGCGGGAGTCCGAACAGCGTCAAGATCACCTTCGCCGGCAGAAGTTCCGCAAACTCGGACACGAACTCACATTCGCCGCGGTCGATGAAGCCATCGATCAGTTCGTCGGCATACGCCCGCACCATCGGCTCACGCTCTCTGAGGCGTCCGGGCTTGAACATCTCGAAGGCGAGCCTCCGCTTGATCGTATGCTCCGGTGGGTCGCTTGAGACGATTGCCCACGGGAGGTCTCTGTCGAGATCTTCGGTCGTTGCTGCCCGCATCCATCCGCCCTCGGATACGGTGTGGCGACTGGAGAACGTCTCGGGATGGCGAGCGACGTGTACGACGTCCTCGTGCCGTGTGACGACGTACTCGCCCGACTTCAGCCGATGCACCGGCGATTCGCGATGGAAGGCGGCATAAAGACCGTACGGACAGGCGGTCGCCGTCGCGGACGGAAACGGAGCCTCCTCCAGAAGGATGCTCAGACTCTGCTCGCTCGTCTCCATCCCAGCCGCGGATTACGACCGTTCGACGATGATCGCGGCCGTCGGGCAGGATCGCTCGGCCTCCTGCACCAGCGGAATCAATCGTGGATCCGTAACCGCTGGCTGCAGGGCGATCGCGTGGTCACCAGCGTCGGCTAGCGCGAACAGCTCGGGCGCGATGCTGGTGCAGGTGGCGGAGGCGATGCAGCTGTTGGTATCGACGCGAACCGCGAGTTGGGCCATCTCCAGGCAGGAGGTTATCAACCAACCGCTAGGTTGACGCGCTTGCGCAGGCGAGCGTATGATCGCGGCGGATGAGCTCGACAACCGAAGGACTGCTTTTCCCGTCGCCCGAAGTGTGCAGGTGCCCTCACGAGCTGCTCGCGCAGGCGCGGCACGAGCTCCCGGTTGCGCGCGTTCCAGGACGTAACGAGTACCTGGTCACGAGGTACGACGACGTTCGGGAGGTGCTGTCGCACCCCGAGCGGTTCTCGAGCACGATCGCCGAGAAGCTGCCCGACGGCACGATCCGCGCCGCGACCCTCGAATATGCTCGCTCCGACGCAATCCGGCCGCTTCAGCAGTCCGATCCGCCTCAGCACACGATCAAGCGCCGGTTGGCGTTCGAGTCCTTCAAGCCCGGCCAGATTCAGCAGTACGAGCCGATGATCAATCGCGTCATCGACGACCTGATCGACAGCTTTGCGGAGCGCGGTGAGGTCGAGTTCATCAGCGGGTTTGCCACTCCCCTGCCAGCGCGCGTGATTCACAACATCCTGGGACTGCCCGAGGAAGATGCGCGGCATGCTGAGGTGTGGGGGTCGTTCGAGGGACAGGCGACCCGGTACCACACGCCGGAGCGGCAGGCCGCGATCGCAGAGAGCATCCGCGACATGGGGGGCTACGTCGTCGCTGCCGTCACCGAGCGGTACGAGCAGCCGCGCGACGATGTATTGAGCAAGTTCGTTGCGGCCCACGTCGCGGAGCGAGGCGAGTTAGTCCTGCCCGAGATCGTCGCGGACGCGACGAACCTGTTCTTGGGAGGGATCGTGACCACCGGTCACATGCTCGGCTGGACGATGTGGATGCTGCTCCACGATCCGGACCGCGCCCGAATGGCGATCGCGGACAAGGCAGCGACCCTTCGAGCGATCGAGGAGGCGCTGCGGCTGGAGCCACCGGTGTCCTGGACATCGCGCCTCGCGCTCGAGGACACTGAAGTCGCGGGCGTCCCGATCCCGGCGGGCGCGATCGTGATCTGCCACCTCGGCTCCGCAAATCGCGACGAGGGCCATTTCGACGATGCTGACTCGTTCGAGCCGGAACGTGGGGATGTCAAAGATCACCTGTCGTTCGGCCTGAAGACTCATTTCTGTCTTGGCGCGCCGCTGGCACGACTGGAGGGGCGGCTGGCGTTCCCCAAGCTGTTTGAGCGACTGCGTGAGCTGAGGCTCGGCGATAACGACGGCGAGCCAGTCGACAGCATGGCGTTTCGCGGCCTACGGAAGCTCAATTTGCGCTTCACGCCGGCCGGAGCGAGAACGACCGCAGGAAAGACATGACGCCAGACGCGACGACGCAAGCACCGCCCACCCGCCGAGTCAAGCCTTCGGTGGGGCTGCCACCCGGATGGTGGCCGGTTGCGCTCGCCGACGAGGTGCGGCGGCATCCGAAGGCGTTCCGCGTCGGTAGTCGAGATCTCGCGATCTATCGCGATCTTCAAGGCTTCGTGCGAGCCGTGGACGATTCCTGTCCCCATCGCCGGCTACCCCTCTCGATGGGACGGATCACAGAAGACGGGTACCTGCAGTGTGCGTATCACGGCTGGTGCTTCGACGGCGCCAACGGCAAGTGCACCCGGATCCCGAATCTCCACGAGGGCGAGAGGATCCCAGGCGCCATCCAAATCGATGCCTTCGCGACGGCGGAGAACATCGCGGAGGTGCTGGGCTTCGGCCTTCGGACGAACCGACTAGCGCCCGCCGTCGGGCCCCCGACGGGCGAGGAGCCCGAGGATGGCGGCACGACGATGTTCGAGAGCTTGCTAGAGGGCGGCCTGGTTCTTGTGTGGACAGGGGACGACGTACCGCCAGACGTGACCTCATCGCCGCGCCCACTGCCGCCGCGTCCGTCGCGATCGTTCTCCGGTCGGGTTGAGGTGCGGGCGCCGCACGAGCGAGTGGCAGCGGCGGTCCTACATAACCCAGGTCGTGCGCTTGCGCTCGGCCCGCTGCTTGGCTCTGGCGAGGAGCTCTCGGCACCGGAGATCGAGGAAGATGCTGCGACGCTCACCGTACGGCGCGAGCGTCTGCGCGTCGACCTGCCACACCCCCACACCTTTGATCCGTTCGTCAAGGCGCCGGTGGCCACGGAGATCACGATGATCGCGACAACCGGCCTCTGCTGGATCGAGGCACCCGTAGTACAGATCGTCGTCGGGTTGACGCCGGTCGGTCCATACCGCACGATCCTGCGTTGGCGCGGAGAGGCGACCAGCGCCACAAGGCATGCCGCGCCGCTGCTCAGCGCATGTATGGCCCGCAGCGGCCGGACGACGATTCAAGCCGAGGCGCTCGCAGATGATGCATTCGGAGATCCCGATCCCGCGGTAGAGCGGCTCCAGGATCTCCGCGCGCGACAAGCCGAACAAACCGTCGCCTACGACTCCGACCCCAAGGAGCAGTCATGAGCACGTCAACAACCGAACGTCAGGCTCCCGCGAAGTTCCGGCCGGGCACGTTTGCACTGCGCGACACATGGTTCCCGCTCGTGCAGACAGTTCAGGTCCGTCGCCGTCCGGTACGGCGCGTGATGCATGGACGGCCGGTGTTTTTTTGGCGCGACGACGGCAAACTGCGAGCGACCGAATATCTGCCGAACGGAGGCGCGGGTCGCCGGGAGGCGTCCGAGTTCACAGCCGGGACCGGGCACTACCCGCTCGTCGAGCGCTACGGCTACGGGTGGGTCTGGTACGGCGATCCGGCGAGCTCCTCACCGGACCTTATGCCAAGCGTGCCGCACTTACCGCTCGACGGAATGCCCCGACGGTTTCAAGGAAACGTCGTCTTCGACTGCACCTACGAGCTGGTCTGCGAGAACCTGCTCGACCTGACGCATGCCGACTTTCTCCACTCGGAGCTCACCGGCGACGCGCTATCCGAGGATGACGAGATCAGCGTCTCCTCGACCTCTGAGACCATCACAATGACTCGCATCGCACACGGCCGCCCCATCCCGCGGCTCCAGAAGCGGATGGCCCCACGCGCCACACGGCAAAACCTTCGGGTGGTCACAATCTGTCACGTACGTAGCGGGGTCTGCGTCCTCCACGGCGACTTCAACCCCGGGATGGACATGCGGATGCTGCACCCCGTCAACCCGGAGACCCCGAATCGCTGCCGAACACCGGTTACGTTCAACCCCCAATCCGTCCCCGCGTACGCGCGGGCGCTGATGGGCCCGCTGTTTGCCCACATGGTTGGCCGCCAAGACAACTGGGCTCTGCGGAGGCAGAACCGCAGCTACCTGCTGCCGCGGCCAAACAGCGACCTCAGTTCGCGTTTCGACAAGGCTGATTTGCGCTACCGCAAGGTCTACCAGCAACTCGTCGCTCGACAGAAACAGGGTGACTACAGCTACCTGCCCGACGGCGACCCGGGGCGCGACGTCCGCGAGGAGCTGGGACTGCTCGGTCGCATCTGAGCGGACTCGAACGGTTAGGGCTGCGAAGAGGGCGAGCCCGCGGAGCGAGCGCCTCGCTGAAGTATTGGATGCCGCGGGACGTGTCTTCGCGCGAAGGGGCTACACGACGGCGACCGTTCAGGACGTCGCGGACGAGCTGGGCATCCTGAAGGGAAGCCTCTATTACTACATCGACAGTAAGGAGGAGCTGCTCTTCCGCCTGATGATTCAGCTCCACGACGAGGTCGACGAGCTTCTGGTTCAGGTGGCCGAGCTTGAGACTGAGACCACGCCGCTGAACCGGCTGCGCGCTTACGTGGAGCGTCAGCTCGACTGGAACCTCCGCAACCTCGTGAGGGTGCGGGTCTACTACGACGATCTCGACCTGCTGAGCCGGGAGCACCGCGCCCAAATGGTGGAGCGGCGTCGAGCCCATCAAAGCTTCGTCGCGAACATGATCCGGGAGGCTCAGGCGGACGGTAGGGCGACCGCAACCGTGGATCCCGAGTTGCTCACGAACCTCGTCTTCGCGCCCCTAATCTGGCCGTACCAGTGGTACCGGAGGGGCGGTTCCATCGCAGCCGACAAGGTGATCCAGGGCTGCGCCGACTTTTTCTTCGCGGGATGCCGAAGCGTCTGATCCGGCAATCAGCGGCGGAGACTGATGTCGCTTAACGCTTGGCGACGCCGTAGGTCACGAACTCAACGCAGGCGTTCACCACGTCTTCAGCCTTGATGCGGCCCCGCGGCCGATACCAGCGGTAGGGCCAGATGATCGTCGCGAACACCGAGTAGGCGATCAGCTTCGCGTCCCGCTTGTTGTCGACCTCTCCCGCGCGCTGTGCATCGAGGATCACCTGCGTGACGAAGTCCTCGTGCACCTTCCGCCGCTGAAGCACCTCCGCACGGCGATCGTCGCTCAGCTGGTCGAGATCGTTGTAGTAGATCGCGATCTTGACCAGATTGCGCAGGTTGTACATCGTCTGCGTCCTGACGTATTCCCGAAGCCTCGTAAGCGGCGTCAGGTCCTCCTTCGCGGCCACCTCGTCGAGGATCGCGTCGACCTCCTCGTGCACCTCCATCAGAAGGCGGAAGAGGAGGTCCTCCTTGGTCTTGATGTAGTAGTAGATGCTGCCCTTGAGAATCCCGAGCGCGTTGGCGACGTCCTGGACAGTGGCTGCGGCGTAGCCCTGTCGGGCAAAGACCTCCGCCGCGGCGTCAAGCACCTCGCGGTCGCGCGGACGGGGCGGAATGCCGTCATCGGCCGCACGTGCAGCCTTACGTCTTGTTGTCGTTCTGCTCGTGGCCACCCGACAGGCGATTCTACCGGACGGTCAGAAGGTAACCGAACCGCTGTTTTTGTGGCAGACTATCGGCTGACCTACCGACCGATTGATTGGTAACGAGGGAAGGAGAACGCGTAGATGGGACGGCTCGACGGCAAAATCTCGCTGGTCACGGGTGGCGGCAAGGGCATCGGACGCGGCATCGCTCGCCGCTACGCGCGCGAGGGGGCGACTGTCCTGATCGCGGAGATTGACGAGGAGGCGGGCACCGCAACGGCGGCTGAGCTCGGGGACCTCGGCGGCGAGGGGTCGTTCATCCCCACGGACGTCGGACGGAAGGAGCAGATCGGAGCGGCGGTTCGGACCGCGGTCGATCGTCACGGCCGCCTGGATGTACTCGTCAACAACGCAATCGCGCTCTCGCCCAACGTCGTACTTGAGGAGAAGACCGACGAGATGTTGTCGGGGGTGCTCAGCGCGGGGTTGTGGGCGACCTGGTGGTCGATGCGGGCAGCGATGCCGGCGATGCGCGAGAACGGGGGTGGCCGCATCATCAACTTCTATTCGATCGACGCCGAGGCCGCTGCCTGGCTGCATGCCGACTACAACCTGACGAAGGAGGCGATTCGCGGCCTAACCCGCTCGGCGGCAGTGGAGTGGGCTCGATACGGGATCCTTGTCAACGCGATCGCGCCGGCTGCGAAGGGAACCGTCTACGAGCAGCTATGTGAGGCCGTGCCGGGATTCGGGGAGATGGCGGCTGGCATGAACCCTCTCGGCAGAGTTGGTGACCCCGAAGAGGACATCGCCCCGGTCGCGGTCTTCCTCGCCAGCGAGGACGCGCGGTACGTCACCGGCGAGACGATCCACGTCGACGGCGGCCAGCACCTGCCGCGCTACAACAGCAAGCCGCCGAACCTCTGACGGTTCGGTCCCCTCGCGGGTCAGAGATCTCGGCGGCGCTACGCCCACGCGCTGGTCGCGCGCGACCAGCGAGCGAGCGCTGTTTGCGCGGCTGCCGCGCGATCCTCGGCGGCCAGGTACACGACGTAGGCATCGACCGACGGGTTCTGCCGCCAGCGGTCATACGTCTCGCGGGCCTCATCCTCGGCCTCACGCCACATCTCGTACGGGCCCGAGGACAGGCTCGTTACGGCCTGGGGGCGAGCGCCGGGCGCCTCAGGTCTGTTCAGCAGCTCAACCAGTTCTTTGCTGGTGCGGTCTGGGGTCATGCCTCTCTCCTGCCTCCCGTGTGTTGGCGACTGGCTGCGGTCCCATGGGTTGAAGGATCCCCGTGGAGGCGAAATCGAGCGTAAGCACTCGGACCAGGGGCGAAATCGCCTGGATCAGCCAGAGAGTCTTGCCAATCGTGCGGTCCGCCTACCGCGCAGCAGCAAGGATCGTCAGCCGATCGTGATCCAAATGCGCCTTGAGTACCCGCGCGCGTAGGGGTAGTTCGTCTCGCGCAGCGTGGCCACTGCGATCTGCGTCGTGAGTGGCCCGCCAGAGCCGGTCGCAGCGAGCCGGATGACGAAGCGGCCGTCACCGTGGATGTAGGGGTTTCCAATGACCTGGAGGTGTTTGCCAACGCCCGAGCGCATCTGGAGGATCTGCTCGGGCGGGATGAAGCCGCCAAGCACCCGGCCGCGGACTACGAGCACACCTCCCCACGGAACGTGCGCCGACACCGGCTCGAGCCGGATCTTGGCGGGCACCATCACTCTCCCGAGCGGCGACACCGCTGACTCCGTGAATGGGCCGCCACCGTAGACAGCCTCGACGAGTCGTGAGGGGCCGGGTGGCAGCGTTGCGCGCCAGCTGCCGTCGGCAGATGTGTTGACCACGCTGACCCGACGCCACTCGTGAAAGCCGTCGTCGACCGCGGCCATGATGCTGACCGGTACGTGGCCGAGCGCGGTGCCGTCAGCTGTCGCGAACCAGCCCCGGACGGTCACGCGGCGACCAAGAGCCACCTCTTGAATGCGGCGCTCCGGTGTCCGGGTTTGGCAGCGGAGGACATGCCTGACCCGCTTCCGCACGCGCTCTCGAACGCGACGGCAATCGCGGACGACCTTCGCGAACGTGATGCCGTCCTTGACTGGCTCACCCAGCTTCAACGACCAGGTCTGTGTTGGGCTGGCGGTCGGCGCGCCGCTCCCGTCTACGGCCTGGTTGGCCGCGTAGCAGCTGACCGTGTGGCTGCCCAGGCCGTTGACCGGAACCGATGCGCTGGCCGCTTGACCCCCCGCGCCGGTCAGGCGCTGAGCAGTCCATGCGGAGCCATCGACAGAGCACATGATCGCGCCGACGCCACTCGGACCCGAACTCGCCGTCGCTGTGACGTACTGAGTCCCGGCCGTAACGGGAACGTCGGTCGGACCAGTCAACGACAGCGACACCGGCAGGTTGTCGACGTTGAGGGACTCGACGTCGCTCGTCCAATCGGGCGCGCCCGTAGACGGGTTGTAGGACGCGTTGTGCGCCTGAATGGCAAGCTGCACACCGGTGGCGCTTCCTGGGACGTCGGTGGTGGTGTTGATGGTCGAACCGGTGAAGAAGTTCTGCGGGCTGTTGGGCGCATGGTTGGGATCGCATTGATCCCAAGACGCGCTGCTCGCCGGTCGCTCGCCCGTGTCCAAGACGTCGTGGCCGTTCCACCAGACGACCACCCGGCAGACCCCAGTGGGGTCACTGGCTTGAAGATCGATCGGCAACGAGCCGTGAACCCACCCGCCCGCCTGGTACCAGAGGTTGTGGCCGCCGCTGACCGGTCCCGCGAAGATGTTCGGGGTTTGGTACTCGTAAGCCTCGAGCTGCAGGTCGAACACGTCGACGTAGGCGTCCGCCGAGTTACATCCGGTGTTAGGGGCGTTGCAAGCTAGCTCCCACCCGAAGTAGCGGGACGGGCTGAAGCTCTGCCAGCCCTGCGTCGACGGCCACGCTCCGGCGCCGCCGTTGAGATTCGTCAGCCAGCCCGAGCTGCCACTGTCCCAGTAGAAGAACTGGCCCCAGCCGTAGCTTCCGTCCGAGTCTGCCATCTCGGGCACGTGTGCCATCACGATCGCCATATTCGGCGGGGCATCGACCTCCCAGTGCGCCACGTGGTGACCGGGCGTTCCTTGGCTTCCGTATATCCATGCCCCGCGGTACTTGCCGGTGCCCGCCGCCGGACAAGCGGTGTTGGCGCTGAACCCGGACTCGGCAAACGCGGCCAACATGGAGGTCCCACCGTTGGAGCACTGCTGGTACCAGACGATGTCTTGGACGGCGGACGCCGCCGTCGGCGCCAGCGGCTGCAGAGCGGCTGGTGCGGCGCCAATGAGGAGGGCCGTGCCGCCCAGCGCCAGCAGCGATCTGCGGAGCCTTCGCTTAGCAGATGACCACAACGGTCACTCCTTGCCCGCCCCCACTTGGATTGAAGGCGACGGGTACGGCGACCTGCCCGCTGCCTTGGTAGTCGGCCTCCACAGCCGGCTGGGTGGTCCCGGGGGGCCCTACCTTGGACGCGAGGCCGAGAGCGACACAGGCCTGGCGGGAGCGTGGGAACTTCCCGCGCCAGGCAATGGTGAGTACTCCACCGGTGGGCGTACAAGGATTGTCGGGCACGATCGTCGCGCCGCCGCTCGAGGCCACGAGCTGACAGTTGTTGTTCGTGACCGCCCAGGCCCGGACGTATCCACCGATCAAGTGGTGGTTGATCTTCGGGGGAGTCACCGCTCCGTTCTTGAGCTGTGGCGTGCCAACCGAGCCGTTGGGAATGCTGATCGCGGCATAGCCCGCCCCCGCGAGGGCGAGCAGCGAGCACACGAGCGCGGTTGCAGCAATTGCATTCCGCCGGAGGTAGTCGAGGATCCGGATGCTCAAGGCGGTCCTTTCATCGGGGGATTAGCCACAGTTCGAGATGCACGTGAGCGCCCCGGTTGGACTTGGGTGAGCAGGCTGCGACGCCGAGCCGCCCGAAGCGGCAGAAGCGGTCGCGGGCGCGGACTGTTGTGGCGGAATCGTCGAGCTGGGCGGCTGGTAGGACGAGCCCTCCGTCGGGGCGCTGCTCCCGGTAGCGGCTGGCCGATACGAAACCTGCACAGCCGAGGTCGGCGTCGCGACATGGTGCCGACGCGCCGCTGAGCGTCGGTTGAGTCGCTTGGCTTGGTCGGCCGCGCGAGGCTGGGAGGCGAAGCGGTCGGCGGCGTGCGCCTGGGTCGAGAACCGACTCGACGTCGTTGCGCGCCTGCTGGTTTCGTGTGCGGAGATACGGGTTTTGGGCGACGTGCTGAAGACATCGCCCTGCGCGAGCGCGAGACCGGCCGCCGCAAGAACGGCTCCAGACAAGCCACCCAACGCCACTCTGATCGGGCGGCGCAACGCGCCGGACATCGGTTGCGCGTTGGGATCGAGAAATTCGGCCGTTCGCCGCTCGCTCCAGCCGCCGTTACTGCTCTCCGTCGCGCTTCCGATTGGGACGAGTTCCTCGCGCTCGCGCTCGGGGAACAGCGGGACGACCTTGTCGCCCTCGGGGCCGCTGGGATCGTTTTTTCGGGACGTTCCTTGCGCTCCCTTCCCTCTTGAGCAGCCATAAGATAGCATCGTTTTCTCTAACAGGGCGAATCACGCATAAATGGCGAATTGATGATGAATGGCGAATCTGAGCTGCCCGAGTACATGACCGTCAGTGAGATCGCCAACCGGTTGTCGATGTCGTCGAACACCGTCAGGACCTGGATCGAGGAAGGAATGCTGCGAGGCATTCGGGTGCGCAAGGTGTGGCGCGTCCGGCGTGAGGATTTCGAGCAGCTGCTCGCATCGCTCGAGGGTGGCCCGGCTGCTCCGTCGGGCGGTTGGGAGGAGCGCAGGCGCGGCTTCCACGATCCCGACGAACGCTCGGCGAGCTAAGAGCGGAACATGCCTCCCGCTCGGTCCAAGCCACTCGATCCAGCGGTGCGCGAGGCACGCAAGCGGGCGCTCGAGGAGCGCTTCGATCACGCGGAGGATCAGTGGGCTCAAGCGATCCGGGCCCATCGCCTCGCTCCCCCTGACGCCGGATTCGCGGGCCGGCTGCGGACGCTCAGCGAAGCGGCGGCTGCCGAAGCGGAGGTCGCGCGAGAAGCGAGCGAGCTCGGGCTCGCGTGGCGCCCCTTGCCTGGCGCCCAGAGCGCCGAGCCGCCGTACGAGCTTCGCCCGGGTACGGGCCGCCGCGGTCCGCCCGAGTTGTGGCAGCGCTTCGACACTGCGGTCGCACGGTTCAACAGGGCCGCGGCCGGGACCGATGCTGCTGCGGTCGCTGACGCCCATGCCGAGCTCAGCGCAGTGGCGCTTGAGCTGGCCGACGCGGTTGAGGCTGAGGACCGCGCGGCGGCCCGGCCCGCGCGGCGAGATGCTGGGGCGGCGTAGCGCGATCAGCGGCCGTCACCGCGCTAGCGCCGTGACTGGAGCGGCGTCGCCACCCGATCCAGCTCGTCAGCCGTCATCAGCCCGATCATCAGGTCAGCGTCGGCGCCGCCCATCATGTCGCCCTCTATATAGAAGCCCCGCTCGGGCCACGACAGCTCGAGCCTCCAGACTGACGGCCAGGCCCAGGGCCGCCGGCGCCAGTGGGCAACCAGCGCACCACGAGGCCAGTGGGTAAGAACGGCGCCGACCGTGAAGCCGACGATCCAGTAGCGGTACTCGAGGAACCAGATGTCGGTGTCGGTCAGGGCGATCGCTACCGAGTCGCGCTTGCGAGCCTTCGTGCGTGCAGCTGGACAGGCGGCGCGACGCACGTCCAAGATGGTGGCGACGCAGATGCGACGCCCGACGCGTCGTTCGCAGGCGGTGGTGAGGCTGTCATCGACGGGGACGCCGATCATCAGTGCTCCGCTGTAGCTGGACGCCGGGTTCTCATTGCGCGTGATAGGGCCGAGGGCCTTGGTTTTCACCCCCCTCCCTGTCGACGGTGTGCCCCGCCTGGATCTCGCGCTCGTGAAAATTCTTCGCGGGAGGGGGGTGATTTCCGCCCTTCCGCGAGCTATGGCACTGCAATGGAGAGAAACTCTCGCCAGCTCCGTCTCGGTGAGCAGTCGTCCGAGTCAGGATCTAGCTTCCCGGCCGTGAGCCAGGAGAAGTGTGTTGACCCTGACGCCGATCCAGTTCCCCGGGTGGCGGGCAGCGGGCCGCGCGTAGCCATCAGCTTGTTCACGGGTGCTGGAGGGTTGGATCTCGGCTGCGAGCGGGCAGGATTCATGACTCGAGCGGCCGTCGAGTGCGACCCGATTGCACAGCAGACGCTGCTCGCCAACGCCCCGCGTTGGCTGCCCCGTCTTCGGCCTGAGGCGATGTTCTCCGACATCGTGACGCTCAATCACGATCAGCTCTTGGACGCCGCGAACCTTCAGGCTGGGGAGGCCGACCTGCTCCACGGAGGGCCGCCGTGCACCCCGTTCTCGAAGTCCGGCTACTGGCTCGCGTATAAGCGCGCCGGCGAAGATCCCAAGGCGTCGCTTCTCGATAACTACGTGGACGCGTTGCGAGCCGTTCGGCCGAAGGCGTTTTTGATGGAAAACGTCTACGGCCTCGCGTACAACAACCAGAATCGTCCGATCCTCGAGCGGTTCATCGCGGCAGTGCGTGCGAGCGGCTACTCGTTCGACTCCAAGATCATCCTGGCCGCTGACCACGGCGTACCGCAGCTACGTCAGCGGCTGCTGTGCGTCGGCATCCGTGGCGATCTGTTGGACGAGCCGGTCGAGCTGTGGGGATTCGAGTGGCCATCGGATACGCACTCCGGACCGCACGAGCGGCGCACCGATTGGGACGAGAGCCTTCACCCGCACGTGACCGCCGGCGAGGCGATCAGCAACCTGCCCGACAATTCGCCGGAAACCGAAGAGATCGTCGACGGGACCTACGCGGACGCACTGCGCGAGGTCCCACCAGGGGACAACTACCTCTTCCTCACCGCCAAGCGCGGCCATCCCAAGCCCAAGTTTAAGTGGCGCACGCGGTACTGGAGCTTCCTGCTCAAGCTCCATCCGGAGCGTCCATCGCCAACGATCCAGGGTCAGCCAGGCCCATGGGTCGGGCCGTTTCACTGGGAGAACCGTCGCCTGCGCGTAGGCGAGCTAAGGCGGCTGATGACGTTCCCGGACGACTACGTCGTCTGCGGAGACCGCCGCGACCAGCAGCTACAGCTCGGCAACGCCGTGCCGCCGCTGCTCGCGGCGCGTGTGGCAGCGGGATTGCGGGTGCAGCTGGATCAGCTCGAAGCCCGCGGCGGGCTTCCCCTGGCCGCGTAGTGCGCTGCTGACCGACGATCGTCGCGTCCACAGAGTGCCTGCTCGACCTGGTCAGCGACGGCTGATGCGCGCTCGTGCTCCCAGGCGCGCAACACCCGCCATCCTGCAGCCCTCAGCGCCTGGTCGACTGCGCGGTCGCGCGCGACGTTTAAGGCGAGCTTCCCTTGCCAATACTCGGAGTTGGCGCGAGGCCGGCTGCCGTGGATTGGGCACGCATGCCAGAAGCAGCCATCGATGAACACGGCCAATCTCGCGCGCGTAAACACGATGTCGGGTCGCACAGTGCGCTCGGGGAGCTTCAGCGGAAGGTCCTTACGGAACCGAAGTCCCCTCCTGTGCAGCTCCGAGCGTACGCGCGCCTCTGGCCGCGTTCCGCTGCGGACGTTGCGTCGCATCCTCGTGCTGACGGCCTCGCTGCTCGGATGTGGGTACGGCATGCCATTGACACGCGCGACGAGACGGGTGCGCCGAGCAGGCCCGGTGTTAGGTATTGAGCGCGGCATCGAGCGTTGGCTTCCAGGTGTCATCGATTCGCTGGATGGCGGCGATCCGATCGGGGTAGGTCGCGTGACGCTCGAGCAGTACTGAGCGCTTGTAACGAAACTCCCAGCGGCCCCATGGCCCGAACATAGCGGCCGCCACGACGTCAAACTGGGCGGGCGTGTACAGCCGGCTCTTGGCGTCGCCCTTCGAGGCGCGCGTCTTTTGCGTCTCGACCTTCGGCGTGCCGTCAGCGTAAGCCTTCGGCGAGGCGTTCTTGCACTCGACCGTCACCCGGCGGCGCCGGGCCCCTAACGTCACCACGAAGTCAGGCGGACCCTCCTGCTGAGACAGCTCGACACGAGCGATCGCTGGGTCGGCCGTGAGCGTCCGATGGAGGTGTCGCTCGGCCACCCCGCCGCGGACCGCCATGCCGAGCCTGGGCCGCTCCCTGATGATGTCGAGTATCTCGGCGCCGGACAGCTCGAACTCCTTTTCCAACGCGTGCAAGCCCGTCAGGCGGCGTGGCTTCGCGGCCTGCAAAGCGGCGCGATAACGCAACGGCGAATCAAGCCCGAGGCTCTGCGCATCCCGCTCGAAGCGAACGTAGTCGAGCAGCCGCTTGGGTCGGAACCCCACCAGCGTCTCGACCCCAAGAGCCGTGCGTGGCGTCGGTCTTCGGACGCCGGACACATTGTCGCGTTCCCACACGTGCCAGCCCACCCGCTTCGTCGCAGCGATGTCGGTGTCCTTGAAGAACACCGAGATGCCGATCGGCAACGGGTCGTACACCAGCGGGTCCAAGCCGACGATCACCTCCGCCTCAAGGTGGGCGCCGATCACGATCGTGACATCGACGTCGAGTGGATCAAACCCGACCGGGTGGGATCGCCGCCGCCAGGCAGGATCGTTCACGTCGCCGTAGCGAACTTGAAGACGATGCTCATCCTGGGGCCGATGCCTTGTGTCCCGCCGGTTGGCGAGGAACACATACGCGCAGATTCCGATCCGCGCCCCATCCTTTGCTTCGACTCCGAGGAAAAGGGGCGCTGTGCTCGGACCGCTTGAGGCCAGCACGCGGCCGCCGCTGCGCTCGATCGCCCGCTCGATGAACTGATGATGCGCACGACGCTGCACGCGCTTATAGAGCTTCGCGTAGGATCGCCCGAACCTCGCGCCAGGGTCCGTCACGGGTCCACCTGGGGAGGCCGTGGATTCCTCGTGTTTAGTTGACGGGTGCGGCCGTATGGACGGACCGGCCGCAACGGGCTCCGAGGTCGTCCGAGCGGTGCGTCAGGCATAGGTTCCGGCGATTCTCGCCGATTGCGTCGCTGGCTTCACTATGGTGGGGCGGGCGTGGCTTCGCTGTTGCTATGAGAAAGCCGTCAGTGAGCCGACTTGAGCTCGCCGCCCTGCCCTGGGACCATATTGCAATCGGGGCGGAAGTTGACCTACTGCTTGAGGTGCTGGCTCAGGAGCCGGACGGTCTAAGTCGCCCCAAGCTCATTGCGAGGCTGCGCGCGCAGATCCCGTATCTGAGGCCGGCAGACGTGGAGCGCGTGATCGACGCGGCCGGCACACGGATCAGGATCGTGGGCGATCGCATTGTGGCTGCCGAATCCCGGCTACAGGAGCCCAAGTCCGAGCGGCCGACGAATCCGCGCCGTTTCGTCGTATTCGACCTCGAGTCGATCGTGAGGCCGATCGTCAAGGATCCTTACCGCGAGCAGCATGTCTTCCAGGTCGGCGGGGTGCGCTTCGGGCCGGACGCGGAATGGGTGAGCGCCGAGCCTGAGTTCACCGCCTTCGCCGCACTGCCGAGCGCTGACGACGAGTCGCTGATCTACAGCGACCCTCTGCGTGAACGCTACCTTTCCGCAAAGCAGCCGCTGGCCGGGGTCCTCGAAGCGTTTCGCGGCTTCTGCGCCGGTGCCGACATAGTCGTCGCTTACAACGGTGTCTCCCACGACTTTCGTCTGATCGACGAGGAGTACGCCCGCTGCCAGCTTCAGCCGTTGCTCAAGGGCCAGCACGTGCCGCGCCTGGTCGACGGCCTCTACCTGGCCCAAGCGTTGTGGCCGATCCCGCCGCGACAGCATCGTCTGAAGCAGCTACTCGAGCGGCTTGAGATCGATGTCGAGGAAATGCACTGGCACGATGCACTCGACGACTCGAAGATGGTGATCGAGCTGCTCGAGCACGGCGCGCGCGAGTTCTTGCCCTCGCTCGGTGCGGATCTCATTCGCTTGATTCGAGCGGCGGGTGCTGGCTCCGACGCCTGGGATCTGCTGTTCGTACTCAGCGGTGAGCAGGGCGAACCAGAAGCCTTTGATCACGCCCAGACCTCGCGAATCGTCCTCAAGGCGCTGGAAGCGAAGGCCAAGGAGCCGCTACGCCCCGAGCCACCGCCGCAGGCGGATGATGAGGAGGAGCCTCGAGAACCGGAGGCTCCAGCGCCGATCAAGATCGAAATCCCGGCTGCCCTGCGTGAAGAGGACGGACGCGTATCGCTCGACAAGCTGGTCAAGGCCGTCAAGGGCGAGGGCGCCGAGGCGCGCGAGGCTCAGGCCGTGATGGTGGCACGGCTGCGCGACTGGCTCGAAGAAGGCGCGCCAGCGTTGGTCGAGGCTCCGACGGGCACGGGCAAGAGCTACGCCCTGCTGGCTGCGGCACTCGACTGGCTCAGTGCCGACGAGGGTCACGAGGTTGTGATCTCGACCTACACGAAGCAGCTCCAGTCCCAGCTCGCCAGCGACATCGAAGCGCTGACTCAGGAGGCGATTCCGGAGCTCGCGAAAGCCGCTGACATGGTCAAGGGGTCGGCGAACCGGCTCAGCTTGCGCGCCTTGCTGATCGCGCTCTCCGAACTGACCGAGCCTGACGGGCGCAAACACCGGCGAGGCAGGCAGGACTTCTCCGATGACCAGCGCTACCGCGACCTCGTGATCTACCTGATGCTGCGCTTCCTGGCCGAGGGCAAGCCGACGGAGGAGTGGGAGGCACGGTCGGTGGACCGCGTCGATGTGCCGGCCTTCTTTGATGAGTACTGCCCGAAGCGGCTGTCGCTGTACCTCGCGACGCTTTCACAGGCCGACACCCAGGACTACGGCAGCGATCGCGGTGGAATCGGGCGGCACACCCAATACGTCCGTGAGGCTCTCGCGTCGCGACGGCTCGTCGTGGCAAACCATGCGCTACTCCTGGCTCATCTCGACGACTTTGACGGGATCGGCGAACACACGCTGCTGTTCGTGGACGAGGCGCACGAGCTCGAGGCCGCCGCGACCGATGCCCTCTCGCCCGAGCTCGACTCCGCGGCCCTCGCCGAGCTTGCGGCACAAGCTGGGGAGTGGGCACAGGGGCAAACAGAGTTGCCCGCAGCCAGGCAGCTCGCCGATGCCGTGATGAACCTGGATCGCTACTTGGAGGACGAGCGCTTGGCCCGAGCCGCAATGCGCGCGTTCGACACCGCCGAGCGTGATCCACTCGGTCGCGCGCTGCTGCGCACCGTAACCGTCGCCAGCCCGCTTCAGGGCGACGCCAACGTGCGGCCGATGCTGCATCTAGCCGCCGAGCTACGGACCTGCCGGCGCATCGTTGGCCTGCTCAGCGAGGCCTTCCGACGCATCAGCCAAACCCCTCCGGATGACCCTTACGAGTTCGACCGCTTCGAAGCGCTCTGGACGCGCACCGCTGTGGTCGACCGGGCGCTGGTGGCGATCGTCCGCGACGTCGACGCGGTGCTCGCGCCCGCGACGGGAGCGGCCGCGGAGGGTGAGGAGGAGGCGCAGGAGGCCGAGGCCGAGGCTAACGCGCAGGCCGCAGCGTCGGCGGAGGCTGAGCAGACTAGCCTCGAGGATCTCGACGAGGGCCTTGAGGACGAGGCCGAGATCGGCGATCAGCTGGTTGCGCTGGAGGGGCTCGAGGAAGCAGAGATCGTCGAGTCCGACGATGGTTCATTGGGCCACGATCGAGCCGCGGTCTCGATTGCGAGATCGAACCGAGTCGTCTACGCCGAAGAAGTCGACGAGTTTCGGCCGGGCCGGGCGCGTTGGTATCGCTTCCGCCTCGTTTCCTCGCCGATCGAGCTCGGCCATGAGAATGACTGGCAGGAGTTCAAGACGCGCTTCGCCCGGGCCTACTACGTCTCGGCCACGCTGCGCGTGGCTGAGCGCTGGGACTTCATCCGTAGCCGGCTCGATTTCGGCGAGGAACAAGTGCGGGCCGTCGCGCTCGACTCGCCGTTCGATGCTGCGACCCAAGCGGAGTTGGTCTGCTTTGACGATTTCCCATCGTGGTCAGAGCACTCTGAGGCGGCGATGCACACTGTCGCCCATCAAGTCGCCGGCTATGTGTCTGAGATCGCCGACTCGGAGGGACGCAACGGCGCGATGGTGCTGACGACCTCCCGGGCCGCCGCCGCTGGAGTCTTCGACTGGCTGGCGCGGTTGCGGGTCCAGCGGGGCGAGTCCTACCCCCTTATCTCGGCCGGCATCGAGGGCAACCAACGCGCCGTCGAGACCTTCAAGAAGGTCGGCGGAACGCTGGTGGGGACGCGCGGCCTATGGCAGGGCGTCGACATCGCCGATCCCGAGCGGCTTCGCCTGGTCTGGATCAACAAGCTGCCGTTCGCGCCGTTCGCTGATCCCGTGATCGCCGCGCGACTCGCGCTCGAAGTTGAGCGGGCCGAACTGCGCGGAGAGGATGATCCGGAGTCTTACGGGAATGAGAACTATTACCTGCCGCTGGCGGCGATCTCGCTGCGTCAGGCTGTCGGACGGCTGATCCGCTCGCGCGAACATCGCGGCGTGATCATCGTCAGTGATCGCAAGCTTGCTGGGCCTTCGCGCTTGCGACGCCTCTACCGCGAGGTCTTTCTCGGATCACTCGATCCGGGGCTGATGCGAAGCGATCCGGAGACGGGTGAAGACTGGCTCGGCAACGTCTGCACGATGCGCGACGGCTGGCGGCGGATCTTTGAGTTCTTTGCGCGCCAAGACCTGCTGGACGGTGCCCGCGCTGCCGAGCTGTCCAGCGAGGACAAGCTAACCGCGTTCACTGAGCTGCCGGAAACGCTCGCGATCCTCGAGCAGGAGCTCTCACTCGGCGAAGAACGCGAGCATCGCGAGGCCGGCACACTCGAGGGCGAGCTGCTGCGGCGTTCGGCGGAGATCGCCGGGCAGTTGCAATCAGCTCGAGGACCGATCGAGTTGCGACCCAAACAGGTCGAGGCGCTCCGGGCGGTCGCTGCTGGTAAGGACGTGCTCGCCGTGCTGCCGACTGGCTATGGCAAGAGCTACGTCTTCCAGCTGCCGGCACTGGCGCTGCCGGGGGTGACGATCGTCGTCTCGCCGCTGGTCTCGTTGATGACCGACCAGGCGCTCGAGCTCAACAGGACGATCGCCGGACGGGTGCGCGCGCTGGTCGCACCGATGCGGGAATCGAACAGTCGGACCGGCAAGAGCGAGGTCGAGGATGAGCTCAAGGGTCGTCGCTCGCACGGAATCAAGCTCGTCTACCTCTCTCCCGAGCGGCTCTGCCAGCGCCACTTCCAAGAGTGGATCCGCGCAGGCGTCGACGCCGGGATCGTCAGACGCATCGCGCTCGACGAGGCCCACACCTTTATCCAGTGGGGCGACGACTTTCGCCCGAGCGTGCGGCGCGCCGAGGACTTCCTACGTCGGCTGAAGGCTGAGCATCCTGAGGTGCAGCTTCTGGCGTTGACGGCAACCGCCAACGACACGGTACGCGAGGGCCTACGCGAGGCGATCTTTGGCCTCAGTCGTGGTCAGGAGCGAGACGACTTCGCCTTCGTGATCGCAAATCCGCTGCGCCCGGAGCTGGCCATCTATCGCCGGGTGCTGCCGCAGCGCCAGGGCGGCACGACCTCGATCGCCGGACTCGTCGAGCGGGTGGTGGACGCCCTCGACGGCCACGCCATCTTCTACTGCCTGACCGTGCGACAAGTCGAGCAGCTGCACGCCCACCTTTCCGACTACCTGCAGGGTCACCCGGTCGACGTCCTCATTTATCACGGTCGATTGACTGACGCCGAGAAGACCGGCACTGCGAATCACTTCAAGCAGGCGCCGGCTCAAGGCGAGGACGGCTATCAGCGAATGGTTGTCGTCGCCACCTCCGCCTTCGGGCTGGGCATCGATCGTCCGGACATACGGGCCGTCGTCTGCGTCTCACCACCGACCGACCTCGCCGCGCTCTATCAGCAGCTGGGCCGAGCCGGGCGCGATCGCGCTGCTCACCCGGACGCTCCCGGCCCATTCACGGCCGGGTTGGCGATCAGCTACCCGCGCGCGCAACGCACAATCAGTTTCATGACCCAGCAGCGCGTCGGCGATGACCTCCTGGCGCGTATCGCCGGCCGACTACTGCAAGCCGGCACGGTATTTTCGTCGCGCGAACTGGCGCTCGATCTGATCGAGGAGGACCTAGAGGCCGGGACTATCGAAGCTGAGACTGCGGCACAGGAGGAGACACTCGACACCTACCAGACCGGCGTATTACGGGTGCTGGCCGAGCTGTCTCTGCGACGGGTCGTTTCGGACCTCGGCGACTTTCCGCGCACGATCGAGATCCGTCGCGGCGACTACAGCGCCGACACCGCGGAGATGAGTGAGCTCGTGGAGGCGATCGTCGTCGCGCTGTCGGCTAACCGCAAGGTTGAGACCGTGTCGCTTCACGCGGATCTCGCGGCACGTTTCAGCGATGACTTTCCCGATCCTGGCGCGCTCTGGCATCAACTCCTCGAGCTCCACGCGCTCGGCTACCTCGACGTTTCGCAACGACCCAACCGGGACCAGCTCACTGGAATCGAGTTTCACACTCGCGAGCTTCCGAAGCGGCTTGTTCGCGGTCTTTCCGCCCGCAAGCGCCGCGTCGCAACCGAGGTCGCGCTGCTACGCGGCTGGTTCAACGAGCCCGGCGTCTGCGCCAATGACGGGTTCCGCCGCTACTTCCAAGCTGACGGGCTACCTCCGGGAACCTGCGCCTTCGACGACAATCGGTGCTCGCCGTGCTGGAGCCGGGCCGGCCTGCCCGCTGGCGCCATCGAGCCGAAGCTCTACGAGGCGTTCACAACCGACAACCTGCGCCCGGCGTCGGCGACGTCGGGTGGCCACAAGCGCAGCGAGGAGCAGCTCGACAAGCTCGTCTTCCAGCTCCTCTGGCATAACTACCGCGGGCTCGTCGAGAGCATCATGTGGGCGGTTCTGCGTGGCGAGGACCACTACTACTCGCGCCGCGACGGCAAGCGCAAGCTGCTGTGGCCGCGGCTGCTGTTGTCGCGGGTTCGAGGTCGCAAGCCAGCGGTGCAGAGGGACGAGCTGACGGCGTCGCTGCAGCGATTGCTTGGCCGCGGCGACGTCACTCAGATCGGTGCGCGCCGCTATCGATTGACGCGTTACGTCCTCCAGGATCAGGCTCACGCCGCAGCCGAGGCCGGGAAGGCCACCGCCGATGCAACGGCGACAGCGGTGGGCTGATGCATAGCACCAATTCCGTCCTGTGCCGTCCGACACGGGCCTTAGCATTTCGAGCCCTTTGCGAGCGAATAAAGCACGACGACGGCGTGCCGCGAAGCGGCGCCAATGCAGGCCTTCCGACGCGACGGCGGTCGGCAGCGTGACGGGTCGTTTCTCGTCGTCCGGCGCCAGAGCGATCGCCATCGTGCCGTCGGCCGGTGGTGAACTGAAGCAGGGAATCTTCTACCCCGAACTGACGCTTGGCGCTGGCGAGCTCACGCGGTCGCGCCAACTGGACTTGCAGCGCTTTCTCGTTGAAGTGATTTGTCAGCGCGATTGTCCGCTTCACGTGGCCAGTCTCTGGAACGCGCTCTACTTCAACTACGACCTCGAATACTGGGGATTCCATCTCGATCGTCTTGAGCAGAAGCGAATCCCGACGCGCAACGCGCTGCAGCGTGATGCCGCGCTACCAGTCGGCGGCTTCGTTCAGGTGCATACAGAGGCCGCTTGCGGCGACCTCTTCGCCGAGGTGATCTACAAGGAGGGTGCCCATCCGGAGCTCGACGAAGGCTGGCTCCCGCCGGCGCTATCCGGAGCGCCGGCCAGCGTGACCGAAGACGCGGATGGGGGTGCGATTGCCGTCGTCCGTGAACGCTTCGTCCTCGACCTTGACGCCTTCGGGCCGACCACCGTCACTGCTCAGCAGCTTGAGCGTCTCTGTAAACGCGCACGGTGGCTGGACCCGCATGGACATCTCGTAATGGACGCCACTTATCCACAGAACCTCGCCGGCCTTGAGGACCTCGACTTCTACGCAGAGTATCTGCTGCGCCAACACCGCGAGGGTCTGCTGGCCTTCTGCTTCAGCGGCCCGATCAGCGACGACGAGCTGCGCGCGGCCCTGCTGCGCAGCTTCGAGTCGGTGCGCATCCTGGCCAGCGGGGCAGCTGAGCTGAGTTGCTGGCGCGGCAGGTACTTCTTCCTCAGCTCTTCCTACCGCGAGAGGCTGGCCAATGACGGACCGCTGGGCGAAGGCGATATGCGTTCGCTTTACCGCGGCTTAGCCCGCGTTCCCACTAACGAGCGCTGCTGCTACTCACCGGTCGGACCGCGCATCATCGAGCTCCTCGAGCGCGGTGGTCTCGACAGCGTCGAGCGATCGCTCGTTCAGGGCAAGGCCCACGGGAGGTCGGTGTGTTTCGCTAATTCCTACATCGCTGACCAGCTCGCGCGGGATCAACCAAGTGGGCTTCTTGCGGGGGACGTGCACCTGCGGCTTGATGACGATTGGCAGGGCGGCGGGATTTGGCGCGCCGAGCGGGTCAGCGATCCAGAGCGGTTCTCGCTCAAGACTCTTTCGCCCGTGATGCCACTGGGACTCGGCTACGCCCAGAGCGCCGACGTCTCCACGGCCAGCGAAGAAGCCCTCGACGCCCAACCGATTGCCGCCAGCCAGTGGGGCTTCAAGGTGCCGTTGACGCTGCGGGACCGAGACCTGCGCCGGCTGAGGCTGACGCAGCCGGCCCTGACCGTGCTCGCGCGTGGCCAGGTCGACGTCGCGATTCGCCATGGTGACGATCGGCGCCCGCGTCACGCCGTTGAGCGCGATGGCAGCTGCCTCTACGGCGTTGACTATCCCTGGGAGCTCTATCCCGGCATCAGGCTCCATTGCCAGGTCGAAGCCGGCGGTAGTGTCGTGCGTATCCGGACCGAGCGAGCCCTCCCGCGGCTTGTCGCCGCGGATGGCACCGAGCTCGAGTTCGACACTGACTTAGCTGTTTACGAGCGCGAGATGGGCCTGACCGAAATCTCGTCAGCTGATCGTCGAGCTGCGCCGAGCTTGCGTGATCTGATCCACCGGGCGTTCAGGCTCAGCGGACGACCTGGCGAGGACGGCGTGCTCGCTCTGACGCTGGCTGAGATCGCCACTGTGGTCCTTGGCCCAGGTTGGAAGGCAGTCGAGACCCGGCCTTTGGCTGTCGCCCTGGCCGAGATGGGGCTCGAGCGAGACGGTGCCGAATACCTCTGGCGTCCACCGGTCGGTCGCCACATCCGGTCCAGCGATCGCAGCCTACTCGCGACCTACGGCGAGGGACGCCTTGCTCGGATCGTCCGCCGGCGCTGGGTGCCGATGCATCTCCGTCGCTTCACTGAGCATTCAGGTCGCCGGCCTGGGCAAGAGAAGCGGCGGACCTACGGCGAGGCGCGAGTTCGCCACGGAATGCATCACGTCCTTCCTGAGGAGCTGCCAGCCGACTGCACCTGGGTCGAACCGTACGGCTGGGGTGAGGACGGCGAACCAGCATCCCCGATTGTTGACGTCACCGCCGAGCGGAGCAGCGACACGCCGGTCGCCACTGAAGACTCATCGCAGTAGGCCCCGCCGCGCGGTCGTGCGGACCTCAAGGAGCCCGGCCAGGCTCATTCGTCGAACTGGGCGTCGGCCCTCGCGCGCCTGCTCCTGGGCGGTTGCACTCGTCCGGCACCGGCCTCGCAGAGCTGGATCCGGGCGTCTCCTAGTCGCCAACTCAATCGTGCGACGCGGGGCCGCCAAACGATCAAAGCAATCGCGCCGGCCGCGCGCTTGGCGCTGCTGAGTCTGGGCGAAAGGGGGCGTCAGGAGTTCCACGTCGCGCCAGTCGTTGAGCTCTGAGGATGCGAACAGGACCAGGTCCCGTGACTCAGCGTCGATGCCGCCAGATCTCGCCCGCTTTCGACCTCCGACCGGCCAGCTCGTGCCTAGGCAAAGCGCGGGCTGCGGCGACCCGCCCAGCGCTTCTGCGTGTGTCGGTCGTCCGCAGGAGCATTGATCGCGGGTGCCGTTGCGACTGCTGGTGGACCCGGGATCGAACGTGCTCGGTCACGTGGAATCCCAACGTCGCGAAATCAGTGTGGGCCGTCAGCTCCGTAGGGTTTCGAATCCGCCTCCCCACTGTTCACCCGTGCTCCCAGCGCGCTCAGATTCTGTCCGACCAATGGATGCGCTCGGTCCGGACTCAGATCCGGTTACGTCCATTGTAAATCTCGGCGAGGAGCGAGTTGTCGAATAGGGATGGTTTGACGGTCGTCTGGGAGCGCGCAAGCGTTTCGACGCTCTGGGCGATCGCTTCGGGAGTCATCCAGAACAGACCGTGCTGTTTTGTCGCCGGGGAGACGATAAGGTAGTTTTGGGTCTGGGCTTGTAGCTGCTGCTGCTTCGCGTCGAGGCCCAGCTTCTTGCCGAAGTCGTTGAGGGCCAGGTTGACGCCGATGCTGGGATCTGACACTTGGTCCTGCCACCCGCGGATCTCTCCTGTGAGGATGCCCTTGATCGCCTTGCGCTGCGCGGGGTCCTGCAGGGCGCTGCTTGGGGCCGCGTAGGTCTCGTACAGCGTCGGCAGGCCGTAGTCGTTGAACAGCAGGGTGTGCACTGGCACGCCGCGGACACGGAGGATGTTCGCCTCGTTGGTGTAGAACCCGACGTAGCCGTCGATCTCCCCGGCGGCCAGCGGGGCGGGGTCGGCCTGGGCCGGCACTTGGGTGAACTTGCCCTTCAGGTTATTGACTGTCACGAAGGCGTCCCAGACGCTGGCTATGTTCGCTTGAACGCCGATGCGCTTGCCGACTACCTCCTGCGGCGTTGTGATCGGCTTGCGTGCGAGAGAGATGAGGCAGTCCGGGTTGCGCTGATAGCCCGCGCCGATGATTTTAAGGTCCGCTCCCTGGTTCACGGCCGCTCCCGTCAGCGACGGTGAGCTGATCCCGACCAGTGCCTTGCCGGACTCGATCACCGGCTCCGGTGTGACGGTGACACCCCCAGGCAGCAGGTTCACGTCGACGCCCGCGTCCCGGTAGTAGCCGCGGGTCTCTGCGATGTAGCTGCCCGCGAATTGGACGTTGAAGATCCACAGCAACTGAAGGCTTGCGGTCGTCAGCCCACCGTTGCCCTTGCCTGTCGCCTGCGTGGTAGGGGACGACTTGCCGCAGGCCGCGATGGCGCCAAGAGCCGTGAAGCCGCCAGCGACTTGGGCGCCCCTGGTTAGGAACTGTCGTCGGTCAATGACTAAGGACATCTTGCGAGTCTCCTCTCCTCTGGTTAGGAACTGTTGTCGGTCAATGATTGAGGACATCTTGCGAGTCTCCTCTGTGCGTTTTTGTGGTTTGCAACATTGCCCGGTTCACGTGGGCGACAGCTGCTCCGGCGCGTAGCGTGTGAGCACCGGAGCCTCGATTAGTGAGACGAGGGCGTAGATTGCCGCGGACACGAGCGTGATCAGCACGACCGAGGCCCACACGGTCCCGAAACGCGAGTCTTCGGTCGACAGCAGCATCAGGTTGCCCAGCCCCTGGCCGGTCGCAAGCCATTCCGCCAGCAGCGCTCCGAGCAACGCCCCGGGCGCCGAGATCCGGGCCGAGGCGAACAGCGACGGCATCGCGAACGGGAACTGCACCTTGATCAGAGTCGTGAGGCGTCGGGCGCCGTACGCGGCGAACAGATCGAGCGATTCGCGTGGGGAGGAGCGCAGGCCGTAGACGACGTTGACCAGGGTCGGAAAGAAGGTGACGATCCCCGCAACCACCATCACTCCAGCCAGGCCGCGACCGAACACCAGGGCGATCAGCGGGGTCATCGCCACCAGCGGGACCGCCCGGAGCGCCACCGCTACCGGCATGAACGTCTGCTCGAACGCTGGCCACAGCACGATCGCAGCGGATGTGACCACCGCGACGATCGTGCCGGCGGCGTATCCGAGCCCCGCGTCGCGGAGCGTGATGCCGAGATTGACAAGCAGCTCGTGACGGTTGGCCGCGGCATCCGGCGAGTTGAACACGTAGTTCCACACGTCCGCGGGACTCTTTGCGAAGTAGTGGCTAAGCCCAAGCACCTGGAGGCCCCCGTACCACAGCGCGACCACGACGCCCACCGACAGGAGCACGAAGCCGATCGCGCGCAGTGCCTTCAACCACGGTCCTCTGACGTCCCCGCCGACGGGCGCAGCCGCAGCCTGAGACACGCTGATCGGGCGCTCCGTCGCCCACCGGCTGAGCCGTGCGCCGATCAGACCCGTAAGGAAATACGCAAGGCCCGCGATCGCGGTCGCGACCAGCGCGATGCCCCACGTCCGGTTTACATCCAGCGTTTCCTCGGAGTTGATCATCGCAACTCCTAGGCCCTGCTGGCCGCCGAGGTACTCGCCGATGATGGCGCCCAGCAGCGCGGCGGGGGCGGCGATCTTCAGCGCCGCGAACGTGCTTGGCAGGGCGGATCGAACGCGGACCTTGCGAAACTGCGCCCAACGCCCACCGCCGTATGCCCTGACGAGGTCCAGACTGCTGTTGTCGGCCGAGCGCAGCCCAAGCAGGGTGCCGATCAAGGTGGTGAAGAACACCGCCATCCCCGCGAGCACCTCCTTGGGCTGATTGCCGGACAGGACGACCTGAAGGATCGGCCCGATCGCGAGGATCGGCATGTTGTAGGTGACGATCGCGAGGCGCATCAGCACGCGCTCGGCTGCGCGGAGCTCGAGGAACACCACCGCCAGGACGATCGCGGCGACGTTCCCGACCACGTATCCGACCGCGGCCTCTCCGACTGTCGTCTTGATGTGCGGCCAATAGAAGCTTCGGTCCCGCCACATCTGTGCTGCGACCGCGGTCGGCGTGGGAAGGATGTGGCGACCGGCGAACACGGTTACCGCGAGCACCTCCCAGATTCCGAGCACGACCCCGACGCCAATCGCGCCGCCCAGCCACCGCGGCCGCCCGCGCGCCCGGCGTCGACCGGTAGCCGCCCCTGGTGCGCCACCCTCAGTGCTGGTAACGGTGGACACGGATCTTCACCCTTCCGCGGGACTGACCGGCGCGTCCCTGCCAAACAGCAGGTCGCTGAGGTTGTCGCACAACTCGTGGAACCGCGGGCTTCGCAGCATGTCGGGTGAGCGGGGACGGGGAAGGTCGATCTCGACCACGTCCATGATCCGGCCCGGACCCGGCGTCATCACCGCGACCGTGTCGGAGAGGAACACCGCTTCGCTGATCGAGTGGGTGACCAGCAGGGTGGTGGTGGCGCGGGCGGTCCAGATGCGGAGCAGCTCCAGGTTCAAGCGCTGACGCGTCATCTCGTCCAGCGCCCCGAACGGCTCGTCGAGCAGTAGCACCTGCGGCTCGATCACGAGCGCGCGAGCGATGGCGACGCGCTGACGCATTCCACCGGATAGCTGCGCGGGGCGCGCGCGCTCGAACCGCTCGAGCCCCACCAGCTTGATCAGGTCGCGCACCGCACTCTCTGGCTTGGTGAGCCCGGTCAGCTCCAGAGGGAGCTTGATATTCGAGCTGACCGAGCGCCACGGCAGCAGCGCGGCGTCCTGGAATGCGATGCCGAGATGGTGTCGGCTGCGGGCGATCTCGGGCGGCTCACCGTGAACGAGCGCGCTACCGGAGGTCGGCTCCTCAAGCCCGGCGAGGATCCGCAGCACCGTCGACTTTCCGCACCCCGAGGGACCGAGCAGCGCAACGAACCCGCCCCGTCTCACGTTGAGGTTCACGCCGTCGATCGCCGTGACCAGCTCCGCGCCGGTGTGGAATTCCTTGCAGAGGTTCTCGAGCACCAGCCCGTCGCCGGTCGCCGCTGGGATCGGGGCGTACTCGGAGCGGACGGTCGTGGTCATGGAAACTTCCTCATGCGGGGTTGTTGGGGGAATGTCTTCTTCGGTCATCGATCTAGGTGTCCGGCGCCTCCGCCCGTCGGCGCCGCCAAGGATGCGGGAGCTGCCTCGGGAACCCCGCCGACGATTTCGCGATACGCCGCTGGATCGGTCGCCCCCTCGGTGCAGAAGATCAGCGCCCGGGTGTGCGGATCGACGCCAAGCGATGCTCGAACCCGACCGAGCTTCACGGCGGTCAGCAGGTCGAGCAGACCTCCGAGGCCGGCTGCGCCCGACTCCCCGGCGACCACGCCCACTTCGGCCAGCAGGCGCATCGCCTCCCGAGCATGCTCGTCTCCAATCGCGATGGACGCATCAAGCCGTGCGGCGAGCTCAGGCCAGGCGACGATCGAGGGAGTGCCGCAGTTGAGTCCGGCCATGATCGAGTCCTGCGGGTGCGTGAGCGTCACGATCCGCTCCGCGCGTAGCGACTCCAACACGCAGGCGGCGTGCTCCGGCTCCACGCCGACCGTGCGAGTCCGCTCGCCGGTGCGGTCAAGCGGATGCCCCGCGACCGCTGCTGCGAACGCTCCCACCCCGATCTGCACCACCACGAGGTTGGGAGGTTCCACCCCTCCATCGCGGAGCTGGTCCTCGATCTCCCAGAGGATCGTCGAGTAGCCTTCGATCACCCAGAGCGGCACCCGCTCGTATCCGGGCCAGGAGGTGTCGGAGATCACGACGCACCGCTCGCCGGCGCTCGCCGCGGACCGCGCGACGGCCTCGTCGTAGCCGCCCGGGACGACCTCCACGGTCGCTCCTTCCTCCTCGATCGCCTCGATCCGGGCGGCTGTCGTGCCTGAGGGCACGAAGATCTGCGCAGAGAGAGAGAGGATGCTCGCAACCCGCGCGACCGCGCGGCCGTGGTTACCGTCGGTGGCGGCGGCCAGGCAAAGAGGCCGCAGCGCGTCGACGCGTTCGAGCAGCTGCTCGAACGAGAGCGGTTGCTCGCCGGCGATTCCCAGCCGCTCGCCGAGTGCCTTCCGGATTGCCCACGAGGCACCGAGGACCTTGAACGAAGGGAGGCCGAGGCGGCTCGACTCGTCCTTCAACAGCAGCTCTCCGATACCCAGCTCACGCGCAAGTGGGTCGAGGCGGCGCAGCTCAGTCCGTCGATAACCAGGGAGCGTCCGGTGGAACTCCATCGCCTGGCGACCGAACGGTGGGGCATCGAGAGCGCGGCGGCGCGGGTTGAGATACGCGTCAATCACCCCGCGGTCCCATCCCTCAGCAGAGCCTCGACGATCGCGGCGTACCCGCGCGCGCCGTCGTTCAGGTCGCTCAGTTCGATGTGCTCGTCGACTCGGTGGGCAAGCTCCTCGTGACCCGGGCCGAACCCTAGCGTCGGCAGGCCGAGATGGCCGGCGGTACCGCTGCCGTTGGTGCAGAAGTCCCACGCCGTCGTCTCCGCCGGCAGGCCGACTGCGCGCAGACCAGCCAGTGCCGATCTGACGATGGGCGCGTTCGGACCGGTCCACCACGCCGGCGCGAAGTTGGGCGCCTCGACCCGCACCCCGCTATAGCTCTCAAAGGCATCGAGCGCGATCGACGCGGCAGCGCTCGCGCCCGGATACTCAGCGAGCACGCGCTCGATCGCCGTACGGATCGGCGCCAGCACGTCTTCCTCGCTCTCGCCTGGCAGCGTACGGCGGTCGTAGGTCGCCAGGCAGCGATCCGGGACGACCGACAGCCCGGGGTACGGGCGGCTGATGATGTCGGTCAGCACCAGGATCGCCGGGCTCAGGCCGGGGTGCGGCGGGGGCAGCTCAAGCGCTCGCAGCGCCCGCACGACGTCGGCCATCACCTCGGCGGCATTGACGCCGAGATCGGGCCGAGAGGAGTGCGTCGGCTTCCCGGCCACGTCGATCGTGATCTCCGCACGTCCACGCTGACCAACGGACACGCGACCGGAGGTAGCCTCACAGATGAGCACCACGTCGGGCTGCACCCGTCCGGCGACCGCCTGCGCTACGGGACCCTCGACGAGCTCCTCGGCGATCGAGCCGCACACCACCACGCGCCCGAAGGACAGACGCTCGCGAAGCGCAGCGACGCCGTGCACCGAGGCGGCCAGCGGCCCTTTCATGTCCATCGCGCCGCGCCCGTAGAGGCGCCCATCGGCCAGCTCACCTGCCGGATCGAACGACCATGCGGACGGGTCGGTCACGCCGACGGTGTCCATGTGCGAGTCCAGCAGAACGCATGGCCCGGAACCGGCATCAAGCGTTCCGGTCACATTCCCGAGCTCGTCCACCTCGACGTCCAAGCCGAGCTGCTCGAGCGCCTCCCGTGTGATCGCGGCGACCGCACCCTCGTGCCCTGAGGGGCTAGCGGCCTGGACGAGCCGAAGCGCGAGGTCGGTGAGCGCCTCCTCGTCGATCGCCCCGGGGTTGGCGCCGGAGGCGTGTGTCACGCTCTCTCCCCCGCGACCGCGACCGTGTTGCGAACGACTCCCCCCGGCCGCAGGCCGGTAGGACTGCCATCGGACCACACCGGGGTACCGCCGACCAGCACGCGGACGATCCCCGGCGGAGTTTGCTGCGGCTCGTCGTAGGTCGCGACATCGATAAAACGGTCGGGATCGAGGAGCACCAGATCCGCCCGCAGCCCCTCGCGCACCCGACCGCGGTCGTGAAGCCGTAGACGGTCCGCGGCGCGTGAGCTCAGCCGCGCCACCGCCTCCTGCACTGAGATCAGCCTCTCCCGCAGCGCGTAGCGCCCGAGCACTCGCGCGGTGGTGCCGTACAGGCGAGGGTGCGGTCGTGCGCTGAAGATGCCGTCGGAGCCCACCAGGGCCAGTGGATGGCGGAAGATCGCTCGGACGGTCTCCTCGCTCGCGTAGTGATCGACCATCGTTACCTCGAGCTCGGCATCGACCAGCAGGTTCAGGGCTGCCTCGATCGGGTCGTACCGCTGCGCTTCGCCGATCGACGCGAGCGTCCGGCCGATCGCGTCGGCCCGCGCCGGCCCGGCGTGCGCGATCACGATCCCGTCCGGCCCACACGCCCGGTAGATGTTCTCCCAGCCCGGCAGGCCGTACCCCATGTCGTGCGCCATCGCGGCTCGCTCTGCGCGGTCGCGCAACCTCGCCAGCACCCGGGGCGCACCGCCGGCGAGCGCCCACGGCGGCAATAGCGCGGTCAGCATCGTGCAGCCGGCGCCGTACGGGTACTGATCGAAGGTGAGATCGATCGCCGAGCTGGCGTCATCCAGCAGCGCCAGCAGGCGGTCGAGCAGCTCGGCGTTGCCGATGATCTTCAGGTGCGAGATATGAAGTGAGGCCCCTGTCCTCTGCGCGATTCCTACGAACTCCTCAACCGACTCGAGCAGCCCGTCAGCCTCGTTGCGCACATGCGGCATCAGCGGCACCCCAGCCACGGCCGCCTCCTCCGCGAGCGCCTCGAGCTCGTCGGTCGCCGCGTACATGCCCGGTAGGTAGATCATCCCGAATGACAGCGTGCGGGCTCCGGCCTCGACACCCTCCCGCACGGCGCGACGCATCGCGCGCAGCTCTGCGACGTCGGGCGCGCGATTCTCCGCACCGAGCACAAGCTCGCGGACCGCACAGTGACCGATCGACGGGACAAGACTCGTGGCAGGACGAGCACCGTCAAGACAGTCCAGGTACTCCTCGAGGGTGGACCAGTCCCACCTCTCCGGGCCGGCTCCCTCGAGACCCCGAAGGTACGCCCGGCGGTCCCGCACACCTGCGGGATCAACGGGCGCCGGCGCGAGGCCGTCGGGGTGCAGCAGCTCGGTCGTAAAGCCCTGGGCGACCTTCGGCTCGAGCCCGGGACGGATGAACGGCTCAAGCGCGCTGTGCGCGTGCATGTCGATGAAGCCGGGGCACAGCAGCAGCCCGTCCGCGTCGATCACTTCCCGAACTTCCGGGACCTCCAGGTCGGTTCCGACCGCAGCGATCTCATCTCCCCGCACCGCGACGTCAGCGCGCCGCAGGGGACTGTCTCCGTCGGCCAGCTCGGCGCCGCGAATCAGCAAGTCGACGCTCATGCGGGCACTCCTGCAACGGGAGGCTGAAGCGCTCGGTCCGCGCGCTCGCGGCTGAAGCGCTCGCACTCGACGAAGCGCCCGTGACCCGGAGCCCCCACCACCTGCCCATCGTCATAGAGCACCGTGCCGCGGCAGATCGTCGTCACGACGCGACCGCGCAGCTTGCGCCCGTGCCACGGGGAGTAACCCGATCGTGAATGCAGGCCTTGCTCGTCGAGGACGGCCCATGCGGACGGATCGAACAGCACAACGTCGCCATCCAGGCCTGGGCGCAGCTGGCCCTTGCCGCGCAATCCGAAGATCGCAGCGGGCCGTGCCGTGATCAGGTCGATGATCGCCTCCACGGGCATTCCCTGCTCGCTCAGCTCGGTATAGACGACCCGCAGCAGCGTCTCGACACCCGGAATCCCGGGCGATCCAGCAGTGAAGTCCGCGTCCGCACCGCGCTGCTCCAATGAGTACCCGCAATGGTCTGAGCCCAGCGCATGCACCCGTCCATGGAGCACATCGCGGACGAGCCCGACACGATCGCACTCCGACCGCAGCGGCGGAATCATGGCGAAGCGACGCGCGGCCGCGCCCTCGTACACGGAGTCGGCAAGCGTCAGGTGGTGCGCGCACGCCTCGGCGAAGACCGGAAGGGCGCGGTCGCGCGCGCGGGCCGCCAGCTCAACCGACGCCGGAACGGTGAGGTGAACGAGATACGTCGGGCAGCCGGTCTCGGCGCAGAACGCGATCGCGCGACTGACCGCTTCAATCTCCGCGACAGCCGGCCGCGCGGCCGCGTGTGATGAAAAAGAGCGCTGGCCGGCAGCCAGCAACGCCTCGGTGGCACCCGTGACGATGTCGTCGTTCTCGCAGTGCGCCATAAGCAGCACTTTGCGTTGCGCGCACGCCTGTGCGAGCCGATACCAGTCCCAGTCGCGCGTGTAGAACATCGTGTCGCGATACGTCGTATGGACCTTTACGCTGGTCACACCGGCAGCCGCCACGCCGTCGAGCTCGCTCTCCCAGTCCTCTCCGGGGGTGCCGACGCACAAGTGCAGGCCGTAGTCGACCAGGCTGTGCCCGTCAGCCTTCGCGTGCTCTGCCGCCACTGCCGCGAGCAGCGACTGGCGGCGGCGCTGCACGGCGAAGTTCACCACCGTCGTGACGCCACCGGCAGCCGCCGATATCGAACCCGACACGAAGTCGTCGCGCGTGGCCATCTTCCCCGTGTCGAGCGCGAAGTGCGTGTGACAGTCGATGATGCCGGGCAGCACGAGCAACCCGTCTGCGTCGAGCTCGCTCTCGCCCGGCTCCCGCGTGAGCCCAGGAGCGACCGCCTCGATACGGCCGTCCGTTATCCGAACGTCCGCGTGCATTACCCCGTCCGGCTGGACAACGTCGCCGCCGCGCACCACGAGCTGGCTCAACGTGTCGCCCCGACAGACAGGGCCCGGCCCACCGCTTCGCGACAGGATTGGAACGCTGTACGGGCCGTCGCGATCAGACTCCCTCTCCTCCTGCGGCTGATGGGCGCGTCTTCAGAGTGCTTGGCGAGAAACAGTCAAACCACCGTCGCTTTCGGCAGCAAACTTAGGCTGCTGACTTCTACCAACTTGTAATACAACTGTCAAGTGCTTGCTTTTTGCCCCCGACTGCCGGATCCTTAGGCGGCGATGAAACGAGGCGAGGGCCAGGCCGCCCCACTTCCGGATTCCCCTCCGCGCGGTTCGGGGCCCCAGGCTCGACCTCGCCGGCGCCGTCCATTGCTCGGAGATCAAGTGCGCGATGCGATCTACTCCGACCTCGTCGCCAACGGCGCCGTACCCGCCGGCGGTCGTCTCCCCAGCGAGGCGGAGCTATGCGACCGCTACGCGGTATCGCGGATCACAGTCCGAGCTGCCCTGCGCAGCCTCCAGGAGGCAGGCCTGATCTCGACTCGCCAAGGCCAAGGCACAACCGTGCTCCCACAGCCGGAGACGATCGCCTCCGGCCTGGATCGTCTGTGCTCCGTTGAGACGTACGCGCGTGAGGAAGGGCATGACATTGACAGCACTGCGATCGAAATCGAGGAGATCGAGGCCAGCCCTGAAATCGCCAGCCGTCTCGGGATCGCCCCCGAGGCGCTGACCCTCGTGATCCGACGCGTGAAGCTCTATGGCGGAGCCCCAATCGGTTGGATCGTTGACTACGTCCCCGACGGAGTGCTGCCTTTCTCCACGGTCATCACCGAATTCTGCGGCTCCGTGCTCGACGTGCTGCTCGAACACGCTGAGCTGGAGGTCGACTACTCCGACTGCGATCTCGAACCAGTCGTGGTCGATCGCGACATGGCGGCTCGTCTCCATGTTTCGCCGGGGAGTCCGGCCCTTTACATGGACGAGCTCACCCGCACACGCGCCGGCCAGACCGTGAACTGGAGCCAGGCGTGGCTGCTGCCAGAGCATCTACGCTTCTTCATCCGTCGTCGTCGACAATTCGCGCATTAGAGGGCGTGCCGACGCTCTACGACGATTGCGGGCGCGTCGACCGTCGCGATCGAGAATGCCGCCGTCGACGACACGCAGAA
>Ga0102924_1000201_pt1 | contig 76403 bp, 86 predicted proteins | sample PaiPotPPM11metaG_FD_80116 | JGI IMG/M metagenome (GOLD analysis project Ga0102924, IMG submission 80116) | Iron sulfur acid spring bacterial and archeal communities from Banff, Canada, to study Microbial Dark Matter (Phase II) - Paint Pots PPM... ...
CACCAAGGTACTGGTGGTCGGCGCCATCATGGGCAGCGAGGGTCGCCACGCGGTCCTGCGACTCGGTCTGCGCGACCGCTGGCGCCAACACTTTGCCGTACTGCTCGAACGCATCGGCGCGCTCGCGATTTCAACTGTGGCGCAGTTCACCGACAACTTAAAAAACATTGCGCTCAGGCCGTGGAAACCGCGTCGCCCAGCCCGGCACAGCGTCTTAGCTTTGGTGCCTAACTGAGTTTTTCGGGATCAGTTTCCCTCAAGCAACCCTCGCATTCCGCGACCGGTTTGCGATCGAGGATAAGGACGAATCAGAGCATTACGGTGAAGACAGATTCATCCTCATCGGAATGTCCGGCGGGCAGTTGTTGACCATCGTTTTCACGGAACGGGCGGACCCGGACCGTATCCGGATCATCTCTGCCCGCAGGTCAACGAAAAATGAAGAGAAAGATTACTACAGTCAGAATGCGCGCTGACGGCACTCTGGTGCGCGTCGACTCCAGCGGTCAGGAAGAGCCGCTGTCCGTGGCGCCAATTCCGCCAAGGACCGAAGCTCAGATCGAAGCTGCCGCTGCAAGCGATATCGAGAATCCGCCCATAACCCCGGAACGGCGAATGCGGCTCCGACGCGTACCGCGGGTGAAAACGCTGCGCCGTGCGCTGGGACTGACTCAGGAAGAGTTTGCAAAACGTTACGATATTCCAATTGGTACGCTGCGAGATTGGGAACAAGGTCGAACCGAACCCGATCAAGCAGCCCGAGCATATCTCGATGTCATTGCGCGGGACCCGCTGACGGCTGCTCGGCTTGAGCATGAGAACAAGCTGAACGGCACGACAGGACGAGGTGCCGCCTTCCAAGTCGGGCATCGCGTATACCTGAAGGCGGCATCATCGCTCCAAGGTGCGGTTATTGAAGTTCGCCAGCGACCCCAGGGAGGCTTTTACTACAAAGTCTTTCATTCTGCGGATCTGATTCGCGAATACGATGAAGAGCAGCTTACAGCAATCGAAGAAGAGCGCTCTCTCGAAGAGGCGCTTCTCGGCGGCGAGTTTCTCGACAGCAATACGTTTCGCGCGAGGCTGACGGCGTCGCGCATTGTCCCGCCGAACCAAGACAACATCTATGCCCTGTACGCTGCCCGGATCCAGCACGTTCCATTTCAGTTCAAGCCGTTGTTGCGCCTACTTCGCGCTGATCGTCCTCGCATATTGGTCGCCGATGAAGTTGGAGTTGGCAAAACGATCGAAGCCGGTCTGATTCTCAAGGAACTAGAGGCCCGTCAGCGTGTCGAGAGAGTTTTGGTCGTTTGTCCCAAGGATCTAGCACCGAAATGGCGCGCCGAGATGCGGCGGTTCGACGAGAACTTTCAGACACTCAGCTCGGAGCAATTGCGCTATTGCCTGCGCGAGACCAACTTGGATGGTGTTTGGCCCCAGAATTACGCGCGTTCAATTATCAATCTCGAGCTGCTGCGTATCAACGAGTATCTGTGGGGAACGAATGGCGCCCACCCCGAGCCTGGGCTCCTGACACTTGTACCTCCAGCGCGATTCGATCTGCTTATAGTTGACGAAGCCCATCACCTCCGTAACCCCGACACCAATAGTTTCGAACTCGCACGGTTCCTTTGTGACGTGAGTGAGGCGATCGTTTTTCTTTCCGCGACGCCGCTGCATACAGGGTCGCATAATCTTTACGCCCTTTTGTCGCTACTGCGTCCTGAACTCTTTCCGACAAAAGAGGTTTTCGAGGAGATGCTTGAGCCCAATCCGCATCTTCTCGGGGCCATGCGCAGCGTGCGAACGCGTACTCCGAAGGACACTTGGCCGTCGGAAGCAGCGAAAGAATTGGTTGAAGCCGCGCATACCTCTTGGGGGCGACGCGTTCTTATTGGCGAGCCGCGTTTCGAAGCATGGCGTAATAGGCTTACGGCGAACGGGGCCTTGAGCGATGAAGAACGGATTCGGTGCTTGAGGGACTTGGAAGATCTGCACACGCTCTCTCATGTTATCAACCGCACTCGTCGACGTGATATCGGAAGGTTCACCATTCGCGAGCCCGTTACGATCGCGGTGCCGCAGACTGCCGAGCAGGCAAGCCTTTACGAAGCGCTTATTGGCTTCCGGCGAGCTGTGCTAAGCACTCGCCTGGACCCCCGAACCGTGGCTCTCGTAGTCACGACCTTGGAGCGCCAAGCGGCAAGCTGCCTTCCAGCACTGATTCCCTTGTTCGAATCTTTCTTGCGAACCGGGCGGTTTACTGCCTCTGATGTGACTGACGACGCTGAGGCCTCCGACGAGGAACTCGCACTTCCTCAGGAACTTGTCGACAAGGCTCAAGAGTTGCGCCGCCTAGCGACTGCACTGCCGGCAGACGATCCAAAGGTTGACCGACTCGTCTCGATTATACGCAGTAGTCTCGTCAGCCCAGGTCCGGGGAAGGTTCTCGTATTTTCATATTTCCTGCACACACTTAACTATCTGAGTGCCGAGCTGCGGAAACGAGGATTCCGCGTGGGCCTGGTAACTGGCGAGGTTCCCGACGAGCTGCCCCTGCGCTCCGGAAAGGAACATGTTCTGACAAGAGAGGAACTGCGAACGCGGTTTCGTTTGCCGAAAGAGCACAAGGATGCGCTTGACATCTTGCTCTCCTCCGAAGTCGGGTGCGAAGGCTTGGACTACGAGTTTTGCGACCGCCTTGTAAATTACGACATCCCTTGGAACCCGATGCGCATAGAGCAACGAATCGGACGCGTCGACCGTTTCGGCCAGCAGAGCGAGAAGGTCTTCATCTTCAATTTCATCACGCCTGGGACCGTGGAAGAGCGAGTCTTCTTTAGATGCTTCGAGCGCCTCGGAATATTCAAGGACACTATCGGTGACCTGGAAGAAATACTCGGTGGTGTCCTGCAGGACCTTACGCGAACGGCGCTCAATTCGGCTCTTTCACCGGAACAGGCCGAGGAAAAGGCACTGCAGTTGGCAGACAATGCGATAAGGCATGTGGAAGAGCAGCGCCGCCTGGAGGAAGAAAGCGCAAGCTTGTTCGGATTGGATCCAGGGGCATGGGAGGTCGGAGACATAGAGAGCCAGGGGCGTTTTGTCGGGCCCGATGAGCTTTTTCAGCTCGTGGAAAAATTCATTTCACAGCCGAAACTTGGGGGTAGGCTGGCCCGCGATGAAAATACGCCGGGAATTGGGAGCCTACGGCTGAATAGAGAGGGACGAACCGAATTGATTCAAAGGGGACGTTCCCTCGCCAATGGCAATCGTTCAAGCGACCGCTCAGCCGTCGCGTTTCTGCGGTGGCTTGAAGGTAACGAAGCGTATTTGCCCGTCACTTTTGATCAAAAGATAGCCCTGGAACGCCGCGATCTTCCCTTCGTGACGCCCCTTCATGTGCTTGCGAAGCTAGCCGCTCTGGACCAAAAGGCGGCTGGACCCTTCGTGTCTCGTCTACGAGCTCGCGACGACACGCTGCGCCAAGGTCTCTTCCTCTTTGTCTGTGAGCTTTGGGAAGTCATCGGAGCGCACCGAGATACTAGGCTCCTCGCCTTCGCATGGGACGTACAACGCAAGAATTTGGCGCCCGAGGTGTCGATGAATCTCATAAAAGTCTTAAGCCGGGCGGTCGATCCATCATCTCCATTCAACCACGTCTCTAGTATTCAGGAAGGATTATTTGCGTTGGACAACGCCTCACGTGAGAGTCGGCTAGCGGAGATCGAAACACTGAGGCGACAAAATGAGGTACTGATCGCCAGGAAACTGGCAAGTCTCGATGTCTATGATCGAAACCGGCTCGCGAGAATAGACGCAGAACTCCAACAAGCCACAGACGACAAAATCATTCGGATGAAAGCTGCCGAGCGGTCTCGGGTGCAAAGCGACTATGAAGAAAAGCGGCGTGAGATCGAAACCGGGCGGAACGCAGACATCGTCAGCAAGCGAATAGCTGCAGGCCTCCTGGAGATCTCCCGTGGCCACTGATTACGCCTCACTCGGGTACGTGATCCTTAGGAATTGGCGGGGCGAGCACGCCCGTGGTCTCAACGGATTCGATTCCCGCTGCGACATCGACGGGCTAAAAGACACGATGGAGAACGCCTCTGCTGAGGTCGCCGAATACGTCTGGAACTGTCTCTTTGCCCGCGCATCGTCGGCATATTCGCGGGACGGTACAGCGGTCCACCCGTCAAAACTATGACCCCGGAACCACGCGGGAGGTCGAGGGATACTCTGTCACTGGTAAACTTCTAGCCGAGACGGCGTGGCTGCCTGACAGGTCTGGGACATTACACAAACCGGCCGAACTTACGCTTACCGATCTTCCCGAAACCTTCAATCGAGACGATGAGCTCGCGCGTTGGCTAAACATGACGCCGGCACTGGCAGCTGAACTGGATCGAGACGCTCTGCTGCGCGCGGCAGGACTGGCACCCGAGGTTGTGCGCCTTGTACAAGAGAACTCCGAAATCGTGGAGTTCCTGGCTAAACGTCCCGAGGTTTTCGAACGGATCCGAAATGAGATCGAATCGGCTGCCGAAGACGGGGACCCGGGTTCGACGAATTTCGATTATCAGGCCGAACTCGCCGCCGCCTTTTCTCGCCCAGGTCGGGAAGAATCCGATGATGATGCTTTGGATACAAACGGGCAAATGCCCAATCCTGTGCGGCGGCGGCAGAAACTTCAGGAGGAGATTCGAGCCGGGAGGGGTCAAGAACCTGATTTGAACGAGCGATTTAGACGGGTACCGCGAAAAATATGGGAGTCGAAGAACAGCGCGGTTCGGACGTTTTTTGAGGCGGAGTATCACGGGCGCTGTCAGATCTGCGACTTCACATTTCCGGAACGGAGCGGGCGGTGGTACTTCGAAGGCACATATCTCGTGTCGCACACGCGTGCGCGCTGGATCGACCGGCCGGGTAATGTCCTTTGCCTATGCGCGAACTGCTGCGCCCAGCTCGTTCATGGCGAGGTTGTGGCAGATGACCTCCTTAAACAAATCGAGGGATTTAGACCATCTAAGGAAGGCGGACCCATCAGTCCAAGTCTCAATATTGTCCTATGCGGTAGACGGACAGAGGTCCGCTTCAGTGAGCGGCTCCTGCTGGACCTTCAAGAGCTTGTCCATGCAAGTGCCACCACTGAGGGAAATTTCTTGTCGGGGGTACCCCACACTTGAGTACCCGCCGCAATGAATAGCGCGATTTTTGTGGCTGAGTTCGGTGCAATGCGTGGGACCTTCGCCGTCTTAATCATGTTGAACCAAAGCTCGAACTCCACGAACCATGTTCTGAGAGTGTTGAGATCAGCCACAATCTGGGGCGATGCGGAGTTCAATTCTTCGTTTTGCAGTTGAGCAGTGTAAAGATCCAGAACCGAGATCGTGGTTTTGTCGTACTTGACACCAATGCTCTCTTGAAGCTTCGCGCTTCCTAGAAGGGCGTCCGCATTCTTTATGTCTCTCGCGATTGTGTAGTAAAGGAACATCTGGGACGACGCTTGACCGATGGCGTGTGCACTTTCGTTCCACCAGTCGTTCCAAGCGCTGGGATCGCTCCATGGGTAGTTCAAGTCCAAATTGGTCCTTTGCAGCCTTAATCATTCGCGCAGCGCCCTCGCGCGTTGGATCAAACACACCTGCGAGGCGAATCAGATACACCCGGTTCGACCGACCGAATACAGCCAAGCGAAGGTCGTGAGGGCTTAACGGTACTCCCGCCTCATTAATGCGGCGGAAAATTTCGAGCCGTAGACTGAGTTCGAGGTCTTTCGGGAGAAGAATAATATTCAAAGTATAGCGCTTGATTTGCTTCTGCATCGCGTCGGGTAGTTCGTTGAAACGCTTGCCCTGGATGATCGGACCAACGTTGTCCGCGTATTCGACCTCTGCTTCAGGAGCGACGGCAAATGCTCCCTTTAGGTAATCTCGGATCGTGGTCAGTCGCTGTTGTCCATCGACGATCTGATGCTTCTCCGCGCCGGTGTCCTTGTCAGTTTCGGGATAAACGATAAGCGGCGGAATCGTCATGTTGTTGATCAGCGAGTCCACAAACAGGGACTTCTTTTCTAGATCCCATTGCGAAGAATCCCGCTGATAGTCTGGCACGTAGTTACTGCCATCATCGAGTTGCTCCATAATGCCCTGGACTGTCGGGGATTGCGTGTTCGTAGCACCCCGCACTCGGGGTATGAACACTGTGGGGGGTGAATCTGGCATGACTGCAGTGAGTCTCCTTTCATGAGCGATACGAGCAATGCCCAAAAAGGCGTTCGGGGATGCACCTAAAGCGTCAGAACAACTGAGACCCATCCATGGTCTCGTAACGCCAACTTCGGCATTAAAGTCTGAAAACTTTTCAGATTCCTACGCGCTCGACCTCATCGGGCGTCACCTCATCAGAGCGCCGGTCATAGAGCTGGGTGGTGCGGATGCTGGCATGATTGGCTATGCTGGCAGCTTTCTCGAGCGTCCCTCCGTTCTTAAGGTAAGCAGTGATGCCGGTGGCGCGGAAACTGTGATTGCCGATTTTGGTTTCGATGCCGGCCGCTTCCGTCCGTCGCTCGATCATGCGATACGCGTCCGGTTGCGAGAGGGCAGTGCGCGTGAGCTGCTTGGTGCGGCGGCCGACGGGCGGAACAGCGGCCCCCTGGGATCATCGGCGATTCCGATTTTGTCGATATACGCAGCCAGTTAGCTTTCGAGATTGTGGTGGCAGGGCATGGTGTGGGCCTTGCCGCCTTTTTCACGCAGGCGGACCCAGAGCCGCCGGCGTTCGGTGTAGACATCCTCTATTGGGTAATTCAATTGCGCTGGGCCAGCCTGGCTTCGACCGAGGCCAGCCGCTCGCGCAACTCGGCAATGTTATCGAGGCGCTTTATGTCCGAGCGGACCGCATCGAAACGCGCTTCGATCTCGTTCCGCATGGAGCGGAGGGTCTCTTCCAAATGCTTTTGAAGGGTATCGATCCGCCGGTCCATTCCATCCAGGCGGTGGTCCATTCCATCCAGACGGTGGTCGATTCCATCCAGGCGGTGGTCGATTCCATCCAAACGCGCTTCGACATGCGTCAGGCGCTGGCTTATCTCCGATAGCTGCGGCGCGAGCCAGGTCTGGAGGGCAGTCCGAATCGCGCCGACGGCTACCTTCTCAGTCTCGCGAATGCCTTTTACCGCCATGCTCACTCCAGCTTACGCAAAATAGGCTGCAGCGGATAGGTCTCTGTCTTGGCGAAGATGACACATTCCCGGGTGAACCCAGCATGTCAATTACCGATTGTTGCCGCCTTTTCAGGTGCACAAACTGGAAAGCCGCGCGAAATCCTTTGCGTACAATCGAATCGGATAGGCGCCGCGATTTACGAACGCCGGATGATACATGGGGAAAAGCACCAATCCTTCGACCTCTGCCGGTTTGCCTCGCCGTGGGATGAAAGGGGCGTCGCGGCCAGCCAATTCCTTCCATGCCATACGGCCGAGACAGGCCACGACTCGAGGCCGCGCAATCGATAATTCCGCTCGGAGATGCTCCCTGCACTTGGCGACTTCGTCGGCAGTGGGGTCGCGGTTGCGACCGCCGGCATCACGCGGATTGCATCGCACAAGATTGGTGATGAAGACGCGCTCTATCCCTGACTGCTCAATCATCCGCCGCAGCAACTGCCCCGAACGATCGCCGCTGAATGGAATTCCGGTGCGGTCACCGCCCAGACGCCCCGGCGCGATGCCAACAAACACCACCTCGGCCGGCACCACCCCATCACCCGGGACCACGCGCGAGCGGCAACGGACCAATGCATCACAGCGCCTGCAGTCTTGCATCGAGGCGCGTAACCGCCGTAGCGCAGTTTCGAGCGGATATTCCGCAGGCGTCGGTGACGCGGCACCGATCATCGCACCAGCGAGCAGTCGCGCGATCAGGGCAATCCCTTTCCTTCGATGCCGCGTCCGAAGAGCCGATGAGCGAACACTTTTCTAAGCATGGCGCGGCGATTCGGACCCTTCGGAACTTCATGGAACTTGCGCCACAGACATCGTCCACAAACCAGGAACAACTCGTTAGCAGGAATATCAGGCCATGGGACGCAGAACACGCCCTCTTCGTGCCGACAATACGCGCATGGGTCGACTAGGTGGGCTGCTCCGGGAAAAGTGGCTTCAATCAGGCCCAAGATCGTTCTCATCCCTTCAGTGGTTTCGCTTGATGCTGCCGATGATAGGAAGATTTGTCGCTGATTGAAAGAAGCCTGGAATGCGTATCGTGTAGACGCCGCCGTTTACCGAAATCTTGCGCCAACGCTCTACAATTGCTCCTGCTCTTCGACGACCTGGAATTCAGCTTCGCCAAGCGCTTGCGCTTTCCTGCTTCCGTATCGCTCGTACAGCTCGAACAGAGCCGACTTGTGGGGTCGGACGCGGCTAAGCGGGCATTTGTGGTAATCTTGGAGCGCCTCGTCGCAGTAGCCCATGCGGTTTTCGCCGCACTTCGGTTGCAGGAACACAGCTATTTCGGGCAGCACCCGCTTGATCTCAGCCCGCATGAGCGCGACCATCCGCCGAATTTCCCATTGCGCGCGCACACAAAGGCGCAGGTCGCAAATATGCAGCATCTCGGCAAAGTTGACCATTACGTGAAAGTTGGTCGGCGCCGCGTTAGGAAGAATAAACCGCGCGTCTTCGGCCGGGATGCCGGCCTCAAGCGCCCGCTGATAAAGCTCTGAAGTTTTCTTGAGGTGCTGATCGAATTCGTCGTTTAAATTGGCCCGCGTCCACGATTCCGGCATTACGTACGCCAGCCCTTCCTGCTTGAACTTAACATAGCGCTGGCTCTGCTGCTCAAAGCTGATACCGATACGATGGCGGACGAACTGATGAGAGAGTGAGCGCGAAACCCCCGCGATAGCAAACCAAAACACGACCTGTTCGAGTGGGGACGCATGGCCGGTTTTGAGCCGCTCACCGACGAATTCGCGGATCCGGTCATGACCGACCTTCTCCGCTTCGATCTTTTGCCAGATTTCGATCGGCGTGTCAGCCGAGTAGCAGGTCCGAAAAGCAGCGTAGAGCTTCTCTAGTGGCGCCCGCGCGTAATCGATAAGCTTTACCTGCATCGTCGCGTGCGTATTTTTGCCGGTTTCCACTGCTCCTCCCATCCATCATAGCATCTCATGTTATTGCTACTCTGCCGTATCGGCTGGCGCTATCTTCCACGGCTTGGCCGGCTGAATGGCCATCAACAGATCCACAAGACGCCCCCGACATTGCACGGACGCCTGCTTGATTGCATGATTCGCAGCGATGCGAGCGGCATATGATATTGCTTACTCGCTGTTCCGGCCGCTGCTGTTCAGGATTGACCCGGAGCAGGCTCATCGCCTGACCCTCGCGTTGCTGAGACATGCGCCGCGACTCGGTCTTCGCCGCGATCCCACAGAATTGCGTACGTCGGCCTTCGGGCTGAGCTTTTCGAATCCGGTAGGGCTGGCGGCTGGCATGGATAAGGATGCCCTTGCGGTCAGTGCGTGGGAAAGGCTGGGCTTCGGCTTCGCCGAAATCGGAACAATCACGCCGAGGCCGCAGACCGGGAATCCGCGACCAAGAATTTGGCGGCTTCCAGAACGCCGCGCGTTAGTCAATCACATGGGGTTCCCGGGCGACGGCGTGGATCGGGTGGCCGGGCGCCTCGGGCAAATCCACGCAAAAATGAAAAGCATGCGAATCGGAGTGAATCTTGGGCCCAACCGCGATACACCATTGGAGCGGGTGCCAGAAGATTATGCGGCTTTAATCCGGCCAGTGGCAGCCAATTGCGAGTTCATCGTGGTCAATCTCTCTTCGCCTAATACGCCGGGCTTGCGAGACTTCCAGGCGCCGGACCGGATGCGTACGGTGGTGGAAGCTATTCGGCGGGCGTGCCGCGAAATCGGGAACGAGCGCCCCCTGTTGATAAAACTTGCGCCCGACCTGGAAACCATGATGATGGCGGAAATCTGCGCCGCCGCATTCGAACTCCGGCTCGCCGGAATTGTGGCGACCAATACAAGTCTCGATCATGCCGCACTGGGTGTGGTCTCGCCCTTCGACGGCGGCTTGAGCGGCGAACCCCTCAAGCTCCGCAGCCGCGAGGTCATCGCCAGCATTCATCAGTTGACGCGCGGACGAATGCCGATAATTGGCGTGGGAGGGATCGCCAGTGCGGAGGACGCTTACGGCCATATTCAGGCCGGTGCCAGCCTGATCGAACTGTACACCGGCTTGATTTATCACGGTGCGGGGCTGGTACGCCGGATCACAACCGGCCTGTGCGACTTGCTGATGCGTGATGGATTTCGCTCTATTAACGAAGCGGTCGGCCGCGCTGTCAGTTGCAGTTTACGCTCGTGAAGGAGACAAGCATGTCGGTGAGTGACGTGGAATTTCTGATTGGGCCCCAATGGCTTGCCACTCGAAGCGGCGATCCTACTGTCGTACTTATTGACACGCGGCCTCCCGCTGAATACTGGGCTGGACATCTTGAGGGTGCTCGCCATTTCGACCCCTTCCCGTTCCATCATGGGGATACCGGCGAAGCCGCCATGAACGAGTTCCGTAGTCAGCTTGCCTGGATTTTTTCGGCTATGGGTATTACCGGGCGCGAGACCGTGGTGTTTTATGAAAACGAGTCCGGAATGCGGGCGACTCGCGGCGCGTGGCTACTCGAATACATGGGACATCCGTCGGTGATGATGATCGACGGTGGCCTCAATCAACTGCCTGACAAGAAGCTTGTCACGAAACCCATCGCGGTCACTCCAAGCAATTTCCAGGGCACGCAGCAACCCGGCGCGCTTGCCACCTATAAGTACATCGCTGATCACCTCGGCCATCAGGAGGTGCAGATCTTCGACGTTCGTAGCGACGAAGAATACTTCGGCGAACGCGTTCGCGCGCGCCGCAGCGGCGCGATTCCAGGAGCGATTCATCGTGACTGGAGGCACAATCTCGATGACCGCGGCGCCTTCAAGCCAGTGGAGCAGCTCCGCGCGGAGTTTGAGCGGATGGGTTTAAGGCCCGAGCGCGAGATAATCCCTTATTGCCAGGGCGGCTATCGCTCAGCCAACGCGTATTATGCGCTGCGCCTCGCAGGCTACCCGCGAGTTCGCAATTACCTGGGCTCATGGGGCGAGTGGGGCAACCGGGAAGACCTGCCCATCGAAAAGCCCACCCGGCGCCGCATTCATAGTTAAGTTGATACCGCGCGCAGGTTTCGCACTACTCGAGCATTACGGAGATAGATGCCACGGATTATCCTGCTCACCGGCTTCGCGCCTGTCGGCGACGAACGCAGCAATCCATCCTGGGAAGTGGCATCGCAGCTCGAAGGCCGTAAGTTTAACGGCCTGGCGGTGAAGTCGATGCGGTTGCCGGTCAATTGCCGCCGGGCGTCGCAGGCAGTGATTGACGCAATCACCACTCTCGCGCCGGCGGCGGTGGTCGGATTGGGACAAGCGGGCGGCCGCCCTACCCTTTCATTGGAGAAGGTTGCGATGAACCTGGCGGACCCGCGTGCGGACCGCGAGCGCGATGGTGGCTTGCAAGCCAAGCCGGTAATTGCCCGTGGGCCGGACGCCTACTTTACACGGCTGCCGCTCGCCGCGATTCTGCGAGCGCTCAAACGCCACGATATTCCGGCGGCGCTCTCACTCAGCGCGGGAGTTTATGTCTGTAATACCGTGATGTACTCGGCTCTCCATACACTGCGGCGGCGCAGGACGCCGGCCGGCTTTATCCATCTGCCGTACGAAGCCGCTCAGGCCGCGCACCATCGTGCCGTCGCCAGCATGTCGCTCGGGACGATGACGGCTGGGGTCGAAATTGCGCTAGAAACGATTGCCCGCACGCTGTGAGTGCTGCTTACCCAGGTTCACGCGACCACTTCGTTAGAACCGGCAAGTTCTCCGCTAGAATCAGTGGTGTCCATTGAATTTTGCAAAAGAATTCGCCCCAGGCCCAGTGATAGGCTGTGGCCGAAAATAGCTGCAACTCACACTCTTGACGTGGTGGCCACCAGGAGCTACCTTCCAGCTTTGTGAGGGCGGTTGGACTTAAAGTCCTTAAGAACAGGCTCAGCGAATACGTGCGTTTGGCTGCGAGTGGTGAAACGGTATTGATCACCGATCGCGATCGCGTCGTCGCTGAACTGATACCCCCGGCTCCAGGGCGCGGCCACGCCGTCGATGACGCGGTGCTCGCGGAATTGGTGCGCGCTGGCTGTTTGACACCGCCGTTGCTCGGTCCCGGCGGTAGAGTACCTCGAAGTCCGGTGGCTCGGCTCGCAACCATACTCGAAGAGCTGGATCGCGACCGGTCTGATCGATGATCTACGTCGAAACGTCGGTCGCGCTAGCGCAATTGCTGGCTGAAGATCGATGTCCACCCGAAAGTCTATGGAACGCACCAGTCGTTTCGAGCCGATTGACGGAATACGAGGTGTGGACCCGCATCCACGCACGACGCCTTGGCGGCTCGCACAGCGAAGCTGCCCGCCTCCTGCTTGGGCGATTGAGTTGGCTTGAGCTTACTCCCACCGTCCTGGCGCGCGCCCTTGAGCCGTGGCCGGCGCCGCTGCGAACCCTTGACGCGTTACACCTGGCGTCAATCGAATTTCTGCGGGCGCGAGCGCAGCCGATGCTTCTGGCGAGCTATGACGAGCGCATAGTAACCGCCGCGCGCACTCTGAAAATACCCCTGTTCCAATTGTGATGTAGACGCGACAGCTCCTGCACATCACTGGCAGTTGTTTGTCGGTCTGTATCCTGCCGCTTGCGCCGCCTGAGCGTTGACAAATTCGACGCGATTGCGTGGCGCGATTTTGTCGTAATAGCGGCAGCCGGGCCATTGGTAAATCATGCTGCGGCGATTGCCGACTACGGCGCCCGAAGGACCGGTTCCGCTCGCGATAAGCGGCCGCGACTGCGCCGCCCGCTGATTCCAATTCCGCAGATATTCGCCCGCGAGCGCAGGGTCATGCAGCACCAACAGGTTCTCTGCGTTCCAGTGCTCGGCACTCCACGTGTAATTGAAGCTGCCGGTCAGAACCGTCTCGCCGTCAATCACCATCACCTTGTCATGCATCAGCCCCGGCACCGAATCGACCAGTACCGGTACTCCGGCGGACGCAAGACTGGCGACACGAAATGAATCGTTGCGGTCTTGATGGAGCTGGCCGCGATCGACGATGATGCGCACATCGACCCCGCGCCGTTTTGCCCTTACCAGCGCGTTCACAATCTCTTGCAGCGTGAGCGTATACATCTGAACACGAATCGTCGTCCGTGCATCATTGATCGTTCGCAGCACGGCAATTAGGGGATCACAACTGCCCGTAACCGGCGGCGCAAAGCAGGCCTGAATTCCCGCACCGGGCGCCGGAACGGCGGCGATCAGCGCGAACAGGCCGATGGCGCCCAGCAGCAATGCTCGCCTCGGCCAACTGATTCGGCTCGCGCCCATCTAAAATCGAGTCACTCCGAGCGGGTGAGCATCGCACGGGCCTCGTCGGTGTAGACGCCAGGCGAACTGTAAATGAAGAGCGGAGGCTCAACAATTGCCTCGATGCCGCCGCTTTTGCGCGCTTCGAGCAGGACCATCGTTGCTGCCTCTCCCGGCCTAGAATGAACGAAGCGCATTCGTTTCGGTTCGAGCGATCGTTGTTTCATCTCGGCGATTAGCTCGACCGTCCTTGATGCGGTAAACACAATCGCCACCTTTCCGCCGTCGTTGGTGTAACGCGCGGCGGCCGCGATAAAGTCCGACAGCATCGCGCCGTCACCGCCACGCGCAACCCGCCGCTGCGCATCGGCACTCTCGCGTCCGCGCCGCGCAGCCCGGTACGGCGGATTCGCGACGACGTAGTCAAATGTGGCCGGCGTGAGTCCCGGAATAATCCCGCGAATGTCTGCACAAATCGCCCTCACCGCCAAAGTTCCGTTCAAAGCGGCGTTTTGCGCGATCATCGCTGCAAGGCGGGGCTGAAGCTCGACCGCTACGACCTGATTGGGATGGTGCAGCGCTGCGATCATCACCGACACCACACCACATCCGGCGCCCAGCTCCAGAACCCGCGCGCGTTGACGCGGACAAGCGAAGCGCGCAAGCAGGATCGAATCGATCGCGAACCGATAGCCGCCGGCCGGCTGGACGACAGTAAGTGCGCCGCTTAGGATGGTGTCGGCCGTTTGCGCCTGATTGATTGTCATGGATGCCGCCGAAAAAGGAGCCCGCTACGCTCGCGTCTTTCGCAAGGCCGGCGTACTGCTCGGTAAAGGCAGCATAGCGCGAGCAATCGAGGTGCTTGAAGAGGGCAAGTCACTCGCGGACAGCTTGGGAGATGCGGGGATGGCGCGCCGGTTCACTACCGAAATTGTCCGCGCAAGTAGCCCGCCTGAATCGTCGGAATAGTATCACCCCGGTCGATCTTTGCGCGCCTGTGCGTGCGAACTCGTCTGGATCTCCATCGCAATGCCTCCGGCTGGCCCTCCTCCGTCTTATTTCCACTAGCCTTGACGATTGGCAATTCGTACTTAACTTCATTTCAGACAGTCTGACAGCGCAGCGAATAATAAAGCGCGGATAGTCAAAAAGATAATTACACCGGGAACAGCCGGTAGGAGGCATTAGTAAATGGAAATCAGGTATGAAAGCTCGTTGCCGAACAACGGATGGTTGTTGGATAGGATGAACGGATTCTTCAAAGACTTTCAGCCGCAGGTACGGCAACCCGGCATTCGTCCGGCGGTTGATGTGGTCGAAGATAAGGATGGCTATCACTTCTACTTCGATCTGCCGGGGCTCAAGAATGATTCGGTCGACCTCCGAGTTGAAGATGGCACCCTCACCATGACCGCGGAGCGTAAGCGGCCCGAATGGCCGAAGGACACGTCGGTTCACTTCTCAGAGCGTCATTACGGTGGGATTCGCCGGAGTTTTGAGCTGCCCAAGGATGCGAGCCACGACCGCATCCACGCCAGTTATAAGGAGGGCGTGCTCGAAGTAACGGTCGAGAAGCGGCCCGAAGCGCGGCCAGTGAAGATCCAGATCAACTGAAGCAATTTCGGCTCATCAACCAACGAGTTCGTGGGGCGGCGCTCGGAGCCGTCCCCGACGAGTTCTTAATCAAATTGTTCCTATCTGCCTTCCAACACCATATCTACAAGCCCTGGCGATTCTGAGATAAGCTCTGCAAGTGGAGAGATATGCCATGATCGCTGACTGCCTTTGCCACCCGGGGCGGAAAAGGATCAGAAAATAAATGGCCTCCTGGATAATAATCGGAATCATCGTGGTCGCGGCGCTTTATGCGACATTTGCGTATAACTCGCTGGTCAGGATCCGTAACTCGGTTGAAAATGCCTGGCGTCAGATCGACGTGCAGCTCAAGCGCCGCCATGACCTGATTCCGAACCTGGTCGATGCGGTCAAGGGTTATATGCAGTTCGAGCGCGACACTCTTACCCAAGTGGTTGAGGCGCGTAATCGCGCAGTCGCGGCGCCCAGCCAGGAAGCGCGGCTCCAGGCTGAGAACCAGCTCACTGCTGGTCTTGGCCGGCTATTCGCGTTGATGGAAAATTATCCGCAGCTAAAGGCCGACCAGAACGTGCTACAACTGCAGGAGCAGCTTACCACTACCGAGAATCAAATTGCCTTCGCGCGGCAGGCCTATAACGATGCGGTGTTGGAACTCAACAATCGTATTGAGACTTTCCCGAGCAATATCATTGCCGATCATTTCGGCTTCCATCCGGGTGACTACTTCAAAGCGCCGGCCGAAGATCAGGCGTTACCCAAAGTTGATCTCTCACTTGGAACACCGCGCGCCTCATAAATTAGTCAGTTGATTCCGATCCAATGACGCCGAGGCACGCCGATTTTCGCGAATTGGAGCGCCGAAATCGCCACCAGACTGTCGCGCTGGTCATCGCGTTTCTGGTGCTCTTTTGCGCCCTCGGCTTCGGCCTGGATTTCGTGATCGGCGCGGTTCGGCTCCGTGACGGCCATCTGGTGGGCTTTCCGATTCTCACAATCATTGCGCTCATTGTCGGTTCCGTTCAGTCGCTAATCTCGTATTACGGCGGCGCCGCGTTAGTACTAGCGTCGGCCCATGCACGCCGGCTCGCGCCGGATTCGCCGAAGCACCAGATGGTGCTCGATGTCGTGCAGGAGATGGCACTGGCGTCGCGAATGCAGGCGCCGCGCGCCTACATTATCGACGACCCGGCACCCAATGCGTTTGCTACCGGGCGCGATCCGCAGCATTCGGTCATCTGCGTCACCCAGGGATTGGTCGAGGAAATGGACCGCGAGGAATTGCAGGGTGTGCTCGGTCACGAAATGGCGCACATCCGCGATTATGACATTCGCACTATGATGATGATCGCGGTGTTGGTCGGTGGAGTAGCGATGCTGGCCGACTTCTTTATGCGATGGTCATTTTATGGCGGCTTCGGCGCCCGAAACGAACGCGACAACAACGACAGCGGCGAGGCGGGACTGATCATCGCAATCGCAGTATTCGTGCTGGCGATCCTGGCGCCGTTGTTTTCGCAGCTAATCGCGATGGCGGTTTCGCGCCAACGCGAGTACCTGGCCGACGCGTCGTCGGTCGAGTTCACGCGTAATCCGCGGGCATTACTGCGCGCGCTCGAACATATCGCGCGCACCGAATCGCCGCTGGCCAGCGCCTCGCGTGGCACTGCCCATCTCTTTATCGTGAATCCGCTGGAAAGCGCCGGCGACGGCGGCGAGGGCTTCTTAGATAATCTGCTCTCGACTCATCCGCCGCTCTCGCGGCGAATTCAGCGCCTGCATGAATTGCGGGCCGAACCCCCCGAAAGCGCCATGTCAGGTCCGGGCAGTGGCAAGCCATAGTTTCGACAGCCCTGAACTGTCGCCGATGTCATCATCAGACGAACCTTATCCATCAGCAGAAGATCAGCCTCCTTACAGTTCGCACAATCATTATCAGCCCGAGAGGACCGGGCTGCGGAGAAATCCGCAGCGCGGTCAAGATGCGGCCCGCAGAAGATCAACGTGGCGACTGGTCTTCGGTCAGGCGCTTTGCAATTTGTTGGATCACCGCGTCGGCCTTGGCAAACGTCTCCTCCTGAGTCAGCGGAAAGATCGGATGCGGGATAAAAACGATATCGTACGACGGATAGCCGAGGTTGGTGTATTGAATACGGCCCGCCTCGCGGAACTCAGTGGTAGCTACGTTCGCGGTCGGAACACCTTGCTCTTCAAAATATGCGGTGTCGTGCGAACTGCACGACATGCATGACCCTCAACTGCTGGTCCCTTCCACAATCGCGTCGCAGGCCTCGATCAGCTCTTTTCGCACTTCGTCGTCGGCCGTACGCGCCGGACTCGGCTTGGCGCGCCGCACGAATTCGGCAACTCCATACCTGCTTCTAAGCACCTGTTCAACCCGATCCAGAAATACGTTGCCATTGGGAAATCCGATATCCAGAATACCGATGGTCTTGCCGCCAAGCGTATCGAGGCGTTTGGCCATCGGCTTGGGCGGCACCTCACTTTCGAAGCCGACCGGATCCAGAATGTCGTCTGCCATTATGCTTCTCCTTCTTTTATGCGCACGTCGCGGACTCCTTAGCTCGCCTTCGCTTCGCTCCGGCTATTAATAGTGCTTTTATGCGCACGTCGCGGACTCCTTAGCTCGCCTTCGCTTCGCTCCGGCTAGTGCTTTTATGCGCACGTCGCGGACTCCTTTTGTTGAGCGCACCTCGCAAACTCGTTTGCTCGGCTCCACTTCGTTCCGCCTGGTGACCGTCGACTCGCTCACGGCTTCGGCCCAGGTTCGGCCTCGGCTCACGCCTTCGCTTCGCAGCCGCTGGTCTCTGGGTGGGCACAGGCTTTAACCTGTGTTTCTACTCTCAGCCCGAGGTCCACCGGCTGGAAGCTAGTGGCACTTCGGAGAGGCATTAATTCACGACCCATTTTACTCCAGGCGAATCAACTTGCTGACCGGCGCGCTGCCGGCTAACTCCTCCGACACCCACCCGGGAATAACTGCTGAAAGGCGTCCGGCGCTTCCTCCAGCGACGACCACGATGATCGTGTCGGGCGAGCGGAACTTGCGCGCGCCACCGTCCACGGTCGTCCATTTGGCAGCTCGCCCGCGCGGCGGCCCCAGGATGCCCTGTGCCGGCTGCTGCCGCACGACCGTCTCGTAGAGATAATTGCGGACGTCGCGCTTGGACCATCCATCGCGCGCGATGGTCTTGGCATGCTCGGGACTCAGCACCAGTACGGTATCCGACATCAATGGATACTCGCGGTAATTATTGATGCCGCCGCCCATCGTGCCGCCGATGGTGGACACCAGCCTCTCCGCGGTGTTGCTGGCGAAGTCGGCGACTTGAAAGAAGCCGGTGCCGCCGAACAGCGTGATAACCGAATCCTCCTTCTTAAACCCGCGCTCGACCTGCAGCGGCTCCCACGGTGAAACTTCCTCATTTTCGGCGACCAGGAAACTGTACTGGCCGGGATGTCCTATCGTCGCCTTGGTAACTCCATGAGGCCTTGCGCCGCCGATGTTCATTGTGACGAGGCGCAGCGCCCGTCCGATGGTGGCGTTGGCGCGGAAACCATGACCGAGCACGTTGTGGCCCGAATTAAGCCCGATCTGATTGCGCACCGGGCCATTGATAATCGCCAGCGGTGCGCCTGACATCAGCGTGATACTTAGTCCATGCGCGCAGAAGGCGGTGTCGCACAGACCCTCAACTCCCGCCAGGACCACCGGGAAGTAATCGGGCTTGCAACCGGCCATTACTGCGTTAACGGCGACCTTTTCGACCGTTGCCCGCCCCATCTGCGGACCGAGCAGGCCGATTAACTCGTCGCGCCGCCGCCAGGGCGCCGATGCCAGCATGCGGTCGACGCGCTCGCGGGTGGGCGGAACCACGGGCAACCCGTCAGTCACGCCGCGCTCGTACAACATCTCAATCTGATCGCCTTGGGCGACGCCCATAGTCGCGGTCGCCATCGCAAACCTCCTGGCGCGGGGCGCAAATGTTAATGCGCCGCCACGCGTCCACTGGGATCTGCTCCTAAGCCATCACATAGACTCATGGGGCCCCAACAGTCAATTCGCCGCAGCTCCGCCCCCCGCCCGCGAGGAGCCGGAGGCGGAGCGAGCTAACGAGTCCGCGAGGTGCGCAATCTCAACACTAGCGGAGCCGGAGGTGGAGCGAGCTAACGAGTCCGCGAGGTGCGCAATCTCAACACTAGCGGAGCCGCAGGCGGAGCGAGCTAACGAGTCCGCGAGGTGCGCAATCTCAAAAAGGGGCGAGGGTTCTGCCCTGCCCCCTTGTCGGATCACACACAGCTCTGGCACAATCTTTTAGCACGGCAGCCGATGCCGCCGCCGTTAAATGCCGAGGTGGCGAAACGGCAGACGCAGTGGACTCAAAATCCACCGTCCGAAAGGACATGCGGGTTCAAGTCCCGCCCTCGGCACCAAATACCCCGTCTAACAACGGGGCCTCTCGCGCTTCGTAGACCGAACAGGAACTTAATTACGGCTCGCGCGTTTTTATCCAGCGAGCCTCAACTAATCTGTGCGTCGCAATGCTGCAAATCAGGTGTCACGATTAATCGTCCCGGCCTCAGCGATATCGGCGATATGTCGGGTGCGCCCACGACGCTGCGTTCAGCCCGAGCGCGTTACCAATCGTATTTTGCGTTTGACGTAAGGCTCGCCATTCCGCGCTCCATTTGAGCGTGGAGTCGCAATCTAAGTCAGGATGCGTCATGACGAGCATCACGCGCTGGGTGAACCATTCCAGTTTGCACTATGCCCTTGGCGAGTCTCAGGCTCTAAGCTGCTCCAGTATTCGAAATACTCCCGAGGAGAATCGCAGTGACAACACCATCTGAACCGGCAACCGCAGGCTCTCGCAAACTCAATGAGCGACTGAGAGTTGGCCAAGCCACGCCAGTTTCTGCCACGAGTCGGAGGTTTTGGAGTAGCTCGGCCGCGGTAGGGGCCGTGGCCGCACCGTGCATTGTGCGCCACAAACTCACCGGTGTTAGGGTTGTCGTACAGATACACGAGTTCCATTAAAAGGCCTCCTATCACGAGTGAGGCACGCGCCTACATTTCGCCCGTAAGGCGCACGCAGTCAAACACGCAACGAGAAATGACTAACTGGGAAAATACTAAATGAGAAGACTGGATAGTGAGGACTATTAAATAATAATGAATCCCACTCTACCGAGTACACAATTACGTAGATCGGCGGTGAACGCTTGTCAAGCCTGGGCATCTCGTCTGCCCTGTTCCGCCGCCTGTCTAGTATCTTAAACCCTTCCGAGCAGCCCATCCAAACACGTAGCGTACTGCCCTCCGGCATACAACTCATCGGCGACAGCAGGGGGCGAGGGCATACAACTCACAACGTAGCGAGCTGGAGCCTGTGGGTACGCTCGTTTTGCGATTACCGCTCGAAACCATTGCACTGCGAGACCAAACCGGGGTATCGCATTCTCTCTCCCGTTTGCTCGCCGCGCCGAGATAATTCGCCGCGTGCGTCTTATCCTATGATGTGTACACCACAACGAAAACGGTACCTTCGGTCTTCCCGGAGGCAACTATGCGGCGCTCGCGCTAGTCACTTCAGCGGTCTTCTTCCTTGACAAGCGGAGAGTCAAAAATGCGTGCAGAGTCCTCCAAAGTCGAAGCCGCGTTGCGCGCAGATTCCCTTCGCTTTTCTGCTCGTCCCATTCGAACCCAGCTCTGCTCGCGGCATACGTGAGATACGTACGGGCGCACAAGTTTTGCTGGGAACACTTGCGCTCGATGCTGTCCGTTGGAGGGACTCAGCCGTAACTGATAATCACCAGTTGCTGAATCCGAGCTGGTTGGGGGAATGACAATGGCCAATCCACGTCGTGTTTTGCTGGTTGGCAGCATTCCTTTGAAATCTGCCGCTGAGGTTTTTGCTGCGGTTGGCAAAACCCTGGGTGGGCTGGTCCCGCGTATCCCGGACGGCGAAACCGGGGAGCGCATCAACTGGATCATGTTTCAAGCGGATAAAAATTGCGACCCCGGCGCCAAGCCCCTGGTTCAGCTCGGCGACCTTGGGTTCTCCGTGGAAATGGCTAATCGGCTGATGGCTGCGATTAATCGTCCAATCGGATGGATCCACATGCCGGTGCCGATCGACCGTGACGACGATGCCTACTTCGCGCCGCTGAAGAATCTCGCGCTAAAGCCGGGAACCGAGTTGTATTTGGGTTTGGTTCATTTTCGAGATGGACTCGAAGGCGCGGCACGGCGCATTGCGGCTGCCCGAAAGATTTCGCCGGTGGACTTTGGTATCTTATTCGAATGCGGCTTTGGCCGGCGCCCGCCGGATGAGCCAATTGCGAAATTCCTGGAGCTTCATCGCGAAATCGCAACCGGCGTCTGAACCTGGAACTCTGTCATTCGTGGTGAGCCGCACGGGGCCGGGCCTTCTGCCCGAGTTTGAATTTAATCGGCACCAGCGATATCGGTAATCGAGCCGCTTCGATACACGCCGAATGCCGGATCAGGCGGTGGCGTGACGGCCCTATTCCACGGAGGAAAAATCGATGAGTTCACAAAATGACGAACGGGCGAATACGCGGGCGCGCGAGCAACGCCTGGGACTGGTGACGCGGCCCCGCTTTGAGCAGTATCGAGAGAAATATGCCAAGCACTTCAAGATGGAGCGCCGCGACGGCATCCTGCAAGTGCAAATGCATACCGACGGCGGGCCGGTAATCTTCAACCTCGCCGTACACAACGATTGGCCGCAACTCTGGATGGATATCGGCAATGATCCTGATAACGAAGTGCTGATCTTCAGCGGAACCGGTGACAAGTGGATCGGCGGGTTCGACCGCAACATGGCTGAGCAGCCGATTGGTCAAATGCCGTCGGACGCGTTCTATGACCATGTCTACTGGGACGCGACCAAACTGTTGGAGGCGTTTGTCTTCAATATCGATATCCCGACCATTGCCTGCATTAACGGCCCAGGCCTTCACACCGAGTTCGCGCTGTTATGCGACATCACGCTATGCGCGGATCATGCGCTTCTCTTTGATCCGCATTTCGGTGATCTGGGTGCGGTCCCCGGCGACGGGCAGGGTCTGACGTTCCAGGAGTTAATGGGGCTCAAACGCGCCGCTTACTATCTCTACACCAGTGATAAGATCGATGCACAGACCGCCAAAGAGATCGGACTCGTCAATGAGGTGCTGCCGCTCGATCGACTGTTGCCCCGGGCATGGGAGATAGCCGAGAAAATCATGAAGAAGCCGCGCAGCGTGCGGCGCCTGACCAGCGCGGTGCTGCGCCGTCCGTGGAAGCGGTTGATTGTGCAGGACCTCGGCTTTCACCTGGGACACGAGTTGCTGGGTCTTCGCCTGGATAGTCGCGTGTGAGCCAGAGCGCATTATTATAGATGTGCGGACTAAACCGAGAGGGGAGGGACAAGGTCGCGCGATGCTCCCATGCCCTCCCCTCGCACTTTATTTCCGTTCCCGCGCTTCGCTGTGGTGGCTGGCGGCGGTGGCGCTGGTCCTGATGCTGGCGGCCGCCTTCGAATACTCAGGTCTGGGCGGTTATGACTCTTTTTACGACAGCGGTGTCTATCTTGAGTCGGCGCGAATGATACGGCGCGGGTATTCCGAGTATGGCGCCGTCTTCAGTTCTCAACCGCCGCTATGGCTGCCGCTCCTGCGTTTTTCCTTCTATCTCTGCGGCGAAAGCTTTCTCGCCGGCCAAGTGCTCATGGCAACGGCGAGCGTAGTCACAATTGCGGCCGTGATAGCGGCGGTAGCGCAACTGCAGGGTCGTCTGGCTGCCTTGTTGGCGGCCGCATTGTTTACGCTCGCTCCGGTCGAGCTAAGTTCGTCGCACCTGGTGATTGCGGAGGAGCCATCAGTTGCGTTCGCAGCGGTCGCAATGGCCACGGGTGTCCGCTACTCATCCGTTGGCCGGCGAGTTTGGCTCGTCGTCGCTGCGATCGCGATTACGTGCTCGATTCTCACTAAGCTGTTTGGACTGTATACAGTACCAGCGATATTGCTCCTCGTCATCGCGAGATGGTGGCATGCGCCAATCCTGGACCGGCGCGCGAGGTTGCAAGGTCTGACCAATGACATTTTGATCATTGGAGCAATCTCGATCGGCGCCATCGTCGTGCTCGCTCCTGCGGCGGGGCTATCGAAGGTGTGGGATGAGGCCGTACGATTTCATTTGAGAGCGGCGAGCGTATCTCAGGGAATGGCCGCAGACAATTGGCAAATGGTGCTCCGGCCATGGCCGTCCGTCAACTTTCAATGGATCATCTTCGCATTGTCTGCTCTCTGCCTGTTTGGCGGATGGCAAGGACTGGTGGTTTTGATCTGGTGGATTTGCATCCTGGCCGGCCTACTTTTACAGAGGCCCTTATTTATGCACCATTTGCTAGTATTAGTCCCTGCCGCCGCCGTAGCCGCCGCGTTCGGATGGGGACAACTCTGGGAATGGTCTGTGGACTGGTGCAGAGCGACAAACCTTTCTATTCGCGTTCCAGCGATGGGCGGTGCCGCCGCTTGCCTGTCTCTTGCTGCATTCCTCGCCGTGCAACTCTGGAACGGATTCCGAGGCTATAAGAATTCCATCGACTTGAATTCGCTGCAGGCAATCGCCACCGACGAGTTGGCGGCTGAAAAACTGCGCAGGCTCACCGCGCGGGAGGACCGGGTGCTTACTGATGCGCAAGGTATTGCTTTCCTGGCGCAACGCGATGTGCCACCAGGGCTCACTGATACCTCCTTCAAGCGCATCGCCGCCGGATATCTTTCCGCGCGGCAGGTGATTGACGAGAGCGAGCGATATCACGTTCGGGCTGCGCTTCTATGGACCGGGCGCCTCAATCAGATCCCGGAAGTGGCGGCCTGGGTCAGAGAACATTTTTCACGGCACCAAAGCTTCGATGAAGGGCGTGTACTTTGGTTCTCTGCGAGATAACCGCTGGAGAAGTATCACTCATTTTCCTCTGGAAGCGAGTTGTCGGCAATGAGTCAAATCCTGAACGAAATCCGCAATGCCTACGGACGGATGGGTATCGAACTCGAGGGCATTGCCACCTACGGCACTTATTATCGGCTGCGATGCGGCCGCTGCGCCTCGCCACTGGGCTCAGTCGGCGACAAATTGCTGCCGGGAATTGCCGGGCAGATTGTTGATGAACAATTCGAGCTTTATGCCTGCGGCCTATTGGGGTGCAAATGTGGATATCAGGTAGAACGTGCTCACTCAATCGATCCCCAGCGCGCCCAGGCGGCTGGTCGCCGTTTGGCGTAATCGCTCGCGGAGGTATCAAACTGAAACACGCCAGGAACGTCAGTGAGGGGAATGACGATGGACGAAGATCGACAGGCCAGGACATTGCTCGATGAAATCGCCGACTGCACCCTTAAAGTAGGTAGGGAAATCAGTTGGTTTTGTGATCCGCTGACTCGAGGCCGCGGGCGTGAGTACATGCTGCAACACATCCTGCGAAATCGCCTGTTAAGTTCGGTGCTGCGTCCGGCGTGGATGAGCCGCTGTCCGGACCTCGAGGTAGTTAGAAAGACGATTGGCCAGATTCGTCAGGAGTTGGTGATGGACGATCAAATCGGCACTGGCCATAGCGCAATTCTGCGTCAAATGGGACGCAACGTTGGGCTTACCGATAGCGAGATGGAGACCGTAAAACCATACCCATTGGTAGACGCCGCGTTCAATATCTGGGAAAACATTTGCCGCAATCGCCATTGGATCGCCGGTTGGCTGAGCACGTCGGCCGACGAATTTATTCTCAGTACCTTGCCCAGGAACAACTTCAGGCCGGAGGCCTGGAAGAAGACTTTCGGCTTGAGTGACGAGCAGGTATTCTTTTTCAGCTATCACCTGAAAGCTGACGAGGACCACGCCGGGCAGCAAGTCTGGGAACCGATTCTACGTAGTTTGAGGAAAGAGGCCGAGCGCGAAGAGATTCTTGCTGGGCTGGTTTCTGCACTAATTGGCGAGAAGCTCTTTTACCAGGGTATCTGCGAGGCGGGCGACGAATGGGACCGCCTGCGCAATGAAGCGGGTGGCACACCGACCAATGATGGAATGACTAACGTGCAAAACCCAACCAGATAGGCCCCGAACGATAGCTCTTCTTTATCTTATTCCTTGCTGCCCTGCTTGGGGGACTGATTGAAATGCAGACGAAAGGCATCGACGAAATACTTCGCCATGCGGGCGAGGCCGCAGATGTGCCTGGTGTGGTCGCGATGGCCGCGACCGCGCAGGGATTAATCTACTCAGGGGCTTTCGGCAGGCGATGGCTACCTGACGGCCCTCCAATGACGATCGACACGATTTTCTGGATCGCCTCGATGACCAAGGCGATTACATCGACAGCCGCGATGCTCCTGGTCGACAAAGGTGAGCTGGAGCTTGACGGTCCGATTGGAAAGGTGCTGCCCGAACTCGCGGAACCGCAAGTGCTGGAAGGGTTTTCAGCCAGCGGTGAACCGAAGTTGCGTGCGGCGAAACGGCCAATCACGCTAAGGCACCTGCTCGCGCACACCTCAGGATTCGGCTACCACTTCCTGAATTCTAATCTCCTTCGTTATCTTGAAAAGACTGGTACTCCAGACCCGATGACCTGCAAAAATGCGTCGCTTAATCTGCCGCTCAGCTTTGATCCCGGCGACGGCTGGGAATACGGAATTGGTATCGATTGGGCCGGCAAGGCGATCGAAAGAGTAAGCGGTCGCACGCTTCAGGATTACTTTGACGAAAACCTGTTCGGCCCGCTGGGTATGCAAAACACGGCCTTCAAATTAACCGGAGAACGGCGTGCGCGCTTTGCGGGGATGCATATGCGCCAGAGCGACGGTTCGCTATCACAGATACAATTCGAACTTCCTCAGGAGCCCGAGTTTCAGATGGGTGGCGGCGGCCTTTATGGGACAGCGTCTGACTATCTCGCTTTCGAGCAGATGTTTCTGCGCGAAGGCCGAGCGAACGGGAAGACACTGCTGGAGCAGGAGACAGTTCGATTGATGGGACGGAACCAAATCGGTGCGTTACAGATACCAAAATGGGAAAGTGTAATTCCATCATTATCAAATAATGGCGAGTTTTTTCCCGGGATGGCAAAGAAGTGGAGTGTGGCCTTTATGCTCAATACTGAACCAGTTCCGGGAGGCCGCAGCGCTGATAGTATGGCTTGGGCGGGACTGTTTAATACCTATTACTGGATCGATCCGGCCAAGCAGGTCGCGGGGGTCATCATGACGCAGATATTACCCTTCTTTGATTCGAAAGTGGTCGACCTCTTCGGCAAGTTCGAAAAAGCGATCTACGCCGCACTTGACTAATCCGCGCTGGTTGTCTTCGGCGATTCGTCAAAAAGAAGGGCTGCGCAAGAAATGAAGCGGCGAATGAGGTAACGGAGAGAGTGCTGAATCAATCCCACAGGAGTGCAGCATGGCTACCATTTATCGCGCCGAGATTATCGGTTCTCTGCTCCGGCCAGATTATTTGAAGGAAGCCCGCAGGGCGTGGGAGGCGGGCCAACTCTCAACGCTCGAGTTCAAACGCAGCGAAGATCGCGCGGTCAACGCCGCCCTCGCCCTGCAGGAAGAGGCTGGGTTAGGCATTGTTACAGATGGCGAGATGAGGCGCGCGCTGTTCACCGGCACCCTCACCGAAGTTATCGAGGGGATCTCGCCGACACCTGGGCAGTCCTGGCACTGGTTTGGGCAGACGCCGGCTGACGAGATGGATTTTCAGCCTGCGATTTCTATCACAAGCAAGATTCGGCGCCGGCGCTCGCTGGCAACCGAGGAATTCGCCTACGCGCGCGGCAAGGCGCATAAACCGCTGAAGATCACGTTGCCGAGCCCGATGATGCTCTTCTTCGCCTGGTCACCAGAGCATTCAAAAGCTGCGTACAAAGACCCTTTCGAGCTGTTTGCCGATGCAGTCGACATTCTGCGGCAGGAAGTACGGGAACTTAGTGCGATAGGCTGCCAGTACATTCAAATCGATGCTCCTGAGGTTGCTACTCTGGTCGACGATTTCCAAAGGCGCACAGCGTTCGAGGCGCGGGGCATCTCACCCGAACGAATGCTCAACGAGGGAGTGGAGATGCTCAATGCGCTCGCCGATGCGCCGGGAGTGACGTTCGGCTTGCATATGTGCAGGGGTAACAATGCCGGCCACTGGATGAGCAAAGGCGGCTACGAGGCCATTTCGAAGCAGGTTTTTCAGCGGGCGACGAAGTATCACGTCTTCCTCCTTGAGTATGACGACGCGCGCTCCGGCTCTTTTGAGGCTTTGCGCGACATCCCGCGCGATAAGACCGTAGTGCTCGGCCTGATCTCCACCAAGACGAACACACTCGAATCAGCTGAGGGCCTAATCGCGCGAATTGATGAAGCGAGCAAATATTTCCCCCGCGAGCAATTGGCCTTGTCGCCGCAGTGCGGCTTTGCCTCGATAATAACTGGTAATCCAATCAGTGAAGCCGCCCAGCAGACCAAGCTGCGTCTGGTGGCCGACGTCGCTCATCGTATTTGGCGCTAGCGGTTAGTTGCATGATTTCGCGCAACAAAGGCTTGGATTGTCGACTTGGCATGCTCGGGTTGTTTGTACGACATCGCGCCTGAGCAACCGGCAAGATCGATAGCATTTTAATCCGGCGGCAGGAAAGGAATCGCCTTCGTCAATCATCCTGAACGGACTTTGCGTAGTGAAAGGCCTCCGCAGAGCGATTTCCATGGCTGGTGCTGCATGCGCGGTTTCGAAAACCTTCCACTCACGGTAAGATGCCGAACATGGCAGACTCCAAAGTCGCATTGGTTACCGGCGCGGGCCGTGGGATTGGGCGCGAGATCGCGCAGCGGATGGCACGCGAGGGTTACGCTTGCGGGCTGATCGCGCGCACGAAATCTCAGCTCGAGGAGACGGCCGAGCTTATCCGCCAGCAGGGCGGGAAGGCGCTGGTAACTCCTACCGACGTCTCCAAGCGAGAGCAAGTGCTCGCGGCGGTTGCGGCGGTAGAACGCGAGTTGGGACCGATTTCGGTTCTGATCAATAACGCTGGTGCTTATTTGCGCAAGCCGTTCGCTGAGATCAGCGAGGAGGAATTCGATTTTCAGTTGAAGGTCAATTGCTACGGCCCGTTCTACGCTACCCAGGCGGTGGTAGGCAAGATGGCCGAGCGCGGAGCCGGTACGATAATTTTCGTCCTTGGCTCTGAGACTCGTGGCGGCCCTGCGCAATACTCCGCCTATAATGCTTCCAAGGTCGCGCAGCGGGCGCTCGCCGAATCATGCGCCTACGAGTTTATGCACCGCGGAGTGCATGCGGCCGCGCTCGACGTTGACGGCGCAGTGGGTTTACCGCGGATAACCGAGGGTGCTCCCGAAGAAGACCCGGACCATTTCGTTTCGACGGAGGCCATTTGCAACGAACTGGTGCATCTGATCAATCAACCACGCGACGCCTGGACGTTCACGGTCGATCTCAGATCATACTGGCAGTGGCGTCCACGCGTCGCCGCGCGAAGGCAGGCATAGCGGGATTGAGGCCGATGTGGCTATACTTGCGCGTCAGCCAAAATTAGCAAAGGCGCTGGCCTACAGAAGCCCCTCGTGCGCTTCTGCGTGGTCGATCTCCTGCAAGCAGGGATGAAATGAGGGTGACTGGCGCGACAAGCACGAGGCGGGGCCTCTCTTATGGATATGGGGTCGGGGCGTGGCGCAGCCTGGTAGCGCACACGCTTGGGGTGCGTGTGGTCGCCGGTTCAAATCCGGCCGCCCCGACCAAACAAAAATACAATAAATCCTTGAACAATTTGAGTCGCGCACGCCAAACAATCAGCTTCGGAAACCGGCCCATCTGACGTATATCTGACACACTCGGCAGCCTTCCCGAGAAATTGAATTGTTACAGACGGCCCCTCATCCACTAAAGACGGGATCCCGCCTGATCGGGCGGCCTAATGGATGGCGGTATTCCTTCATCCCCTTTTCTTGCCGGGCTTCCCGCCTTTGAATGCCTTGCGGAAGGCCTGCCAGGCTGCTTCAACCCGCGCGTGCTCGATGTCGCCTTTCACGTCAGTGGGCATCCGGCCGGCGTGGTAGAAGAGGATGTCCGCCGAGATTCCGACGATTTTGGCGAGCTGCTCGATAATTGAATTGGGTGGCGGCCGGCGTCGATCGTGCTCTACAGCGTTCAGGTACGGCGCATCGATTGGCCTTCCGTCTTCGCGTCTCAGGCGTTCGGCAAGCTCCTTTTGCGTTAAACCAGCCCGCTTCCGGGCCTCCGTAAGTACCTGGCCGAAAGTCTTCATGCGCTTGGGCCGGTGCTACTCATCTCGCCTGCTTCTCTCTTAAATGCAACCTTATGGGTCGCCGCTCAACCGACACGGCTATCGATTAACACAAATTCCACAATCTCATAATAGCCAGTAGTGAGCAGCCCAAAGCCGGCCGCGTACCGCGTGGCCGTGTCGCACCAGGCGCAACGAAGTGGCGCCGAGGAAACGAGTCAGCGGGGTGCGTACCCGTCAAGGATCGACACGGAGCGATTGGTTCAGCCCGGTCTCCCGGCGCACGCTCTTTTGAAGTACTGAGTGGTATGGGCTAGAATACCATATGGCCGGAACGGCCATACTGGTCTTTCGCCAACGTTACATTTACGCGGACGGTTCAGTCCGTGAAATGGTATTGTGGAGGCTGCCGAGGCGTACAGCCGCGAGACCGTACGGGTTCAAGTACCGCCTTTACTACGGCACTGCCAATGGGCAATGCCTGGTTCGCTATGACAACGAAACCGGCAAAGGCGACCATCGGCACATCGAGGGGCGCGCGAGGAGAGGTATCGTTTCAATAACGTGACTGTTCTGGTTCGAAACTTTATGGCCGACGGCCGGCTGAGGGATGCCGACAGATGAGAGCAACCAAGGCGATTGTGCTCGGAATCAAAGAAGCACGATCTTCAGCGAACGAGTTCGTCCAGGCGTGGAAACAAGCGGAGGCGGGCCGGCGGGCCAGGCCGAAGGAGTGCTTATATTTTCAGGATCTTTCCACCCTGTTAAAGTTATTGACGCCTCGGCGGCTCGCGACGCTTCGCGTGCTGCGGCAGCAGGGTCCGCTGAGTGTGCGCAAGCTGGCGCACGCGATGGGCCGCGATTACAAAAACGCCTTCGACGACGTCAGGGCGCTGGAGCAGGCGGGCCTGGTCGCGCGAAGCGGCGATGGCAAGCCGGCGGTCCCATGGAGCAAAATCGTCGCGGAATTTGACACCGCTGCCTGAAGCTCTGGGAAGCAGACAAGACGATTCTTTTTTCCCTCAACGCCCTCCCTCGCCGTGCCGCAGAACCAGTTCCCTCGCAGCCCTTCGGGCTGAACAAAGCGATTCGTCCGGTCCGGGGGGGAGGCGCTCCAACCCATCCGGCACCCACCCGTCTTTTGCCCCGAACCGTAGCGGCGGTTTTCTGCCGCGTGGTGGAGGGATCGACGCGGAACGATTGAATTGAATTCCCGCGCGGTTCCCGAAAAGCAGGGGCGTTACGCTTGACCCGCGATAACACCAAGTGGATAAAATGGATGTGTTATAGCGCACACCAGGATCGCCGCATGGAACGGGAGACAATCGTGGGCCGCAGCATCTACGAGGGCGACTTCACTCCGTTCCGGAAGTTCCTGAACTTCGGACAATTCATCCACATCGGCCACGGCGCCACGTTCGGCTTGGGGCAGTATCGGGTAAACGAATGACACTTCGATACACAGGTCATCCGATCGCAGACGTGGGCGTCGCAACCATCTGCGCGTTTTGCGAGAAGCCCGACCCTGGGGCGTTAACGCAGGACGATCTAAGGAAGATCAGCCGCTTCATGGAGCGCGAGTACTTCTCCGGAAAATTATTGTCTTATCTGACTTGCGTTTTTCCTAACTCGGCTTATGTCAATCCGACAGTCGGCGACGCTAAGAAGAACGACTATAAACGCGAGATCCTGCAAGGGTTCGAGAATGACCCGGATCCGGCGACGGCACATTTGCGCTGCGTTTTCTCCGGCGAACCCGCCGCCCGAATCGTTAATCGCCAGCACGTTCCCCTTATCACGGGTGAGGACGTGTTGAATTTCTTCCCTGACGGCGCGGGCGGAATGCCGATCGGCGCTGACTTTCTGTTGGCCATGCAAGCTTTCCCACTGGGAGCACGCCGTTGCCTCGGCCGCGCCTTGGCGGTCCATTGCCCCGATGATCAGAGTCTCACCTACGAATTCGCGCATCGGTTTCTCGAAGACAACCGCAAGCTTCTGCTACTCGCTGAGAAGTCAGGAGAAAAATACGAGGACGCCAAAGCGCCTCGGACACTCGTAGTCGATGCATTGCTCGACATAATGCGCAGAAGGCCCTGGTCCGCTTCAGAGAACCGAGCTGGCACTCGCGCGTCGGTGACAGTCTACCATCTAACAAATTCCGGACAGGGTCCGGATATTGATGTATACGAACTTCCGAGCGAAGTTGTTTCATTCGTCGCGAAAGTTTCTCGCGCCGGAAGCTCTGATATCTGGAGCAAGATCGTCGCGCGTGCGTGGGAAACTCCCGCGCCTTTGCGTGCAAATAGCGCTAAGTCTTCCCGCAGGGCACCGATACGGGCGAAGCCGGCGCCGCCTGAGGCGGGCAAGAACCGCAACTTTCTTTATGAGGATCTATTCCGGCTGCCGGAAGGAGCCGCGCGCTTCATTCGAACATATTTCCTACGCCGTGCCTGGCGTTTCGCGCGGCAACAAAAGAATGATCCACGCGCCGAATATGCGGCGGCTCGAGAGATCCAACTTGTCTCGTGGCGGCTCACGCATATGTTCCTGAAGGAGATTCTCGGAATGGACAAATCCCGTATCGAGGCGATTCGGACCCTCGGGGACCGCCTCGCGGTCCACATCAGCGAACACGATCGTCGCCTGTTTCAGCGTTTGTACCGAGTCAACCGATATGACTTCTTTCGCACCCTTCTCATCAAGACGTCCAAGGACACGGTAGGTAGAGGCCAAGAGCCGATAATCGGCTTCAACGAATTCATCGCCATTTTTGCAGAAACCGAAGACGTACCGCGGGTCGATTGGCGGCTCGCCAGAGACCTCGTTCTGATTCGCTTGATCGAGCGGCTTAATGAACTGGGCGTTTTCAGCAAGCAGCCGGAAGTGCTTGAGGGACTGGATTCCGAAGAAGAGTCTGCTGATGAAGAGGTCGCGCCGTAACACGACAATGAGGAGAGAGACATGGCTTTCGTCACGGGAATGATGTTGATAGACGCTCCAGCCGCTGCCCTGAACAACTCTGGTCGGGACGAGAACGCCAGAATTGATACCGCGACTGCCGTCAAATTCATTGCGGCTGGCGCAGGGCGAATTCCATATGTCTCGGCTCAAGCCGTGCGATTCTGGATCAGAGATTGCCTCGCCCAGCGAAACGATGAGTGGAAGGCAGCGCCAACCTACAAGGAAAACGAGAATTTAGCATACACTGCGGCAAATCCAATTGAGTACTGGGATGACGATTTATTTGGCTACATGCGAGCGCCAACTGCCGCGACTAGAGGAAAACGGAAGGAAGATCCTGAATACCTCAAGCTGACGCCTCTTGCCGAACAAAAGGGAAGGGACGGCAAAGCTAGGGAAGCAAACGTAACCCGCATATCCCCGTTCAGGTCCGGAACTCTGGTTGGGCTAGGTCCGGTCAAGATTGTTGAGGATTGGGGAACCATGGCCCGTCATAATGGCGATCCGGTACTTCATCAGCATCAGTTTTATCGTGCCACTCTTCAAGGATTGATGTCCTTGGATCTCTCCAACGCCGGAACGTACTTCGACGGCGGTAGGGTTGGATATCGCAATCTCGATGAAGTTCGAATCAAACTCGCCAAAGAGCGAAAACTCGGGGAGATAACCGTCCACGGTCAGCCTGCATTTCGGCTTCCGATCGCCGACCGCATGCGACGTGTGGCCACGCTGATCAAGGCAATCGGCGAGCTCGAAGGCGGGGCGAAGCTTACCCTGCACTACACCGATGTAACCCCCGGTCTACTGATTTGCGCCGTGCTCAAGGCGGGCAATAACCCTTTTGCCAGAATCGTTCGCCCGAACGCTCAAAGCGATCCCGAGGTCATTATCGATGCTCTCAAAGAGGTTCTGCGGGTGTACAAGGACCAAATTTTATCGGAGGTCTTCGTCGGGTGGGCGAAAGGGTATCTCGATGATCAGCGCAAAAAGGTGGGAGAGCTTTCCAAGGACGATTTGTCCGGCGTAGAGCTTCGATGGGGCCATCCGCGCGAAATGATGGCGCAACTTGCCGCCGAATTGTCGAAGGAAGTCAACTATTCCTGGTACGACTGAAATGAAGGTCCTCCGCGTAGAACTGGAAGCGCCGGTCTGTTCATTTCGCTTACCCCATTTTCTGGTCGGCCGGCAGCTCACTTTCGATATGCCTCCGCCCGCGACCATTTATGGTCATATCGCGAGCGCCCTCGGGGACTTTCCCGACCCGCGCAGCCTTCGATTCGCATATAGGTTCACCACTACTGGCACAGGAGAAGATCTCGAAAATCAGCACATCATCGTGCGCGCTGGTAGCCGCCCGTTTGCCATTGGCGGCCTTGCCTACCCCTCGTCGACCAGCGCGACCGTGCAACCGACCCGTCGCCAATTCCTGTTCGGTTGCTGCCTGACGCTTTATCTCGATCGGCTCGATTTCGAAGAGGCGTTTCGAAGACCTCAGTTCACAGTGATCCTCGGCCGCTCGCAAGACCTCGCCGCCTACATCAAGGTTGAGAAAGTTGAACTTGTTTCTTCGGAACTCGGATACTACGAGGACACGCTTCTGCCTGCGGATTTCCGCCGTCGCACAGGTCGGGGCACCACCGTGCTGATGCCCCGTTACGTTGGGCCGCCTCCTCATCGAGAGACGTCCTTCGAGCGCTATATTGTGCTTCGCGATCGCGTTTTCGACGGCGCCACCACCGAAGCCGATCTAGGCAGCCGCCAGATGCTTCGCTTCGAGGGAGAGGACGCGGAGCTTCTCATCGATCCAGACTCTCCTCAATGGCGCGGCGCCCACCGCGCGCTCGCGTTTCATTCCTTCGCGTGAACACCTGATGCTATCGACGCAGTCACGCCAGGTGCTCGCTAACATATGGGCGAAGAGTGCTAAGCCGAATGAATCGACCGGCGAGACACTCCTGGGACACACGGCCTCAGTATTGTCCAGGTTGGAAAGGTTATTCGATCTTCTGCCAGGACTCGCGGCACGCGTAGGTGATATCCGCCTATGGCACCGCGCAGCTCTTGCTTGTGTTCTGCATGACCTCGGGAAAGCCGCCGCGGGATTCCAGCGCGTACTCAAGCAGAAGGGCGCACGATGGAACCATCGTCACGAAGTCCTCTCGCTAGCATTTCTCGATTGGGCGCTGGGTCGGGACGTCAAAGGCGACTTTCCGTGGGTGGCTGCGGGGATCGTTTCGCATCACAAGGACATTGCTGTGATCGAGCGTCTCTATCCGCAGGTAGGAGATCCGGAGGATGACCCTTTCGATCCGGTAACCGAGCTGGTCGGTGAAATACCTAACGGTGTTGCCGCAGCCCTTGCCGAATTCATCCTTACGGAGATTCTGGGCTGGTTGTCAAAGACACGTTTGCCCGTCTTCGGTATCTCATCAGAGATCCCGGCAGATCCCGCAGCCGATTTTCGCGCGCATGCCGCGACACGCATCTACACTGCCTTGAACCGCTATCAGAGCCTCTTCGATTCCCTTGAACGCGAGCCATCCGAGTCAGCATCGAACCTTTCCGCGCTGGCACTCAGGGGCATCATACTCCTCGCTGATCACACTGCCTCAGCGCACGTTACGCCGCCGCGCTTGCCCGGCCACGATACGGCTGCCATCCTCGAACGGCTTAACCTATGGTCAGAAGAGCTTCACCGTCATCAGGAAATCGCATCGACCATCCAGGGCAACACGTTACTAGCTGCACCCACCGGCAGCGGTAAGACCGAGGCCGCCCTTCTTTGGTCGGCCAGCCAACGCGGCAATTCTCCGGCCGGCCGGCTATTTTACGTTCTTCCCTATCAAGCAAGTATCAACGCGATGTACGACCGGCTCACAAGGGTCTTTCCGCAACTCGTCACCCTCCAGCACTCCCGCGCCGCGCAGGCTCTTTATCGTCGCCTTCTCGAAACGGACCGTTATGATCCGTCGGCTGCCGCGGAGACTGCTCGCTTCCAACGCTCTCTGGCTCATTTGCACTTTCATCCGGTCCGTGTCCTTACTCCTTATCAACTGCTACGAAGCGCGTTCCGGCTCCGCGGCTACGAATCGATCATTGCCGACGCGGCGAATGGACTCTTTGTTTTCGACGAAATCCACGCATATGAGCCTAAACGTCTGGGAATGATCCTCGGAATGGCGGAATACCTCGTACGTCGGCTGGGAGGGCGCTTCATTGTAATGTCGGCTACATTTCCGACCGTCTTGCGAAAGCTCCTAGCCGAAACCCTTGCGGCACCTCATGAGATTTTCGCCAGCCCGGACTTTTATCAGAGCTTTGCACGGCACCGCCTTGAATTCATTACCGGACGAATCGACGACGCTTCGATCCTGAGCAGAGTCGCCGCGCTCGCCGCCGCGCGCCAGTCCGTGCTGGTGGTGTGCAACACCGTATCGAGTAGCAAACGCGTGCATCGTCTGCTGGCGTCTTCGCTCGCCCAACATGGTATCCAACCGGAGATCCTTCACAGCCGTTTCAATTCGCATGATCGACATCACAAGGAACGCATATTGGCCTCGCGGATGGGCACCAAAGGACGCCAAACAGGGTCGCCGCCAGTCGTGCTGGTTGCTACCCAAGTCGTCGAGGTTAGTCTGGATATCGACTTCGATACCATATTCACGGAACCTGCTCCTCTCGAGGCGTTGATCCAGCGCTTTGGCAGGGTGAATCGCGCACGCAAAAGGCCGCCTTGTCCGGTGTACGTTCTCACTTCTCCCGCCTCGGGCCAGGGGGTCTACTCAGACTCGTTCGTCAACGCCGCGCTTGATGCACTGCTCCCTTGCAACGGCACTGTGCTCAACGAATCGAAGCTGGGGGAGCTGCTCGATCTGGTTTACTCCGGAGAAATCGAGCGCAATTGGACCGCCGATGTGCAGTACGGACGGGACGAATTCATCGCATCGTGCCTGAGCGACCTGCGCGCGTTTCAGTCAAAGCCGGAACTTGACGAGCTTTTCGACTGTCTTTTCGACGGCACGGAGGTCCTCCCTGAGACCTTCGTCAATGAATATGACCAACTAATGGAACAAGAGCCGCTCAGAGCTTCCGAACTCTTCGTTCCAATCCCGTTCCGTCAACTTGCCCGACTTAGACGCGAAGGAAAAATCGAGAAGCATCCCGTCGAGCAAGCGTTGATTGCAAGAGTGCCGTACACTGACGAGGGCCTTCTGACAGAAGAGTCTGGCTACGATGAACTGTAATTTTGGGGGACCAGTTATTAACTCAGTTCGTCTCAGACTATGGCGTCATGTTCGCCAAGACCGCGGCGCGGCGGATCACGCGGTCGGATCCTCGGCTACTCCTTGCGCCCATTCCTTCTCACACAGCGCGACGTCGAAGGTTGCCAGCTTCAGCCGATTGCGCCGCGCTAAGTGAACCAGATGCGCATCGGTGACATCCCTGCTCGTGCTGATCGGCGGCAACGATTGCGCGCGAGTCGCGTCCCGCAAGAACCGATGCGTGCGCATCGCAGCGATCGCGTCCAGTGCCGCCATCGCATCCTCGAAGCTCGCACCATAGGCAAGGCTCAGGCTGACCCTGACAAAGCCCATCTCGCTGATCGGGCAGGTGGCGAAAGATTTGGCCCGGCTGAGCCATCGGCTCGCCCGGATGTGCTCGGCGTGTGATTCCCCTCCGCACGCTATCAGGAAGTTAACATCGAGCAAGTGGCTCAAGGAAGTTCCTCAAGCAGCGCGTTGACGCTCTCGGTCGTCATTGCCGGAGCCGCTTCCGCCGCCACCAGGACCAGACGCCCGAACTTTCCTCGCCTAAGCCTGGCGGCGCGCGGCGATCCGCGCTGCAGGACCAATCTTCCGCCCTCGAGCTCCATCTCGACTTTGTCCCCCGGCCTCAGGTTCAAGGCCTTTCGTAACCGCGCCGGGATTACGAGCTGGCCCTTGGTTGAGAGTGTCGAACGGCTCATGAGTCTGGTCTTACATGTCTTACCTCCAGCGCCAAGAAGTGAGCGCGCGAGACGCTTGAAGGGGAAAGACGATGATTTCCCGGGGTGCATGGATGAAGTCCGCGATCATTATCTGACTGCAGCGTGATGCTGGCCAAGACCGGCTAGCTTCGGATGATTCGCCGCGGCCTTCGAGCCGTTCTCATAAATGCGCTTGCAACTAGCCTGGAGTGGCGGTTTACTGGGTCGATGAAGTTTCAAGATTACATCACGATTTCGCCGGAAGTCCGCAGCGGTAAACCGTGTATCAACGGAACGCGCATCACCGTCGCCGACGTCTTGGAATATCTGGCCGGCGGAATGACCGAAGCTGAGATCCTGGCTGAGTTCCCTGCGCTCAAGCCGGAGCATATCCGAGCGTGCCTCGGCTTCGCCGCGGCCCGCGAACGTCGCCTGGCGAGCGGCGCCGCAGCGTGAAGCTGCTGCTCGACGAGAATCTCAGCTTTCGACTGGTCGCCCAGCTCGAGCCCGCTTTCCCTGACAGTGCGCATGGCGATGCGTTTGGCCTCCACGCGCAGGCCGATTCCGCAATCTGCAAGTGCGCCCGCGACAACAGCTTCATCATTCTCTCGAAGTATGATGATCTCTGCCGACTTAGCTTTTTTTACGGCCCTCCGCCGATCCTGTGGAAAGCCTTTTTGGTTTTGGAGTCGCCCGAAAACGCGACTCAGTCGGCACGTCACCTGAGGAGTGAATAACTCCGATATGAACTCCGTAATCATCTCCGACTATGGCGTGATGCTGGCCAAGACTGGCGAGCGGCTGGTGATTCGCGGGCCGAAACCGCGCCTTGAATTGATCGAGGGCGGTCCGCAGCTCTTTCTTCCGCTCGGGGTCAATCACAAGCGCCCTACCCTCACCGTCGTTACCTCTGACGGGCTCAAGACTCCGCCGCCTCCGCTCCGCCGCGCCGCTTCCGCCAGCATCAGCCCTCTAGCGAACGCCCCCGCAGGTGACCGAGCTGAGGGCGATGGAAAGCAAAGCCGCGACAGCGGAGCGGCGTCCCATGCTGGGTCGGTGAAAAAACCCAAGAAATCACGCGACGAGATCGAACTCCCGCTCTTCCGCGTCGGCGAAATTGTAATCGGCTCACCCGGCGTTTCACTTTCCGCCGATCTGGTTGAAGCATGTTGCGAGCGCGGGATTCGCCTCTCCTTCCTCACTGGATCCGGCAAGCCTTACGCGATGCTATCCTCGCCGATGCTCACGGCCACAGTGATTACGCGCCGTGAACAGCTCGCGGCCTACAACGATTCACGCGGGGTCGAACTGGCCAAGGCGATCGTACGCGGCAAGCTCGGCAACCAGGCCTCGCTGCTCAAATATTTCGGCAAATACCTGAAGGAATCGAATCCGCCCGCCTTCCACGACCTGGGCGCCCTGGTGAAGACGATTACCAAGGGCCGCGCCGACACCGCCCGTATCAGCGAGCCGAATATCGATGCGGCGCGCGAAGCGCTGCTCTCTATCGAAGGGCTTGCCGGTCGCACTTATTGGAAGGGTGTCCGTTTGCTGATTCCGGAAAATCTCGGGTTCGAGTCGCGGGAGCATCGCGGCGCTCCTGACCCAGTGAACTCCGCCCTCAATTATGGTTACGGGATTCTCTACACGCAGGTATGGGGCGCGATCATGAATGCCGGCCTCGAGCCGTTCGCCGGCTTTCTGCATGTCGATCGGCCGGGCAAGCCGTCACTGGTGCTCGATATGGTTGAAGAATTCCGCCAGCCGGTGGTCGATCGCGCCGTAATCGCGGCCATCGGACGCGGCACCGCGATCGAGACGCGCGAGGGGATGCTCACCGATGACACCCGCCGCGCGATCGCCTCGGCGGTGCTGGAGCGGATGGAGAGCGAGGTAAACTTCCGCGGCCGCCGCCACAAGCTCAAATCGGTAATCCAGATCCAGGCGCGCAACCTGGCATCGTTCGTACGCGGCGGCGATAGCTATCGCACCTTCGCGTTCAAATGGTGACTGATTGGTGGCTGGTCTTCCGCCAGACATTGCTTATTGAAATAACCATAAGCTAGCATGGATGCTTCAGGAGCGGGCTATGCCAATCCGGGGAGCGGAGCAATCAGCCGAGTACGGGCTTGCAGCTCTGCTGCGTGGCGTCGGCGAATTCGGCCATCGGGCTCGCGCCGCTGCCACGCCGGCTGAGGCGCTCGCGTGTTTTCTCAACGAGCGGCTGCGATGGCTTGCGGCCGATGCGAGCGGGAGCCGCGCGAGTGAGATCGCTCTCGCCAGCTATCATGCAGATGAGCCAAGCGGCCGTCTACTCGCACAGGCTTGGCGATTGGGACCTGCGACCGGCAAAATGGCCGCTGCCGAACTCATGCGCGCGCCGCTTTCGACAGTGTTCGGGTCGCCGACGCAGCGTGGCGGTGTCGAGCTGCCGATGGTGCGGCTCGAATTAAACGAATCGATCTTCCCAACCAGCGAAAAGATGGCTCCTGATGCAGTCGCAGGGCTGTTTCAGGGCTTCGCCACAGCGATGTCGGAGTTTGGCCCGGCTGAAATCCCGGCGGTCATTCAGACTCTGCTCGCGGCGTTGGAGACGTATGCGTGGTGTGTCTCCGCCGACGGGCACCCCGACGTTTCGATTTTCGAACTTTCGCGCAGCGTCAGCGCGATCGCCAGCGCGACGGCTGCAGGCGGGCAGCCCGGGGACCGGGATTACACGAATACCGAACTGATGCTGGGGGTCGGCGACCTTGGCGGCATTCAGCGTTTTCTCTACGGGGTGGTCGCGTCGAAAGCAGCGCGAATGCTGCGCGGCCGTTCACTTGGTTTACAGCTTATCGCCGATGCGATCGGGAACCACATTCTCGCTCGTTTTCAACTCCCAATTACGAATTTGTTGTACAGCGGAGGCGGTAAACTGTGGCTGCTGCTGCCGGCTGCGGCACTAGCGGAACTGGTGACGCTCGCGGAAGAGGTCGACCTCAAGCTCAACCAACGTTTTGCGTCACGGCTTTCGTTCGGAATCGGATGCGCGGTGGTCACCTTGGGTGAGCTGAGCAACGCGACGTCTCGGCTCTGGCAGCGTGCTACCGAGGACCTCGCTCGCAGACGCAGGCGCCGTTTTTCCGAAGTCTTGAGAACGGACTACGAACTGGTATTCGCGCCGTTCGGGACTGATAAGGCATGCCGGGTTTGCGGCGTGCTCTCACGCGACCTTAGGGCGCTGTCTCGCGATGAGGACGATGACGAGCGTCTGGCGTGCTCCCAATGCCGCGATTTCGTGAAGCTAGGCCAGCGCGCTACACAAACGCAGCTGATCATCCGCCTGCCATCTACAACTACTCTCCAATCCGGCTTATTCCGATATTCGCCGGGCGTTGGAGCAGACGATTATCTGCTGTACCAAAACGACCTAAGCGCCGGTGGCGCGCCGCCCGGTGCGACGGTGATGTGGGTTAACGGTCCGCCGAAATCATGGAACGGACCCTGGGGTCACACGATGTGGCTGGCGGGGTTAAATCGTGCCGTCGATAAGAAGGGCGACCCGCTCGATTTCGACCAACTCGCGGAAAGTTCCGAAGGCATCAATCGGCTTGGGATACTGCGTATGGACGTCGACTCGCTCGGGCGCACTCTTCGTGAAGGACTAGTGGATCGGGCGAACCTTGCGCGCATCGCCGCACTGTCGCGGCATTTGAGCTATTTCTTCGGGGGGTATCTTTCGAGTCTGCTGAGCCGCGACGAGTACGCGGAGAAGCTCCAGATTATCTACTCTGGCGGCGACGATGTGTTCATCGTGGGGGCGTGGTTGGAAATTCCGCTGATCGCCGAACGTATTCGCCGCGACTTTGGGCGTTTCACAGCGCGCAATCCAGCTTGGGGCATTTCCGCCGGAATTGATATCATGCCCGCTTCATTCCCTGTCGCCGCAGCCGCCGAACGCGCGGGCGAGGCTGAGCAACGCGCTAAACAACATCGGCGCCGATCGGGCAAGACCAAGGACGCAGTATGTTTTCTCGATGAGGTGTTCGGCTGGGAGGAATTTGAGGTCCTCTGCAGCCTCGAAGCAACCCTCGCCGATCTTTTCCCGCGACATGATCACGGCGACGGTTTGCCCCGCGCCAGTTTGCGCAAGTTGCACGCGATTGCGTCGGAGGCGCGCCGCGCCGGCGACATCATCGATCAAGCGCATAACGGCGGCGACGCTCGCCTTATCGAAACCGCCGTTCGGCGCGGTAAATGGTCATGGCAGGCTGCCTATAGCATCGCGCGCCCAGGGTCGAGCAGCCGAAAACACGAGAAGCTTGAAGAGCTTTACGCCCATCTTGAAAAATTTGACTGGCGCAATTCCACCTCGCCGCGTCCGCTGCTCTGGTTGCTCAAGCCTGCCGCGGAATGGGTCGATTTGTTGAATCGGGAGAGACGTTGATGAATGACAGACCTCGCCAGGGTGGCCGGCCGGATTCGAGAGGCTCGACGCGGCCGGCGCCGCCTCCGATATCCGCCGACGAAATTCAAAAGATCTTACAGCGCGGCGCTGAAGAGATCGATCGCAACGCGCGCGATGTCGCGCAACGCTGCGCCGACCTGTCGCCCACCCAGATTCGTAACTTTTATGGACCGATCGTTCGCCTGCGCTCCGATGTCGCGCGAATTCAGACGCCACAGGTGCGAGCCGAACACGCTCGCGCCTTGTACATGCACTCGGCGCGACTTGCCTATATGGCGGCACGAGATTCTCGCGCCACCTCGCTCCACAAGTGCTTCGAGCAAATGGTGCGAGCGGCAGTTAAGAACAACCAAGCCGACAACGGAGTCGTGGCTGCAATCTGCGATTTTGCCGAGGCTCTGGTCGCCTACCATACTCAGAGCTCAAAAAATAAGGAGAGCCGCCGATGAGCGATGCTCAAGCCCATTTGCTCAAGAAGATCATCTTCTCTGGTACCATCACTGCGCTCACTGGCCTCCACATCGGCGGTAGCGAAGTGGGCCTTCAAATTGGTGGCGCCGACAAGGTGGTGGTCCGCAATCCGCGGGACAACACGCCATACGTCCCGGGCAGTTCCCTCAAGGGCCGGATGCGTAGCCTGCTCGAGCGCGCTTACTGCACCGATCACGCTGACTTTGTCGACGGCGACAAACATGGCCCCTGCAAGTGCGCAGACTGCGATGTCTGCCGCGTGTTCGGCGTCTCGATCGCCGAAAAGCACAAGGATCGCCTTCAGGCCGGACGCCTGCTGGTGCGCGACGCGATGATGACCAACGCCGATCAGGTCAAGCGAATGCCGAACCTGCTCACCGACTACACCGAGCTCAAGACCGAAGTCTCGATTGATCGCCTCACCAGCGCCGCCAATCCCCGCAACTTCGAACGAGTTCCCGCTGGCGCCGTCTTCGGGTTTGAACTCGTGTTGAATGTCTTCGAGGGCGACGACGAGAGTAAGTTCATCGCCTTGATCGAAGAAGGTCTCCGCCTCGTCGGCTACGACGCGCTCGGGGGACAGTCTTCGCGCGGCTATGGCCGCGTCCGTATCACCCTCGAACACCGGGCAGAGCCAAACCTCGCGGACTTTCTGTCCGACCAGACGCTCAAGGCCGCGCTGGACAAAAATGCAATGACGGGGCCGCTCACCTGGCCCGCCGAAGATAGCGCTCGCGAGCCCGCAGCCGCATAAAAATGCCGCTGGTTCAGTACATACTGCGGCCTTTGTCCGCCTTCCACTTCAGCACTGGCCGCGAGGACGACCCTGCCGATCTCGAGGACCTACCGCGCTCAGATACCCTTGTCTCTTCTATTCTGAGCGTGTGGCGTCACGCCGCTCCGACCACGTCAGATTCGGCGATCGAGGCGATGGCAGGGAATCCTCCATTCGCGGTTTCCTCTGCGATGCCAACGTTGGAGTGCGAAGGCCGCTTCGAGCCGCTGCTGTTCGTCCCGCCCGGCCTCGCAGAACGCGCCACCACCGATGACCTGAAGCGAAAGCTCTATCGTAAAGCACGATTCGCCGACGCGGGTTCGCTGCACACGTTACTGAAAGGAGAATCGCTCCCCAGTCAGGCGTTACTCGTCTCCGACAGCGGGTGGCTGCTTCATCCCGACCCACCACCCAGATTCGACGCCGACCTCAGCTCGCGCGAAGTCTGGGAGGGCCGCCTGTGGTTGCGCGAGTCACGGCCCCGGCTCTCGATCGACCGGATGACCGGGAGAGCGACCGAGGGAATTCTCTTTCGTTACGCTTCCACCGTTTTTCGCAGCGATGTGAGCCTGACGATGCTCGCGGAATTTCGTGATCCGTCTTGCCGCCTCGTGTTCGAGACCGCGCTGCGCCTGCTCGGCCAGGAAGGCATCGGTGGCGGGCGATCGATCGGGCACGGGCTCTTCAGTATCGACCAAGTCACGGAGGGCTTTGAGTCGAGGCTTGGTACCGGCGCTCGAATACTGGTTTCTCTCCTTCATCCTACTCGGACAGAAATCGATGACGGTCTCCTCAATCAGTCTTCCGCTTACACCTTTGTTGCGCGCGGAGGCTGGGCCGAGAGAGGTGGCCGCGGTGCCGCGCGGCGCAAGGCTATCAACATGCTCGCGGAGGGTAGCGTGGTTCGCGACCTCGGCGCCCAACGCCTGGGCGACAGCGTATGTGTACTTGACGCCGGCGATGCGCTGCCACATCCAGTCTATCGTTCGGGATGCGCTCTAACCATTCCGATCGAATGGAGCGGCAATTAGCGTGCCCGATCTGCCTCAATACCTTGGTCTGACCTGCCTCACCCCGGTCCACGTGGGTACTGGCACGGAGTACGTTGCGGGGGTCGATTTTATCGCGCGCGGCAACAACACCTACCTGCTCGACTCGGAGCGAGTGCTTGAAAAGTTGTATGCCAGCGGCCAGCTTCCTCGCGATCCCGGCGATCTGAAGTCGAAGGTCGAGAGAATGTTCGAGCGCGAACGGCCGGAAGACTGTGCGCTCGCTCGATGCTCGGGTACCGTTGGTGGAGACCTGAAAGTCCGCGCTGCCATCCGCGCTGGTGACGGGCGTCCGATCATACCCGGCTCTTCGCTCAAGGGCGCGCTGCGCACATTGATATTCGTTGGAAGAGTTGGAAAGGACGGTCCACACGATGGGATGAAGCCGAGCCTTGAGATCGAGCTGTCACGCGCGGCCGAGCCGCCCCGAGCAAAGTTCGCCGCGCGGATGATCGAGGAACGACTTTTCTGTTCTTCCACCGCTGCCGAACTCGGCTTAGGGTCTAACGATGCAAAAGCGGATTTGCTGCGGCTGTGCTCGGTTTCAGACGCATACTTCGCACCCGATGCCGCGCAGGTTGTGATCACTGCCGCCGTCGGAACGACGCGGAGAAACACCACTGTGGGCGCCGAGGTACTCACAGCCAACGCTAAGGCAGCGATACAGTTCCGCCTCGGCCTGCTTTACGCCGAATCGATGTTCACCGAACACCTGCCATCGTGGGACGTCCTTGCCGGATGGTCTCGTCGCCACGCCATGCATCTGCTCGAGACTGACCTGCTTTATTTCGCCAAGCCTCAGGGTGAGCCTCGCCGAGACTGCGCCAAAGTTATCGAAAGCCTGGAAGCGATCAAACTGGAAATCGGGAGAGCCAAGTCCGATACGATGTTTCTCCGCCTCGGTTGGGGAACCGGATGGCGCACCATGACCGGAGATGTGCAGGACGCTTCTCAACGCAAACATCTGCTGGAGAAGTCCAATGAATTCGGACCCAAAACCCGTAAGGTAATTATAGCTGATGGCGCTCAGAGTGCAGCCGCGGTTAAGGTACTGGGCTGGATTTCCCTCGAACCAATCTCTCCCGAAGCGGCGCGCGAGTTGAACAGCAAAACTCGGCCAGGCGCGCCTCGCGTGCCTGTCAGCGCTGCTCAACTCGAGCCCATCGCTGCTGCCTCGTTTTCTGGTGACCAGTTCATCCAGGGACTGAGCAGATTGCGCCCTTCCGACTGGGGACGTTTGAGCAACCTGTACGCGCAAGCCGAAGAAGGAAAAGAACGCCGTAATGCCCGATTGGAAGCTCTGGCGCTCAAGATCGCCGAAGTCTGGGGGAGGGACAGTAAACGGCTTGCCGAAGCACGGCAGAAATTTTCCGCGCTCGCTCCATACTGGAAATAGGTTTCATGCGCTACTTCCTATCAGCTCTAGGCACCTCGGAGTACAAGCAAGCAGTCTATCAGCTCGACGGCGCCTCGTGGCGCACTTCGTTCGCCCCGGCTGCGATAGCGGCCTTGGGTCATCTACGCGGCGCCACAGGGCTGATTTTGCTAACCGCGGATGCCCGCGAGAAAAACTGGCCAGCCCTGAAACGCGAGCTGGATGCACTCGAGGTTGACTGCAAACCGCTGAGCATTCCCGAGCGCTTGCTGCGCGAAGATGTATTTCTACTGCTCGATGCACTCACGAACGAGATTCCGCCCTGGTCTTCTGTCTTCCTCGACATCACCTTGGGCCTGCGGCACTTGCCCGTAGTCTATTACGCTGCCCTGACCTTCGCCGCCGGACTAAAAAAAGTTTTGGTCGACAAAATCTACTATGCCCCATGGGAATTGCACCGCGGCGACGACGTTGAAGTCTTTGACATAACGCTTACTTTTCGCCTGCTCGAATGGTTTCACGCGCTGACCAGTTTTCGAGACTCAGGCGATGGCCGGCCGTTGAGCCAAATGCTCGATTCAGACGTATCTCAATTGTTTCGGCTGGAGCGTGGAGACCCTGTCTTGGCGAAAGCTCGCGACGCCATTCGCGCTTTATCCGCAGATCTGGCGGCTGGCTTACCGCTTCAAGCTGGGATTGCGGCTTCACGTTTGAACACAGCTTTCACCAACCTAACCCAAGTCGGGTCTCCTGAGAGCCCATCGCGTCTTGCGGCGCAGATGATCCACGGCGCTACGAATGAAATAGCGACCGAGGGGATCAAAATCGCAGCTGTTCAGCTAAGCGAAGGGGAGCTGGCACGTCAGCTAAGGGTGGCGCGATGGTACGCGCTGCGGGGAGACCTGGGGAAGTGCTTCGCCATACTAAGAGAGTGGATGGTGAACGCGCGCCTGTTAGCTTCAGGCAAGACGTCGAACTGGCTCTCCCACCCGGTACGCGCCCAGGCGGAGCGCTTTTTCACCAGCATGCGTCACCGCAGCGACGCGATGCCGCTTGACGAGCCACAACGGCGCGCAGCTTCGCTCTGGGAAACGGTCAGCCAGCATCGCAACTTCCTCCAGCATTGCGGCATGAGTGATCAGGCGGTTAGCGCTACACCAGGCGACGCCGAAGCATGCCTCGACCAGGCGAGTGGGCTGATGGAAGCTGCCCTAAATGGCTTGCGCTCAGCGCCCAACGCCGGTCGCCTTTTGCTGACGCCATTAGGGAACTCGCCCGGAACCATTTACACAGCAGTTAAATCAGTTACGCCCGATAGCCTGATCGTCATCAGTTCTTCGGACGCGCGTCGTCGCCTCGAGGAAGCGCTGCAGCAGGCTGGCTGGATCGGGAGCGAGCCACTTGTGCGCGTCGTCAAAGATCCCTTCGCCGGTTTCAACGAGACCTCTAACCTTATGGACGACGAAGTCATCGCAGCAATGGCGCAGACCGGCGAAATAATTGTCAACTTAACCGGCGCGACCACCGCAATGCAGTGGGTAGTCGAAAGCATGGCCAGGCGCGCAGAGCTATTGGGACTTTCGGTCCGCCGGGTGGCCTTGATCGATCGCCGTCCGCTCGCCGAACAGCAAAGCTCACCATATGTTGCGGGTCAAGTGATCTACCTCGATCAGCCGGGCAATCCTTCAACCGACAAATGACACGCATTCATGACTGGTACAGACCCGAGCGACCGAGCATCATACGGCCATGCGCGGGAAGGAACTCCTTACCTTCATCGTCTATGACATCACCAGCGACCGGATTCGGCTCAGGATTGCTGACGTGTGCAAGGACTACGGGCTCGATCATATTCAATACAGCGTCTTTAGCGGTCCGCTCGACTCGACCCGGCGCAAGGAAATGTTTGCGCGCCTCGACCACACCCTCGGCAACAACGAAGGCAAAATCCTGATGCTGCAGGTCTGCGAAAAAGACGTCGCCGCCAAACGCGAGATCGTCCGAATCATCAATTTGGAATGAACGTCTAGCATCATCGTTGCGTGCAGCTTCTGCGAATGGCGCTAACAATCGAACACAGCCAGCGACCCGAGCAACACAAGCCGACCGGCCACCGGCCTGGAATCCTGCTGACCGTCACCGACCTTAAGCAATGGGCCTATTGTCCGCGCATCCCTTACTACCATCACGTGATGCCGGTGGAGTTCGCCCGCACGTACAAGATGGAACGCGGACGGGAGATCGAGGCTGCGGTCCAGGCGATGGAGAAGCGGCGCGGATTCCGCCGGTATGGGCTCGAACGAGGCGAGCGGCGATTCGGCGTCTGGCTCCATTCGGAGACCATGAACCTGTCGGGCAAGCTCGACTTGCTGGTGGTGACCACCCACGGGTCTTATCCGGTCGATTTTAAGGACACCGAGGGCGGCGTCCGTTACAACCATCGGATCCAGCTCGCCGCCTATGCGATGCTGGTCGAAGAAAACCTCGGCCGGCCGGTGCCGCAGGCATTCGTTTACCTGATCCCGTCGCGTCAGCTCGTCACGGTAGCGGTGGGCGAGAAGGAAAAGAACGAGGTGACGGGGGCGCTGGCCGAGATGCGGCGTGGGATCGAACGCGAAGCGATGCCGCCGCCGACGCCGGTGCGCACCCGCTGTGTGGCGTGCGAATTCCGCAACTATTGCGCGGACATCTGGTGATTTTCGCAAATAGAGGCCGGTTTGACACAAACGCAAGTGTTGCGAAGAATAATGGTAGGGTTGGCGGCGAAAGTGCGCGTTTTTTCGCGGGTATTGCAGCGGCTTCACAGGATTCCCCGATGAGGAGGGGACTGAAATTGAGATTTTCCGCTGTGTTCTTAGCCACGGATTATTTCTCCGATTGCTTCACAGGATTCCCCGATGAGGAGGGGACTGAAATTCTCCGCCGAGTGGACTGCTCAGCGCCCCGGTGATGGTCGCTTCACAGGATTCCCCGATGAGGAGGGGACTGAAATGCGTTGGCGGCTTGAACGACGCCGTATACTGCCCCGGTTTTAGCTTCACAGGATTCCCCGATGAGGAGGGGACTGAAATTGCAGTTTAATGAAATTATGCACCGGAATCAAGCCTTTTTACTTCACAGGATTCCCCGATGAGGAGGGGACTGAAATAAAAACTCCCCTCGGAGAGGCAAGCTCCAAATCCAATCGCTTCACAGGATTCCCCGATGAGGAGGGGACTGAAATTGCTGGCGTGGCCGATGGCACTTACGACCTCCGCACGATCGCTTCACAGGATTCCCCGATGAGGAGGGGACTGAAATATAGCGCTGCCGTTCGTGGTCACGACAAACACCACGCTTCACAGGATTCCCCGATGAGGAGGGGACTGAAATTCGAGTAACAACGTTGCTCCGGAGAAGGCAAACTGAGCAAGCTTCACAGGATTCCCCGATGAGGAGGGGACTGAAATAAAAATATGCACTCGTTGCGGTTCCTTTGGGCCATTGCTTCACAGGATTCCCCGATGAGGAGGGGACTGAAATTTCATGGTCACGACAAACACTACGAAAGGCATCGCTAGAGCTTCACAGGATTCCCCGATGAGGAGGGGACTGAAATCTACATATGTAGTGGAACCCCCGACTTTGCTCATCAAGCTTCACAGGATTCCCCGATGAGGAGGGGACTGAAATAGAACCTTCACTCAACTATGGGATAGCAGAGCGACCACAAGCTTCACAGGATTCCCCGATGAGGAGGGGACTGAAATTCGCCCAGGTATTGGTGGCGCCTGAACCCATCAGGCACGCTTCACAGGATTCCCCGATGAGGAGGGGACTGAAATCAGCGCCCTAGGCGCAGCCCGCCTGATGACGCGTTCCATCAAGGCTTCACAGGATTCCCCGATGAGGAGGGGACTGAAATTTAGCCGTGCATAATGGGACGAGATTCAAGACTTGCAAAAGCTTCACAGGATTCCCCGATGAGGAGGGGACTGAAATGCTTCGGGAACCCAGTAGTACGCACTTGGCAATCGAACCCGCTTCACAGGATTCCCCGATGAGGAGGGGACTGAAATTGCAGAAGGAACACTTCATTCGCAAAATCTTCAACAATGATGCTTCACAGGATTCCCCGATGAGGAGGGGACTGAAATCTCCTCGACCTCGCGTGCGGTAATCGTCTCGGCAGGCTTGCTTCACAGGATTCCCCGATGAGGAGGGGACTGAAATAAACAAGCGCGGGCAGATGGTGCAATGCCGTCTCTGCCAGGGCTTCACAGGATTCCCCGATGAGGAGGGGACTGAAATCTAATCCGGATTGGCGTCCGAACTGGCTCTATGGCGACGCTTCACAGGATTCCCCGATGAGGAGGGGACTGAAATCCTGAGTGGAGAAACGTGTTGCCGCGTACCCGAATATGCTTCACAGGATTCCCCGATGAGGAGGGGACTGAAATACGCAAGGCCAGGACGTAATTTGTGCCGCCTGCGGCTGCTTCACAGGATTCCCCGATGAGGAGGGGACTGAAATCGATCCACCGTCTGAAGCTCACCCAGTTTCTGCGCGTCGCTTCACAGGATTCCCCGATGAGGAGGGGACTGAAATGTCCACATTCTGGTGGCGCTTGCGATACCGCTGAAGGTGCTTCACAGGATTCCCCGATGAGGAGGGGACTGAAATACACCGCTGAGGAGGGATGGTTCGACCTGGTTTATCTGCTTCACAGGATTCCCCGATGAGGAGGGGACTGAAATTAACCAATACAGTCAGAGACCGAGACCTAACCTTCCGCTTCACAGGATTCCCCGATGAGGAGGGGACTGAAATGGCGAGTAAGCATGACCGCCATTTTTAACCACCCGTTCAAGCTTCACAGGATTCCCCGATGAGGAGGGGACTGAAATAGGACAACGCGCGGCGCGGACGCGCCGACATAGACGCTTCACAGGATTCCCCGATGAGGAGGGGACTGAAATTTCACGCTCGGCGCGCTCGACTTGGCTGGGCAAAATAGTGCTTCACAGGATTCCCCGATGAGGAGGGGACTGAAATAGCGAGCGCAAGCTCCTCGAGGCGCGGCCGACGCTCGCTTCACAGGATTCCCCGATGAGGAGGGGACTGAAATCTGCGGCCGACACGGCAGAGGAGGGTTGGTTCGACCGCTTCACAGGATTCCCCGATGAGGAGGGGACTGAAATTTTCATGTGCTGGAGCATTGCTGCTTGTCCAATCTCCGCTTCACAGGATTCCCCGATGAGGAGGGGACTGAAATATTAAAACTCCTTTGCGCGCATTTCCACGCGCTTTTTAAGCTTCACAGGATTCCCCGATGAGGAGGGGACTGAAATACGTCGGTAGAGACACCCCACTAGATTGCCGGTGAAATTGGGAGTCGGATTATATTGCGCACGCGCGAAGCTGGCGTAGAGAGGCCACGCGATGAGCGCGACGGACTGAAATTAGATGTTCGCCCCCTATTCCGGATGCAGAAAATCACGCGGCAACGAAACGCCGAGATGCTTCGGCTACGCTCAGCATGACGGAGGATGCTCATCAAGACCGCTGAGCTGAGCGCTTGCCGACGTTTGCGGTTGGTTCACCGGCAACTTCGATAGCGCGGATTTAAAGGACCTTGAAGAGCTCGGCGGTTCGGCCGCTTCGAGTCAACTATGGTTGTAGTTTAGGCCGAGGCGCGAGACTCTCATCACACCGTCGATTCCGGCAATCGTGTGCATCAGGTTGTTGAGTTGAGTGGCGCTGCTGACTTTTAGTTCGAAGTGCGACAAAGCACGGCCCACCTGCCCGGTGGTTTTTACTTCGGCGGTCGAGATATTGACTCCTGCAGACGCGATTGCTTTGGTCATCGCTGCCAGCAAACCCGGCTGATCCACGCACAACACTTCGAGTTCAATCGGGCGCAGCGTTTCCTCGCCCACCTTCCACACCACCGGAACTCGCCGCTGCGGATCAGTTGCGAGTGCGACCGGACATCCGGCCAAGTGAACCGTCACGCCGTGGCCGCGGGTGATGAATCCGGTAATCGCCTCGCCTGGCAGGGGATTACAACAGCGCGCAAACCGCACCAGCATATCGCCGATGCCTGATACAATCACCGCATTGCCGCCGGCGCCGGGTTCATCGCCAGTCGCCCGTTCCTTATCGCCGGGTGGGGGCGCGGGCGCCTTTTCGCTCCGGTAGAGCTTCAGTTCGTCGGGCGTCAGAATCTTTGCCAACAATTGCGCCGGCGTGACGATCCCGTAGCCGACCGCCGCCAGCAGGCTATCAGTATCGCGCCGTGAAAACTCCCTGAGCGCAGGCTCAAAGCGATTTTTGCTTTTCACCTGCGCGACTGTCAGGCCGAGCGGCGCCAATTCGCGATCCAACAGCGCAATACCCATTTCGCAGGAACGTTCGGCTTGCTGCTGGCGCAGCCATTGCCGGATTCTGCTCTTGGCGCGGGCGGTAACGACGTAGTTAGCCCAATCCTTGCCGGGAGTTTGCCGTTCAGCGGTGATTACTTCGACCGTGTCACCCGACTTGAGCTGATAGCGCAACGGCACCATCCGCCCGTTGACACGTGCACCGGCCAGATGCTGTCCGACCTGCGAATGGATGCGATAGGCAAAATCGATTACCGTAGCGCCTTGCGGAAAATCCAGCAGATCGCCCTTTGGGGTGAAAACAAACACCTCCTCGGGAAACAGATCGTCTTTGATGGTAGAAAGGAACTCCTGCGGATCCTTTAGATTCTGCTGCCATTCGATCAGCCGTCGGAGCCATGCGAAGCGCTCGGTGTCGCGGATTTGGGCGCCACCCTCTTTGTAACTCCAATGGGCCGCGATGCCCTGCTCGGCAACCTCATGCATCTCCCGCGTCCGAATCTGCACCTCCATCCGCTGCCCGCGCGGACCAATCAGGGTGGTATGCAGCGATTGATACATGTTGGCTTTGGGCAGGGCGATATAATCCTTGAAGCGGCCTGGAATCGGCTTCCAGTTGGCGTGCACCACGCCCAGCGCTTCGTAGCATTCGCGGACAGTGGCAACGATGATGCGGAAGGCAACCAGATCATAAATCTCGTCAAAATTGAGCCGCTCCTCCTGCATCTTGGTGTGGATTGAGTAGAAATGCTTGGGGCGGCCGGTGATATCTGCCTTGACCCCGGCTTCAGTCAGACGGCGCGAGAGTATGTCGATTACGCTGCGAATATAGTTCTCGCGTTCCGCGCGAGTCTTGGCGACGTATGCCTTGAGCATCGAGTATGCCGCGGAATTGAGATAGCGAAAGGCGGCATCCTCCAACTCGGACTTCAACCAATAAATTCCCAGGCGATGGGCGATGGGTGCGTAGATTTCGAGCGTCTCGCGTGCAATCTCCTCCTGGCGGTCGCGCGGGAGATGGTTGAGCGTGCGCATGTTGTGCAGGCGATCGGCGAGTTTGATCAGCACGACCCGGATGTCATGCGCCATCGCGATGATCATCTTGCGGAAATTTTCTGCTTGCTTTTCCTCCCGGCTGAGAAACGTGATTTTTGAAACTTTGGTCACACCGTCGACCAGGCGCGCCACTTCGGACCCGAATTGACTCTGCACTTCTGCCAACGAGGCGTGGGTATCCTCGACCACGTCGTGCAGCAGGCCGGTAATGATAGAGGGAACGTCGAGCTTGAAATTGGCGATTATGAGTGCGACGTTGAGCGGGTGAGTGACATACGGCTCGCCCGACATCCGCTTTTGCTCGCCATGCATCCGGGCCGAATATTCATAGGCGCGGCGAATCAAGGCGGCATCGCCTTGCGGATTATAGTCCTGCACCTTGCCGATTAATTGTTCGAGCAGGTCAGTCGATGCGATAGCTACTTGTTCCACGCCGCGAACTCCGGGTGCAGGCGCGCAACCCGCAGACGTTCCGCTCTCACCACCGCCTCGAGTTGCATCAGCGATTCGGTTAACTCGGAATTTATAATCAGGTAGTCATATTCGGGAAAGGCCGACGCCTCATCGCGGGCGCGCATCAGACGCCGCTCGATCGCGGGCTCATCCTCGGTCCCTCGCCGGCGCAGACGCTCCTCCAGTTCGGCGAAGCTCGGCGGCAGGACAAAAACCGTGACCGCATCGTCAGGATATTTCTGTCGAATCTGACGGGCACCCTGAATATCGATGTCGAGCAGGATATCGGTGCCGGAGATGACTGCGTGGTCAAGCGGCTCGCGCGGCGTGCCATAGCTGGCGTCGAAGACCCGCGCCCATTCCGCCAATTCCCCGGCAGCGAGCTTGCGTCTAAATTCCTCGTCCGTCACGAAACTGTAATCGACCCCGTTGCACTCGCCTGCGCGCGGCACCCGGGTGGTCAGTGAAACTGATGCCTGCAATCCGAGACGTGCGCTGAGCGCGCCGCGCGAGAGGGTTGTCTTTCCTGCCCCGGAAGGAGCCGACAGGATAAATATGATACCGCGCCGCGTACGCCGATGCGATGACATATTCAAAACTAGCCAAGCGCGAAAGTTTTTGCAAATTCGAGGATTGCCAGACGAGCCTCAGATTCTGCTTAATTGAGGCAGAAAACGATGGCGATAGAATACCTTCGCAGGCCGGAACCGAACTTCTTCACGCGGCGGCTCCAGATGGGTCCGTGAAATATGCAGAGTTGTGGCATGGCTCGCCCCGCTCCAGGGCATCGAGGCTGTCGCGCTTGGCGGCGTGGGACGGCGCGGAAAATTCTTTATCGAGAGTAGGAGCTTTGCGCCCCTCCCCCATCGCTTCCATCGTGAGGCCGAACGAATCCTGGGACGGCCTGGAAATTCGGCCGCTACACTTACGCGAAGCATCACGGCGATGCGGCAATTGGGGTTGGTCTGCGTGGTTTTTACGAGGAGCGGTATCCGCCTGATCCAGCAGCAGACCGGGATGCAGCGGCACGCAAACAACTCGCGGCGCGATTCGAAACGCACAGCTGAGCACAAGACGAACGGATAAGAACTGCGTATATGGATTCACCCCTTGCTCACTTTAACAGCATCAACCAACCTTATTGCGGCTGTTCTTTATCCAAGCCCTTCGGCAGTATCGCTAGTCGGACTCGGGACTAATGCTAATCGCAATCATCGCCGCGCTCGTAATTTCAGTGTCGATCCTGGCCTTTTTACTTTCTCGGCTGATATGGCCGCGCCGCGGCGAGGGGCGGAAACCCGACGCTCTCCAGCAAGAACCCCTCACCTCGCCTCTCCCGCAACAGAGCGGGAGAGGGACAGGCAAGCTCGGGCGAGGGGCAAACGGGGATGCGGCGGTAATCGTCGAGCGGCGGACAGCGTGGGACGTGCTTCGATTTCTTTCCGGGCCACTGCCACTTTCGATCGCGTTGCATCTCGCCGTGCTGCTGGCGATTTTATGGGGCGTCCATTTCCAACAGGGACGTAATCTAATCACGGTCAATTTTCAGACGGGCGGCGGCGGCGGCACTCAGGAATTAAAGCAGCTCAACGTACCGGAAATGCCGATGCCGGAAATGGCCATGCCGATGCCGATCGAACGGCCGATTGTCGCCCAGCACAGTACCCAGGCTATCAGCGAAGCGACGCACTACGTGCGCTCGGTGGCGGGCGGCGGAATCGGGATCGGACGGGGCGGTGGAATCGGTGCGGGTTACGGGCGCGGAATCGGCGCCGGTTTCGGCGGCTTTATCGGCGGACTCAGGCGCAGCGGGCTCGACGTCGCACTGGTTATCGACGGCACCGGTTCAATGAAACGTATTATTGACGATGTCAAGGGCAAGATGAGATTGCTGATTCTCGCGATTCATCGGCTGGTGCCGACTACCCGCATGGCGATCGTGGTGTTCGGTGGCCGCGGCGAACCGATCCAGGTACAGCCGCTGACGATTTCACCCGATGTGCTGATCTACTTCCTCAACAATATCCGGGCTCAGAATGGCGGCGCCTGGCAGGAAGATACCTTGGGCGCGGTACGCACCGCGGTTGACCGTCTGGCGTGGCGGCCACTCGCCAAAAAAGTCATCATCCTGGTCGGCGATACTCCTCCATTTGACGAGGATAAGGAGCCCACGCTCGACGAAATCCGCAAATTGCGCGCCGAGAATGGCATCTTCAATACGGTCGACGTGACGGTCGAGGAGCACGAGCGCTTCCTCCAGGAATATTACCGCGAGATCGGCCTGACGCCGCCAAGGGCCGATCGGATGCCGGGCTTTTATTTCGAAACGCAGCGGGCCTATCAGGACATGGCGGCGGCAGGTGGCGGTCAATGGCGCAGCCTCACCAAAGACCAGCAAATCAATCAGCAGGTGTTGATTCTGGCCTTTGGTTCCCAGTGGCAGACGGAAGTGGCCGCCTTCGGCCGCGGCCTCACCACTGGCCAATCACAGAGCGACCCATAGTCAGCGGCCGCCCTTCACCGTCTGGGCTAAGTCTCTGCTGCTCGCCATGCCAGGCCGCTCCAGCTCGATATGGCTATGAAAGCGGCCGTAACTGAAGTAGATGGCGAAGCCCGCTGCCATCCAGACAAAAAAGCGCAACCACGTGACGCCCGGCAAGCTAGCCATCAGGTAAAGACAGAATATAACTCCCAGTATTGGCACTAGTGGAACCAGCGGCGTTCGGAATGGCCGCTTGAGATCCGGCTGGAGCCGCCGAAGGATCCACAAGCCGAGGCAGACCAGCACGAAGGCGAACAATGTTCCAATATTGGTGAGTTCTGCGATCTCCTGGATTGGCAGGAACGCCGCGGTCATACCCACCGCGATGCCAGTCAGGGTAGTGGGAATATAAGGTGTGCGGAATCGCGGATGCACCCTGCTGAAGGCGGCGGGCAGCAGACCATCGCGCGAGATCGCGTAAAAGATCCGCGATTGGCCGAGTAACAGCACCAGCAGTACAGAGCTCAAGCCGGCCACGGCGCCTGCTGAGACAATCCAGGCGACAAAATTTAACCCGCGGATTACGAAGGCCGACGCCAACGGGGCCTTCACGTCAATAGTATGGGCCGGAACCATCCCGGTCAGCACCGCCGAGACCAGGATATAAAGCACGGTACACACGAACAGGGATGCGAGGATTCCGATCGGCAGGTCGCGGCTGGGGTCAATCACCTCCTCGGCCGCGGTCGAAACCGCGTCGAAGCCGATATAGGCGAAGAAAATAACCGCGGCACCCTTCATCACGCCGCTCCATCCGAAGGGGGCGAATGGCGACCAGTTGGCGGGGCGCACAAAAAATAGCCCACCAACTATTACGATGGCGATGGCGAACAGCTTGATTACCACGATCATCGAATTGAGCCGGGCGCTTTCCGAGATGCCGACGTAAAGTACCCCGCTAATCAGTAGCACGATGATCAGTGCCGGGAGATCGATCATGCCGCCAGCGCCGGGAGCATGCGTAATAGCATCCGGCAGATGAATCCCCATCCCGTGCAAGATGACATTGAGATAACCGGACCATCCGACCGCCACCGCGGCAGCGCCAACCGCGTATTCGAGGACCAGATCCCAACCGATAATCCATCCGACCAATTCGCCCATCGTTGCGTAGGAATACGAATAGGCGCTGCCGGCGATCGGAATCATGGCGGCAAACTCCGCGTAGCATAAAGCCGCCATCGCACAGGCAAAACCGGCGACGACGAATGACATCATAATGGCCGGTCCGGCGTACCTGGCGGCTGCTACTCCGGTCAGGACGAAGATCCCCGCGCCGACGATAGCTCCGATGCCGAGCAGGGTGAGGTCAAAAGCGCGCAGCGCCCGCTTTAATCCTCCGGCATGCGGTGCCGCCTCCGCGAGCAGCTTCGCGGCCGGCTTACGCCGAAGCATTTGTTCTTTAATCGCAACTCTCACGCTGCTCCCCTCCACGCCCCGCTGTGCCCTGCCGACTCGCAACTTAAGTTACTATTGTGGACTCTGCCGTATTGGTTAATCGGTGTGAGGCAGACGAGCGCGCCAAGCTGAGTTACCAGCGAAGGCGAACGAACGGCCAAATCAGGCAACCGATCGTGCCCGATACTGCTCATCGACGCCCCCCCAAAACCTTTGGACTGCGAAGCCGCAGTTCAGCCGGATCGTCCGAATGAGTCATAGTTGTCGAGTAATTAACGCGAGAAATTAACGCGAGGAATTGACGCAAGAAATTAACGGAAGATACGTGCGCTGGCGTGGATCTCTTCGCGTAGGGCTCCCTCAGACGCAAACGGCCGTAGAGCCTCGGTTAGGGCTTGCTCGAAGTCAGCCAGCCTCGCACCCAGCACCTGGGGCGAGGTGGTCGAACGCGAAAGCGATCGTCTGGCCAATTCCTCGACGCTGACGGAGTGCGCAGTGCTCACCACGATTCTGTCCACGAAGCGGAAACGGGAAGCTGCAAACCGTTGCTCCGCTTCGGCCGGGTAGCGCTCCTCGCCACGATGGTCGACCCAGCGACTTCTAATTTCGTTGTAAGCTTCGAGCCATGGATTACTCGGTCCGGGCGGCGGCGAAGCGCCGCAGACCAGGATCGACCCGCCCTCGGATACAATACGATCAAGCACACGCAAGGTTGCCTGCGGCTCCATCCAATGGAGCGCGCGGCCAATCGTAACGAGATCAAACCGTTCAAGCCCCTCCGGCAGTTGCTCGACGCGCGCCTCTAACAGGTTCAGCGTGACGCCCGATTCCTTCGCTTGTTCGCGCGCCGCCGCCAGCATTGCCGGTTCCGGATCGATTCCGGTGCACGAGCCGACATAGCTGGCGAAGCCAATCGCCAGCGGCGCCGGACCACAGCCGATGTCGCCGAGACGTTCGTGTCCGGTAAAGTTCAGCCGCTTTGCGATTGTCTCGAAGAAAGCAGGCGGGTATGGCTCCCGGTATCGGCTATAGTACGGAACAGTGGTAGCGAATCGCCCCATTGCCATGTCTCACTCCCGCTCTTAACTCGGCACGCTTGAAACATATACCGCTGCGTTGGCGCCGAGAATCGATACTCGCAGGATCTTGTCTGGACGGAAAAGCCCGCGCGTAATCAGATCGGACATCAGACGTGTTTCGCTGGTTAGAATCACGATCTTACCGCCGGGCTTTATCAGACGATGAAATTCCCGAAGGATGCGGGGATAGAGCAACCGATTATCCTCGTGTGAGCCATGACGAATGCCCCAAGGCAGGTTAGTGACTATCTTGCTGACGCTCTGATCCGGCAACGGTAGCGCTGACGCGTCCCACGGATGGAGTTCGAGTGGCTTATAGCGTGGTCCTACGTTTTCCCGCGCTGCCGAAAGCGCCCTGGTGTTGCGGTCGCAGCCGATTAGCAATCGATAATGTCCAAGATGGGCGCGCTCGATTAATACGGTTCCCGCACCACACAGCGGGTCGAGTACGACGTCCTCCGGCATCGGCTGCGAGAGTAACGCGAGCGCGGCGGCGACCGATGGCCTGAGTGAACCTGGGAGATGGGCGACCTTGTAATCGCGATGCCGCATGCGTTCGTCGCTCAGACGAATTGCCAGAATAAGCTCGCTAGCCAGATGTTGAGAAGGGGTAACCAACGGCATTTGTTGGAAGGACGATTTCAATGCCATGCCTGACATCTGGCTCCCTTCATTTAGTCCTCCGTTTAGTCCTCGCCCGCGCGCCCGGGAGAACACCGAACGGGACGCAGGCGGTGCAGACGTTTTCAAAGGCCTGATCGGCAGCAGCGTGGCCCAGAACTCAACGTCCGCTCCATCAGGCGAGGGACGCCAACTGCGGTCGCCGCGTTCAGCGATGCCGCGCGAGATCGCACGCGCCAAATCCACCCGTCGAAATTGCTGCTCACCCGCCATCCGCGCGATTACACGATAGCGGAGACGGTGGCCCGAGCGTGTCCCCGGCATCAGCCGAGTGCGGGCGGCCAGCGCCTGGTCAACATACGGCGCGTCCCGGGCAATAGCGGCGATGCGTTCGAGCGCCGATGGGTCTCCGGCGAGGCCACGACGATAGCCGATGACAGCGAAAACGTCTTCGCTGGCGCGCAGCAAACGGAGAGGTTCGGGGCGAGGCGCTGTAAAGATAGTGATCCCGGCACGATCCGGTACATTGCGGCGGCCCAGTTCGCGTGCGCCCAGAACAGCCGGGGCGCGGAACCTTGAAGGGGAGGTTCTCGAGCGGCGTTTCTGAAAATCGATAGGCGGCGGGTCAAGCGACGCCCTTACGCGCGCCGCTATTTCCTCCCATGCAACGCCATCGAAGCCTGGTTGGGTCTGCGCGAGATATAGGTTCGGGCCAAGTCGAAACGGTAGCGCGAGATCGATGCCCTCAGCACGTGCAGGATTCACAAAGTAACGGCCTTGTCGGGCTATCGTCTTGACCGGCTGAAGCGCCGTTCCCACGGGCCACCCACAGGGACGGCTGGGATGTTCGGCGCGTGCGTCACATGCATCTCGCCCGAAGTGTCAGGCGGGCAAGTACATTCGGCAAGGCAGCAATTCTTAGTCCGCGCTGGAGATGGATGATAACTGCGGAATCTCCCTTCTATTTTGATCTCGAGAGATACTCATGGGTTTCGGTACTGATCGTGATGATGTCGCCCTCCGCGACGAAATGTGGCACCTGAACGACCAGCCCGGTTTCGGTGGTGGCCGGTTTTAAAGTATTCGTCACCGCCGCGCTTTTCATCCCGGGATCGGTTCTCAGCACTTTGAGATTGACCGTCTTTGGCACTGCGACATTAAGGGGCGTGCTGTCGAAGAATTCGACCTCAACCTGGGTGTTGGGTGTGAGAAAGCCTTCAACCTCTTCAACCATTTCCGCCGGCAGCGTGATCTGATCATAGGTCTTGGTGTTCATGAAATAGAATTGATCCCCTTCCCGGTAGAGGAACTCCATCTGGACTTGATCGAGAATCACGCGTTCGACCCGATCTTCTGAGCGGAACCGGTTTCAGTCTGACCGCCGGTCTTTATATTGCGCAGCTTGGTCTGGACCATGCCGCGCCAGTTTCCCGGGGTTATGTGGCTGATAGTCATCACGCGCCAGAGGGCGCCGTTGTAATCGACGACCATCCCCGACCGAAGTTGCGTCGCCTGGATTAACATGCTGGATGAACTCTCAAGCTGACCTTTACCGCCCGCATTCTGATGGGGCGTGACATCGAAACGTGCGATCTAACTTATTGATTCTCATGCGGACAAGCCAGTACCAATAACATCACCAGAGCGGGCGCGTTGAGCCAACGTTGGGGAAGCGGCTCATCGGCAGGCCTCCGCCATACGGAAACGTTCCAGCCCCATTGTACGGATAATTTCGGCTTGCCCTATATGGTGAGATGCCTGCGACGACTACCGGTTGTTCAGTGTACGCGCCTGTGCGGTCGAATGCCCTTACGGTTGCCGGTCCGGCATAGGGATTAAAGCGCGCGTTGAAGTTGAATGAGCGAGGACTGCCGCGTATCAATGCCGCCAGTGCTCCGGCTAACCCATTGCCCACACTGATGTTCTCCGCGAGCACACCGTTTTGGTAGAGACCTGCCGATGCGATATCAGGTCCAGAAATGACTCCGCTGACAACGTAAAGACTAGCCGCCACTGGGCGAACTCCGGTTATCTGGATGGCCATCGCAGTCGCTGACATTGGTATAGTCGCGGGTGTAGTCGCGACCAAAGTGCCCCCTCCGGCATCGGAAAGCATCGAAGGGTCCTCCGCGTCGAACATATCCACCGGCTGCTCGATAAACTGATCGCCGATAGTGTAGGCGCGGATAGTCGTTGAACCGCTCTGGGCCACAATCCGTTGGTTGAAACTGGTAGAGTTTGCGCTAGGTATTATGGGAATCGGCTGAAGAAGCCTGCCCTCGAGGTAAATCCCAGCCCGGGTTATCCCGCGACCGGTGATCTGCCCAACGATTTCGTAGGTCGGTGGCAGATTGCCGGTTCGCGTCACCCCCAGAATATTGATCCGTACGTCACCAAGCCTGCTGCCGAGCGTATGGCGTTTGGACGGCGACGGCATCAGCGGGCCATGACTTGGTATTTCCGCCGTGCCGGCATCTTCACGCAACTTTGGCGACCCGCCCTCGTCCGGGGAAGTCAGTGGCGCTGCATCAGTTGAGATTTCGGCCGCCGGCAACGGTGGCGGTTGCAAACTCGGGTCTATCGCAGGTGCTTCGGCAACCCTGTCATCGGCATCGGTGACGCGGATAACGGTGGCGGCCGAAGGATTCCCAAGCCGCAGATCAAACTCGACCTTCTGACGGCCAGGGACCGGACTCACCTCGAAGGCCCTGAGCCGCCTTGACCCTTCGTAGATTCCTGCCGAGCTGAGCGCTGTGCCTTCGAAGTAACCCTTCAGCCGAACCATTCCGTCACCAGGTTCGCGGGAAGTTATGACGATTCGAGGGGGGCCGGCCTCGCCGCTCATGCTGGTAGCTGAGGCCGAGCCAGGGCCTCTTGCTCTTGCCGCGGCCAGTGGCGGACCGCAGTCTGAGTGCGCGCCGCACGGCGGGATCTCGCTTGCCAGCTTAGCGACTTGCTCTTTGAGCGCGTTCCACTCCTGGACCGCGATGGCATTCGGGTGCAGCTTCAGCGCCTGGTCAATAGCGGTGCGGTCCGCCTGAAGCGAACTGATATTGGAGCTCGCTGAGCGCAGATCACTACGCGCCAGTGCCTGCCGCAGACTGTCAGCGTCGCCGCAGAAGCTGGCCACCGGACCGAGCAGCGGGTTTGGACTGTCGCCGCCTTGTTTGCTTAATCGATCAAGCAATGCGAAAGACTGGTCCGAGAACTGGGCCGAGGCCGACTTGAGATCCTCCGCATAGGCTTCAAGCGCGCAGCATAATGCCGTAAGAATCAGCACCAGGGAAAGCGAGCTCAATGACTTGTTCGCAATAATCAAACGATTGCCCCGGCGATTCGCGAACGGATTCGTCTTTTTATACGCACGTCGCGGACTCGTTTGCTCGTTGCGCTTCGCTCCGCTAGCGCGTGGTCGGGCCCGCGATGCTTCGCCTGGCGGGTCGCGGACTCCTTCGCCTTCGGCTTGGCTTACGGCTTTGGCTCACCGGCGCGCGTTGCTCCGAATCGGGCTGTGCAATCTCGGCGGAGCTAGTTCGTCTGTTGCCTGTAGCGCTCCATGGTCCGCTTGACACCCTGATGGAGCCGAAGAAAATATTCACCCTCGTCGTAAATCACGAACGTCAGAGTAATACCGATTCCAACGAGCATACCAAGCAGAAACTCGCCCATTGTCCCGCCCTCCTGTTGCCAAGAGTACATCAGGATGCCGCCCGATCATAATCCCCCGGACAATACTGTGCGCCAGCGGGTTCTGGGCTGACCAAAAAGAACCGGGGACGGGCAATGGCGAGAACCCGTTATTCGCGCGGCAACGTGTGCGTCGGAGCAGCCATTTTACCTGGAGTAGTTGCCGGGCTCGAAGGCTTGGCCGATGGGGGTGCGGTGCGAACGGGAGTACTACGCACGGACGTTGGACTTGGCGTGGGAGTCGGGCTGGATGTGGGTGTTGCCGCCGGACTCGGCCTCGTCCAGGTAATCGGCCATCGCACCCAAATCAGAGTTGCTGTATGGTCAGCTCTGGGTTCGGTCATGCTGCCGCCTTGGGTGAATTCGCCGGTTTTTGGGTCATAGGTTTCAGCGGTGGCAAGCGGTTGATAGCTCTTGTTCCATCCACCTGCGATTAGCACCCTGCCATCAGGCCAGCGAGTGGCCGTGTGTCCAAAGCGGCTAGCGCTCATGTTGCCGGTCCCGTTAAATTGCTCGGCCACCGGATCGTAGATCTCGGCGGTATTATCATCATGACCACCGGCGATCAAAACCTGACCATTTGTGAGGAGAGTGGCCGTATGTCCGGCACGGCTTTTTTGCATTTTCGGCCCCGCTTCGAAGACGCCGCTCAGTGGGTCGTAAAGTTCAGTGCTGTCAGTTGCCGAGCTTCTGGCATATGGACTGCCACCTGCGATCAGGACGCGGCCGTCCAACAGCAGCGTTGCGGTGTGATAAATCCGGTTTTGATCCATCTTACCGGTCGGACTGAATTTCCCCGTCGCGGGGTCATAAAGTTCCGCCTGATTGGAACCGCCGCCAGCGACCAGGATCTTGCCACTGGTAAGCAAAGTCGAGGTCTGCCCATACCGTTCTGCCGCCATCGGTCCGGTTGCGCTGAATTTGCCGGTATTCGGGTCGTATAGCTCTGCGGAGCTTGTGCCGCCTCCGACGATCAGGACCTTGCCGTTGTAGAGCATGGTGGCGGAGGGGCTGTCGCGAGCCGCCGTCATATTGGCCCCGGCTGTGAAACGGCCGCTTTTGGGATCGAAGAGGTCAGTTGAAGACAAAAGCCACGGTACGGCCGGTCCCGAAAGCAGAGGCACGAAGAGAGCATTAACACCCCCAACAACCAGGACACCGCCACTAGGCAAGAGCGTTGCGGAATGGTGGCTCCGATCGGTAGTCATTGGGTTGACCGGTGTGGAGTCACCTGTGGGCGAATAAATCTCGGCGGTCGCCAGAACCGCCGGACTTTCCCCGGTCTGCACTTTAATCATCCCGGTCCCGCCAATTATCAGGACCATCGGTCGGAGCGAGGCCGTGGGCCTGGGCGATGGCGCCGGGGACGGACGCCGAGTGGATCGGGGCGGATGATCCGGACGATGATGCGTTCGATGCGCGGCAGTTGCGGTGGTGCATACGGTGATGAGCGAGACTAGAACTGCCGCGTATCCTAACCAACGGCCGCTGGGGGCCTTGCCCCAGACCGCGACCATAGCGGTTCTTGGCTTACGCACGATTGGCTGCGCGGAGCTGCTTCATGTGCTGTATCTCGCTCCACGCGTCTTCGCGGGCAGCAACTTCGAGTGACAGGCCCCGGGTCTCGTCGATAAACAAGTCGAAGATAACTGCGCTTGGGATTCCGAGTAAGGCGAAGTAGCGCACCACCTTCGTCAGGCCACCGAGCGGCCCGATCAAGGCTGCTATAAGGATTTGGGTGATCATCGAAGAGACCGCCGCGGTAATCGCCTGCCATCCGATCATTGTGGTGCGCAAGGCCGTTGGAAAAAGCTCAGTCGCCGCTGAATTCGCCCCCACTGTCATCACACCGGAAGCCATCTTGAACCAGCAATAGGACGCCAGCAGCCACGTCATCGGCCATGTCAGATCCTGCGGCGGGCCCCAATAGAACGCTAATGCGCCAAGCCAGGCTGCTCCGCCGACGTAAACTACGGTTGGAACGCGACCGTAACGTTCTGACGTCCAGGCGCCGATGGGAAAACCGAGCATGCCGACGCCCATCCCGGCGACGACCAGACTACTCGCCATTCTGGGGGAAAGGCCGAGGATCGAGACCGCCTGAAAATAAAGCCAACTGTTGACGGCCGTACCCGCCATCGTATCGAGCGCCGCACATGCAAGCAGAGTCACCGCGCGAGTTCGGCAGAGCGGGTGAAAAATATCGTAGAAATGGCTTGAGATTTCGCCGCGTAAGGCGGCCTTTGCCCAGCGTGGGCTGACCGGCACCATGCGGGCTAGCGGTGCCACCAACCCAATCCCGGCCACACTCGGAGCGAGCAGCCAACGCCACGAAAACCCCCATTGAAGCAGGAACGGAATCACGACATAGCTCAGCACACCGCCGATAGCGCTGGCCAAGGCGGCAAAAGCCTGTCCGCGTGCACGGCGCTCGGTCGGCAATTCCTCTGCCAGCAAAACGATGGCAGAAGAGACCGAGCCTCCGAGCAGCGCCGAAATCAGAATCTGGCATCCCGCGAAGAGCTGCCGGCGTGGAGCCAATGCTGCCCCAAGAGAGAATATCGGCGCCAGGGAGAGACATATCAGGATGATTTGCCGCCGGCCAAAGCGATCCGCCAGTCGCGCCAGAATCAACGAACCAAACGCCGAGACTGACATCCACGCGAAGAGTTGGGCGAGATGCACCTGGTCGAGTGAGAAACTCTTCGCGATCCATGGAGATGCGGCGCCCACGACCGAGAGGCTATAGCCCTGGTAGATGAGCAGGATCACAATTGCTGCGACGATTGCAGTCGAGCGTCGGTTTTCCCCAATGTCTGGGGTATCCATAGCAGGCTGTTGAGATGCCCCGGGCATTGCAAACCGATGCGCCACTACCCTTAGGGAATGAGCATCGAAGGTGATGGGTAGGCGAGATAATCGTCGCCCGAGTTAGGCCTCAATTCGCCTCGACCGACCTCAGAGAGAACGACACCGTCACGCTGGCCGCTTTTACGATAAGGGGTGAGGGACTCCACCAATTCGTGTATTGAGCTTGAGAATCCCGGAGCGGAATTCAAATTAAGACCCTTTAGCGTAGTATAGATGGACGGCACGACCGTTGCCTCTGCCTATCTTAACTTTTCACGAACAATGCTACCGCGCAAGAAAATGCTGTTTTTACGCACAGTTACGAGTGTGTGAGTTTTTCGCTGCCTGGTCCATCGCACGAGGCGATGTCCGCCGTCGTCCGTGCACAAAGAATTACTCGAACAATTCGGAATGCGAGATGGAGGGGGTTACTAACCCTGCCGGTTTATGGCTCGAAGACGCGCAAATTATGCTCGTTTACCGCTAGTGAGGTTTCTTGCACTCATCAGGCCTCAACTGACGCTCGTCGTCGGCGCCGCCCTAATGGGAGTCGGAAAATTCACTCTGCCGCTGGTGTTTCCGCTCGCGTTCAAATACGTAATCGATGTTCTGGTGGTTTTACGGCCTAAAAGCGACAGAATCGACCTGGTCATCGACCACTGGTGCATCCGACTCTGTCACCTGGCTGGCTTCACTATTACGGCCCAGAACAAACTGGCGGCGCTGAGCATTACGCTCCTGGTGCTCTATGCGCTGCAGTCGGTGGCGAGTTACTATCGCAACTACTGGGCGGGTGTAGCTGGTAATCGTCTGATCTTCGGCTTGCAGTGCAAGTTGTTTTCGCATCTGCAGCAGCTTCACCATTCTTTCTTCGACCGTAATCCCTCGGGCGCTATCGTTTCGCGAATTCTGAACGACGTTACCCAGGCCCAGGAACTGGTGAACTCGGCATTAATCGATGTCTGGATGGACGGCATCTCGCTGGGACTCGTAGTTGTGACCCTGTTCGTTCTTGATTGGCGTCTGGCGGCTGTCGCTGTATGTGTCGCACCAGTATGGGTGACCTTCATGCGCTACTTCTCACCCAGGATCAAGGGCGTCAGCCATCGAATGCAACAGCAGCTGGAGGAAATCCATGGTGAGGTCCACGAGCGCATCATCGGCGCTACGACGGTCAAATCATTCGGCCGCGAAGAAGACGAAGTGCGCCAGTTCAGAGACCGCAACCAGCATCTATATGAGCGGACAATCGATAAGATCCGGCTGGCCGCTGCGCAGGAGATGCTGATCCAGCTACTGACCCGCAGCGCTCCCACAATCGTTATTTGGGCGGGCGCACTGATGATTCTGCGCGGCACGATGACCTTGGGCACGTTGGTGGCGTTCTTCTCCTACCTTGGGTTTCTCTACCTGCCGCTGGAGCGTTTTGCGCAACTCTCGGTGGTGATCTCGGCTTCATTGGCAGCGATCGAAAGAATCTTCGGGTTTCTCGATCTCAAACCCGAAATTACCGATCATCCGCTGAGCCGGCCATTTGCTGTGCGGCGCGGAGTGGTTCGGTTCGACAACGTGTCATTCGCCTATCCGGCGGCCAGCGGCAGCCGGGGCCCCGAAATTCTCAAAAACATCAATGTGGAGATACCGGGCAATTTCAGGGTGGCGCTGGTTGGACGTTCGGGCGCCGGCAAAAGCACGATGGCGAGCCTGATTCCACGCTTCTACGATGTCACTGGAGGACGCCTGTTGATTGATGGCCGTGACGTAAGGCACTTCACCATCAGATCTTTGCGCGAGAGTGTCAGTCTGGTCACCCAAGACGCCTTGCTATTCAGTGTCAGCGTCCGCAAAAACCTGCTGTATGCGCGCCCGGATGCATCTGCAGAGATGCTTTGGGAGGCGCTCGACTTGGCCAATCTTCGCGAATTTGTCGAAAACCTGCCCGACGGTCTGGACACCGTGATTGGCGAGCGGGGGATTAAGATCTCAGGCGGGCAGCGCCAACGCGTCGCCGTCGCGCGCGCATTTCTGAAGCAGTCCAGGATTGTCATCCTCGACGAGGCGACCTCGGCAGTGGATTCCGAGTCAGAGAACCTGATTCACGAGGCGATGGAACGTTTGATGGAAGGCCGCACAGTCTTCCTGATCGCTCATCGCCTGCGCAGCGCCCTTACCGCAGATCTTATCCTCGTGCTTGACCGCGGCAACCTGGTCGAAATCGGTGCGCATGCTGAGCTGCTCCGTCGCGGTGGCACCTACGCACGACTGTTCAATGAGCAGACCCGCGGCCTTCGCTTGCAGCCTAGCATCGCACATCATGCCTAAGAAAGCTTTTTGCCCAACCTGCAAGGGTGACAAGCCACTGCTGTCACCTTCTTCGCGCTAGACATGCGCGTTAGTGGCGACGCAGCACAGGACCCGCCCCGCGGTGGCTGCGGCTTTTCCTTGGAGCGCGAGGGGTTAAGGTCAAACTCAGGGGCCCTTCAGCTATCGCTGACGGCCCACTCCTCTCCCTGCCGGCGGGCGAGCCTGTAATTGAGCGCATACCTAATCAAGCTTTGGTTATTTGAGCGACGCGGTGCGTTAGCGGCGCCGGCGCGCTAATATCGCCGAGCATGGCAGCAGGAATGAACTGGCTGGATTACGCGCTCATAATAATCATCGGCTTGAGCGTGGTGCACGGACTCTCGCATGGCGCATTGCGGATGCTGACCTCAATTTTGTCGTTCGCACTCGGAATCTATGGCGCCTCGATGTGGCACGGCCACGTGGGTGCGTTAGCTCAGAGTCACCTCGGTACGTCACCGGTGACCAGCGATATCATCGGCTATGTAACGATTTTTCTATTAGTGTTCGCAGCGGTCGAGATAGCTGGGCAGCGAATTATCGGTCTTGCACAATTCGTTCATCTGAACCTGGTCGATCGGCTCGCCGGTGCGGTGTTTGGCGCGATGCTCGGTGCGATTTTCGCCGGCTTGAATATAATTCTGCTTACTACGCTGCTGCCGCCCAATTACCCGTTGCTGCAAAATTCAGAGCTTGCGCCGAAAATCCTTTCGACCGACCAAAACTTGCTCGGATACGTGCCGTCGCAGATGAGACAAATGTATCAAGATAAACGCGACCAGCTCGCGCGGTTCTGGAATGCCCAACACAACAGCCCCGCGACCGCCGCCGATTCGACGCGGTAGCGAGGCTGCATAGAGTCCGGCTCCAGCCTGTCATCGAAAGGAGCCTGACCGCTGTTCCAATTTTCTTGACTATGCGATCGCCGTATCCACAGCGCGGACGAGTTGCTGTTTCGGCACCGCACCGATGATTTGCTCAGCAACCTGCCCGTTTTTCACAATTATCAAGTTGGGAATTCCGCGAACTCCGAAGCGTGCCGGCGTCATCGGATTGTCATCGACGTTGACCTTCACGACTTTGAGCCGACCGGCGTAGTCGTCGGCGAGTTCCTCTACGATCGGCGCAATCGCCCGGCAGGGACCACACCATGGCGCCCAAAAATCCACTAACACCGGGGTCGAAGATTTCATCACTTCAAGTTCGAAGTCGGAGTCGGTGACGTGAGCTACCTTATCATTTGTCATCTGAACTATTCGCCTCGTCTATGCATGCTAAAGCCAAGATAGGTACGGCGGTCAGGACAGTCAAGCTACGCGATTTGCACCGTTAAGATTGGCTTTTTGGTGGTCGCCAAGGTGGCTCGCAGGGGGCTTCTAGTCCGCCGCACGGTTCGAAATCCAGCTCCCGGTCGCTAGTCGCTTCGCGCAAGGCACGGCCGCCTGCATCTTATGTAGGCGCTGCATGTCAAACTATGCAGTACTAGTCTTTCATATGCGGGAAACAGTCATGACGACGCGAGCGACTCGTCACAGCGCAACTCGACTCGTCGCAGCGCAACCTCTCGCTCAGCCCGTCGATCCGGCACCGGCGGGCTGATTTTTTCCAGAATCGCGAGCGCGCGCCGAAGCCCCCAAGAATGCGCCGACGCAATGGCAATGGACCTCGAAAGAATGTTGGTTGCCAAATGGGCTCGCTGGGCTTTTAATCCAATTTGCTTATGACCGGACGTGCCGCCCTACATCGCCTTCGTGCGCCCTCTCTGCTTGGATTAATTATTCTTCTGGCGGTGGCCTCGGCGTATCGAGTTGCTTACGCCGGCGAACTATCGTCGCGCACCCCAGCCCCGGATTTCGGGGCAAAGCTCTGGTTTAATTCGCGGCCACTGAGCTTGGCCCAATTGCGCGGAAAGGTCGTGCTGGTCGATTTTTGGGAATACACCTGTATCAACTGCATCCGGACATTCCCGTATTTGCGGCGATGGAACGAGCTTTACACGCCCAACGGCCTGATAATTGTTGGGGTCCATACACCTGAGTTCGCTTTCGCAAAAAATCCGGCGAACGTTGCAAATGCGGTCAAGCGTTTCGGCTTTTCCTTTCCAGTGGTACTCGACAATGATGAAACGATCTGGAATGCCTTTCACAACGCTGCTTGGCCCGCCGATTTTTTGATCGATAAGGACGGCCGCATCGCCTATATGCATATCGGCGAGGGCGACTATGGAGAGACTGAACTTGCAATTCGTAAACTGTTAAAAGAAGCCAGGCCAGAGTTGGATTTCTCCGCCCCGCGCTATGCGCTTCCGGCGGACGCAAACGCCGATATGGATGCATCCGTATGCCGCCGCGCGACGCCCGAGATTTATCTGGGCTTCGCACGCAGCGCGAATCTCGCCAATCCGGGGGGTGAGGACCAAAACCTGGAAGTCCATTACGTCGCCCCATCAGTGCTACCAATCGATAACTTCGCGTTGGACGGAGCTTGGAAAGCCGGCGGCGAGTTCGTACGCCATGTACGCTCGTCGGCGCAGCCGAACGACGCACTTGAACTCCATTACCAGGCCAAGGCGGTGTATCTGGTCGCGGGCTCCGATGACGGCTCGCCGAAGCCATTGTATTTGATACAGGACGGCAAACCGCTGGCGCGCAACAGTAGCGGAGTTGACGTTCAAACCGATACAAACGGCCGTCCTTATATCGCGCTCAGCGGCAAACGCATGTACTATGTGGTGAACAATCCCGAATTCAGCGAGCATACGCTCGCCCTTTCCACCTCGTCGCCTGGAGTTTCGCTATATTCTTTCACATTCGGCAATAACTGTGAGAACAAGTTCGCTCATAAGTGAGCGTCGTAGAGGAAACGTACGCCCGCGTTTATAGTGTGATAATCAGTGTAGTCGAGACGGCTTGCAATAGTTGCTAGCAGGCGAGGCGCTAGCAGGATGAGACCGAAAGCGTGCTGTGTTCGCTCTGTGCGGTTGATATATTCGTATCGCCAGCGGCGAAAGGCGCGCGCCAATGCCGAATAGTTGTGATTGATTGCGTCTACCACGATGGCCTTGGGACGGAAGCGGGAGGCGCGGCGGCTTGCCGCGCAAAGCGGGGATACGAACAGCACGGGCCTGCACCTCGATAAAACCGATCCGAACTGCCCCACGATCCGGCTGTCCGGTGTCTGGCGCATCCATCATGGAATGCCAACCGCCAGGCGTCTCGAGCCGGAGTTGATTTCGCCCTTGATTCCCGGGCGGGTTGTAGTCGACGCGGGCGCGCTGACAGCATGGGACAGCAGCGTCGTCAACTTTCTGGCCGGCCTCACGCAAATCTGCCGCGGGCGGCAAATCATGCTTGACCGCAGCGGCCTGCCCCAAGGACTGAATCGCCTGATTGATCTCGCCAGCGCGAATTTGGAATCTGGCGAGCCAAGCGCGGCCGTACCCGATTCGCTATTTGCGCGCACCGGAAGAAATATGCTTGCGCAGCTGGCGGCCGTGGGTGCGTACGTCGATTTCATCGGTAGCGTGTTTTTAGCGCTGGCCGCCGCAACGGTTGGCCGAGCCCGTTACCGGCATATCGACTTGATTGAGGTGCTGCAGGGTGCGGGTGCGAATGCACTCGGGATCGTCACACTGATTAGTTACCTGGTCGGCATTATCATGGCATTTATGGGCGCCGTGCAGCTTCAGCAGTTCGGCGCATCGATTTATGTTGCTGACCTCGTCGGTATCGCGATCGTGCGCGAGATGGGCGCAATGATGACCGGAATTATCATGTCCGGGAGGACAGGTGCGGCATTCGCCGCACAGTTGGGCTCGATGAAGGTGACGCAGGAGATCGACGCACTAGTTACAACGGGCATCTCACCAATTGAGTTTCTGGTGGTTCCCCGCGTGATCGGGCTGGTGTTGATGATGCCGTTGCTGTGCATTTATGCCGACTTCGTCGGCATCTTAGGCGGTGCAACAGTGGGCGTCAGCATGCTCGGCCTCTCGCTCCACAGCTACTTACAGCAGACCGTCGCAGCAATCTCGCTCACCGCGGTGATCGGCGGCCTGGTCAAGAGCATCGTCTATGGCCTGCTGATTGCGCTTGCAGGCTGCTACCAGGGATTTCAATGCGGAAGGAGTTCGTCGGCGGTTGGCGATGCGGCGACCGCGGCCGTGGTCAGCGCCATCGTCATGATTGTCGTCGCCTGTGGCATCTTTGCCGTGATGTTCAACATTCTCAATATCTAACCTCGCCTTCCAGGTTGAAACCATGAACGGCGGTCACGGCGGCAGTGGAGACGGCGCGCCTGAGATTGAAGTGTGCGGCCTGACGATGGCCTTTGGCACTACGGTTGTGATGCGCGATCTGAACTTCGCCGTACGGCAGCAGGAAATCTTCATCATCATGGGCAGTTCCGGATGCGGCAAAAGTACGTTGTTGCGCCATCTAATCGGATTGCAGGAGCCAGCCGCCGGGGAAATTATGTACCGCGCGGTTAACTTCACCCGCGCGGATGACGAAACGCGCGAGACAATGATGCGCGGCTTTGGCGTGCTCTATCAGAGCGGGGCGTTATGGAGTTCGATGACATTGGCAGAAAACGTTGGTCTGCCGCTGGAGGAATTCACCGATTTGAGTCCGCCGGAGATCCGTGAGATCGCGTGCCTGAAGCTGGCAATGGTTGGGCTCAAGGGGTTCGAAGACTACTACCCGAATGAAATCAGCGGCGGTATGCAAAAGCGCGCCGGCGTGGCGCGTGCGATTGCGCTCGATCCCGCAATCCTATTCTTCGACGAGCCGACGGCCGGACTGGATCCGACGAACTCACGCTTGCTCGACGACCTGATTCTTGAACTGCGTGCGAGCCTGGGTGCAACCGTCGTGGTGGTTACCCATGAATTGGCCAGCATCTTCACGATTGGCGACAATTGCATATTTCTCGATAGCGAAACTCATACTATCGGCGCCGGCGGCAATCCGAAAGAGGTGCTTGCGCACACCAATAATCCGCGAGTCCGCCGGTTCTTGACGCGCGGCGGTTCCGGCCTCGCGGGGAGAGAACACTTATGAGGACACGGGCGAATGCACGGCTGGTGGGAGCTTTCGTGGTCGGCGCGGTGGTCCTGGCCGTAGCCGCAATCGCGCTGCTGGGATCGGGCCGGCTGTTCCGCAACACCCATCCCTTCATCCTGGTATTTCGGGGGAACGTCAACGGCCTGCGAGTCGGGGCGCCGGTGAAAATCAAAGGAGTCACGATTGGCTCGGTCACCGATATCGAGCTTCGGCTCAATATCGGCCTCGAGAGTGTGGCAAGCAGCCAGGGTGGAATTCAGATCCCGGTGCTGATTGAAATAGACGAAAGCCGGATAACTCGAGGTGCGCAAGATCTTACCATAGGCCAGGACGTCCGGCGTGCGGTGCAGCAAGGACTGCGGGCGCAATTAGCGATGGAAAGCTTTGTGACCGGAATCCTGTATATTGATCTGGATATGCACCCGGGCGCTCCCGAGAATTACGCGATGCCGCCTCATTCGTATCCGCAGGAAATTCCGACCTTGAAGACAACGTTCGAGCAGGCGCAGTCGGCAGCCGCCAAGATTATCTCCCAGTTGGACAAAATCCAGCTCGACCGACTGGTCACCACCGCCAATCAGACCATCGCCGCGTTCGGCGACCTCGCACGTTCGCCGCAGATCAAATCCGCCATCGTATCGCTCAACGAAACTGCTACCAGCCTCGGCGATACCGCCCAAAGCATTCGCGATTTAACCGAACATGTGGACCGCCAAGTCGGGCCGATGGCAGTGAGTATAGAAAAGGGAGCACATGACATCGACATTGCGGTGCAGAAGGCGCAAGCAGCACTCGACCATATGCAGGCCGGGCTACAGCCTGATTCTCCGTTGGTCTACCGCGCCAATCAGGCGCTCGAGAATGTAAGCGCAGCTGCGCGCTCGCTCAGGGAACTAGGTGATTACCTGCAACGCAATCCGAGCGCTATCGTGCGTGGCCGCTATTACGGCAATCAATAATATTGCGGCGGAAGGACGAGAAGAGACGAAATCTGCGTGTGGGGCGAGAGCGATAGCAAACCAACTGCTCGCCTGATGGGCTGCTCCGCCGTGCGCAGGTTCGTAGCTCCTCTCTGCTTCTTCCGTCAGGCGCTCGCCGTTGCCCTGGTCGTCAGCGGATGCTCCTTGCTGTCGCCGAAGCAGGACCGCACCCGCTTTATTCTGTTGGCGCCCGTCACACCCGGCGGTTCGAACAACGCGCAGCCAAGTGCCAGTTCGAAATTGGCTTCGGTTGCCATTGGCCTTGGGCCGGTTCAATTTCCCGAATACCTCGATCGCCCGGAGCTGGTGATACGCACGTCGCCGAATGGATTCGATTTGTCCGAGACGAATCGCTGGGCAGAACCTTTGCCCGATAACTTTCGTCATGTGCTGGCGAATGATCTCACCAATCTGACGGGCGCGACGAACATCGTACAGTACCCATGGTATCCAGAAACCAGGCTGGACTACATAGTTCATGTCCAGGTTCAGCGCTTCGAAGCAGACACCAATCGTGATGCCCAGCTTACTGCTCGCTGGGACCTGAGAACCTTGCAAAGCGATCAAGTGCTTGTCAGCCGGGAGGCGCATCTCACCCGTCCATTGACTTCTCTCGCTGGCGACGCTGTTGCAGCCGCACTTAGCGAAGACGTGGCCGAACTCGCAGGGCAGATCACATCAACGATTGCACAAGTCGAGCAGCAAAGCCTGGCCCGCGCTCCGCACTGAACCGGATGATCCTTCGATCAGTGCTGGAGATTCTGGCCGCTCGTTGGGAATTGCACGTCTTTGACGTGGAACACGCACTGTGCAGCATCCTGCTGACGCTGATCGACCGTGCCGCGCCCGCCCCTTTTTATCTGTCATAATGTTTACGTGTGACTCTGCCGGGAGATCTCAGCAATGAAAACTGGCAGGTTAAGAGTCGATTGTGTTGTCTCTTTTGGAAGCGAATCGTGCCTCTTCCCGTGCCACGAAGGCCGCCACAGCCTCATGGAGCCGATAGTAAATACGACCCGGTCCGATGACCTTAACCAGCTGTTGCCGAAGCAGATCCGATGCAGAGAGTATCGGCTTTGCGGGTGATAATGAGAGCGGATTGCGCCTCGTCGCCCATGCTCGCCGAGCTTCTATAATAGAGCAAAGGCCGGGCGTCATTCAGACGGCCTCGCTTTCCTGGGTTCACCGCTCCCGTGGAACGCCCTGGCGGGTTGGGCACAAGGTATTCGAACTTGAGAGGTCGCTAGCAACGGACCCCGTAAGCTTCAGGCAAGACGACCGGGTACTCTCGCCACCGATTACCGCGTTTTGGAGCACACTGCTCGGCCGCAAGCGGCTTTATCTGCGCTCGATCACGACTTTCATCGTCGGCTCGATCCTAGCCGGCACTCTCAGACATTCGGCCAAATGCTCTTGTATCGGGTCATCCAAGGTGCGGGCGGCGGCACGCTGATTCCCGCTTCACAGGCGATCACCCGCGAGAATTCCCGCCGTCAGAGCAGGGAATGGCAATGGCTCTCTACAGCATGGGTGTGATGCTGGCGCCGACGATCGGCCCGATCGTCGGCGGTTGGCTGATCGACAACTGGGGATGGCGTTGGATCTTCTACGTCAACGTTCCTTTTGCCGCAGGCGGTCTCCTGATGGTCAGCGCTTTTGTGTACGACCCGCCCTACTTGAAGCGCGGTCTGGAGCAAATCGACTGGGGCGGCATCGGATTGCTTACTGTGGGCCTGACCGCCTTGCAGGTTGTGCTCGAACGCGGACAGGAAGTTGACTGGTTCGCCTCCAATTGGATCGTCTTCGGCACCGCCACTGCGGCCGTCGCGATCATCGGGCTGTTGGTGTGGGAGCTGACGCGTGATGAGCCGATAGTCAACTTCAGGCTGTTTGGTAATGTTCGCTTGAGCGCAGGGTCCGGGATGGGGGCAACAATCGGATTTGCGCTGTTCGGCTCAGCCTTCCTGCTGCCGCAGATGACGCAGGACCTGTTGGATTATCCGGCTTACGAGGCTGGGCTGGTGCTGTTTCCGCGCGCCGCCGCCATGTTCTGTATCATGCCGCTCGTGGGACGGATGTATAACTTCTTCAGTCCGCGCATTTTGATCGGGTTCGGGATGACCACCCTGGCGATCGCTTATTGGGGCCTCGGCCATCTGTCGCTCAGGATCAGCGCGTGGAACTTTGTTCCGCTCCTGGTCGAGACCGGGATTGGTGTAGGGTGCTCGATGGTCATCCTCAGCACAGTCTCACTGAGCTCGATGGACCGGGCCAATATGACAGCGGCGGCCGGTCTCTATACGTTGGTCCGGCGCGGCTCCGGAAATATAGCGTACGCGGTGCTGGCAACGATGATCGAGCGCCACTCGCAAATCCATCGCGCCCGGCTCGATGCAAATATTAGCCTCAAAGCGAAAATAATTTAGGCCACAAGGCGGCCGAGAACTTGATTATAAAGAAGCTGCGTCGCCGGGTTGTGGGAAAAGCGCAGGACTCGGCGGCCGTGGATTAGACCGAGGCG
>Ga0102924_1000204_pt1 | contig 75641 bp, 68 predicted proteins | sample PaiPotPPM11metaG_FD_80116 | JGI IMG/M metagenome (GOLD analysis project Ga0102924, IMG submission 80116) | Iron sulfur acid spring bacterial and archeal communities from Banff, Canada, to study Microbial Dark Matter (Phase II) - Paint Pots PPM... ...
AGGCTGCGGCGCCGCAGCCTGGCGGTCCACATCCGGGACGTGGGATCAGCCGGGTCGGGCCCAGCTTTCCTCGGGGTTGAGGGCGCGAGCTCCGGGCCGGGCTCGGTCGAAGCTGGCGCCCGGTCTCGGCGTCGGTAGGGAAAGGGGAGCAGGAGCGCCAGCCCGAAGATGATCACCATGACCACGATCAGGGAGAGATTGGCCTCCGAGATCAGGATGATGCCCCAGTGCAGGTAGTGACCCGGCGCATTGAGGCTGGCCAGCGCTGGGAGGGGCCAGAGCCAACTGGTCACCGGGGCAGACCGGCAGCGCTCATCTCCAGCTCAGAGGGACGACCGCAATGGCAGGCTTCCAGGCGCGGCCGGTGGCCGTGGCGTCTAGTCCCGGAAGTCGTAACCCATCCCCGCCTGCAGATTGACCGGTCTTCACCTGGGCGTCGGTACGCTACCGTGCATAGCTGGGCCGGCCGCCACCGGGGCCGCTCCCGGCGTGGTCACCTCCAAGAGGGTGAGCCGCCCCAACTTCCTATATCCGGGCAGAGGCGGGATCCCGCCTTCACCCTGACCGATCTGGGGCAGTTGGGACGGAGCGACTCCGGGGAAGGCAGCGTCCGCACCGGCCCCCATCCCCAGCTCAGGCGCGGGCGCGGCCGGACATGATCAGGACCCGGGGCCTCAGCGGCTCGCCGCTGCTTCTCACCGCGGCTAGGGCCTCCCCTAGGAACTGCCGGCGCCGAGATGGACCAAGCGAGCTCACGAAGGGAGCCAGATGGGCCATCCCGGTTCGGGAGGCGACGATCTCCTCGGGGGAGTCGATTCCCGCATCCACCACGATGTCGGCGACGGCGACCTCTGCCAGGCCGCCGGCCCGGGCGCAGGCGGCGAGCAGCTCGGGGGTGTCGCAGAGGGGCTCGGTTTCGGTCTTGAGCCGAAGGTACCAGCCAGGTGGCTGGTATCCGTGCTCGGCGGCGACCTGGTGGATGACGTCCTTGGCGGCGTTGGCCGGGGCCCGGCCGAAGACGGCGGCCACGATCCGGCCCGGGGGCCGTACCACCCGGCCCATCTCGGCCAGAGCCCGGGCCGGGACCTGGAGGTGGGAGATGGCGAAGGCGCTCACCGCCGCGTCGAAGCTTTGGCTGAGGAAGGGCAGGGCGGCGAGGTCGCCGACCACGGCCAGCCAGGCGGCGCCGTCGACCTGGGCCAGCATGTCGGCGGACTCGTCGAGGGCGACCGCGCGGGCGCCCCGGTGCTGCAGGGCTCGGCAGACGGCACCGGTTCCCGACCCGGCGTCCAGCACCGTCCGGCCCCGAAGCTGCTCGGCGAAGGGCTCCACCACCCGGGTCGCCAGCCGGTCGTAGAGCCGCGACGGTCCCTCAGCCCAGGCCTGAGCCCATCCCTCGTAGGCCGGGGACCGCTGGGTCAAAGGCTGGGCAGCGCCGCCTCGAGCCGGTCGCTCCACCAGCCGAACTCCTCGGCCTCGCCGGTCTTGGACCAGCCCAGTTGCAGAAAGGCTCCCGCCAGCGCCAGAGCCAGCTGGGCCTCCCACCAGCTCGCCGTCGACACCCCCGCGCCCTCCAGCGACCCACGGTACGCGGCGATCGCCTCCTCCTTGCTCTCCGGCAGCCGGTCACAGTTGACCGCCAGATACCAGGCCAGGTCGACCAGGGGCGGTCCCTGGCCACAGCGATCCCAGTCGAGCAGGATGGTTCGGCCTATCGAGCCGCCGAGGTTGCCGAGCTTCCAGTCGCCGTGGAGCAGGGTCCGGGGCCCTGCGCCCAGCGCGGCCAGAAGCGGGGCCGGGTCACGGGCCAGCTCACGCAGCAGCCTGGCCTGCCGGGGATGGCGCTCGTCCATCGAGCGCCATCCCGCCAACACCGCCGGAGGCACGGGGTCGCCCCGGCTCGAGGCGGTTTCGAGCTCGGCCATCCCCGGCGTCAGGAACAGATAGTGATGGGCGAAGGGGAACAGCCCAACCCGATCCTCGAACCCCAGGTAGGCAGCGTGCAGCTGCGCCATCCGTTCGAGAAAGCCCCGGTGCAGCCCTATCTCAATGGGTTCTGAACCGGGCGGAACCAGCTCACGCGAGACATCGCGCATGAGCAGCGCCGCACTTCGATGACCCCGCCTCGACGTGTACGGGGCGCACGCGATCACGGTGTGGTCGATGGTTTCGGGGAGGCCGTCGAGCACCGAGGAGCTGAAAAGGCCCAGCTGGCGGCAGTGCAGGTCTCCGGTGGCGCGCATGATCCAGTCGTCGTCGACGCTGATGTACTTGACGATGCCGCGCTGGCCCTTGATGGTGACGCGCTCAAAGTGGCTCCCGGACAGCGAGTCTGCGGTCCTCCACGCCTGGCGCTCGGTAGCTCCCCGCAGCAGGCTCTCCACCGAGGGCTCGATCCGCACCGCGCGGGTGCCGGTCGGCGGGTCAGCCACCCGCGGCCGCCTCGGCCATCTGGGCCTGGAGCGCTGCTCCCCAGCGGCCCCCGCACCAAGCGGTGTCCCTGGCGATCAACCCGTCTCGAATCTCGAGCAAGTGCACCTGATGGGTCATGTGGGGCTCGCCGTCTTCTTCCCAGGTGAGCACGAACTGGACCAGGGCTCCGTCCGGCAGCGCCGTCACCGATAGCTCCTCGAAGTGGCCAGGGTCGGCGAACCAGCCCGTAAGCTCCGCCTCGACGCTCCTCGAGCCCTGCACCCGGAAGCGCCAGTTAGGCACGGTGGCGTCGAGCACAACTCCCGGAGCGAAGACGCCCGCGCTCGGGATCGACGCCGTCTCGATGGCGCGGGTGAAGCGGCTGACGGCGTCTGCCATGGCGGTTCTCCTCATAAGGCGCGCTGGCCGCGCGCCTTGCATGAACAGTCTCCTAGATCTGGCTGGCACGCTGAGTCGTCCTGGCGTGGGGACGCGTCGCAGCTGATCCCCACCCGGGCACTGCTGCTAAGAATCCGTCTTCGCCCGAGAGGACGGGCGGAGCGAGGGGCCTTACAGGTACGAGCGGATGGCGCCCGTGACTCGGTAGCCGTCATCTACCAGGGGTGTCAATCGGAATTTGTCGAAGCTGGTGCAGGGGTGGGAGACGTGCATGCCGACCAGATCACCCACCGCAATGGCGCTGGTTGGCGCCACCCGGACGTGAGCATGCTGGTCGTTCAGCGCCAACACCTCCAATTCCCCCGCTGGCAGGGTCTCCAACCCCGCCCTGCTCATCTTGACGAATGGGACTGGAAGCCCGCGATCGTAGGCGGCGTCGCGCTTGCCAAAGCCGAGAATTGCCAGGTCCGGCTGGGGGCGCGACAGTACCAGGGCCCACAGCTCTAGCGCTTGGCGAAAGCCGACCTCGCCCTCGCGATCGGCATCTAGCGAAGGGGTGCGCCCGTGGACGCCCAGATCGTGGGTGACGTACGACCCCGACCGCAGAATCACCCGCACCGGTCGGGAGTTGCTCCAGCCTGAGCCGAGCCTGGCAAGGACGCGGTCAAAGTACTGACTCCCTCCGGCCGTGACCAGGATCTCGCCCCGACCCTCAAAGTGCCCGCCGGAGTCCAGCTGAGCGACTAGTTCCCTCACCTGGTCGAGCAGGCTGTCCACCAGCGCCAGCGCAGCAGTCTGGGATTGATCTGGGAACACGTTCTCGTAGGTCTCTACACCGGCCAGGGATAGGTGGCGGGCGTCGCGTATTCGCTCTGCGACCGCCAGCGCCTCCTCGATTGATCGACAGCCACACCGACCACTCTCTGCTCCGATCTCGAGAAGCACGGTGAGGCTGCCCTGGAAGCCGGCGTCTGAGAGACAGCCTTCCATAAGGTCGACGAGTGCCACAGAATCGACCAGGCAGAAGAACTCAAACCCGGGGTCCTGCGAGAGTTCGGCGGCGATCCAGCGCAGCGCTCCCAAATCGACAAGCTCGTTGGCCAGCAACAGCCTGCCTGCGCCCAGCCGACAGAAGAGCCGAGCCTGGTGGAAGGTGGCCACCGTGAGACCCCACGCTCCCGCAGCCAGCTGGAGATTGGCAATCTGCGGTGACGCCGGGGTCTTGGTGTGAGGGGCCAGACTCACCTGGTGACGGGCACAGTACTCGGCCATCACAGCGATGTTGGCGTGAAGCGCTGACTCCTTGAGGAGCAGGACCGGAGGGCTCAACTCACCACCGAGGGCGTTCCATGCTGCCTGTGCGATCTCGCCGACAGAAGGTGGGTGGGGCAGAGGAGGGAAACCCTTGAACCTCCAGTCGACGGGCTCACTCATGACCTCAGTTAGATCAAGCTGAGTCGAACTGGGGAGGCTCGGGTGGTCAGACACTCATCCGCGATTCTGCTCCCTCAGCGGTGGACGAGCCCGGCACTCCTCCAATCCGGTGTTGAGTCGGAGTCCACTGCAAGTCTCCGGGCGATCCTGTCAATGGTGGGCGGAGGCGGGGCCGGGTCAGACTGCCCGGACTGCGCTCCACCCACCCAGTCCAGCTCCCCATATCCGGGGGCCGGGCCTTTCCCGGGGCGACCATCTGGGTCCCTGGCGCCGTGCTCACCCTTGAGGTGCAGGGCCACCAGCCGACCAGGCCCGCACCGGAGCCCAGGGCAACGCTAACGTTCGTCGTGTGAGCAGAGCCGAGATTGGGAGTCGCAGTCTGGGAGGACAGGGGCTGGTGGTGTCCGCCCTGGGACTCGGTTGCATGGGGATGTCTGAGTTTTACGGCGCCACCGACGACGTGGAGTCGATTGCCACCATCCGGCGGGCCTTGGAGCTGGGGATACGATTCCTTGACACAGCCGACATCTATGGCCCCTTCACCAATGAGCGTCTGCTGGGTGAAGCCATTGCCGGGCATCGGGCCGAGGTGGTGCTGGCTACCAAGTTCGGGCAGGAGCGAAGAGCCGACGGCAGCTTCGTCGGAATCAACGGCAGACCCGAGTACGTGCTCTCAGCCTGTGAGAGCTCTCTGAGCCGGCTCCAGACCGACTACATCGATCTCTACTACCAGCATCGGGTGGATCCACAGGTCCCGATCGAGGAAACGGTCGGGACCATGGCGCAACTGGTGCAGCAAGGCAAGGTGCGCTTCCTCGGTCTGTCGGAGGCGGCCGCGAGCACGATCCGTCGAGCCCACGCAGTTCACCCCATCAGCGCTCTCCAGACCGAGTACTCCTTGTTCAGCCGGGAACCGGAGGCTGAGATCCTGCCAACTGTCCGGGAGCTGGGGATTGGATTCGTCGCCTACAGCCCACTGGGTCGAGGCTTGCTCAGCGGCCAGCTGACATCTCCTGACCAACTACAGGCCGACGATTTTCGAGTCACAGGCTATCCCCGCTTTATGGGTCAGCACGCTGAGCACAACGTGGCTCTGGCATCGAGGCTTAAGGAAGTCGCGGACGACAAGGGTGCTACCCCAGCGCAGGTCGCCCTGGCCTGGGTATTGGCGCAAGGTCCCGACCTGGTCCCTATCCCGGGAACTAAGCGACGCGCATACCTGGAAGAGAACGCCGCATCAGTTCAGCTCGAGCTCGACCCGCACACCCTGGTTCGTCTCAACGAATTGATTCCCTTCGGCTCGGCCCAGGGAGACCGCTTCACTGACATGAGCTCGGTGAACCGCTGAACGGGCAAACCATGGGCTCACCTGCGGATCAGAGCCTAATGGTCGTCGCGCTCTGACCGGGAGATCGTCGGCCGTGCTTCGACCAAACTTGACATGGAGCTGCTGGACCATGCACCCTCTCTACGGCTGGCATCGATACCGGGAGCGTTTTCGTGATCGAGGTACCTGTAGCCCCGTGACTTGGCCAGAGCCCCTCCACCTCGGTCGCGCTGGGCTTCTCGGAGCAAGCCCTGGCGATCAACCGTTGCCACCGGCAGTCAGGGCTCGCGGGCATGTCGTTTAGCTGGGGATACATCTGGCGGAAGTGGAGGGCCACCCTGCAGGTCGAACCAGTCTTCCTCGAAACTGCCGGCGGTCTGATTCATGATGCCGCCCTGCCAACGGCATCGCAGCCCGACGCCTTAGTAGAGGACAGTGGTGCGACCATCGAGCAGGCCTCGATTAGTAGCGCCGGAAGTCCATACAGTCCCGGCTTTACTGGCCCGACGCTGCCAAACCGCATGCGGCATTAGCCGTGGTGGGCCATTACCATCCCGAGCCACTTCGTCGCGGTGCTAGCGTCACCGCCACGCCGGGCAAGTGGTCGGCCAAGGTGTGAACCGAGCGGCGGCAAGAAGTGACATGTACGACTCAATGGCCGAGGTTCTCAACGTTGACTCGGCTCGGTGCCCTGACAGCCTGCGTCGCAGCCGTCGCGCCCTGGACCAGGTAGCCGAGTGACCACGAGTGAGCGCTTGGAGAAGACGCTCCAGGAACTCAAGCGAGAGTACCAGAGCCGCACGGTCGGTTCGCAGAGGCTCCACGACCGCCTGATCCACGTGCTGCCCGGAGGAGAGACTCGGTCAGTCACTCACTTTGACCCCTACCCAGTTGCGATCCAGGCTGCTACTGGTGCAACCATCTTAGATGTCGATGGCAACGAGTACATCGATGTGCTGAACAACTACACCTCGTTAGTCCACGGTCATGGCTACGGGCCAGCTGTCGAGGCAATCGCCAGGGCAACAGCATCGGGCCTCGCGTATTCGGGCCCCCATTTAGCGTTGCTCGAGCTCGCCGAACTCCTGGTTGCCAGGTACCCTGCAGTGGAACTAGTCCGATTCACCAACTCTGGCACTGAGGCAGCCTTGCTGGCCCTCCGGATCGCTCGAAACTATACCGGGCGTCAGGGCGTCATCATTTTCGAGGGCGGTTACCATGGCGCCGTCCCGCAGTTTCTGGATGGCGATCCCCACGTCGTACGGCTACCCTACAACGAGGTCGAGCAAGCGCGGAAAGCGGTCGGATCCGATACTGCTGCCGTCTTTGTCGAACCGTTCCTTGGAAGTGGTGGCGTTGTCTCTGCTGAAGGGGGCTTTCTAGAATCTCTCCGCTCTATCACCGCGGCCACCGGTACGCTCATGATCCTCGATGAAGTGCAATCTCTTCGGAACCACTATGCAGGCGTACACGGAGCGCTGAAAATTGCCCCCGATCTGATCCTCATGGGCAAGATCATCGGCGGTGGCACTCCCGTTGGCGCGGTAGGCGGTCGCGCGACAGTACTCCAAAGCACTGCCCCATCGACGCGCGGTGGGTTGCAGCATTCTGGAACCTTTAATGGCAACCCTCTGACAATGGCGGCAGGGGCGGCTGCGCTACGGGGGCTGGATCAAGACGCCATCGAGCTGCTCAACACCAGATCGATGACCTTGGCATCTGCGCTCGAAGAAGTTATCGCGACCTCTGGTGTGGCCGCCTACGTGACCAGGGCGGGGTCGATTCTCCACGTACACTCGGGATCGGTTCACCCCGCCACACGAGCGGCAAGTGTCGATGACGTGGACAGGGCTGCGGCACTTCATCTTGCCTTGCTCTTGGAGGGTGTCTACGCGGCCCCTCGAGGAATGCTCAACCTGTCAACTGTCCTGACCGCAGGGGAGCTGCAGACGGTAATGGGCGCCTATTCGCGCGCACTTGCTCGTGTAAGCGGCAGCTGGACCGAAATGTCGTGATGACCAGACTCCTGAGTGGCCGTACGGCTATAGTCACCGGGGCCGGATCCGGGATCGGGGCCGCGATATCAGAATTGTTGGCGAGCGAAGGTGCAAATCTTATCCTCGTGGACCGCCAGCCTGGAGGTCTGGCTTCCACGGCGCAGCAGGTCGCTGCCAAGGGTGTGGAATGCCGCACGATCGACGCGGACGTGAGCCTACCTGATGCGGCCGACCGCGCGACATCTGAGGCCAGGCAATGGTTCAAGGGGCTCGATATCCTGGTCAACAACGCCGGCATCGCGCTCACGGGTACTGTGGTCGAGACCTTGCCGAGCGATTGGGACCTGGTCTTTGGCTCCAATGTTCGGTCGGCATACTTGTTCGCGCGGGCGGCGATCCCTCATATGCGCGAATCGGGGGGAGGGGCCATCGTGACGGTGGCCTCGGAAGCCGGCCTGGTTGGCTTTACCCGATACGCTGCATATTCGGCCTCGAAGGCTGCCTTAATCAACCTCACCAGATCCATGGCTCTCGATCACGCTTCGCATGGGATCAGAGTCAATTGCGTTTGCCCTGGGTCAATCGATACTCCCCTCTTGCGAGCGTTCTACGATGCCCAGGACGACCCAGCTGCCGCGCGGCTTCAGGACGAGATAGACCACCCGCTGGGAATCGGCCGTGTCGAAGATATCGCTGAGGCAGTCCTCTACCTGGTGTCGGACCGCTCCTCATACGTAACGGGCCACGCCCTAGTCGTGGATGGCGGATACACAGCCCGGTGATCGTTTTAGGATGACGAACTGGCGCGTGTGGGCGCTCCTGGCCGGACGGTCGGAGATGGACCAGTCGATGGCCACGTACACCGAGGGAATGGGTCAGAAGTTGGTTATCCCTCACACGATGTTTCTACTGAAGGGTCCAGCCACAGTGGTCGTTGATACCAGCTTTGAATCTCCTGAAGCCGTCAGTCGTGCATATCCTCAGAACATCTGGCGCGAGCCCGACGAGGAACCACTGGAGTTGCTGAAGCGGTTGGATGTCACGCCAGAGCAGGTGTCCCTGATTATCTGTACCCACCTCCACTACGATCACTGCGGTACCAATCGGAGGTTCGAGCGCGCTCGGATACTCGCTCAGCGCGTAGAACTCACGTACGCACTGGATCCCGTGGCGCACATGATGAGACGGGAGTACTTCGCACCGACGGCTGGCTTTACACCTCCCTATGATCTCGACCAACTCGAGTTACTCGATGGCGACACCGACTTGGGAGATGGCCTGGCCGTACTTCACCTTCCTGGCCACACACCCGGTTCGCAAGGCCTCATGGTCGACACATCTCGGGGAAGACTCGCGCTTGCGGGCGATCAGATCATGGTGCGCGAGAACTACGAGCAGGGCATTCCAGTTGGGCTGCACACAGATGTGAATGCGTGGTACTTGTCTCTGGATAAACTTAAGCGGCAGACATCCTGGGTCGCGCCGAGTCACGACCTCCGACTGTTCTCACCCGGCAACCTTATACAAGAGCTGACATAACAGACCCGCCGTCATTTCCGGCAGCACCGCAAGCACGTCGCCCCGTCGACACCGGTTACGACTTCCCACTGCGTGACGGGAGCGCCGGTCCTAGCTCGTTGGGGGAGCCGCGACTCGACTAGCCCTTCCTCGGCTCTTCAAATATCCGAAACACACGTGCCGAGTGGGGCGCCAGGGTGACCGTTAGGGTAGTGCTTGCTCTACTGATGGCAGATCGAGTGCCCCGGCTTGGCTCGACGAGCCAGCGCCTCACAGCCGAAGGCGGCAACACGTCAGGGGAGATTCGCAGAGGACCTTCGTACCGCTCCTGTCCAGCGTTCCACACGCCTAGTACCACGGATCCGTCATCCGCGCGGTAGAGAAATGTCCAAACTCTGCCATGGTGGTCAGCTCGGACGTACGACTTCGCGCCCAGCGCCGCCACAACGTCTACGATGTCCTCGCTCCTGCACCAGACCAGCCGCCCCTCACTCTCCGCCTCCGCGACGGCGACCTTTACCGCTGCACTGACAACCCCTCCGGGAGTCTGACTCGCAATGTCCGTGACCGCAACCACATGCTCGGCCTGCGAAACTTCAACGGCGAGGCACTCGAGTGCTTCCGACGCCTCGATGGGCAGACCCGCGTGAACGAGTATCCGTGGCCGCGTGCCACTCGACACCCCGGGAATCCAGAGCCGAAAGTCTACATCTGCTTCGACCAGCGCTCTGAAGGTCCGCCACCACCCAGCTGACGCCTTGGGTTCTTCAAACATCGCCCAGTGATCTGCCAGGGAGCTCCAATCCTGGGATGATGTGAAGTAGATCGCCTGGTGGTCGAGTATGCTATACAAGAGACCCACATCGCACAACTGCTCGTCTCTCTGTCCAATCCCAGCGTACGACGCGACTACCCTCCGGAACGCGTCGTATCGGTTTGGTCGAATCTTGCCAGTCGCGTTTACGGGCGAGTAGTTCCAGTCGTCGCGCTCAACAAAAGAGTAAAAATTGACGCCTCGGATGCCGGCGGCCTGCGCGGCCAGTGGTATGTACTCGCTGTGCTCTGCGGAGATGAAGCCAAACGTTTCGTCTAATCCAATCCAGCCAGCCTGTATGTCCGCTGACCAAGCAAACTCAAATTGAGCTCGCTGGAGTCGAATCCACCAGTTCGCTACCAGCGCCTGCTCGCCCGGCATATTCTGCGGCGTGCACAAGTTCATTCCCACTGAGTCTAGTTCTCTTCCGATACTTGACCAGTCGGCGAAAGCAAGGAGCTGCTTAAAATTGGTATTCATCGCGATGTCCACACCCTGGGCGCGATACAAGTCGCGGCACTGGCAGGTGTACTTCCTAATCTGGTCGTTTATGAATACGAAGCTTTCGTAGAGATAGGCCACAGGGTCAGTGCCATATCGGGGCGAGGCTACATCAGCCCAGCGGGTCAGTGTCGTCCCCAGGGCTGAGTTGGCCGCTGCGCAAGTTCCATACTTTGCTCTCAACCACATCCTGAAGGCAGAGGCGTAGTAGGCATCATCGTATGGCACACACACATCACCATCGACCTCTACCTGGCTAGCAGGGGTGCTGTATGGATAAAGGATTTCATTGTCAATGCTGAGAAGTGCAATGGGTCCCCCTCTTGTTGTTTGGGCCGGAACCAGCACCCGACAGACCGCCTCCACCCACTCAGCTGTTCTCGCCAAGAACTCCGGATGCAGGCGGTCCAGTTTCATCACATCGCGCGCCGGCCCTCGCGTCTCCCACTCATCATCCATGATGGGACCTGGCCGTACCCAGACCAGGAGATCTCTCTCCGCGCATAACTCCAGAAAACCCGTCAAGTTGCGAGACGAGTTCGTTCTCCCGTCAAAGTCGAACGTCCCCCTGGAGACTTCATGAAAGTCCCAACAGACAAAGATCGACACGATCTCAATCCCGGCCTGAGTGATCGCATCTAGGGTGCGCGGCCACCAGAGCGAGTTCTGCCGGAAGGGGTCGTACTGAGCTGCCACAAGCGGCCTCTCCTTTCCATCCACCCTGAACCCCTTGGTGTCCAGCTCGACCCGCATATTCGCTCCTCCGGTCATCTCCATCTAAGTGTTCGCACGGGCCGAGCTCCGTCCGCCCGTGTTCGGGGATTAGTGACGAATCCCCGCAGGCCATTCCTGCCTAGCGCGCTAGGCCCCAACCCTTGTGTGTCTCCAAGCGTGCACGAGCACCGCCGTAGGTGATCGGGCTAGGATCGATAGAATTGGGGGTAGATTTCTGCGAAGATCCCCTGCGGGACGACTCCCCGCAAGTCACTCTTATACATCGTGAACTGATATGGACCGTTGGGGAGCCACACGACAGGCAAATTTGTGGCTGCATAGTTCTCGTAGTTGTAAATTGCCTTGATCTCCGCAGCATGGGTGGGTGCTGTGTTCGTAGCGGAAATGTCAGTGTCCATTTTGGCGGAGATGTAGTCCCCAGCGTTGCTGATGGAGTTGGAGTAGAAGAACTCTTCTCCGGTGGGCAGGTAGTCTGTGTAGTAAGTCCATCCGGTACCCCAGTCCGCCAGATCCCAGTTGTTGCATGGAGCCGAAAATGTGCAGGACGAGAAGCTGGTACTAACCACGTCAGCGAGCGGAGCGGCCGACAGGACCAGTGCGATCCCGGCTTTTGCCTTCATCGTGGACTCCATTGCGCTCATCTCGTTTGTCAATGCCAGGGTGCCGGCGGCGTAGAGCACCTTGAATGTAGCCTTCTGACCCGCCGTGATCCCTGCCCCGCAGTCGCCGGGAGCCGTGCCCGGTCTTGAGCAGTAGCTCACCCCTCCAGGTACGACGGTCCAGCCGTTGGACTTGAGGAGGGTGGCGGCTTTCCCTGGGTCGAAGGGATAAACAACGCCCTTTTTGACAAGAGGACTCTCAAAGACGTTGCCCGGTGGATAACTTGGAACCGGTCCGTTGGCGACAGTGCCAATCCCATGCTGGAAGTCGCGTATGTATTCCGGCTGGTTGATCAACGACTGAAACGCCTCGCGGAAGTACAACTGCTTGAAGATCGCTCCGACAGCCTGATTGGTGAAGTTGTACAGCATGTAGTCAAACGTGTATTCATTCCAGGGGTTAAATTTGTAGCCCTCATTTCGCTCGAGCGACGCCTTCTGATTAAGGTCTTCCACTGGAAGGTATCCTATCGTGAGGCTTCCGCTGCGGAGGGCGTTGAATTCGGCGGCGTCGCTGGTGAAGGGGATCTCCTCGAAGGCACTGATCGTGGGCTTAGGCGAGCCAGAGTAGAGGGTGTTGGGCACTAATTTCACGAATCCGGAAGTCGTGAACTGGGCCAGCCGGAAGGGACCGTCCACCACTTTCCAGAGTGGGTTCGACTGATAGGTACTTAGGTCTTCGGAATTCGAGTTCAGGAACTGCGCAACCCCTAGGGCTCCTGTGGTTGCCGATCCAGGGGTGGCCGGGACATACCATGCAGGGCTGGTGTTAGGAAGTGTGATCCTCGCCGCCGCCGACGTGTCGTAATTCCCGATGGGTGAACTGGATGAGAGCCGGTCCCAAGTCTGCTGAGGCACAGGAACTATCTGACTCAGCTCGTTGTAGAGGTACCAGGTCGGGTTGTAGGACGAGTTTAGGTCGAGCACCACCGTATAGGCACCACTCGCGGAGTACTTGACGATATTCTCCGGGAACCCTCCGGGGACCGCAGATCCCCAGGCAGGACCTGGTTCGCTATTGGAGCCGATGGGTACTCGGTTTGGATCAGTAACCGCGCTCACCATATTCAACCAGAAGATCACATCCCGGGCCGTCACCGGTTGCCCGTCTGACCACTGCCAATGCTTGAGGGTGATCGTGACGACCGTGTTGTTGTCGCTAAAGGTGGGGGTATGTGCAATGCTCAGCGCTTCATTGAGGAGCGGCTTACCACTATCCCCGAACCAGTAGAGGTACGGCCAGAGCTGCTCTGACAACTCCTGAAAATCAGGAGGCTGTAGCTGTGGCATCATTGGAAAAATGTACGTGGGCGGGTAGCTCGGCGCCTCCGCAAATGTTACGACTGGCCCAGGTTTGGACGCTTCGACCTTCAGTTGACTCATACCGACCGCCGCAAAGGCTAGGGGCAGAAATAGCGCGAGGCCGATACGGCTGAGACTGGGCCTCACGGTTCGACCGCTTGCGGATCGGATCATCTGCTTCCCACTCCTGAGTACCAAAACCAAGGATCTGACCCAGCCTTCGTCCAGTCTGACTCGCGGTCGCCCGTCGACTCGAGTTGGGAGCGCTTTCGGTTACGTTGCCAGCGACCGAGGGTACTCCTCGAGTGCCTGGCATGTCAAGGGTTTGCCCTCCGCCGCCAGCAGGGCGGTTTGAGATCGAGTCAGAGCCCTGGCTTCGGCAGACTGGGGGGCACAAGCCCGGGGTAGTGGCTGAAGCAACTCCTCCTCGGCGATGTCCGCTCTTGACAGGCTCCAAACTTCTCGTGCTAAACTCTGGCAACGTTGCCGGGATCGCTGGCAAGGTTACGCGGAGACTGGCTTTATCGGTGCGGTACGTCTCAAAACACGAGGACACAAGAAACACGGCACCACGTGGACTCTGCAGCTACCGATAACCATGTCAAGCCCAGCGTCCTTCCTGCCTTGCCCCGAGCCCGCCTGAATCGCAGAGGTCGGCGGCCACACGCGCCTGGTGCCCAACGTGATCGAGAGTAACGCCCTGGCGCCCGGTTCGAATTCCGGTAGCGCGGAGCACGCGTCGGTAGCGCAACTCCACGAAATAGCCCGGAAGATCCGAGTTGAGTGCCTTCGAGCAGTCGCCCATGCTTCTGGAGGCCACCTTGGCGGCCCTTTATCGGCGGCCGAGATTCTCGCAGTGCTCTACTTCAGAGAAATGGATATCCGACCCAGCCAACCAGAGTGGCCGGAACGCGACCGTTTTGTCCTCTCAAAGGGTCACTCTTCGATCGCTCTTTACGCTGCTCTAGCGCTGCGCGGATACTTCCCGCTCGGAGAGCTGGCAACGTACGATGCGCTCAACTCGCGCCTTCAGGGCCACCCCGACATGACGAAGCTCCCCGGACTAGACATGTCGACCGGATCCTTAGGCGTCGGACTGTCGGCCGCTGTTGGCCTGGCGCTTGGCGCTAAGCGCCTTGGGTGGCCCAGTCGGGTCTATGTCCTGGTCGGAGACGGCGAGTGTCAGGAGGGTGAGGTCTGGGAAGCTGCGGATGTAGCTCACCGATACGGGCTCGGCAATCTCCTGGCAATCGTGGACGCCAATGGCTTGGGTCAGTTCGGTCCTCCTGGGAAGATCGCTGGGGAGCGCGCTAGCCCATGGGAAGATCGAGCCCTCTCCCGTCGCTGGTCGGCCTGTGGCTGGCGAGTCCTCCATGCAAACGGACACGACCCTGCGTCGCTACTCTCGCGTCTGCGTGAGGCAAGACGCGATACGCGCGGGCCTACGGTACTCATAGCCCGTACCATCAAGGGAAAGGGTGTCTCTTTCATGGAGAATCGCTGGTATTGGCATTCCCGCGTCCCCACACCTGACGAGCTGCGGCAAGGACTCCTTGAGCTCGGCGAGCCCGTATGAGTGCCCTTGCGGAATCCACAGGGTACGCCAGTCTTGGCGCACCTCTGCGCGACGTGTTTGGGTCCGCGGTCGTCGATCTAGCGTCGGAAGACCCGAGAATCCTGCTTCTGGATGCCGACGTCGGTAATTCGACGCGCGCAGACCTGTTCGACCAAGCCCATCCCGACCGCTATCTCCCCATGGGAATCGCGGAACAAAACATGATGGGCGTCGCCGCCGGTCTCGCGGCGGTAGGCTATATACCGTTCGCGACCACTTTTGCTGTCTTCGCAGCCAAGCGAGCTCTTGATCAGATCCGCGTCCTGATTGCGCAGACAAGATTGCCGGTCAAGATAGCGGTTGGCTATACGGGCCTCCTGACTGGCATGACCGGACGTACCCACCAAGTGGTCGAGGACGTCACCATCATGCGCGCCATGCCGAATATGGTCGTAGTCGACCCGACCGACGAGGTCGAGATGCGGCAGGCGATTCGAGCAGTTGTTGCGCATGATGGTCCGGTATACCTCCGCGTGTACCGAGAGGGAACTACCAAAGTATTTGATTCGACGTACCGGTTCCGTCTCGGCGTGGCACCAACTCTTCGTTACGGAGCCGACGTCTCACTGATCAGTTCGGGGCCCCAGACAGGACGGGTGTTGCTGGCAGCTAGGATACTTGCTAGTGAAGGCATAGATGCTCGTGTAGTTCACGTACCGACGATCAAACCGCTAGATCAGTCCGCAATCATCGACGCGGCCGCCGCCACTGGTTTGGTTGTCACGGTCGAGGAGCACTCGGTGATAGGGGGACTCGGCGGCGCGGTAGCCGAAGTCCTCAGCGAGCATCGCCCAACTCGAGTCTTCAGGCTCGGGCTTCAGGACGTGTTTGGTGAATCGGGTCCGAATGATGCGTTGCTCGAAAAGTATGGATTGTCTCCCGAAGGGGTCGCTACCAAGGTAGCGGCGATCATCGCCAGGGACCCCAAGTGAGACCCACGACTGGTTGCCTAGGCCTGCAAACTCACTAAAGGGAGGTAGTCCATGACGTCCGATCCACACCTGACAGTGGGAATCTCGTTCCAAGAGAGCGCAACCCGCGTAGATCTGCCGGGTAGGCAGTGGGGACTCCTATTAGGACCGGGCAATGTCGGGGCTGCCAACATGACCCTCGGGTTCTCCATCTTCCCGGCCGGTTCAGCCCCGCCCGGCCACACCCATCCCGCAGAGGAGGAGATGATATACGTGATTTCGGGGCGAGGCCACATCATTACGGACACCATGGTCGTGGACCTGTCTCCCGGTGTCGCGGTCTACATACCTCCCGGCCTCGCCCACGCAACCTCCGCCGATGAAGGTGAACCCCTTCAACTTCTCACAGCGTTTTCACCGCCAGTCATTCCGGGTTCCTACGAGGAGGTCCATCCCGGAAAGTAATTGCACCGGGCGCCATGTGCCCGGTGCAGAGCACACGCCCCCTGGGCTACCACCCGTTTAGTGGAGCTAGGCGGGGGCATCGTCGGCTCTCGAAACGGGACCTGTACTCCCGCGCGCTTTGAGTTGTACCGCGCATATCTCCCGCATCGGTTCGACACCAGATCCGCGAATCGCTCGAAGCAGCATTTGCACCGAGCGTTCGGCTAGTGCCTCGGTGTCGTACGCAATGCTCGTCAGGTCAAGGATGCGCGAGCTGGCCAGCTCAATATCGTCGAAGCCGGCTACGGAGATGTCCTCTGGTATGTTCATTCCTGCAGCCAAGATCGCGTCCATAGCTCCGACGGCCACGTTGTCGTTAACGCCAACGACGGCGGTAGGCGGCTGACCACTCTCCAACCAGAGGCGCATTGCTTCGTGTCCGTGCACAGCATCAAAGCCTCCCTCAGATACGAGGGGTCGGGCGTCCTCGACCGTTTCCATTTCGAGGAGCCAGCCTTCTCGGCGTTCGACCGCATTGGCTGCGTAGTTCGGGCCAGCTATGAAACCCGTGCGACGGTGTCCAAAATTCAGTATATGGCGAGCCAGCTGGCGTGCTGCATCGCGGTTGTCGGCCACGGCATAGTGTGCCTGCTCGCTCTTCGGTCGCCGATTTACGAAGACGATCGGCGTCCGTTCATCAACCAGTTCGGTTAAGACATCCTCATCCTTTCCCACAGAGGCGTGGATCAGTCCGTCGACACCGTGGGCGATTAATCGTTCAAGGTGTCGACGGCTCTCCGTGGGGCTGTCCTCTGTATTGCAGATGAGCAGAGCATATCCGTGGCGCGACGCCGCCCGCTCGATGGCACGAGCAAGTTGTGGATAGAAAGGGTTACCGATGTCGCTCACCAGGAGCGCTAGGGTATTCGACTTACCGGAGACGAGGGCTCGAGCGATGGTCGACGGCCGGTACCGGAGCTCCTTGATGCTCTCCAGAACCATTTGCCGAGAGTCATCACTAACATCCGCGTGTCGCCTCACCACGCGCGACACAGTTGAGATTGAGACACCAGCGTGCTGCGCCACATCGGCAAGGGTGGGCGCACGTCCGGCTCGTTTTCTTCGGCGAGGCAAACCGGTGGGACTCCCGTCTTGGGCGTAGAAGTTAGGACCCCAGTCTATGGCATCCCGGGGGTCTAAAGGATCGAAGTCGCCTTCTCTTGAGGAGCACCCAGCGGTGTCCCTGGCCGGCGCCACGGCTGGTGCGAACGGGTCTCAGTCGGACGCGTCCGGGGGTGAGAGCTGAGCCAGGGTGACAATTATCCGGTTGCCGTCCGCCCTTAGAAGCCGGTCAGTGGTCGCGCTGCATGGCTCTGAGCGTCGGCTCCAGGGGCAGAGCTAGGAAGGTGTTTCCACTCCTGCCCGAGACAGTCGTGGCCGTGAAGAGCGCGTTTAGGGCAGCCTCCTCGGTCGATTCGATGGCGGCCAAAAAAACCAAGTCCAGCCCATTCTCCCCTGGCATGAGACTACCCGATACCAGTGACCCATGTGTCAGGACTCCTGTCGGGGTCTCTCGAGGCACCTGGTAGGCGGTTGAGAACGCGATGGCAAACTCTCCGCTTCCGTCGGCCCCAATCGAGCCGGTCCGCACCAACCCGAGACAGGCCCGTTGGGCCAGGCGTTCGCATTGCCGAGAGTCTAGGGGGGCGGACGTCGCTACCACTACAATGCACGATCCCCGGCCACCAGCACGTAGTGTCGGCGGCAGCAGCTGCCTGCCTATCGGGTGTCCAGCGATCGTCAAATCGCGAGGATCGCCATAATTTGTCAATACCAAGGATCCCACCGTCCAGTCACGTCTGCCGAATCGCACTACGCGGGATGAGGTGCCAATTCCTCCCTTCCAACCAAAACACTGCATCCCGGTACCGGCGCCCACCGTACCCTCCATCACCGCCCCGCCACGCGCGCTCTCAAGCGCGTGCACCACGTGCTCGCGCGTCACGTGCATACCGCGCATGTCGTTCAGATAGCTATCGTCACACTCAGCCACAACTGGAAGCAGAACGTCGTCGATCCCAATTCCTGGATCCTTCGAGGTCAGATACCGTACCAGCGCATCGTGCGCAGTCCCGACGCTGTGAGAGTTGGTCAGCGCGATAGGCGAGCCGAGAAGACCCCACTCCGAGATCACGCTCCGCGACGTGAGCTCACCGTAACCACTGAGAGCGTGAGTGCCAGCAAACAGACGGTTCCTGAACAGATTGCCCTGGTGAGGAACTATGACAGTAACTCCGGTGCGCGCTAGGCGGTCTGCCCCACCTCGCCGCGAATCACTCCATACCGTCGTGTGACCGACCGAGACTCCATCAACGTCTGAGATCGCGTTCAAGGGACCAGGGCTGAGCCTGCCAATCTCAATCCTGTGGTCGCGTAGCCGGGGACGCTGCGGCGCCGGGCCGGAGAGAACCTCTCTTTTGGCAGAGGTCATCCCGACAGTCCCGCCGCTGATCGAACCGACTCGGGAACCGGAGCATCTAGCAGCGCGAGGAAACTTTGCCACGCGTGCAGGTACGCGTGCATCTTGGTCGGCGGCCTGTACATGATGGCCTGCTCAAGCGCGTCAGGGGTTGCTCTGGAACGGTCCAGCTTGGACCTAAACGCCGGCTGTCTGCGAAGTAGCGCCAGCCCCACGCCACTGGCGCACGGATACCCGTCCGACTCTCGCCACTGTGCCAAAACTCCCTCGGGGGACGACAACGTGTCTATGAAGCTCATCGCCGCCTCACGAGAGCGACATGAGGCTCCAATCATAGCCCCGTCTATGTAGGCAATGGTGCCTTCGCTAGGTACGGCTACCTCCAATCGCCTTCCTGACGCCCGCACGACGTTGTCGAGAAGCGATGTCGTGTGCACTTCTGCCAAAGCCGCACCTTGCTCGAATGCTTTCACGAGCTCGGACAGCACGCGCCAGATGCCTCCTACGATCGGCTCCATCTGCGCAAGCTTGCTCCCCACTTCTAAGAGTTCAGTATCCGTGAGCTCGTACACTCGCTCAGGGCTCATTCCCATGCCTAGCGCGATCTCGGCGATCACCTCGCTTCCCTGGCTATTGAGCCACAAGGCCCGAGAAGGCGCAGCGGATAGAGCGCCCCACGAGGTGGGCCTGCTAACTAGGTCAGGATCGTAGATGATGCCCCTGAGTCCCCAGTAGCACGGGAAGGCCATTACTGTGCCCGATCCACTGTCCCAGGATCTGCTACACCATCTTCCGATGGACGGAAGTAGGTGAGACCAGCCTTGGGTCAGCATCGGGTCCAAGGGCTCAATCAGACCGGCCCGCATGTAAGCTACCGGCCAGTAGCCGTCGGCAAGTATGACGTCGAAGCGATCTGGGGCGGCCTGGACTCGCGCGAACGCCTCCTCATTCTGGTCAAAGGAGTTCCACTCGACCGCCAGTCCCGTCGCAGAGCCGAAGAGCTTCTCCACACCGCGTATCGCGTAGTCTGGCCAGGTCAACACTCGGAGTGCATCCTTGCTCACGCTAGCGCCGCACCTGGGCTGTCTGGAAGCAAAACGGATGCCGTCGCTTCCCTTGCTCAAGGAAAGGTAGCGGATTAGCCACTAGAACGTTTGCGGATCGGCTGGCGTGTAGTCCTTCTCTAGGTATTTCGGCTCAGCACCGCGCATCAGTGGCTCGTCTCTGTGGTCGAGGGCCCGGACGCGCTGAGGAGCCAACCGCATCAGTAACCATTCAAATCCCTCGTAGTGATCCACATATCTTCGAGCAAGAGATGCGCCGACGTATCGCGTGGCGATTCTAAGGATCCCCTCCGCACCGGCGTCGGGCCCTACTACCGCTGTTCCGGACACCTCTATCACACGGCCCGGGAAGGTCTCCTCCTCAGCAATGCATAGCGTCACGCGTGGATCGTTGCGAATCTGCCTCTCCTTGCCATGACCACCGACCAGGCTGACGATGAAATCGGTTCCGTCAAACTCGAACCAAACAGGCGAGAGCATCACCGTCCCATTCTTGCGGTAAGTCGCTAGGGTCGCGAGCCACGGTTGCCCGAGCATCTCGCCCAGTTGGGAAAGCTCAACGGTACGCACTCAGCGCTCCTCCCTTATCCTTTGTGCCGGGGACGGATTCGCAGTACCTCAGCTCGGTGCGCTGAGCACCGGAAAGGTTGTGAGTAGTTCAGCACCCGACTCTCTCACAACGACCAGGTCTTCGATGCGAATACCCCCCACTCCTGGAAGGAACAGGCCGGGTTCTATGGCCACGACCATCCCCTCTAGGAGTCGCTCATCGCTGTCAGGCCCAATCGTCGGCGCCTCCCAAACTCCGGTGCCGATGCCATGTCCGGTGATGTGTTGATAACAGAACTGCGAATAACCCGCCTCGGCGATGAATTCGCGCGCTACAGCATCGATATCGCGCGCAGTCGCTCCCGGCATGATCCTCCGAACAGCGGCCTGCTGCGCTCCCAGAACGACGTGGTACGCGGCCATATACTCGACCGTTGGCGCGCCAATAATGCAGCTGCGGGCGAACTCCACGTTGTACCCGTTGCGCTGGCAGCCCATGTCGATCAAGACCCAGTCACCGAGCTCCATCCGGCGGTCAGACGTCAGTTCGCGCATCAGACCGAGCTCTGGACCGCTACTGACCACTGTCGAGAAGCAAAATCCGTCGGCTCCCATGTCGCGCATCACGTGTTCACCCGCTGCTGCTGCCTCGCACTCGCGGATCCCTTGCCGGCATTGTTCCAATATCGTGCCCATCCCGGCCTCCGAGATCGCCGCAACCCGCCGCATCACCTCAAGCTCTGAGGCTGTCTTGCATTGCCGAGCGTCGGCGAGCGGGTCGGCCAAACGGGTTCGGTCAGAACCGACGGCTTTGTCCACCTCTTGAAAGAGTGAGATAGGGGTCTGGGGGGGCAGCCCAATCGGCTTGGAGGAGCGCTCGGCAAACTCGCGCAGAACTTCGGGCAACCGGGACATGGGCTCGGCCCGAACTCCAACGCTCCGGTAGTATGGCACGTACGCTTCCATGGTGAGGAGTAGAGGTGGCGACCCACCATCCTCGAGCATGACCACCTCTGCCAGGCGGCCTTCAACAATCACCCTGTACAGGAATGCTGCAGGTTGAACTAGGTACGCGACATCCTCTGCTCGGCTGGACGCAACCGCGCCGAGACCGAGGGCTTGCAGGGCGTTGCGGGCCCGGGCAACGTTCCCATCGACTACCGCAAGCCCTGCGAGAGGCATCCAGCTAGAGTCAGACTCTACTGAGTCTCTGCTGATCCCACGGCCTGGACAGCTGACTTAGCGCGCTTCGCTAAGAACTCCTTGAACTTCTCAGTTCCAGTGTCCACAAGGTCAGGTGTTTGAGGGTCCCCATCCTCAGCAATGGTGATCACGTAATCCGAGTAAGGGGAACCCTCGGACAGTTTGCAGGGGATTTCGAGCCGTATTGCGGGGTTAATGTATCGAAACGACCCGACGTCCACGTTGGGCTCCACGTAGCAGAAGTGTGGAACTAGCTCTGGGTCTTGACGGCGCAAATGCTCGAGAAGCGGACATTTGGTCACACGCACGACAGCGCGTTTCTCGCTTGACTCCACAATGGTGTTGTCGTAGCCAAAGAACTGCATGCTCTCTGAGTATGCCTTCGCGACATCGGCGGCCGAGGTAGCTTCCCGATCCCTATCTGTAACGGAGAGCATTGCCTCGCCCCACTTATAGCCCATGTATTCTGATGCTCTCGCTGCGAGCCGTCGCCCCTCTTCGCCCTTCTCCTCTATCAGTTGCTTGAACATCGCTGACCAAGCCAAGACGAAGAGGTAGTAGTTGTATTCGATCGCGTAGCGCATATCCTCCAACGGTGTGAGCCGACCGTGCATCAGGGGCCACCTCTTTCCTTGGAGGCCCCCTTCGGGGGACTGCTGAGTATCTACCATTTCGCTCCTTTCCATCCTAGTGACGCGGTAATGGCAACGGTATGGAGTCGCGCAACTGGGGGTATGCGGCAACATGAACCAGTGCCGCGCCGTGGCGCGGCACTGGGCGGGGCAGCAAATTCGGTGCGGTTGTGAGCGTGGCCGCTCTGTATCCGGGCATGGCCCGACGATGCTGTCGCCACAGCAAGTGGCGATGAGGCGAAGCCTGTGCCGCTGAAGGCACGCCCCTGGTGCGATTCTTGCTCGTCAGAGATGACTCCTACGTAGTTCTCGCGGGCATCAGTGATCGTGCTTCGTCCGATCCTCCTCGTCCAAAGCTAGGTCAGGCTACACAGTTCCGGTACGGCCTGTCAAGGTTTCCGGCAACGATGCCGGACCGACTAGGTAGCGAAGCGCGTGAGCTTCCGCGGAGTCCCGGGGCGCCCATCAATCAAGCCGCAGACAAACGCCTGGTTGCTCACGGAGTCCAGGATCCGGTGAGCTTGGTCCAAACGGGCCGCCCCGAATCCTGCTCAGCCGATCCTCGTGTAGCGGACGGCGACGGTGCTGCTGAAGGTGGCCCCGGAGGGAGTAGTCCCGGAGGAGGAGAAGGTGAAACCGAAGGAGGTGCCGTTCCAGCTCTGGAAGGTCTCACTGCAGCTGAAGTTGCTGATCCCCAGCGATGTCCCCTCTTGGGCGCACTCCTGGCCGTACTGGGTGCTGTAGTTGTTGATCCCCTCCTTGAAGGCAGACGCCAGAGAGCTGGACAGGGTGTACACGCCAGTGTCCTTCCAGCCGCTGCTGAAGCCGGTGTAGGAGAGGTCGTAGGCCGCCTGGTACTTGCCCAGGGGAACGTTGCCGAAGTTGGCGCCCAACAGCTGGGGCTTCTTGTGGTGCTTCTTCTTCTTCTTGTGCCCGACCTGGATGACATGACCACTTCCGACCGCCCGACTCGCGGTCTGAGCCCCGAGCTTCGGGCAAGAGATGCTGGCGGCACTGGCGGTAAGGGCCAGGGCGCTGGCGACCAGCACGGTGAGCAAGGCCAGCAGGGCGGACTTGACGAGCCCCTCTTTCATGGCCGCCACCCTAGCAGGAAAGAAGGCTCTTGCCTAGGGGTTTGCTGGGAGTCGGCTGGGGGGAAAGCGACCGCCCGGTTTGCCGAGAGCTACAGCCCGGGCTGGCTCTAGTAGCCGGCCTGCTTGTCCAGCTGGTTACGGAGCGGCAATCCCTGGTGAAAGCGGGTCAGGTTGTCGTCGAAGATCTCAACGATCCTTTGGTTCTCGCTGGGCACGGTGCTGATCGAATGAGGGGTCAGCAGCACCTGGGGCATGTCCCAGAGCGGGCTGGCCCGGTCGAGCGGCTCCTTGGCCGTCACATCCAGGGCGGCACCGCCGAGCTGGCCGCCTTGGAGGGCCTCGATCAGCGCCGGCTCATCAATAGCATTGCCCCGACCGACGTTGATCAGCACGGCTGCTGCGGCCATTTTGGCGAGACGAGGGGCGTCGAAGAGGTGGCTCGTGGCTGGGGTATCGGGGAGGCACAGCACAACGAAATCCATCCGCGGCAGATGGTCGTCGAGGGCATCCAGGGTTAGGTGGGAGCCGCTCGATTCGTCTGCGGTCCGGCGTCTCCTGACGAAGCCCACAGTCTCCATCCCCAGCGCTTCGCACTTCTCAGCGATGGCGCCCCCGACCCGGCCCCGACCGACGATAGCGGCGGTGGTTCCCGCCAACTCGCCCACTGCCAGCCGCTCCCATCTGTGCTCTCGCTGGTGTTGCTGGAGCAGCGGTCCCAGCTTGTTGAACCAGAGCATGGCCAGGATGACAAACTCGGCGATGGGACCGGCGTGGACTCCACTGGCAGTGGTGATGACGGGGTCGGGTTTGAGCGCGAGTCCGACGCGTCCGACCAGGGTTCCCACCCCTGCACTGGTAGCCTGGATCCAGCGCAGTCGGGGCCTGTCCGCTAACTGGGGCCAGAGCGAGGCGGGACCGAAATCAAAAAGAACGTCAGCGCTCGCCAGAAGCTCCTCCCAACGCTGCTGCTCGGCACCGCTTAGGGCCGCAAAGTCGGGGTATCGATGCTCGGCTGGGTAACGGGGCGGGAGCAGTAAATCCATCGGATAGGTGAACTGATACTCGGGATGGGCGCGGCGCAGGCCCTCCACCAGGTCGGGCTCCAACGGCGTGGTGAAGACAACGTGAGTCATAGACCCTCCGACCCAAGTGGGGCCGCGCTGGTTTCGTCATCCCCAGGATAGCTTGCGTAGTGGAGCCGTCCTCAGAGCGTCCAGAGGCCGATCTTGGGCTGCCCGAGACCAGGTCAGGACCCAGGGCGGCGATGGACGCGCCTCGAAGGCCAGAGGAAGTGCGGCCATGTTTTGGCTAGTGGATCGACCGCGTTGACACAGTCCAGGGGCCCTGGTAGCGTTCCCGGCCAGTTCAGCCTCATGGAACGACCCCAGCCGATTGGTTTCGGTCGGGTCCCGTGGTGGAGACGGCAGGCCGGCCGACGTCGGTCTAGGCGGTGCCCAGGCCGCGCTCAGGAACCAGGAGGGGAAACAGTGCTCCGTACCACACTCGCCCATCGCCCGGTCTTGGTGTCGCTGGGGATTCTTGGCCTGCTGGTGACCGGGCTGGGCGCAGGCGTGCAAGCGGCTAGCGCCAAATCCTCCACGGCAGCTGCGACCGTGACTTGGGCGCTGCCGCCGGGCCTGACTCCCAACTACATCTTTCCCCTCATCCCCGGGTCACTGGGAAACAACACCACCGTGTTCCAGTGGGAATACCTGATGTACCGTCCTCTCTACTGGATCGGGAACGATGGCAAGGTCGCCGTCAACGAGCGGGAGAGCCTGGCCTACCCACCGGTCTTCTCGGATGACGATCAGGTGGTGACGATTCGGCTCAAGTCGTGGAGCTGGTCCGACGGCCAGCCCATCACGAGTCGCGATGTCGAGTTCTGGATCAACGAATTGATGGCGGAGAAGGGCAACTGGTGGTCATATGCTCCTGGGTTCTTCCCCGACGACATCAGCAGTGTTGCCTATCCGACCAGCAGCACGATCCGGATCACCTTCAATAAGAGCTACAGCCCGTCCTGGATCCTCTACAACAACCTGACCCAGATAATTCCCATTCCCGAGCACGCTTGGGATCGCGAGAGCACTAGCGGCCCGGTGGGCGACTATGACGAGGCCGCTGCGGGAGCTCAGGCGGTCTACTCGTTCCTCAATGCTCAGTCGAGCGATGTTGGCAGCTACACCAGCAATCCTTTGTGGAAGGTGGTTGATGGCCCGTGGCGCCTCACCGGCTACGACCCCAGCACCGGCTACTCGGTGTTCTCGCCAAACACCAGCTACCAGGGCCCCAGGTCAGGGAACGTAAAGAAGTTCGAGGAAGTTCCCTTCACCAGCGACGCCGCCGAATTCGATGCGGTCCGCTCGGGCAGCCTGGACTACGGCTACCTTCCTCCCGCGGATACCGGGCAGGCGAGCTACCTCAAGGACCACGGCTACCTGATCTCGCAGTGGCCGGACTGGGGCGTTTCATATATGCCCCTCAGCTTCACCAACCCCCAGACCGGGCCAATCGTCCAGCAGCTTTACATCCGCCAGGCGATGCAGCACCTAATCAATCAGAAGCAATACATCCAGGACATCTTCAAAGGTTTCGCCTACCCCACCTACGGGCCCGTTCCCACCAACCCCCCGAGCCAGTTCTCGGGTCCCACCCAGAACGTCGATCCCTACCCCTACAGCGTGTCGGCCGCGTCCCAGCTCCTCAAGACCCATGGCTGGACGGTGCATCCCAACGGCACGAGCACCTGTGCTCACGCCGGATCGGCAGCCGGCGATTGCGGGGCCGGGATCAAGCAGGGCACACCTCTGCACTTCCAACTTCTTTACGCCTCCGGCTATCAGGCCCTGACCGAGGAGATGGAGGCATTGCAGTCATCGTTCAGCCGGGTTGGGATCAGCATCGGTCTGCACGAGATGGCTCCTTCAGACCTCCTCAGTCAGTGGTCGGTCTGCACCCCTCAGAGCACCTCTGAGTGCTCTTGGCAGATGATGGATTTCTTCTATGGCTACACCATCACCTACGAGCCGACCTTCTATCCCAGTGGGGACGTGGTCTTCGCGAATGGAGCCGTCTACAACGGCGACGGCTATGCCAGCAGTGAGGCCAATTCGCTGATCCACCAGTCGGATGCCCAGGGAGGGGTACCAGCACTAAAGCGGTACGACGAGTATTTGTCCAAACAGCTGCCGGCTCTTTGGATGCCGCATGCCGGAAATCAGAATTCCGTCATAAAGAAGAACCTGACCGGGGTGCTTCCCCAGGATCCCACCCTCGAGATCTATCCCGAGTTGTGGACCTATAAGTGACAGCGGTAACCCCCGCATCGTGGACAGGGCGAGCGGAGGCGGAACTGGCTAGGAAGCCCATTCGGTATCTCGACCGAAGGGCGCCCATGCGCGATGGGATCACACTCTCCACCGACGTCGCGCTGCCTGCGGATACTGGCCGCTGGCCGGCCGTGCTAATGCGCACGCCCTACAACAAGGTCTTGGAGAACTCTCACAGTGCCCACCTGCTCGAGCTCCTGCTAGCCAGCGGCTATGCCGTTGTTACTCAGGACGTGCGGGGGCGCTTCAACTCCGACGGAGAGTTTGTCCCCTACATGTTCGAGGCCCCGGACGGCCATGACGCCGTCCAGTGGGTTGCGAGTCAGCCCTGGTGCGACGGCACTGTCGCGATGCTGGGGACCTCGTACGTGGGTCAGACCTGCTGGCTGGCGGCCCGTGAAGCGCCTCCTGCCCTGAAGGCAATCGTGCCGATCTGCTCCCCTCCAGATCTATTCTTCAACGAGCCCATCCTCAACGGAATGTTTCTGCTAGACGCGTGCTCGGACTGGATGTACAAGATGGGTCGACGCTCGTTTCAGGTGTCCGATTTCCTGAACGATGTACTAACCGGCGAGCATTACCCGTTCATGGACGCGCTGCCGATTGCCGACGTGCCGGAAATGGCACGTACATCCTCCACCTGGTGGCAATCATTCATGGATCACCCGGCGCTGGATGAGTTCTGGAAGCAGGGTTCGTATCAGAGCCGTTGGCAGAACATGACCGTTGCCGCCCTCAACATCACAGGGTGGTGGGACATGAACTTTCCCGGCGCCATCTTCAACTACCCAGGGATGCAGACCCAGGGACCTCCGGGCGTGCGGGCAAGCCAGCGCCTGGTGATTGGCCCCTGGCCGCACCGCGTCAACTGGTCCAGCACCGTCAGCGGCATTGACTATGGCGCGGACGCGCTGATCGACCTTGACTCGTACATCGTCCGGTATTTGAACTGGCATATGAAAGGTGAGGCCGATAGTCTAGAAGGCGACAAGCCCGTCCACATATTTGTCCTTGGAGCCAATGAGTGGTGGGCAGAGTCCGACTGGCCCCTGCCGGATACGCAGTACGTCCCCTATTACTTCCACAGCGAGGGCTTCGCCAACACCGACAGGGGTGATGGCGAGCTGTCGAGCACACCGCCGCTGGCCGAAGAGCCGGCCGATCGCTATCAATACGATCCCCACGATCCCGTCCGCTTCAGCTGGGCCATGACCGATGGCCCAGTCGATGATCGGCCCGCGACCTCGCGACAAGATGTCGTCTGCTACACCACCGATCGGGCCACCGAGCCGCTAGATGTCGTGGGTCCAGTCTCGGTTGTGCTCTTCGCCGCTTCATCGGCCCCTGACACCGACTGGCATGCGCGGCTGACGGACGTCTGGCCAGATGGCTCGGCCTGCTTTCTCTGCCATGGCGGCATCCGCGCTCGCTTCCGGAACTCCTTTGAGCATCCGGAGCTGATGAGTCCGGACACGGTGTATCGGTTCGACTTCAGGCTGGACGCCTGCGGCCTGCGCCTGCTTCCCGGGCATAGGCTGCGAGTTGAGGTCACCAGCAGCTGGTTCCCACGTTATGAGCGGAACCTCAACACGGGTGCCAGCAACCCGTTTCGGGACCAGGGTTACGAGGTGGCGGCGCAGCGGATCCTGCACACGGCTGAGTTCCCGTCCCACGTAGTGCTCCCGATCATCCACCGGTAACACCCCCCGCGGCACGTGTCGTCACTACCGCGCCCGCGGCGACGCTCATCCACCGTGATCTTGTACCGACCTAATCGACGTCCAGTGGCTAGCAGTGCCACTCTCCTCAAGCCTTTCGCCGGGTCGACTGTAGCGCCGGCTCAGCTGGCGGGAATGGCGTCACCCTGACGCAGCACCGGGGCTTGGACCGTGACCGTATCCGGGTAGAGGACGCCCAGCCCAGTGTTGAAGACCACGACCTCATCGGTCGGGTTGAGCCAGCCCGACTGGCGCAGCTGGGCCGCTGCGGCAAAGCAGGCCGCGCCCTCGGGGCATATGAAGCTGCCCTCTAAGCTGGCCAGACGCGCCTGCGCCTCAAGGATCTCGGAGTCGGCAACTGCCACCGCACAGCCCCCGGTCGCGTACAGCGCCCGGAGGATCAGAAAGTCTCCCAGCGCCTTGGGGACCGTGATCCCGAAAGCGATGGTGCTGGCGTCCTTCCATGCCTCGGAAGTTTCGGCCCGCGCCTCCCACGCCTTGACGATGGGTGCACAACCAGTGGCCTGAACGGCAACCAGCCGGGGCAGCTTGGGCCCGATCCATCCCAGCTGTTGGCATTCCTGCAGCGCCTTGAATATTCCGATCAGCCCGACGCCTCCCCCGGTTGGATAGAGGATCACATCCGGCACTCGCCAACCCAGCTGCTCAAACAGCTCGAGCCCCATGGTCTTCTTGCCCTCCAGCCGGTATGGCTCCTTCAGGGTGGAGATGTCCGTGTAGCCCTGCTCGGCGACCGCCTGCGCCACCAGCGCACCGGCGTCCCCGATCAGGCCGTCCACGAGAAACAGGCGCGCCCCGGAAATCGCGCACTCGGCTCGAGGGATGGGCGGGGCGGCGAGCGGCATGACGATGAGCATCTCGAGGCCGGCCTTGGCGGCGTACAGCGCCCAAGCGGCACCGGCGTTGCCGTTGGTCGGCATGGCCAACCGCTCAGCGCCTAGCTGCCGGGCCCGGGAGACGCCTACGGTGGCGCCCCTCGCTTTGAAGGTCCCAGTCGGAAGTAGGCCCTCATCCTTCATGTGAAGCGAGCGCAGATCGAGATGCTGGCCCATGCGCGGCAAAGGCAGCAGCGGCGTGATTCGCTCACCCAGGCTGACCACGCCCTCAGGTGAGCTCACCGGCAGCAGTTCGTGGTAGCGCCAGAGTCCACTCTCTCGAGAGGCCAGCTGTTCCAACTTGAAAGAGCCGGTCAGTCGCTCCAAGTCGTAACGCGCTAAGAGCGGGGATCCGCAGGCGCAGAGGCCGTGGAGGGAGTCGGCATCGTATACCTTGGCGCACCTGCTGCATTCCAGATGGTCGAGATAGCTGAAGGGCAAGAGCCGCCTGCCTCCATGAGTCTCATCTGACCCGTGCATTCTGGAGTACTCGCGGTGCTCGGGCGGAAACGCCTCCCGTGGAATTGTGGTGGCAACCCGGGTGGGTCACAGCGAGTCGAATTCGCGTCCCAGCCGAGTTTCAGCAGTGCTCACGCTCTCGAGGAACACCTAATCGATCTTCGGTCGGAGTTGGCCACCAGGCTCTGGGGTAGCTCGGCGTCATCCCGGAGCCGGATACCTCTGGCTCCACGGGTGTATGGACTCAATTTGGCTGGCAAGACTCAGCAGCAGATCTTCCCGGCCGTAAGCGGCGATCAGTTGGACGCCGACTGGGAGGTTGGTCTCGGTCCAGAGCCACGGGATCGAAATGGCTGGCTGGCCTGTGGTGTTGAACTGGGGCGTAAACCGCAAGATGTCAACCGAATCCTGCACACCTTCCGGATATGACCAGAACAAACCCCCAACGGGTGGAGGACTGACGAATACCGGGCAGAGCAGTATGTCGTGGCCATCGCTCCACCACCCCGTAACGCTTCTGCGGAATGCGTCCAACCACTCGAGAGTCTCCACCAAATCTTGGGCAGACATATGCTCACCGCGATTGGACCAATGGAGTGCGATGGGGTCGAAATCCGCCACCACTGACGGGTCGTCACTCTGAGCCCGCTTGACCACCGACGTGACGGTAGGGCTCAGTGCGTCGAACCACTTGGACCAGTAGCGCTCATCGAACATTGCGGCGGGGTGCGCCGCGTCGACTTGGTGGCCTAGGCGACTCAGCAGATCCGCCGCCTCTTCGACTGCCTTTCGGCAGTTGGGGTCCGTAGTCCAGCGTGCGTCCATCGTCTCGGTTTCGAAGCCGACCCGGAGCACTCCTGGTCGGCGCAGGGCAGCGTCAGAGAAGGATCCCGTGATTGGCGGCGCCACGGATGGGTCACCAGGCTCGGCGCCCGCCAGCACATCCATCATCCTTGCCGTGTCACGCACCGACCGACTGAGGACCCCGCTGGACACGTGACCGAACATTGGATCGCCCGCGTCCGGCGCATGGCTAACCCGGCCCCTTGTCGGCTTAAGTCCGACCAAGCCGCAGTGCGACCCGGGAATTCGTATCGATCCTCCACCGTCGTTGCCATGAGCGACCGGCACCATTCCCGATGCGACTGCTGCACCGGAGCCACCCGAGGATCCGCCAGGCGTGTGTGCCAAGTTCCATGGATTCTGGGTTGATCCGTAAGCCTGATTCCGCGTGTCGGAGACGACGCCGAACTCGGGTACATTTGTTTTCCCGAGAATGACGCAGCCGGCTGCTCGCAACCGCCGCACGATCGCACAATCGTGATCGGAAATCTGACCCTTCCGCTTCAGAACCTGGCTACCTTGGTATTCCCTACTTCCCGCGAGCGAACAGCCGATATCCTTTACAAGGAACGGAACTCCCGCAAACACCGCCTCCTTGGGAACTGTGGCCGCCTCAGTCCTAGCCTGTTCGAAACGCTCTTCAATTACGGCGTTGAGAGCGGGATTGAGCCTCTCGATGCGTGCGATCGCCGCGTCTACTAGCTCGAGTGGCGAGGCAGTCCCGCTGTGGACTAAAGCCGCCTGCTCCACGGCATCCGCGTGAGCAAGTAGCTCGTCCATCAGGCCGCTCCCGTAGGACCTAGATTCCTCCCCCGACCAGGGGACGCCGACGGACCAGAGTCCTGGGTCGAGCCGGCTTCGCGTGATGCATCATACCCACAGTTGTGCCAATGCCAACCGACCCTCCGGATCGTGCGCTCAGCGCTACCCGTGGGCACCAGACGTTGGATGAATCACCTTCTGGAGAAATTCAGCCCGGTGCTCTTGGAGGTGGGCTAGGTACCCCTCGACCACGCCGACAGCCTCTGGATCGGCTAGCGCTGAAAGGAGCATCTTGGCTCTTGCCGCCACATCGAGTTCTCCGCGGTACTCCGGCCGCCCCCAATCCTGCCCCAGCCGCTCGATCGCGGCGGCTACCTCGGCTACAACCTCGTGTGGCCTTCGAGCTCTACGCTCATCTAGAGTGCCTAGGAACTCCTCGAGGATCCGCTCCTCCGCCTCGATGTCCCGCCTCTTCAGGATCGGACCATCAGACGCAGGGAAGCCTCGTCGGCCTTCGTCGTCAGACTCAGTCAAGTGCTGTTCCTCTCCGTACGTTCACTATTAACCTGCAGCCGTCGCACGCCACCTCGCCACGGGCTTCCTGGCTCGATACAGCCTGCCTCATTCCACCTCCCGCAGAGGCCCACCAATCCCGAGCTACCCGATCCATCCTGAACCGTCTAGCCGATCCGGTAGTACTCAGGGAAAATACCCCCGTAGATGCTCTGGGGCACGACGCCCTTGAGGTTCTTCTTATACATGGTGATTTGGTAGGGGCCGAACGGGAACAGCATGTACGGAAGCTGGCTGTTGGCGTAATTCTCATACGTATACAGCGCGCGATACTCCGCAGCCTGAGTGGGGGCATCGAAAGTCGCGTTCAATAAGGTTTGATTGCGGGCGTTCTGGTAGTCCCCGACGTTATCCGCCTGTAGGGAGAAGAACGTCTCACCTGTAGCGATGCCACCGGGATAGGATTCGGTAATGCCGGGCGCCCAGTCGGCGATGTCCCATCCGCTACAGGGCGCTGCATACGTGCACGACGTGAAAACTCTACTGAAGACGTCTGGTGGCGGCGATGACTGCAGCGTCAGCGTGATTCCGGCTTTCGACTTCAAGGTGGATTGGAACGACGCGACCTGATTCGCTAGCACGGCCGAACCGCTGGCATAGAGAAGGGAGAAGCTTGCGGCCTGGTTGATTCGAACACCAGCTCCGCATTCCCCGGTTCCCGCCCCAGGCTTCGTGCAAACGGTCTGGCCGCCGGGATGTACTGACCACCCATGCGCCTTCAGCAACGACACTGCTTTGGCCGCGTCGAAAGGATTCAACTGCCCCTTAGCCTCTTGTGGCGTTTCGTCACGGTTGTTTGGAGGAAAAGTAGGCACAAGCCCATTGTCGACCGTTCCGATGCCGGCGCCAAAAGTCTTGATGTACTGTGGCTGGTTGATCAGCGCCTGCAGGGCCTGTCGGAAGTAGAGCTGTTGGAAGATCGGTCCAACGGTCGGATTGGTGTAGTTATAAGGGAGTACGTCTACTCCAAAGAAGTACCAGGGACTCAGCGCATAGTTCTCCTCTTTCTCAAGAGCAGACTTCTGTTTTATGTCGTTGGGGGGAATATAGCCAATATCCAGGCTTCCACTTCTCAAGGAGTCAAACTCCGCCTCATCACTGGTGAAGGGGAGCTCCTGCAGCGAGCCAATCGTCGGCTTAGGCGTCCCTGAGTAGAGCGAGTTGGGCACCAACTTCACAAAGCCACTCGTCGTGAACTGACTGAGTTTGAACGAACCGCTTACGACCTGCCACAGCGGATTCGACGTATAGGTGGATAGGTCCTGAGACTGAGAGTTTAGAAATTCCGCGACGCCAAGGGCGCCGCTGGTAGCGGTACCAGGGTTGACGGGTATGTAGCAGTTCGAGCAACTGGGGGTGACACTTGCAGGCTGGACCTCGCGCGCCTCCGCGGTCGCGTCGTAATTCCCTACCGGTCCATTCGTCGAGAGCCGGTCCCACGCGGTAGTCGGAATCGGCCAGATCTGGGTCAATTCGTTATCCGTATACCAGGTAGGATCGTAGGAGGCGTTGAGATGGAAGACGACAGTATAGGTCCCTGTTTGTGTGTAGCTCACAACGCTCTGCGGGAACAGCCCAGGCACGAACTCTCCCCATCCCGGCCCAGGAGCGCTGCTGCTGCCTACGGCCGGAGACTGAGGATCGGTTACCGCGCTAAGCAGATTCATCCACAGGACCACATCCCTAGCTGTGATGGGTTGCCCATTCGACCACACCCAATGCTTCAATGTGACTGTCACGACTGTATTGTTGTCTGAGTAGACCGGCGGCTTGCCGATACTGAGGTTGTCATCGATTCCCGGCTTGCCAATTGGGGTTTCATAGAGAGGCACCCACATTACGAAGGCAAACTGACTAGCATTTGTGAAATTGAGGTAGACAGCGCTTTGCATAGGGAATATATAGTTCGGAGTGCTCTGGGGCTGCTCAGCAAACGTAACGGTGCCGTGGCCGGCCGCGGCGTTTGCACTAGCGGTGCCGACCGACGTGCCCAGAACTAGCATCATTGCGAAGAGAGCCACCAGTAGACTCTTACTTGGCATACTCCGAATAGATCTCACGTGAGTGCCTCCTTCGGCGCCCTAGCGGGTGCCAGCTGCGCCACCAGTCCGTCGCACTAAATGCCGTCCCGCCTTGCATTCCTCCTGTGCAGCCACCAGCGCGACTCCATCAAGACCTGTCGCGCGCGCAAGGCGGGCTTTTCACCTGGAGATTAGCAGCCAGGCTAAATGTCAACGTCCGAGTGTTCCACCCAGTGGACCGGTGGTCGCGGATCTGGGACGAGTGGTATACGGCCTGCCTACACGACCCCTCGACGGCGGGCTCAGAGTCTGGCCGGTTCTGCCGACCGGAACTGACGCGGGCACCTTTGGGCGGTCGGTGTCGGATGCTCGGACGCCCTAGGAGGCCTTTAGTTCGAGGGCACGTCCTTCGAAACCCCGCACCCCTCAGCGGAGCAGGCGTGGCCTAGCCCGGTTTTGATGCCACCTCCGATCACTTCGAGACGCTCGGCCGAGCGGGCCGGCTCCCGTCCAAGCCAGTGAGATCGCCGGGCTTGCTCGGTTCTGGGGGTCGAGCGGCGCTAAAAGGATGTACTTGGCGGGCTGGGTTGCGGCCGCTTGACTTCCCAATGGGTACGGCCTAGCATCGCGCCATGCGTTTCAGTCCTCACGACGATGATCGCGACTCCGTGGTTGGCCGCGGCCTGTTGATCCTCGAAGTGTTTGGGCGCTCCCAGGGCAGGGAGTTGCGACTCAGCGCCATCGCATCGGCGGCTGGTTTGTCGAAGGCGACCACCTATCGGTTGACTCAGATATTGGTCGCCCGCAAATTCCTGGAGCGTACGGGCCCCTACTATCGCCTTGGAGTCCGGCTGTTTGAGTTGGGGTCGCTCGCGGTACCACGTCGGGGACTGAGCGAGTATGCCATGCCCTTCATGACCGATCTTTTCGAAGCAACCCACGAGACGGTTCATTTGGCAGTTCGTGATCGCTTTGAATTGATCTACTTGGTCAAGCTTCGCGGGCACCGGATTGGCACCATTCCCACCGCCGCCGGGTCCAGGATGCCATTGTACTCAACTGCACTCGGAAAGATACTGCTGGCTGGCGAACCAGACACTGTAGTCGACGCCACGATCGCACGCGGCCTGAAGCCACTTACACCCAACACCATCACCGGGGGCGAGCTCCTCCGAAGGACCATTGCGGCTGCGCGGGCAGAAGGGGTAGCTTTCGACCGCGAGGAATCGGTTCCTGAGCTGTCATGCGTGAGCGCGCCGATACTCGATAGTAACGCCCATGTCGTCGCGGCTCTATCGGTCAGCGCCAGCGTCCGACGGACTCCCCGGATAGAGTCGCTGATGCCTATCGTCGTTTCGGCCGCCCGCGGAATTTCTGAGCAGCTGGGCGCACCACACCGCGCCGCCTAGACCGTAGTACGGCCCACTGCTGAATCATGCAGATTATTGCGAGACGGCCACGATCAGATCGATACTAACCGTCATCCTTAACGCACTGGTAGTTACCCCAACCGACGTACGAGCGTGACGCCCACGCTCCGGGCCGAACACCTCCAGGAAGAGCTCGGAGGCACCATCGACCACCCATGGCTGGCGGAAAAAAGTCTGGGACGAGAGTACGTATCCGGTCAGACGAAGAATGTGCTCAACTCGGTCGAGGCTCCCCAGTTCAGCCCGAAGTGACGAAAGCGCGTTCAGTCCAGCCAGACGTGCCGCATCTCTTGCGTCGTCCTCGCTCACCTCACCATCTACCGCACCGACCCTAACCGGGATTCGCTTTGCATCCATAGGCCCGTGTCCCGCGACGTACGCTAGCCCCCCGCTCACGACCACGCTCGCATGGGCGGCCAGCGGCGGCAGCGGTAGGGGCAACACGATGCCCAACTCAGAGAGCCGCTCCTCGATCACGAGTCGCTCGCCATGGACGCACCGGCGGTAGCCTTGTTCCGCTCCGCGGCTGTGTCTATGCCATTCCAGATTCCCGTCAGCTCCTCGGCAAGAACCACCACACCATAGGCATCTCTGATGTTGGCAAGGGTGGCTTGGTGCATCTGCTCTGAGTAAGTAGCGGAGCAGTCGTCCACGAAGACCACGTAGAAATCGTGCATGAAGCCATCACGCGCCGTCGCTTCAACGCAGCCATTTGTAGCTACTCCCGTCATCACGATGGTACGAATTCCCCGCGACCGCAGGATTATGGCTAAATCCGTGTCGATAAAACCACTGTAGCGGTGCTTGTTGACGACGGCATCCCCAGGCTCGGGCTGCACATAGTAGAACTCAGCCCCGGGGGACCCTTCTTGGCAGTAGCGTAAGTCGGCCCGCCCACGCGCCCGTTGCTCCAGATGCACATCCGATTCGGTTAGTGGCGACTGCACATAGCGCAAGAAGATCACTGTAACCTGACTTTGTCGCGCCGACTCGACTAGCTGCTTTAGCCCCGGTAGAATCCTCTGGATCCGGCCCAGATCCCGACCTAGAGCACTGAAGGCCCCGTCGGGAGCACAGAAGTCGCGCTGTACATCGACAACCAGGAGAGCCGTGTGATCGGGGTTCACCTTCTCTGGTAGTGAGCGCAGAACCGTCATGCTTGGAGGTCCCCATCGGGGCTTACGGCCGCGGTTGTCTGAACAGCATCCGAGTCGATTTCCTGCCCCAGAAGGAACTTGATGTGGAGTCGGTTGAACCTGTCTGCCTCCTCATACTGCGGCCAGTGTCCACTGTTATCCATTACGACGAGCCTGCTCCCTCGGATATTCTCGTGGCACCAGTGGCCGACGTCGAGACCCGAGACTGGATCAGCGGTCGTCCAGATGAGTAAGGTCGGCGCGGACAGGCCGCGGAGCTCTTCAGCGGTGATCATGTTCCGGACCCGGGTCTCCATATCCTGAAGGCACAGGGTAAGCAAGGTAACGTCGCGGTATCCAGGTTGGGAGTAGATACGAAGTCGGGTCTCGATCAGATCCTCGGTCACGCTCGCGGGATTCTTGAACAGCCACTCTAGACGGGCTCTGACCTTCTCGGCAGTCGGCTCGGTCACAGCATCCAGAGTCAGTCGGTGAAGCGACTCCATCGCCTTGGGGTTGGCATTCATCCCCCCTGGCGTATTCAGTACGAGGCGGTCCACTCGGTCGGGAAACTGGGATGCGAGCCTCGTTGCGACCCAAGCCCCGAGACTCTCGCCGGAGAAGGATGCCCGTTGAAGGCCAACTGACTGCATAAAGTCCAGTACATGCTGCACGTACGTCTCGATCTCGTAGCTACGGTCAAGTGGCTTATCACTGAAACCATGGCCGACGAAGTCCATTGCCAGAACCCAAAAGTGCTCGCCGTGTTCTGCGAGATTCCTAATGTAGGTTTCGGCATGTCCATTGACGCCATGGAGAAATATCAATGGTGGCGATTGCCGGGTTCCGGCTTCCAGAACACGAGTTCGTACCCCTCCAGCATCGTAGAACCTTTGCGAGTACGTCCGGCCCAAGAGCTCAAGCCAAAAGCCGTCACCCATCGGAGTCACCTAGAGCTTCTTCGCGATCTCCTGACACGGCCCCAACAAAAGGCGGAGAATCGATTCCTCGTTCGACCAAGCCGGGTAGCCCGGTGGCCGGCGCACTCTCGCAGAGGCGGCGCCACGCTGTGATCGAAACATCCGGGCGGTAGAGTTTTTCGGGTGGAGCGTCCATCACGTCAACCATCCACGCATCTTGAGCACTGAACTCTCCATGGAATAACCACCGGTCGAAGAGTAGGTACTGTGACTTTGCACGCAGCCCCCGGATTCCGGTCTCAAATCGAACCATGACTTGAACATAGCGGTAGAGGTCCTCGTCAATCGGAACATACCACTCATAGTGGATGAACCTCTGGTGCACGATCCGCAGCAGCCCAGGCAGCCGGATGGACTGGTTGCCAAGCACGTGCATGGATGCTATGACTGGGTTGGCCGCCGGTGCAGCAGAAGGAGATCCGCCTAGTACCTGCGCGTTCGAGCCAGCTCGATACCACCGCTTGTTCGACCACGTCCCCAGTCCCGGGAAGGATGCCTCCCAATGAACCTCCTGTTGAACGCGTGTTATCCAGCCTCCCGCTTCGCCGATAACTTTTGTCTTTGTCCACGTTGGCATCAGCTTGAATTTACGCCATAGGGAGGTTCGGTGTAGATACTTCGCGTGCCCCTCGTCGTATCCATTCTCGGCTGCGAAGCGCCAGCCCCCCCTCCGGATCTCTATGTTTCCACCCATCACGAAGTCATGGTCCTGTAGCTCGCGGGGCACCGCTGAGTCCACCGGAGGCGGACTCGTTCTGGTCGGGCGCCGACTGCCCTCCCGCCCCATGTATACCCAGACCAGACCCAGCCGCTCGGCGGTCGGAAATGTCTCAACCTGGACCTTCCCGCAAATCGGCGAATCCGGACCGTCGGTAATTACCGCTACCAGTCGCCCGGACCTGAGGTTGTAGGTCCATCCATGGTACGGGCAACTAATCGTTCCTGGAAACTCACGTGAGCCCAAAGACAGGGGTACGCCGCGATGGGGGCACCGGTCCCTCAGCGCGTACACGCCCTCACTGTCTCGAATGAAGACCAGATCCTGACCCAGCGCCGTGATCGGGATTGGCCGCGATTTTAGCTGGCGCGACCACATGATTGGGTACCAATAGGAGCCTGGGAGCCCAAGACTGGCATCACGATACTTCGGCCAAGCGTCCCAGCTGACGACTCCTCGACTCGCCGCTTCGAGATCGAGATCCGTTTTGTCGACACTCATCGCACATGCCCCGCATTACGAGAGCTGTTTCCTGAGGTGCAGAGCGCGATTGCGCTGTGTATCAGCACCCGAGTGAGCGCAACCATATGCCTCATATCTGCCGCATTCATCCCCATCGCGAAGTCGACCTCGACTCCTTGGTCATCGATTGCCTTTGGCATGCCGACTCGTGCGGTCGGCACCCCTCTGTTACGAAGGATATTTGCGTCTGTCGCGCCACTGGTTCCCGTCATCGGCTCGTGGGGTTTCCCTTCCACCGCCTCCCAGGCGCCAATGCATGCTTGAACGACCGGACTATCAAACGGAGTGCTGGTACCCGGAATGGATAGTACCATCTCCCACCGCACATCAAGGCCCGCATGTCGGGATCTGACGCCGTCGACAAAATCCCCAAACTGACGCCTAACGTACGGGGGCGACGTGCGAGGACTGACTCGCAGGTCAATCAGAATTGTGCACTCGGCGGGAGACAGGGAAGCAGTCTCTTCCCAGCCGCTACGGATGTAACCGATGTTGCCCTGGGGAGCGACTAGTCCCGACGTGTTCCGAGCGGCGTACGCGGGCAACCAGGACTCAAACTCCTGGATAAAGGTCGAAGCTGCGACTATGGGGTTCCGGTACGGGATCCTATGTCGACTGCCCACATAGTTGAAGGTTCCGCCAACCACCACACGGAACCAGCAGAGCCCGACCTCTTCCCAGGCTACCGCCCAGCCGGGTTTGGCAATGATCGCAAAGTCTGGGTACGTACCCTGCTCCAACATAAATGAGCACCCGCTGCCTTGTCCCGCGTTGTGTCGGGATGCGGGGGCTCGAGATCTACGATTGTTCGGCATCCCCCCGGCACCCAATCCCACCAGTAGATTGCCCTGGAGTGGCGTGTGGGCACGGACAAGAGCCGCTGCCGCCTCAGTAATGCACGCCCCGTGGCCCTTTGGGTTAGAGGCGCCAAGACCGACTATCCACTCCCCGCGAACCGTTGCCTCCGGTCGCATATCGGAGCGTAGTTGGGGGCCTATCCAAGGCAGGTCCTCGGCTGCTGTTCCAGTGGTGAGGGTGTCGATCGGCGCATACAGTAAAAGGTCCGGAGCACCCCCACTGCCCTCGAGGCGGCCAAGAGCGTTTGCCTGGTGATCGTCGATGGGCTGGTAGCGCGCTTGCAGCCCTAGACCCGCAAGCCTTTCAGTCAGGTAAGTGGCGAGTGTGGCCTCCTCTCCCGTCGGACTAGGGATGCTCGCCATATCTAGCGTTGTCTGGCGCAGCTCTCCCTCGTCAACAGCCTCCCACGCGACCTTGATCCACTCCTGCTGCTGTGCGCTTACGACCGCCATCACAGAGACGGGGACTCAGGCCCCTCGCGGGCAGCGCTACCGTCGTCACGCCGATGCTCCGTACGCACCACAGTTGCCCTTAACTGATTGAGAACGCTAGCGACCGGCCTTCGGAGCAGGACGACCAGACCGGTCACAAGCACCAAGGCAAAGGCGGACCGCTTCACCTCTCTCCTACGATCGATCCGGAAATGCGACCGCCCAACATCGGTTCAAAGCGTAGCCCCCGTCATAACGAGTTGGAGGTTCACAGGTAGGGGACCTAGCACCAAGTGACCCGCTGATACAAGGATATCACTGCCAGTACGCCAGCCGCACCCGCGACCACCGGTCCAACTCGCTAAGTGAGTCCCCCCGCTACGACTGCAAATAGCAGCTCTCCCGACAAGTCTTCGGAAGCTGCCCGCACACCCCGGGCCAGTATTACTCACCGTATCGATTGCCCTCAACCTGTGAGTGAATAGAACTGTGGGTATATTTCTGAGTAGACCCCCTGAGGTAATAGCCCGGTCAGATTGCTCTTGTACATCGTGATCTGGTAGGGAGCAGTCGGCAGCCAGACCAGCGGTAGGTTCTGCGCCACGAAGTCCTCGTAGCTATAGAGTGCCTGGGTTTCCGCGGTCTGATTGGCTGCGGTCTCGGTTGCGGCGATATTCGCGTCATTGATCGTAGAGGAGTATGCTCCTGGATTGAACGATGCCCCACTTTGAAGTATCTCTTCGCCTGTCGGGAAGTAGTCCGGTCCGTATGTCCACCCGCTCCCCCAATTCGCTACCTCCCATCCACTGCAAGGCGTGGAAGCGCTGCACCCATTAAAAGCCGTTCCCACAATCTGTGAGAAGGAGCCACTCGACAACTCCAGCGTGATCCCGGCCTTACTCGAGACCGTCGATTTGAGTGCGGCCATCTCGTCAGCGATCGCCGCCACGCCGCTTTCATACGAGAGCTGGAATGTAAGGGCGGCCCCGGCCATCACACCTGCGCCGCAGTCCCCGGCGGAGCTGCCCGCTCTATCGCAAGTACTCACCCCGCCAGGGCGAACTGTCCACCCATGGTCCTTCAACAGCTTCACAGCCTTTGCAGGATCGAACGGGTACACCAAGCCTTTGGCCTCCAACGGGCTCTCATCGCTGTTCTTCGCCGGAAAAGAGGGTACCGGCCCGTTGGTTACGGTCCCGAACCCCGCCAAGAAGTCTTTTACATACTCCGGCTGGTTGACTAGCGACTGAAGAGCCTGCCTGAAGTACAGCTGGCGGAAGATCGGTCCTGCGGTTGGGTTAGTGAAGTTGTACGCCATGTAGTTTGAGGCAAAGTCATCCCAGGCACTGAGCTTGTAGCCATGATGCTCTAGATAACCTGCCTGGCTGATGTCCTGGGAGGGGATATAACCGATAGTCACCGCTCCCGACCTTAGGGCATCGAATTCGGCGGTGTCCGATGTGAAGGGCTCTTCCTCAAAAGCGCTGACACTAGGCTTTGGGTTGCCGGAGTAGGCGGTGTTGGGCTCGAATTTCACGAACCCCGCACTGGTGAACTGCGCCAAACGAAACGGCCCGTCTACGGTCTTCCAAAGCGGGTTTGTGTCGTAAGTGGCCAGATCGTAGGCTTGGTCGTTGAGGAATGCGGCCACCCCAAGCGCGCCACTGTTGGCCGTACCTGCATCTATCGGCACATACTGGCTCGGGTTCGTACCGCTTACTGGTGCCCGTTCCTCAGCTGAAGCATCATCGCTCGTTACTGGGCCGGCCGCACTTAGACGGTCCCACTCAGCCTGCGGGAGAGGGAAGACTTGACTCAGCTCGTTATATAGGAACCACGTTGGGTTGTACGCGGCATTAGTCTTGAGTTTCAACTGGTAGGTGCCCGTCTGTTCGTAGCTCACGAGGTTGGTCGGAAACCCGCCGGGAACCGCCGGCCCCCAGCCGGGACCGGCCGTTCCGGCTACCGGCCCTGCCACGGTCGGAGCTGAAGGGTCGGTCACGGCACTTAAGAGGTTGAGCCAAAAGATCACGTCGCGGGCGGTGATAGGCTCGCCATTCGACCAAACCCAATGCTTCAAGTTGATGGTAAGAACTGTGTTGCCATCAGAGGCAATAGGGGGATAGGCCACACTAAGACTCTTGTTGAGGCGGGGCTTACCATGGTCGCCGAACCAATACAACGGGAGGTACATGTTCTCGGCGAAGAGGAGAATGTTTATGCCGTTATACGTGGCGCCATTAGCTAGGGGCAGAATATAATTGGGCGGGCTTTCGGGCTGCTCAGCAAAGGTGATTGTTCCCCCTCGCGTGGATGCGCTGGCTGTCCAGGTAAGGCAGCTAGCCACGAGGACGACGAGCAGCGCCAGGATCGTGATGCTCCGCGTGGAAGCGTGCGCTGCTCTTCTCATCCTGACATCCTCTCCATGGCGACATGAGTCTCGGTGCCGGGGCACCGAGTCCTCCTTTTAGGGAGAGCTAAGCATCCGGCGCGCTTTTGGGCACCCCAGATATTTCACTCAATGAATCACTGACAGCATCACGGCCTATCAGGCGCCGGGCCACGAGCACCAACGCATCTCCCGGTTGGCCTGACCTCGAGCCGCCCCAGGTAGTGACAGCACTACGCGCCGTCGCCAGAGATCGCGACGCCCATACTGGCAACGGCCGATGACGACTCTGATTGGTCTTCTGCCTTAGCGATGCGCTGGAACGCTCGTGGGCGGAACTCTGCGCCTTCGGTGACCTCCCGATGGCCCCAGAGGGACGGCCTGTCTATCGTGGTGGGGATCCACGTGCGGTCATCGACAAGGCGACCATTCCACCCGTACTCGATTTCATACCCTGAGGGGTTTGTGACATAGAACGAGGTCACAAGGTCGTTGACATGAACCCCGATCGTTGACATCCCCAGGTGTCGATCGAGGCAAGCATCGAACACCCTTCCCACGTCATCGAGGGTGGCCGTTTCCAGCATGATGTGGAGCACACGGTTCTCCCCACCTAGATCCGCTAGCGCCAGGCTATGGTGACGCCTGTTACATCTCAGAAAGAACAACTTCCTCCCCAGTTGATCCGTGATGCGAAAGCCCAGGATGCGGGTATAGAAGTCCAGCGCTTCGTCGATCCGATCCACGGCGGTAACAACGTGACCCATACCGAGCTCACCAGTGACGAACCCGCTGACGTGCGGCGCGGGGTGGAACAGCTCGCACACGCGAAGCTGATTGTGGAAAAACTCGAGCGCGTTCCCCGCAGGATCGGTGCATCTAACCAGTCCTTGCACCCGCCGTTCTTCTGCTTGCTCGGCGCTGCCCTCGTCTGCCTGATATCCTTCGTGGCGAAGTCGGTCGGCCAGAGCCTCGAGTGCGAAGGCATCGCCAACCTCCCAGCCATATGCCGCAATACGCTCGCTACTTCCGGATCGGACCATGAGCCGTGCCCAGCGATCATCCATCCGGAGCCTGATCGCCGGCTCGGACCCACTTCTCTCGGCAACAAGACCGAGGATCTCCTCGCCGAAGGCCGCCCACGAGTCGAGCTGCCTCGTCTCCAATACCAGATATCCGAGCGCACGCACTTCATTCACAGTCATACTCCCAGAGCGCATTCTCCACAGGCCACCACACTTTGTTTCCACCGGCGAGCCGCCGATGCAGAGGCGCACTGTCCCAACAATGCTTCAGTATTAGGCATGTAATGGTCGGCTGAGCGACACCGCGACGTCGATGATCATGTCCTCTTGGCCTCCAACATAGCCTTTCTGCCCTACAGACTCGAGTATTCTGTGTAGTGGAACTCCGTAGCGTATCGAGGCTCGTTCAGCATGGAGAAGAAAGCTTGAATAGACGCCAAAGTAACCTTGGACGATCGCTCCTCGATCCATGAATGGGTCTCGGCTCACCATAGGGCGCACAACCTCTTCGGCCGCCGCCAGAATGGCATCGAGATCGATACCGGTTTGAACCCCAATTCGGTCGAATACCGCCACCAAGACCTCGGTGGGTGAATTACCTGCTCCCGCCCCGAGTCCGATCAGGCATCCATCCACCTGGAGGGCGCCTGCCTCGTAGGCCACAACGGAGTTCGCAACCCCCAGACCCAGGTTCTGATGGCCATGGAATCCAACCTGCACGCCCTGACCCAGTTCGGCAGCTAGTGCAGCGACTCGATCGCGCACCTCTTCCAGAGTCAAGGCTCCCGCGGAGTCCACGACATAGACACACTGCGCGCCGGCATCGGCCATGATTCTGGCCTGCTTTGCTAGGCCCTCAGGGTCGAGGCGATGGCTCAGCATTAAGAACCCGACCGTCTCTAGCCCGAGTGCGTTCGCCACGCCAAAATGCTGTTTCGATATGTCGGCCTCCGTGCAGTGGGTCGCGATTCTGACCACAGCGGCTCCCGCGTCGTGAGCCCGCCTCAAATCGTCCACTGTCCCGATCCCGGGGATCAGCAAGCAGGCGACTCTGGCATTACTCGTCGCCTTCACTGCAGAGCGGATTAGGGTGATCTCCTCCACCTCGCTGAATCCGAAGTTGAAGGATGACCCACCGAGTCCGTCTCCGTGACTCACCTCGATCACCTGTACACCACTTTGGTCTAACGCCTTCACTATGTCGAAAACTTGCTCGACGCTGAGCCGATGCGACATCGCATGGCTTCCATCTCGAAGAGTGGAATCCGTGATCCGGACGACTCTAGCTCCGGTCTTGGCGGTCATGCGGCGACTTCGGAGCTCAATTCCAGCGCGATCAGTTCACCAACTCGCGCCGCCGCTGAGGTCATGATGTCAAGGTTCCCGGCGTACCGCGGCAGGTAGTCGCCCGAACCTTCGACCTCGATCAAGATGGTGACTCTGCCCGATCCAAGCCACCTCTCCTCCGCCCCGTCGAACTGAGGCTCCGCGTGCAGTCGGTAGCCAGGGACGAACTCCTGAATCCTGCGACTCATGTCAGTTACCGCATCGCTTATCGCCCCTAGATCCGCATCTGGAGGGATGGCGCAGAAGACGGTAGCACGCATGAGCATCGGAGGTTCGACCGGATTCAGGATGATGATCGCTTTGCCTCGCTCGGCCCCGCCCACTACTTCGAGGGCCCGGGCGGTCGTGCGCGTGAACTCATCAATGTTGGCTCTGGTTCCCGGGCCGGCGGACTTTGAAGCGATCGAGGAAACAATCTCGGCATACCCGACCTTGCAGACGCTACTTACGGCGGCCACCATCGGGATTGTCGCTTGGCCTCCACAGGAGGTCATGTTGACGTTTGGGGAGGCTCGGACGAGGTCGACCGTCACGGTCGGAACCGCGAATGGACCCACCGCCGCCGGGGTCAGATCAACGGCTCGTATTCCCGCCGCCGCGTACAGTGGGGCGTTGCCCCGGTGTACCTCAGCTGAAGTGGCCTCGAACACGATGCGCGGCAAGGGATCGCTTGCCAGAAGCTGCGCTGCACCCCCAGCCATGGTTTCGACTCCTTGGGAGCGGGCCAGTCGAAGTCCGTCCGATAGCGGATCAACACCAACCATCCAGCGAACCTCGATGAGATCGCTTCGCTGGAGCTTGAAGAGCAAATCAGTGCCGATATTTCCCGAGCCAACTATCGCTGCGGCCACTTTAGCCATCGCTCACCTCAATACCTTGGGCAAAGGCACACCAAACGCTGCCGATTCCCTCAAACGTCGCCCGAACCGTGTCTCCCTGCTCTATTGCTACCGCTCCTGTCAGGGCGCCCGGTATGACGATCTCGCCCGCCCGCAGCTGCCTGCCCTTGGCGATTAGCAGGCGCGCTAGCCAACTCACAGCTTCGAGCGGGTCTCCCATCACAGCGGAACCGTCGCCGGATCCCACCAGCTCGTCGTTTAGGTAGAACTGGCATATCACGCTCCTAAGATCGGGCTCACCGGTCCAGGTAGACTCTGGCCCCAGGATCACTCCGGCCGAGGACGCGTTGTCGGCGATGGTGTCGACCAGCTTGATCCGCCAGTTGGCAAACCTGCTATCAATGATTTCGAGCGCAGGAGCCACAGCGCGGACGGCCGAGGCTACTTGGTCGCGGGAGGCCCGCGGATCAGCAATGTCCTTCCCCAAGATGACCGCAATCTCTGGCTCGATGCGGGGCTGGATAAATTCGAACGCGACTTTGTCTCCCGAGCTCCAGAACATATCGTCGAGCAGGTACCCATAGTCCGGAGAGTCGATCTGGAGCTGCTCCTGCATGGCCCGAGAGGTCAGTCCAATCTTGTGTCCTTTCTGTAGACGGCCGGCAAGCTCGCGTTCAGAGAGGTGGGCTAGCTGCACTTGATAGGCGTCATCAGTCGTGAAGCTGACGATCCGCTCCGAGATTGGTGAGATCGGCTTTCGCGTTTGCTGGGCCGCGGCAAGTTCCATGGCAAGCACCGTCGCGTCCTCAGCCTTCACTGCGAGTGCCCCAAACGTCACTGGGGATCGGCCCATCTAGTGCCCATGGCTCCCCTTTAGCCTCCGTGCTCCCTTCGGAGGCTGGGCAGCCTCGGCGCGAGACGAGAATTGCTCCGTCCCGCACCACCAGGAGAATCCGGCGTGGGTCCTGGAGTAAGCGGCAATCCGCTTGGGGATCACCGTCAACGACTAGGAGGTCGGCCCAACGGCCAGGAGCCACAGATCCGACCCTCTCTCCCAAGCCGATCGCATCAGCGGTGGATTGCGTAGCCATGGCTATGATCTCCGGGCCAGTCAGGCTCAACGTCTCCTGCAAGAGCTCTAGCTCCTTTGCATGGTTCCCGAACGGCATGGTGTTGCAGGAATCGGTTCCGACCACGATGCGCACACCCTCCTTGTGGGCGCGCCGTACCGCTTCAATCAGCGACTTGTGAGTCTCCACGCCTTTCCGCAGCGACTCAGCCGGTACGCCTCGTGCTTCGCCTTGTTCGAGGATGTAGGTCGCAAGCGTAAGGGTGGGACAAAGCCAGGTGCCCTTTCTTGCCATCTCAGCCGCGAGTTCATTGGTTAGCTGCGAGCCGTGCTCGATCGTGTCGACGCCCGCCTCCAGTGCCTGCCTGATTCCGTCGACCGTGTGCGCGTGTGCGGCTACCCGCATGCCCAAGGCGTGGGCCTCATCAACGATAACTGCGGTCTCCTCGGGTGAATAATTTCGCCAATTGGGTCGATCGCCCTGGGAGAGGACTCCGCCGCTGGTGCAGATCTTAATGAAGTCGACACCATCGCGGGCGTACTCACGAACGAGTTGCCGGCATGCGCTAGGTCCGTCAGCTGTCTTCCAGAGACGGCGATCAATTGCCGGTGGACAAAACATGTCGCCGTGACCGGCGGTCATACCGACAAAGCCAGACGCGACCACCCGGGAACCACGGATGACGAAGTCATCGACGGCGTGCTTGACTGCGACTTCGGGCCGCGAGCCGGCCGTATCGCGCACCGTGGTGACACCCGACTCCAGGGCGATCTCTGCGTTCCGGGCAGCATGCAGGGTCTGTTCTTCCGTGAAGGTTGTTACGTTCCAAAGGTGAATTTCCTGACGGCGCTCTGCAGCATTAGCAAGCAGATGAACATGAGCGTCGATCAGACCCGGCATCACCGTTGATCCTCTGAGGTCGTAGCTCTCGACCACCGAGGGCAGCTGTAGCTCTGACATGGGTGCAACGCGCGTAATGAATCGGCCCTCAATCAGGACGTATCCGTTATCAAGAACGGTACCCTGGGGGGTTCCGATGATTCGACAATTTGTGAGCGCGATCGGCGCTGCGAGCTTGGTGGATGTGGTCATGGGCTTTCACGGGTCGGCGGGATCTGCGGCGCTGTCAAATCACTCAGAGGCCCCCATGCCGGAAACTCTGCGGGGCCGCTCGCAGTGGGCACGGACATAGGTGCCCAACGCTCACCACGCAATATTAGGCATCGCCTAGAGGAAGCCGGAAGGCTTCGTCTCAGTCAGTGGAAAAAGGAGGAGGCACTTCCACTGGAGCGGGAGTCCAATTCTTGCAACGTGGAGGCCTTTGGATCTCGGCTGGCGCGGCTGGGACTTCGGTTGCCCCCGGCCCGGCCACCCCTAGCCACATACGTTCCGATCCGGGTCGCATCGGGATGGGCGTACGTATCGGGTCACGGCCCACTGGGCGAGGGGGGGGAGCCACTCGCCACCGGTCGGATCGGGTGTGAGGTCTCTGAAGAGGAGGCAGCCCAGGCCACCCGGCTGACCATTCTCAACTTGCTGGCCACGCTGCTAGGCGGTCTGGGAGACCTGCAGCGAGTTAGGGGGATCCTCCAGGTGCGCTGTTTTGTTGCCGCCTCGGGCGATGGCGGGGCGCAGCACGCCTTGGTCGCCGCGGCCGCAGGAGGACTCTTGCGGGATGTGTTTCCCGACCTGCCAGTGGCGCAGCCAACCACAGTCGGCATCGGCTCGTGTGCACTTGGCCTGCCCGTCACCATCGACCTGATCGCCGAGGTCAGTCTGGAGGCCGCCCAGGCTCAGGCGGGCACCTGCCGTGGGGGATCGGAGCCGACCGAGTAGCTGAGATCCCTGATAACCAGGCGATCCGGTCTAAGGCGCAACCAGACCATGCCGCGCTGCAGCGGGTCGTCCATCAGGTAGTGGCGGAAGCGATCGTCCCAAGTCCCCTCGTCGGGTCCCAGATAGCGCCGGAGCTTGCGCCTAGCGCGCGGCACGTCGAAAGGAAGAATCTCGACTTGGCCGCTGGCGATCACCTGCCTCACCAAACCGGTATCGGTGTCGCAAACATCCACCACCATGGAAATCGCAGGGTCGCGGCGGACATAGCCCAAAAGTCTGGCCCAGGGGCCGGTCAGGATCCAGAAGGCTTCGCCCTCCCAGAGGAACCAGACCGGCCGCACCGTGGGGCCGTTGGTGGCGACCCGAGCGGTAAGTGGCTGGCTGAGGAAGGTGTCGATGTCAAACTCTGGCTCCGCCACCTGGGGATTATGCGCAGCAGTTGGGCTCAGTCCCTGTCGCTCCGGGCCCCGGACTCCTGCTCCGTCGGACCGAGGCCGCCTCTTGGAAGTCAGCGACCCAGTCTCCGCCATCCGTGAATTCCTTCTGCTCGGCACCGGCCCAGTCAAAGGACTGGCTGACTGCACCGGTCCAAGGTATGAAACTCCGCCTACGTCTCCCGTTCGACGGCCGATTCCACCGCAGGATCGAGAATATGACGTCTCAACTCATCGGTGATATCGGGAGGAGCCCCTAGTCGGATGACCTTCAGATACCTTTGATGCGAGTTCACCATGCGATCGAAGTCTGGATGCACGATCTGATCCACGGTCAGAGCTAGGCGGACGGGTCCCTCTAGCGACTGCCATATCTGGACCAATAAGCGATTCCTGGCGGAGTCAACCACGACGCGATGGAACTGGCTATGTGCTTCGGCCAAGCTCAAAGCATCCCCGTCATCCCTGGCCCTGACGATTGCCCGAAGTGCTGCCTCTAGCACGTCTTTGAGCGACGCATCCATTTGACGAGCCACAGTCTGGCAGGCGAGATCTTCGAGCGCTAGTCGAACTGCCGCGACGTCAAGAATGGCCTGTGGGCTGGGGTCCGCCACCCGCGCTCCCCGATACGGCTCGTCGGTGACAATTCCTTCGTGGACTAAGCTGCGAATAGCCTCTCGCAGCGTTGGGCGACTTACTTGTAATTCGGCGGCCAGCCGCGCCTCTTTGAGCCTGACACCACGTGGCAGGTCGCCTTGCAGGATCGCCCGACGAAGAGCATCGCTGACGTCTTCTCGCCGAGTCCTAGGTGCCACCACAGGTAGTACGAACTCATTTCCAACGAAGCTAGAACCCTCTATCGCCGGACCAATCGGCATATGAATCGCTCAGCCCGACCACCTGTAGTTCTCGGGATAGATCTCGTCGGCATAGGCGCCTTGGGGAACCACCCCTTTGAGGGCGCTCTTGTATAGGGTCAACTGAGCTGGCTCGTTTGGCATCCAGACCACTGGCAACTGGCGCGCCATGTAGTTCTCATAGTTATACAAGGCTGCAATCTCAGCTTTCTGAGTTGCCGCCGTATCCGTAGCTACTATGTCAGCATCCGCCACCGGGTTAGAATAGTAGCCCCCGTTGTACGCGGCCCCGGTCTTGAACGACAAGTCGCCACTGGGCCAGTAGTTAGGCCAGTAATCGAAGGGGCCGCCATAGTTGGTCAACTCCCACCCATTGCATGGGGTGGCCGGCGTGCAATTGTCAAAGACAACTCCAAGGACATCGAAGGTTGGCTGGCTCGTCATAAGAAGGTCAATTCCCGCCTTCGACTTCATCGTTGACTGCATCGCTTGCATCTCGTTAGTACGCTCCTGGGAGCCACTGCCGTACAGCATCGTGAAGCTTGCCTTCTCGTTGGCCGCAATACCGGAACCGCATTCGCCAGCCCCCGATCCCGGTTTGCTGCAGTAGCTTGTGCCGCCTGGCACAACTGTCCAGCCATTGGCTTTGAGTAGACTCACAGCTCGGCTGGGGTCAAACGGATATACCTGCCCATGCGCCTCTAGCGGACTTTCATAGGGGTTATTCGCTGGCCAGTTCGGCACCGGGCCATTCTCAACGCTCCCGACGCCGTACCCAAACTGCTTGATGTACTCAGGCTGGTTGATGAGCGACTGGAACGCCTGCCTAAAATATAGCTGCTTAAAAACGGCGCCCACCGTCGTATTGGTAAAGTTATAGTTCATCTGGAAGTATCCGAACTGCCCCCAAACGTTGTAGCTGTAGCCCTCCTCCCTCTCGAGGGAGGTCTTCTGGCTCAGATATTGAACGGGTAGGTAGCCAATGTCGACACTTCCTGCTCGTAGCGCATCGAACTCAGCCGCTTCGCTGGTGTACGGCAGCTCCTCGAAGGCGCTGATCGTGGCTTTGTCGGTTCCGGAGTAATGTGCGTTTGGCACCATTTTCACAAAGCCGCTTGGCGTGAATTGGGTGAGCCGGAACGGTCCGTCCACCGTCTTCCACAGTGGGTTCGATTGGTACGTACTTATATCCTGCGACTCACTGTTGAGGAACTGCGCAACCCCTAGCGCACCCGTCGTGGCGCTTCCATCATCCTTCGGAACGTATTGCACGGGCGACGTGTTGGGCACCGGGACCCGAGCCTCTGCGGTGGTGTCAAAGTCACCAACGGGCCCACTGCTTGAGAGCCGATCCCAAGATTGCTGGGGTATGGGGAAAATCTGGCTCAGCTCGTCGTAAAGCACCCAGCTCGGGTTGTACGACGCATTGAAGTGAAAGGTCACTGTGTAAGTGCCGGTCTGGCTGTAGCTCACGAGGTTCACGGGAAACTGGGCGGGGACCGCGTCGCACCAGGTTGGTCCCGGAGCGCTAGTACTGCCGATGGCAGGAGCGTTGGGATCAGTCACCGCGCTGAGGAGGTTCATCCAAAAGATTACGTCCCTGGCCGTCACCGGGGTGCCATCGGACCAAACCCAATGCTTCAAGGTGACGGTAGCAACGGTATTGCCATCTGAAAAGACAGGCGGATCCGCAACGCTGAGGGTCTTGTTCAACACGGGCCGGCTCCCACTCCCGAACCAGTAGAGGGGCCGCCAGAGCAGTTCTGAGAACTGCGCGTAGTTGTTCGAGTCGCAGTAGGTTGGACTCTCGAGCGGAAAGATGTAGTTGGGGGGCGCTTCGGGCTGCTCGGCGAAGGTCACCGTCCTTCCACTCTCGGGCTTATTGGCTGCCAGGGCGTTGACGAGTCCCAGGGCAAGCAGAGTGACCGCAACGCCTGAAGCTATCAACCGCAGACGCCAGAAATTTGAGTGGGAAATCATTCGGTCCGACTACCCTCCAGAGAGCGCGCTGTAAGCCTCGATGCATCTTAGCTGGCCCAGCCTGACTGCCAGATTGTCTGACGAACTCACACGATGGCAGAGCGGTGGGCTTGCGTCAATCCCCCAAACATACGTGCGCCCTGGCGGGTGAGTCACCTTCCAGGAAGGAGAGCTACGGCCGAGCAGCCAGTACCTCAGAAGTATCGTCTGCGAGAACGTGGCGTTCTAAGAAGTCGGCGGCCCGAGCAGCCAGATCAACCTCGGCGGGAAGGGATCGGACCCCATGCCCCTCCTCCGGGTAGATCACGAGCTCCGTCTCCACACCAGCCGCGGCCAGCGCGTGGTGAAACTCGACCGCCTGTCCCGGGGGAGTGCATTGATCTCGGGCCCCAGCGGTCAGAAGCGTGGGGGTGGATGACGCGGCGGCGTCGAACAGCGGACTGCGGTGGAAGTAGGGTCCACCCGGTAGATTGAGATCGGCCTGCAGGTACTGCACATCGAATGCTGGGACATTGCCGCCAAAGTGCTGGCTGTAGAAATCCGTGTAAGGCGAGATCGCGACACCAGCCTTGAAACGGTTGGTCTTAGTGGTCAGTCGGCATGTCATGTACCCGCCGTGGCTGGCACCCATTACGGCAAGACGATCACCATCCGTAATCCCGTCTTGAATGAGGCGGTCGAGACCGGTCAGGTCGTCGTCCACTTCGGTCCCACCGTAGTCGCCCAGCTCCATTTCGAGGAACTTCCTGCCTCGCCCACTGCTCCCACGGGGGTTGGGCATGAATATGGCGAATCCCCGCGACACCAAATAGGAAGCGACCATGAGCATGCCGATCTTCCCTGGCCAAGACGCCGTCCAAAGATGGGCCGGACCTCCGTGGATCAACAAAACGGTTGGATGAGGTGCCGAACGCGCAGGCGGAACTGTCAGCAGACCCTGGATCTCAAGGCCGTCGCTTGAGGGCCACGTGACTCGGGTCACAGGCCCCAGCTTCGAACGCATCCACTCGTAACCTGGATGCGAGAGGGACGCCAAATCCTCCAGCAGGCCACCGATGGCGCGTGCCACGGAGGGCGGGCGGTCCCAGTCTTCGCCGATAAGCAGCAGCCCGGCCCGCCGATCAACCACCGCTGAGGGATAGGTTCCCGATGTGGTGAAGCTCCCTTCGATGTTGGGTGTGACCTGGCCCGTGGAGATCTCAATCTCGCCGAACACCGTGTCGGTGTCGCGTACCCCGCCGAAGCAGAGGTGGTCCGGGTCGCGGAACTGCAGCCACGTAACGTCGACGCCCTCTGCCTCCAGCTTGGTGGCGCCCTCCCGGTCGCGCTCGAACAGGAGGATCTCGCCCGCCACAACACCGCGATCGCTCGCGATGCTCTCAACCACCGCCAGGCGGGAACCGTCCGCGGTGGCCGCGGGCCAAGCTAACTGCCAGCGGGGCTCATATATCGTCCGCGTTGCACTGCCGTCTAGGGCCAACAGCACGAGGGCGGAATTGAACCAATCCGCCTCGGTCGGAAGACGGGAGGCAACCGCGAGCACGGCGTCGCCCGCCACGCAGGCTTCCCAGACGTTAAGGTTTTCGCCAGAGACTTGGGAAACGTCCCCGTCAGTCACGCGTACACGAAATACCCGACGCCAGCCTTCTGGATGCTTCCCGCCGCGGTGAACCGACGGCTCCCAACTCGCGCCTGCACTCCTCTCATCGCGTCCATTCGACGCCCCGGCTCCGGTTACCGCCGGTTGCTCGGCGCCTGCCTCCGCCGCCAGGACAACCACGTGATCCTGATCTCGGGACCACTCGACCCATTCCGCGGTCAGGCCTGGCATGGGGAAGTAAGTCGGATTATCAGTACCTGGAAGCACGGTCACGTACGGGTGGAATGCTCCAGGGCGGTCGCGATCTGAGAGAAACACCAATCTCTGGCCGTCCGGAGCCCAGCTCGGACGCAATGAATGCCCTTCACCTTCCGCGATTCGCCGCACTTGCCGCGTCGTCAGGTCGAGAAGGCAGATCGATTTGGTTGGAGCACCTTCCAGGCGGTCTAGCGACATCCCAGTGAAGGCCGCGAAGGCACCGTCCGGAGAGCAGGAGAGGTCCGAGCCACCGGACGTCCTTCCGAAACCCGGTTCCAACACTTGGAGCCACCATGACTCAGCCGCTTCAAAACCCGAGGACGAGCTCACCGGTCGCGCCATGCACGAATCTCCCTAGAGCAAATGATGGTCGCTTCGCAGGGAACCGTCGAGCGCCCCTCGGCCTTCGACCAGCCCCAACCGTCGACCCTACATATCTCAGCTGCGAAGTGTCAAGAGTCGTTGGGGCACGCTCGCGAAGCTGTACCGAAGCGAACGACTAGTGCGTGTTGGCGCCCCAAATATCAGCCACGGTGTAACCTTCCGGGAAGGGATCATCGCGGTCAAGCACGTAGCGAGCATGACCTGTCACAAACGCACGCCCACTAATCGTTGGCACGACCGCTGGGATGCCCGCCACCTCTGTCTCGCGCACCAGCCTGCCCGTGAACACCGTGCCGAGTACTCCCTCATGGCGAAAATCCTGGTTCAGAGGAAGCCGCCCCCGCGCGTGCAAAGTCGCCATCTTGGCGCAGGTGCCGGTTCCACACGGAGAGCGGTCTAGTGCCCCGGTCCACGTGTCCGGGCGCTCCCAGTCCAGAGTACCGGTCGACACTACGACCGTGTTTCGAAGATCGGCATGGGGCCCGCTGGCGGGCCCTGAGAGAAGAGCGATAGTGGGACCCACCAGCTCGGTGTGCTCCGGATGCACCTGGGGAGCCTGCTCCCTCGTTGCCGCCTTGATCATCTCCCCGACCCGGACCAACTCGCGGGCCCTTTCCGGCACGATCTCGAGACCAAACCGAGTCGCGTCGGCAACGACGAAGATCATTCCGCCCCAGGCAATATCTACTTCCAATCGCCCGAGCTCCGGCACCTCGATGGGAACGTCGAGGGCCATTGGAAAGCAAGGCACATTCTCAAATGTGATCTTGGTCGCGTGACCGCCCTTCACCTCCGCTGAGATTGCGACCAGTCCTGCGGGCGCCTCCAGGATGAACTCAGTGCGGGGTTCGGTCACCTCTACCATCCCCATCTCTATTAGCGCAGTCGCGACGCAGATCGTGTTGGATCCCGACATGGGGGGGTATTCGACCTGTTCAAGGATGATGTAGCCCGCCGCGGCTCGCGGATCTGTAGCAGGCAAGATGATGTTGCAGTTGGCCGCGGGATAGCCGCGCGGTTCCCTGAGCAGTCGTCGGCGCAGCCCATCTAAATTACGCTCAAAATACTGCATTTTCTCGAACATCGAAGCCCCTGGCACATCAGGAACGCCTCCGAGAACTACGCGGCCAGGCTCTCCGGCGGCATGCAGATCTATCGCCAACACGTCTCGTGCGCCGATCAGACCTGAGCCTCCCAATCCGCATCTGAACCTAAAGGTCGCCTCGCCGCCTGCCCTCGACCGAAGGGCGTTGGCCACGATTCTACCGCCGCGCCCTTCAGCAGTTCGCCAATCCAGACCGCTGGACCAGCGACGGGCTCGCCTACTAATCTCGAAGAAGCCGAGCCTCTCTAGCCCGCTCGACAACCAGCTTGGCGATCGACCAATCCTGTGCTGCGATCCCCACAGATTTGAAGATGGTAATCCCTGACGATCGCCCCGGTGGCGCTTGGAGAAGGTTGCCGATCTCCACCAGCGCATTCGGGTTGAGCGCCCTGGCTTCGACCGCCTGAATAATGTCGCCGGCTTCCGCCAGGGCAGCGGCGAGCTGATCCACAACCACGATCGCAGCTTGCCGGAACGTTTCGGCGGGAACCTCGCACATGTCCGGGCGGAACGAACCTATCGCATTGATGTGGACGTCGTCGAAGAGGTCTCCTGACCGGAAGACCGGCTCCGTCGCCCTCGTCGCAGTGCACAGCACGTCGGCGCCACCGATTGCCTCCCTTACGGACTCGGTCGACCGGCAGGCCACCTCAGGAAACACCGCTCGTACTCGGTCACGGAGGTGGAGACTGCGGCCGTGCTCGCGACTGAAGATCCGGACCTCGGCGATCGGTCGGACGGTGCAGACGCCGACAATCTGATCCATGGCCTGCCGGCCAGCACCGACCACGGCCAACTTGGTGACTCCCTCCCGCGCCAAGAGAGACGTAGCCAAGCCGCTCGCCGCCCCGGTTCGAAGCGCTGTCAAGGACTCCACATCGAGTAGCGCGGCCACATCTCCGCCGTCAGCGTCAATCCAGAGAACTATTCCCTCGAGTCCTCTTGTGGCGGCCTTGGACGCCCCCTTGGAGGTGTTGATTACCTTCAGTACTCCGCTGCCGAACTTGTGCTCAGCGGGCATGATCAGGACTCGCCCGTCGCAGATTGACGATCGAAGGGGAGCCAGAACCTCACCGCCGGAGGCAGCCAAGAATCCCTCGCGGCTAGCTTCGATGGCGTCAGTCATCGAGACCAGATCGCGGATCGCCGCGGCGCCGATATACGGTAGTTGCGTCGGCGCACCGAGATACTCGTCTGGCGCTTGGGTCAACCGCTCACTCCTAGCCTAGAGCAGGCGCATCGGATGACGTGGTTCTCGACCAATACGACATCGAGTGTAAGTTAGGAGATAGCCTCTCAGCCATCCTTTCTGATCGGGCTAAGACAGGCGCCTGCGGGCGGACGAGGGCTCAGAGAATGGTTTCGGGACCCCGACAAGGGCGTTTACCCGTGAAGAGAGGCTGCCGCCCTGGCTCGGCGACCAACGACCCTTCCAATCGCAGACAATATGTCACAGATGTAGGCGTTGCCCCACTCAGAGACGGTCGGGTTGTGGCGGGTACGGTGGAGACGACGGCGGAGAAGGAATCGCCACCCAAGCATTGAGGTAATGAGATGATGGTCGAGGGAGCGCCACTGCCAGGCACGGTCTGTCTGACATTTGACTTCGACACGGTAGCTGCGTGGATGCATATGTTCGACACTCCAACTCCGGGAGTGCTCTCCCGAGGCGAATTCGGGGGCCGGGTAGGGATCTGGCGTGTGCTGGATCTGCTGGAGCGGTACTCCATACCGGCGACATTTTTCACTCCCGGATACACTGCCGAGACCTATCCAGAGGCAATGCACGCGATCGCTGCCCGGGGCCACGAGATCGGACACCACGGCTACCTGCACGAGAGCCCCACGCAATTTCTCGGCGACCCAACCGGGGAGCGTGCAATGTACGAGCGGGGTCTCGAAGCGCTCGACCGTGTGGTCGGGATCCGTCCCACCGGATACCGCTCGCCGGGCTGGGACCTCACCTGGGAGAGTGTCGGCATCTTGCTGGAACTGGGGTTTGAATACGATTCGAGCATGGCGGGCGACGATTACAACCTCTACTTTGCGCGTCAGGGCGACGTCCCCACACCGACCGGTGGCTACAGCTTCGGCGCGGAGACGAGTCTGGCAGAGGTGCCTGTCAGCTGGAGCTGGGACGACTTCCCCCAATTCGAGTTCGTGAACTCACCACGGTTCTCTGCCAACACCCTTGCGAATCCCGACAAGGTGTTCGAGATCTGGTCTTCCGATCTTGACTACATGGTACGCAGAATTCCTGATGGAGTATTCGACTTGACCATGCATCCTCAGGTGATCGGTCGAGGACATCGGTTGATGCTGTTGGAGAGGTTTATCGAGCACTGTCTTACCTATCCCAGCCTTCGCTTCGCCCGCGTGCGTGACGTAGTCGAGTCATTCCGGCGTGGTCACAACAGCGCCGCCGGTGATCCGACTAACGCGTCGACAACGGAGTGACTCTGGAGCCCGCCCGCCCATCGTACCCGCGCCCCCGTCCCAGAGCCAGAGCCTTGGGAGTTCGCGTTGGCGTGCTCAGTCCTGGTCTGAACAACGCGATCACGGACGTGCCCGGCGTCCGGGTCGGACATGTCGGGCTCTTCGAGGATCTGGCCGGTGGCCGGGCGATCCGAACCGGGGTGACGGTCGTGCTACCGCACGGCGATGACGTCTTTCGCGAGAAGGTTGTCGCCTGCGCTCATGTCATCAACGGGTTCGGAAAGGCAGCTGGGCTGAGTCAGGTCAATGAGCTCGGCGTGCTGGAAACGCCGGTGGCATTGACCAATACGCTGTCAGTGGGGGCGGCGATGGAAGGTCTGGTACTAGATGCATTGGGCCGCAATCCTGAGATCGGCCGGAGCACGGATACCGTCAACCCGCTCGTCTTTGAGTGTAACGATGGGGGCCTTAACGATATCCGGGGACTCCACGTTAGGCCTGATCATGTGCGCCAAGCCATCGAGGCGGCGACCGTAGGGCCCGTGCAAGAAGGGGCGGTGGGGGCTGGAACCGGTATGACTTGTTACGGGTGGAAGGGAGGGATCGGTACCTCGTCTCGTGAGGTTGAGCTCGGTGGGGCCAGCGCAATCGTCGGTGTGCTAGTGCTTGCCAATTTTGGGGAGCCTCGGGATCTCGTGGTGGCAGGAGTGCCGGTCGGTCGGCGAATCACCAAACCCCGGGTAGCACGGGACGGACCCGCGGCAGGCTCATGCATCGTGGTCCTGGCCACTGATGCCCCACTCGACCATCGGCAACTCCAGCGGCTCTCTCGACATGCGCAGACTGGGTTGGCTCGCACCGGCACGTACGGACGGCACAAGAGTGGTGAGTTCGTGGTCGCGTTTTCGACAGCTCGGCGGGTACCTCACTGGCCCAGCGACACGGCTACACCGCCTGCCCAACTGGTTGAGGACGCCCCGACCATGGATCGTTTCTTCGAGTGCACCGTCGAAGCAACGGACGAGGCCGTCATCAATGCCCTGTTCGTCGCGGATACCACCTACGGCACCGAGGGAAGCGTGCGCGACGGCCTGCCAACCGCAGAGGTGTGCGAGCTAGTTAGAAGAAGCGAGCAAGGAATGGCCGGCGCAGAGGGGGCTGACTAAGTCAGCTCACGGTACTGCGAAAGCCGCGTCCACCGCCTGCGCCAGCCGCTTCGGCAGCGTGTTCTTGTACAGCCGGCCCCTAAGGACCACCAAGCGGATGTTCTCTGCCTCGCTGAACAGTTCAGGGTCGTCGAGCGGATTGCCCTCCACCACCACCAAGTCAGCAGAGAGTCCCTCTCGCAGTGAGCCCGTTTCGGAGTCGAGACGAAGAATATGGGCGTTGGCACGGGTGGCTGCGGAAATAGCCTCGAGGGGATTCGTCACCCGGGATCGAACTGCAAGCTCACGGCCACGCCCGGTCTGTGCTGCTCCGGTCAGATCCGATCCTGATCCCACCGTGATTCCCGCCGCGAGCGCCAAGGTGACGGAACGGGCCATCGCCGGGAAGGCGTCAGCGGCGCGGAGAGCCAGGTCATCGCGAAGCGCTTCCCGTCGACTGGGATCCTGGAATCTCTCGACTAGCGACAGCGTGGCAACCAAGCTGGCACCGTGGGCGGACATGGCATCGACAGCACCCTGGTCGAGGAAGGTGCCATGCTCGAAGCACTCGAGGCCAGCCTGCAGCCCGAGGTGCACGGCCTCCGAGTGGTGTGCGTGGGCGGTCACGTAGGTGTGGCGCGCCTTGGCAACCTCCACTAGGGCCCGCATCTCATCAAGTGCAAACTGGAGATCGTCGAGTTTGTCGAAGCTGGATGAAAACCCTCCACTGAGAGCCGCCTTGAGTTGAGTCGCCCCATCTCGGAGTGCACTCCGACCCACTTGCCGAACCGCAGCAACGCCGTCGGCAAGCGCCGCCGGCTGAACCAGGCCGGGGATGTTACCTTCCCATGCTCTATGGGCGTACCCGGGCCTCCAGTCGCCATGTCCGCCGGTCTCGCTGATCAAAGGACCGGAGGGCAGGATTCTCGGCCCGGGTATCAGACCCCGGTTCACCGCCTCGACCACACCACCGTCAATTCCGCCGAGGTCGCGGATCGTAGTGAAGCCCTCGGAAAGAGCCAGCCGTAGATTCTCGAAGATCTGTGCCGCAACCACGGCGACTGCCGCGCCGGGATCGGGCGGGATGTTGACCAAGCCCATGTGGGTGTGAGCATCGATCAGTCCTGGCAGGACGGAAAAGTTGCCAAGCTCCAGCACAGGGCCGCCGGCCGCGCCCGAGGATGCTAAGCCAGGTTCGACGCGCTCGATCCGGCCTCCGGCAAGGCTAAGCCGGCCGCCGAAGGGATCGCCACCGCTGCCGTCAAGGATGCGCTCGCTGCTGAGTGTTATCAAGGACCACCTATCACCGGATCCCCGGCCGCCATGCGGCCGGGGCGCCCACAGATCGACACCGGCGCAAATATCAACCGCTGAGGGTCCAGTCCTCCGGGTAGATGTTCAAGTTGGGGTCCTGAGGCAAGGTGCCGTGGAGCTTGTTGCTGATGACAGAAAGCTGGTACGGGTAGTTCGGCTGTGAGATCCAGGGCACGTACTTGGTTACGTAGTTCTCCTCAGCCTTGTAGGGCGCCGACCCCGGCACCGTATTGGTAGCGGCGATTAGCTGATCCAGAGTGGAGCTGCTGTAGCCGCCCGCGTTGAGAACTCCCCCTGTCGCCAGCCACACCGCGATGGTCGGGAGGTACTGCGGCGAGAAGGTGGCGGAGAAGCCGGGCGGGCTGAAGTCAGCGATCTGCCAGCTGCAGCCACTGCCGCCGGTCTGGGCGTCGCAGGGCACCGCCTCTGAGAAAATCGTATCCGCAGGCTCCTCCTTGAGGGTCAGATGAATCCCGGCCAAGGACCAGTCGGACTGGATAACCGCCAGTTCCGCGTTGAACTCCGGTGAGCCGGTGGCGCCCAGTTCGGTGAAGTTGAGCTGCTCACCCTTGGCAATGCCGGCGCCACACTCATCAGCCTGGGTGCCAGGCTTGCTGCAGGTGTCTATGCCGGCGATGTGGACCGTCCAGCCATGGCTGGCCAGCAGCTGTCGCGCAGCCGCGGGGCTGTAGGGATAGGGATTGTGACTCTCATACGAGGTCAGAAAGGAGCTCTTCGGCGTCAGCGGAACCGGCCCGTACGAAGGGTAGGCGACACCGTGGTAGACATCGCTGACGATCTCGGGCTGGTTCACCAGGTGCTGCATCGCCTGGCGCACATAGAGCTGTTTGAAGATGGCCCCGACACTGGGGTTTGAGTAGTTCAGCCAGAATGAGTTGAAGCCCCAATCAGCCCAGGACGCCAGGGTATATCCATGGCTGGTGAGATATTTGCGCTGGGCGATATCCGACGCCGGTAGGTAGCCGTAGTCGAGCTGACCCGAGCGCAGCGCGTTGAACTCTGAGGTCGAACTTGCGAACGGAACCTCTTCCAGCTTGGCCAACTTGGGCTTGTTGGGCCCCGAGTAACTCGGGTTCGGGACCAGCACGTCGTAGCCGGTGGTGGCGTCGAAGGATGACAGCCGCCAGGGACCATCGACCACCTTCCACAGCGGATTGCCGGTCCAAGACGCCGGGTCGGCGGACTGGGCATTGAGGAAGTTGTAGACCGCAGTGGCCCCGGCGGTGGTCAGGTCGTAGTCCCCGACGGCGCCGCTTGCCGAGGTGCGGTCCCAGACGTGTTGCGGGATCGGGAAGATCTCGCTGAGATTGTTGTAGAGCAGGTCGAGAGGACTAAAGGCCTGGTTGAAGGTGATGCTGAAGGTGTAGGGAGTGCTGGCCGGGAAGCTCATCGAGGCGATGTTGGATGGCATATCCCCGGGTACGTACCCGTAGTACTCGCCGGGTTCGGCCTTGTAGATATCCAGCCAGAACTCGATGTCGCGAGCGGTGACGGGGAGACCGTCCGACCAGCGGTAATGCTTGAGGGTGATGGTGACTGTCTTGCCCCCGTTGGAGTAGACCGGCGGATCCCCGATGCTGAGCTTGTAGTTGACGTAGAACTCGCCATCGTTGCCGAACCAGTAGAGGGGTCGCCACATCAGGTTCTGGAACTGGAAGAGTTCGGTGTCGTTGGCATAGGCCCCGCTGGTGAAGGGGAAGATGTAGCGCGAGGTCTGGGTGGGGGCCAAAGCGAAGGTCGCCGTGCCGTGATAGCCCGAGGAGGCGCTGGCATCGACGGCGGATCCGCCACTGGCGATGAGCAGAATCGCCGCCGCCAGGCCCAGGCCGATCCGGGACCGGAGCCGATTGGCTCGCCCCATCCCGCTCTTCCCCGCCGAACCGATCTCACCAACTTGCACGATCCGCCCTCCCCTGGGATCAGTCGGAACCCTCAGCCAGAGTTGAGGCCCAGCTCATGGCCGTGGCCGAGGTGGTGTCAACTGTCGACAGTCTATCTCCCAGCATGCCCGACTCGCCGCCGATCTCCAGCTCTGGGGACCCGCGGTTGGTCACAGCCGCCGGCCCTGCGCTCCCCGGGCCGCCGCAAATACCTGTATGGGGGCGGCCTGAAAACGCAACGGCTCCCGATCAGTACGACCGGGGCAGCTTCAGGGCATGATGGGCCAGGTAGGCCAGAATCAAGTTGCTGGAGATGGGAGCAACCTGGTAGAGGCGGGTTTCTCGGAACTTGCGTTCCACGTCGAACTCAGCCGCAAAACCGTAGCCGCCAAAGGTCTGGATCGCGGCATTGGCGGCTTCCCAGGAAGCCTCGGAGGCCAGCAGCTTCGCCATATTTGCCTCCGCCCCGCAATCCAAGCCGGCATCGAAGCGGTTGGCGGCCCGAACACGCATGAGGTCGGCCGCCCGGACGTCCAGGTAAGAGCGGGCCAGGGGGAAGGCGACGCCCTGGTTGGCCCCGATCGGTCGTCCAAAGACCACCCGGCTTCGTGCGTACTCGCTGGCGCGATCAACAAACCAGTAGCCGTCACCGATGCATTCCGCCGCTATCAGGATGCGCTCCGCGTTCATCCCGTCGAGGATGTAGCTGAACCCCTTGCCCTCCTCTCCGATCAGGGCGGAGTCAGGAATCCGTAGGCGGTCAAAGAAGACTTCATTGGTTTCGTGGTTGAGCATTGTGCGAATCGGCCGCACCGTCATCCCCTCAGCCAACGCCTCTTTCAGGTCGAGGAGAAATACCGAGAGTCCGTCGCGCCCGCCCCGGGAGCTGTCAGCGGGCGCAGTTCGGGCCAGAAGCACCATCAGATCTGAGTGCTGTACGCGCGACGTCCATATCTTCTGGCCGGAAACCACATATCCAGCCCCATCGCGGGTGGCCGTGGTGGTTAGGTTGAGCGTATCTGACCCTGCGGACGGCTCGGTGACCGCGAAGGATTGGAGCCGGATCTCGCCCCGGGCCACCCTGGGAAGGAAGCGTTCCTTCTGCTCCTGGCTTCCATGGCGCAGCAAGGTACCCATGGTGTACATCTGCGCGTGACAGGCGGAGGCGTTTCCCCCCGAGCGGTGGATCTCCTCCAGGATGACTGACGCCTCGATCAGCGTTCCCCCCGCACCGCCGAACTCCTGCGGAATCAATATGGAGAGGTATCCGCTGTCGCCTAGCTCCTTTACAAAATCTTCGGGATAGCTACGGGACTCGTCGAGTGCCTGCCAGTAGGTGCCGGGAAACCGAGCGCACAGGCTCCTCACTGCTGACCGCAAATCGGAGTACTCCGCCTCGACCGCCGCGGTGGAGTTGGCCGACATGGAGTCGCTCCTATCTGTCATTTGGAGAAACCGGGAGATCCCGAGCTCGGCGCTGTAGGCGGACCCCAAATAGGTGGCGGGGTCGGGCCATCTATCCTAGCTGGCCCTCATACTGCGCGAGCCTGCGCCCGCGGACCCAGGTGGACGGAGCGGCAGTATGACCGCCGACCCGAGCCTGCGTTGCGTGATCTTGGCGCTCGCGTGTCTGTTTTAGATGCTCTCGGCGCGCCTATATCGGGATCAGCTCCAGGTCCAGTACTGCGGATACAGGTTGAGGTTGGGATCCTGGGGCAGAGCCCCATGCAGCTTGGGACTGATCACCGAGAGCTGGTACGGATAGTTGGGCTGGAAGAGCAGGGGAAGCTGCTGGCTCACGTACGCAGCCAACTTCTGGATCGCCGACGGGGCTGAGCTGAATTCGCTGGCGGCGATCAGAGAATCCATCTTGGCATTGGTGTAGCCCTCGTTGTTCTGGGCCCCAGCGGTGCCCCAGAGTTGGGCCCCATTGGGCAGGTACTCCGGGGAGTACGAGCCGGTCTCTCCGGTCTCGCCGATGTTGATGATTTCCCAGGTGCATCCCCCGCTTCCGTTGACGCAAGGGGAGAGACTGGAATACAGCTGACCGGCGGTCGCTTGGAGCAGGGTCACGTGGATACCGGCTTCCGACCAACTCGACTGCACATCTTCGACCTCGGCCAGGAAGGGAGCTGACCCGTTGGCCACCTTCTCGACAAAATCCAACTTCTCACCCTGGGTGATGCCGGCGCCACATTCATTGCTGGCAGTCCCAGGTCGAGTACAGCTGTCGACTCCCTCTGGCACTACGGACCAACCGTGTTCGGAGAGCAGCTTCCGCGCTGCCGCAACGCTGTAGGGGTAGGGGTTGGAAACCGTCGTGTTGGAAGCGAAGGGATTGGGAATGCTGGGAATCGGTCCATAGATCGGAAAGGCGACGCCGTGGTAGATATCCTTCACTATCTGTGGCTGATTGACCAGTTTCTGCATCGCTTGCCGCATGTACAGCTGTTTGAAGATCGGTCCTACCGTGGGATTTGTGAAGTTCAGGGCAAACACGTTGATTCCAAACACCGGCCATTTCGAGATCGTGTAGCCACGCGATTTGAAGTAGCTTTCCTGAGACAGGTCCTCGGTCGGGAGGTAGCCATAGTCGACCTCACCGGCTCGGAGGGCGTCGAATTCGGCCGCCGCGCTGGTGAAGGGAAGCTCCTCGAACTTGGCAATCTTGGGCTTTCCGGGCCCGGTGTAGTGGGGGTTGGGGACGAAGGCGTTGTAGCCGGTAGTGGGACTGAAGGCGGAGACGAGCCAGGGGCCGTCTACCGTCTTCCAAAGGGGATTCGTGGCATACGTCTCCTCGTCCTCCGACTGGCCGTTGAGGAAGTTGTAGACGGCCTTCGCACCGGCGGTGGTTGTGTCGTAGTTCCCCACCGGTCCGGCCACCGAGGTGCGGTCCCAGCTCTGCTGGGGAATTGGCCAGATCTGGCTCAGTTGGTCATAGAGCAGCCACTGGTGGCTGTACGCCTTGTTGAAGGTCAGGCTGAACGTATATGGCGTGGAAGAAGGGAATGACATCGAAGTGACGTCGTCGGGGATGCTCCCCACGGTGTAGGCCAGATAGTTTTCTCGCTCCGCGAAGAAGATATTCATCCAGAGTTCGACATCGCGACTGGTGACGGGCAGACCGTCGGACCACTTGAAAGTCTTCTTCAGTGTGATCGTCACCGTACGCCCACCATTGGAATAGACGGGGGGCTCGCCCACGCTCTCCTTCCAGTTGATACCGACATTGCCGTCGTCTCCGTACCAATACAGGGGGCGCCATAGGAACGGCCACATCTGAAAGAGGTTGACGTTCTCGGTATCGGGCCCAGTTGCGAATGGGAAGATGTAGGTGGAGACTACCCCCGGGGGCAGGGCGAAGGTGACGGTGGCATCAGACTTGGTCGCTGCGTCAGCCGGGGAGACGGTTCCGAGATAGGCCCCGAACAGAGCTAGGCTCCCAATCCCCAAGGCTAGACGAGAGAACCACCTAATTCGCACCTCTCCGCCCTCCTTCGAACCGCCAGAACCTAGCCAACGCAGTCCAATGCACCCTCATAGCAGTCGTACCTGGGCTTTGTCAACAGTCAACAGTTCTATCTGGACCGCGTATACTCGCCCGGCGCCAAGATCGTGTTGCCAGCCGGAGTTCACGAGCGATGCTTGATCTGTTGATCCAAGGTGGCTTGGTCGTCACCCCCGCCGGAGCGGAGCACCTATCCGTCGGGATTAGCGAGGGCAAGATCGCTCTCATGGCCCAGGGCACTGTGGCCGAGCCCGCGGCACGAACCATTGCGGCTGATGGGCTTGTGGTCGTTCCGGGAGGTGTGGATCCGCACATCCATTGCGACATGGAGGTGGCCGATCCCGCCGGAGGCGACTCCAGCTATACAGCCGGTGCCGAGACGGTCAGCCTGGCAGCTCTCCACGGTGGCACCACTTGCCTGCTCGATTTTGCCTGGAACACCCCGGAGGAGACCCTCCGGGAGACCCTGGAGGCGCGCAAGGCACAGTGGGAGGGCAAGAGCTTCACGGATTTCTCCTTCCACGTCGTCGTTAGTGGTGAGATCGAACCCAGCAAACTCGCCGAAGTACCAGCCGTGATTGCGGCAGGATTTCCCAGCTTCAAGATCTTCACCAGCGATGTCATCCCTGGTGAGCCACCTACCAAGGTTCCCTTCGGAAGCATCTGGGAGATGCTCAAGGTCACGGCCAGGCACAACGGCCTTCTAGCCATACACGCCGAGGACGATGACCTGGTCATGCACATGTACCGGGAGTACACCCGTCACGGCGACGTGGGTTTCGAACACATGTCCGAGATTCACAGTGCCCTGTCGGAGGAGCTCTCCTTTCGACGTGTGATCGGCTTGGCCAAGAGTGTGCCTGGCTCAGTGCTCTACATGATGCATGTGAGTGCTGCGAGCGGGGTTGCGGCGATCGCCGAGGGTAGAGGTCAGGGTGTGGCAGTCTTTGGTGAGACACTCCATCAGTACGCGCTCCACACCGATGCGGATTACCGCGAGCCTGATGGTATGAAGTATCACACCTACCCATCTCTGAAGAGCACGGCAGACACTGATGAACTTTGGCGCGGTGTGGCTCGTGGTGAGATAGCCACGTTCGCTACCGACGAGCTCTGTACCAGCTATGCGGTAAAGACAGCCGGCCGACGGATTGACGATGTTACCGGCGGCAATACCGGAGTTGAGCCCCGGATGGCCATCGTATTTACCGAAGTGGTACAGCGCCGGGGGCTCGGCCTCTCGCGATTTGCAGACCTAACCTCAACCAACGCGGCCAAGATCATGGGGCTGTATCCGCAGAAGGGCGTCATCGCGGTCGGCAGCGATGCGGATCTATCCCTGATCGATCCGAACGCGGGACGGGTCATCACCGCCTCCGACCTCCACGAGTCCGACTACACGCCGTGGGAAGGTTGGAAGGTCGGAGCCTGGCCGGTGAAGACGATCTTGGGTGGAGAGGTCGTGGTCGACGATGGTCGCTTCACCGCACCGAAGCGACGTGGTCGACTTCTGCATCGACAGCTCCTTCCGGAGGTGCGGCGAGGAATACTGTGACGGCGCCGCACCTCCCACTTTGGCCATGATTGCAATGTGCGGCTCTCAAGGTTGCTGCGCCTGGTTCTAGGGACGGCAGCACACCTTGGCGGCCGTCCCGAGCTCGGCCTGGACCAGGAGCGCAGCGGCCGGGCCAGCGAAGTTCAGACTGGGATGAGGTGAGAGGATGGCTCGAGGACAGTCTTGATTCCACGTCCGGCTCGGAGATCGTCCAGTGCTGCTTCCGCCTCGGCCAGCGGGCGATGCGAAGTGATGAGCTCGTCTATCCTCAATCTCCCTCGGATATAGAGCTCGGCAAGGAAGGGGAAGTCAACCTTAGGCCGAGAGCTGCCGTAGTAGGAGCCTATGATCCTCTGCTCCGATTCGACCAGGGTGTATGGGCTGAACTCGGCACCTTCGCCTACCGCGGGCAGGCCCACGAGCACCCCACAGCCGCCCACTCCGAGCATCTTGATCGCATCACTTACCGTCTCTGGCAGCCCGATGCAATCGAAGACGAAATCTGCCCCACCGGCAGTGTAATCCCGAACTGCTGACACAGCCTCAGAGCTCTGAGCGAGCACGGTCCTGGTAGCACCAAATGCGCTGGCCAATGTGAGCTTCTCGGCCGCGGGATCGACGGCGATGATCTGGGCTGCAGCCGCCAACACTGCGCCCTGCACTGCGTTTAGCCCGACAGCCCCACAACCGATCACGACTACGGTGGCGCCGGGATCCACTCGCGCTGTCCATAGGACGGCACCGACACCAGTTGTCACGCAGCACCCGAGCAGCGCAGCGCTGCTAAGCGGCACTTCCGCAGGCACCCGAATGACACCGCTCTCTGGCAGGATTGCCTCCTCGGCGAACGAAGAGACACCTGAGTAGTGAAAGAGCGGCTGGCCGCGCAGACTCATACGCGACGTGCCGTCATAGAGCACGCCGAGCGGCGCTACCACCTCAGCCACCAGTTCGCACTGCTGGGGGCGCCCCGCTACGCAGCGGCGGCACTTTCCACAGGCCGGCTGCCATGAGAGGACCACGTGGTCACCCGGGGCTACGCTGGTCACGTCGGACCCTACTTCCGTGACAATGCCAGATCCCTCGTGACCCATTACCAGCGGTACGCGGCGAGGCCAGTCACCCACACGGGAGTGCAGATCGCTGCGACACACGCCAGCGGCCGAGATCTGAACCCTAACCTCACCCGACTTTGGCCCTTCGAGCTGAACATCCTCGATCCGAAGGGGTTCCGTGGCGCCTGAAAACACGACTGCACGCACGCTGCTGACTCCCTAATCGGCCCGGACAGAGCAGAGCTGAGGCTCCGGCCCATTATCCCGTGTGGCCGAAGCGCGTCTCCGTTTGGCGGCTGGCAACCCTCCTAGCCGCCCGTCGATCACGCCCCCGAATGCATCCGTTGGCAGGCAAGATTGCCGGCCGCGGCCAGGCTTCGGATCCGACACGTGCGGCCGGTCCAGGTACACCGAGGCATGCGAACGCCACCGAGAGCATCGCCTCATCCCTCCTCCGACGACCGCTGATGCACATGAGGACAACGCTTCCGGCGTCCAGCGGAGCGCCCCACTCGGAGACGCGGCCCGCTAACCTAGCTGCCATGGTTGCTGCAATGGCTGAGGGCAAGGCGCCCTTTAGAGAATTTCAGACTTGGTACGGAGTGGTCGGTGAGATTGCAGGCCACTCGACTCAGGGTCCAGCACCCGTGGTGGTGCTGCATGGTGGCCCCGGGGCCACCCACGACTATCTCGTGCCCATGGCCGACCTTGCCAGCAATGGTAGAGCTGTGATCTTCTACGATCAGTTGGGCAACGGTAAGTCCACGCACCTGCGCGACCGGGGTGCCGACTTCTGGACAGTGGAGTTATTCGTTGAAGAATTGGCGAACCTGCTCGAACACCTTGGGATTGCCGAGCGTTATCACGTTCTGGGGCAATCCTGGGGTGGCTTCTTGGCTCAGGAGCATGCACTGACTCAACCGGCAGGACTCCGGTCGCTTGTGATTTCCAACTCGGCCGCGTCCTTTCCCGCCTTTGTCGCCGAATCGAACCGCCTGAGGCGAGATCTGCCCCCAGAGGTCGAAGCAACTCTCCGTCATCACGAAGCGGCTGGGACCACGGACTCTTTGGGGTACCGGATGGCCTGCGATGTCTTCTACCATCGACATCTCTGTCGCTTGGATCCGTGGCCCGATGGGGTCCGGGCCGGCCTTGCCCAAATCGACGTCGATCCGACTGTCTACCACTCCATGAACGGTCCCTCCGAGTTCCACGTGATCGGGTCGATCAAGGACTGGGCATCCGAGTCACGGCTCGGGGAGATACATGTACCCACCCTGGTGCTGTCGGGGCGATTTGACGAGGCCACTCCGGCCCTGCAGAAAACCCTGATTGAAGGCATCGCTGGCAGCCAGCAACGAATCTTTGAAAACTCCGCTCACCTCCCCTTCTGGGAGGAACGCGAGCTGTACATGGCAGTGGTCGACGACTGGCTCAGAGCACACGACTGAGCGCTTTGTTTCATCTCGCCGCCCACGCTAGCACGCCAAATCGGTGCGATCAGCCCTTCACAACCGGCTCGGACGGACGCCACCTAAAACGCAACTGCGATCTAACGCTTCAGCGCGGCAACGGCCTCAAGCAGCCGATCAACGTCGGTGTGGTCGTTGTAGTGCACGAGACTGGCCCTGACCGCACAGCCGGCATTTCGGATGCCCAATGCCCCCGTTACCTCCCAAGCGTAATTGTCGCCGCTCCAGACATTGATCTTGCGCTCGGCCAACTTCACCGCTACTTCCCAAGGGTCGTGGCCATCGACCGTGAAATAGGCCGTTGGGGCGCGCCGATCGGATCTACCGTACAAGGTGACGCGATCCATCTCCTCCAGCCCACCTAAGAGCACGGAGAAAACGTCTGCCTCATAGCGCTCCACGGCCGTCATTGAGCTGGTGAGACGCGCTCGCCTGCTCTGGCTAGGGGATGATGCCAATCCTGCCAAGTGGTCCACTGCGGCGGTGACTCCGGCGTAGTCAGCGAACGGTGGTGTCCCCATCTCAAACCGGTCGGGTACCTGATCAGGAGCTGGAACCAATTTGTCCGGTTCGATAGCCTCCAGCAGGGCCGGATCGGCGATCAGAGCCCCTACGTGGGGCCCGCACCATTTATAGGCGCTTGTGGTGTAGAAATCGGCACCCAGAGTGCGAATGTCGATGGGTCCGTGCACCGTCGCATGGACTCCGTCGACGTATGCGAGCGCACCAGCCTCATGGACAATGGCGGTTATCGCGGCAACGTCAGGCCGAATCCCCAAAACGTTGCTGGCCGCAGTGAAGGCGACCAGCTTGGTGTGTCCACCTACGAGACGCCGATACTGGTCGGTGGGCAACTCCCCCGAGGCAGGATCGACCTCGGCCCAGCGAACAGTCGCATTCGCCCGCGCCGCCGCTTGGATCCAGGGTCGAATGTTGGCGTCGTGATCAAGCCGAGATACCACGACCTCGTCGCCCGCACTCCAGTTCTTGGCAATCGCAAAGGCGACCCGATACGTCAAGGTGGTCATGTTTGGACCCAATACCACCCCGGCTGGATCCCCCCCGACAAGGTCGGCGATCGACTGCCGGCAGTCTGCGACGATTTGTTCGGCGCGCTGACTCGAAGGGAAGGCGCCATCTGTGTTGCTGAGACCGGAGCGGTAGGCGCTGGCTATGGCGCCGATGACCGACTCCGGCACCTGAGTACCAGCCGCCCCGTCCAGGTAGGCATAACCGTCCGCCAGAGCTGGAAACAAGTTCCGGACGCTCCGGAGATCGTAGCCCTCGGGCGCCAGGTTCTCTATCGCCACGCGTTAGAGCCAATTACAGGGACGCGTTGGCCAGTTTTGGGGAAGAGCACCGTGGATCCTGACTCTCCTGGCCCGTTCATTCGCGGCCTCCCCTTCTCCGCGTGGCTACGGCGCAACCCTCCACAGCGGCTAGTGCAGGCTGGCCTTCGCTCTTCGATTGTCAATTGTATACAATCGACAGCGCCACTCCGGGGATCTGCCCACGTCGCCATTTGCGTCGCCGTAGGGCTACGATGGGCGCCGGACGGCCGGAGACCTCGGGTGTTGGGGTCCGACAGATGCCGGTCGCCGCGCCGCAGAAGGGGGATTAGTTCATGAGCCTCGCCGACCAGTACTTCAGGCCGCCGGGGTCGGGCAACGCCCCCACGGCCAAGGGCCATTTCGTCGATTTGGCCAACGACGTGGAGCCGGTGATGTTCCTGCCCGGACTCGAGTTCCGGCCAGCGGTGGGACAGGCCACCATGCTCAACTCCGTGCGCTTCGCACCTCACACCGAGGCCCCCATGCATGCTCACGACGAGGAGCAGATCACCCTGGTGGTGGAGGGAGAGCTGGAGTTCGACCTAGACGGTGATGTCCGCATTCTCACGCCGGGCATGGTGGCGGTGATCCCCGCCAACGTGCCCCACGGAGCGCGCGCCCGAGATGTCGCGTGCCTGGAATACGACGTGTTCAACCCGCCCCGGCAAGCCCTCCTGGAGCTGCGGGGCAAGAGCCAGCCCCAACCCAAGGGGTAATCACTTGGATCTTCAGCTGGGCGGTCGGCGGGCAATCGTGACCGGGGGCTCGAAGGGGCTCGGGGCAGCCATCGCCAGAGAACTGCTGGCGGAGGGGGCGCAGGTCGCAATCTGTGCCCGCAACCAAGACGAGTTGGAGGCAGCCGCCCAGGAGCTGCGGTCAGACGGGGGGAAGGTCGTGGCTCAGGTCGCCGATGTGACCCGGAGCGAGGACGTGGAGCGTTTCTTCGCCGAGAGCGTGGCCGAGCTGGGGGGCCTCGAGATCCTGGTCAACAACGCCGGGCGGGCCCACCCCGGGACCTTCGAAACCCTGACCGACCAGGACTTCCACGAGGACCTCGAGGTCAAGCTCTTCTCCCAGATCCGCTGCAGCCGCGCGGCTCTGCCCCACATGCGGCGGGCCGGGGGCGGCGCCATCATCAACATCAACGCCATCTACGGTCGCCAGCCCGACCCCAACTTCTTCGCCACCACCGTGGACCGTGCCGCCTGCCTGGCCTTCACCAAGGCGCTGGCGATGGAGGTAGCCAAGCACCGAATCTTGGTAAACAGCGTCAACATCGGCTTCGTCCGCACCCCGCAGTGGGACAACATCCATCAGCGGCGGGCGCCGCAGCTGAGTCGGGAGGACTTCCTGACGCAGACCGCCTCGGCTGAGGTCCCTCTGGGGCGTTTCGGAGAACCCGAAGAGGTGTCCGGGCTGATCGCGTTCTTGGTCAGCCCGCGGGCCAGCTACATAACCGGGGCTTCGATCGACGTCAGCGGTGGCATGGGGAGGTACATATGACGGCTCCAGGCGACATCGTCTACTTCGGTGGTGAGTACGTGGATTGGGAAGAGGCCCGGGTCCCGATCACCACCCATGCCTTCAATTACGGGACCGGCTGCTTCGAGGGGATTCGCGCCTACTGGAGCAAGGAGCAGGAGCAGCTCTACGTGATCCGGCTCCGGGAGCACGCGGTCCGTTTGCTGCGCTCGGCCCAGATCCTCCATCTGGAAGCGGACCCGGAGCTGACCACCGAACGACTCAGTGACATAGTGGTCGAGCTGTTGGCCCGGAACGACTACCAAGAAGACGCGTACGTCCGCCCCATCCTCTACAAGGCGGGCCGCACCATCCAGGTCAAGCTGGCCGGCATCCCCACCGAGTTCTGCTGCTACACGCTACCCATGGGTGACTACCTGGACATTCGCAAGGGTCTTCGCCTGATGACCTCGAGCTGGCGCCGAATCGACGACAACGCCATCCCCGCTCGAGCCAAGCCCATCGGTGCCTACCTAAATGCTGCCCTGGCCGCCGACGAGGCCAGGGTCCGCGGCTACGACGAAGCCCTGATGCTGACCGGCGACGGCCACGTCTCCGAAGCATCCTCGGCCAACATCTTCATGATCCGGGACGGCGTCGTGGTCACTCCTCCAGTGACCGAAGACCTCCTGGTGGGCGTGACCCGTGACTGCGTGATGTCCATGGTGCGCAAGTTGGGCAGGGGTCTGGAGGAGCGGCGGCTGGACCGGAGCGAGCTGCTCAGCGCTGACGAGGCCTTCCTCTGCGGAACCGGGGTCCAGATCGCACCCATCACCAGCATCGACGACCGGGAGGTGGGCTCTGGCCGTCTGGGCCCAGTCACGAAAGAGCTCCAGGACTGGTACCTCCAGATCGTGCGCGGACAGGTGGCCGACTTCCCCAGCTGGCGGACAGTGGTCGAGCCGATCTCGCTGCCGGCCGCAGGCTGACCGGGAGGAGGAGGGTGGAAGAGGACGCCGGCGCCCCCGTCCAACACCTGGTGCTGTTCCGGTGGCCGGGCGACCCTGAGCCGCAGCTTGAGGAGGAGATGCGGCGCCAGATCTCGGAGTGGCCGGGAGTGATCCCTGGACTGCTTCGACTTCGCTTTGGTCGCGACGTGGGGGGTCGGGCCGACGGATACCAGTTCGGCCTGCTCACCGAGTTCAGCGATGCAGAGTCCCTCAGAGCCTACCTGACTCATCCCGTGCACCAGAGCTTTCTCAACTGGGTCAGAGAACGACCCTTCGACGTGATCCGCTTCGACTATCCACTCACGTCCGACACCAGCCTCTTGGAGGAGCCTCGGCGCTGATCTCGGGACAGACGCCGGTCACTCGCCCGGCGGTGAACCCCAGGTCCGGATGATCTCCTCCGATTGGGCCACGTCAAAGCGGTGTCTCATCAACAGCATGGAGGCATCGTGCTGGGCACGGTCGTCGCTGGCGACGCAGTCCTCGGCTATTACCACGTAGTAGTCATTGAACAGAGCGTCGCGGGCGGTTGATTCCACGCAGCCTTCGGTTGTGCAACCACAAATGAGGACAGTCTCAATGAGGTTGCTGCGCAGGAGCAGGTCCAAGTTGGTGCCCCAGAAAGCGCTGGAGCGGTACTTCTTTACCAGGAGCTCGCCGTCTTTGGGCTGCAACTCGGGGATCAGCTCCTGACCGAGGCTTCCCTCCAACGTGTACCAGAGCGGCTGGTTGGTACCCAGCTCATCCAGGTGCATGCGCATGTTGAAACGGATCTGGGCCGGGGACTCACTGCGGCGGTGGGGCAGGACGGTCATCTGAATGAAGATCACAGTGAGTAGCGCCCGCCGTGCCTCCTCCAGGAGATGGGCCAGCCGGGGAACCATGCCCTCGTACATGGAGATGTCTATCCCCTGCTTTTGGAAGGCGTAGCCGGGAAGGCAGAAGTCCTTCTGCATGTCCACCACCAGAAGCGCCGTGTGCCTGGGCTGGACCAGCTCGGTAAGGGTGGTGTAGACCTGGCGCCCCTCCACCTCCAGCATATTTCCCTCCCTTGATGGTTGACTAAATCTCCGCAGATCGCGGCCCCGAGCTCAATTCTGATGGCCTTTGCCCCCGGGGCCGGGAGACCGGCAAAAGGAGCGAGAGCTACTCGGCGCAGATGGCGTGTCCTTCTGGCGGGTGGCGGATGGGGGCGCCCCTCGGCCGGCGACAACGCCCACCGCAACTTAGCGCTTGCCGGGGCTCGCCCGAGGAGAGTCGCAGCAAGCTCGGGTGGGAAGAGAACGGGGAGACGGGAGTGGCGAGTACTACGCAAACGGTAGCAGCGACTCACGGACTAGGGCTATCTTCCTGCTCCAGGCTCAGCTGCAGCAGCCGGGTGTCCACCCAGCGACCCAGCTTGAACCCCACCCGCTCGAGGCGCCCCACCTCCCGGAAACCCAAAGAGCGGTGCAAGTGAAGCGACGCCGGCTCCCCCGAGTCCGCCACCACCGCGACCACCTGCCGCGCGCCCCAGGCCCGGGCTCCGACGAGGAGCTCCGCCATGAGCCGGCGGCCCAGTCCCTGGCCGTGGAGGCGCGAGTCCACATACACCGAGTCCTCCACTGTGAAGCGGTATCCCGGCCGCTCCCGCCACGGGGTGAGATACGCGTATCCGAGCAGCTCCTCCCCCTCGACCGCGACCAGAAAGGGTAGGCCCAGCTGGTCCAGACCGAGGAGCTTGTTCCGCCAGTTCTCTCCGGTGGGCGGCTCCAGCTCGAAGGTGCAGACCGACTCCCGGACATACACGGCGTACAGCTGGGCGACCTGAGCGCAGTCCCCCTCGGTGGCAGGCCGGATCCGGATCGCGGCAGTCCTCATGTCGCGATTTATAGCGGGGCGGTCACCTTCCGGACCGGGCACCCCAAGCCCGTATTGCCACTGCTATAGTCCCGGATCGGGACCCGCCCGGGCCGGCCGGGCTGAGAGTCTGCAACACAATGGAGGGCGCCATGACTCTGGTCCGCGTGCGGCTTGTGGCAGGAGCATTTGCAACCATAGTCGCCCTCGGTTCAGTGGCCGTGCTGCTGTCGGCGCCGGTCCTGGCCGACCCCAGTCTCGGTAATTGGTCGCCCACCGCAGGCGCTTATACCATCAATACCACCACCCTGCAGCTGACTGGGCCGGGCACCAGCTACACCGGGCTGGACGACTCCGGGGTCGCCACCTTCACCTTCGGCACGGTGGACATCCCCACCGGGGTCACCATCACCGTGAGCGGGTCCTTGCCCCTGGCCATCGTCGCCAACACCGCCTTCACTTCCGCTGGCTCCATCACCGGGGAGGGTGGTAGCTCGACCGACTTCATCCACACGGGGACCGGAAGCCCAGGCGGGCCGGGCGGTGGTGCGGGCGGTCCCGGCGGCCTCAACGCCGGGGCGGGTCCTGGCGCCGGTGGGGCCGCGTCGACCGACCTTAATGGCGCCGGCGGCGGCGGCTTCGGCGGCGTCGGAGCGGCTGGAGGAGTGGACGGCGGCGGGACTGCCGGGGTGGGCGGAGCCAGCTACGGAGACCTGCTCACC
>Ga0102924_1000206_pt1 | contig 75321 bp, 65 predicted proteins | sample PaiPotPPM11metaG_FD_80116 | JGI IMG/M metagenome (GOLD analysis project Ga0102924, IMG submission 80116) | Iron sulfur acid spring bacterial and archeal communities from Banff, Canada, to study Microbial Dark Matter (Phase II) - Paint Pots PPM... ...
ACGACACGCTCAACCGGCTTGCGACCAAGGCGCCGCCGTCGCAAGCGACGGTGACCTATGCCTATGACCAGGCCAGCCACCTGATCGGCGTCGGCGACAACAGTGCCGCCATCACGACGCCGGTGGCATCGGCGAGCTATGCGGAAACCCTCGCCTACGACCAGATCAACCGGCCGCTCAGCGTGAACTGGAGTCCGGCGCCGAGCCAGGCGACGCCGTCGGCCGCGAGCGTGGCAATCGGTTACAGCTACGATCCGACCAACCGGCGCGTCGGCCAGAGCGCGTAGGATGGGTTGAGCGAAGCGAAACCCATCAATTGGCTTGTGAGGCCGCGCCATGACCAACTACCGGCGCAATTTCCTTTCCGGCGGCAGCTTCTTTTTCAGTGTCAATCTGGCCGAGCCGGCGCCCGGCTTTTCTTTTCACCCAAGCTCTCCGATCAGGCGCCGCAGCACACACCGCTTCACCGCACCAGGATCGGAACCGTAAGCGTCGAAACCGCAGGCATCGCGGCGAGCTTCAATTGCGCCCGGCAGTCGAGCTGGCGCTCGGCGCCGCTGAGCACCATCTCATCGTCCGGCTCGACGCGGTTACGCCCGTTGGCCTTGGCGCGATAGAGCACGGCGTCGGCGCGGGCGATCAGCACGTCGATCGATACGTCGGGCAGGCCGCAGGCGACGCCGATGCTGACGGTTGCCGGGATTTGCGGGCTGCCCGGCGCCACCGCGGCCCGTTCGAAAGCAAAGCGCACGCGCTCGGCGGCAATGCAGGCTTCGGCGAGCGTGCCGGAGATGATGGCGACAAATTCCTCGCCGCCGATGCGGCCGACGACGTCCTCGGCGCGCAGGCTCGTTCGGGCCACTTTCGCGAACAGCCCCAACACGGCATCGCCGGTTTTGTGGCCGTAGCGGTCGTTGATGGATTTGAAATGATCGAGATCGAAGGCGAGCACACTGACCGGGGTCTTGCCGACTTTGTTGCCGGCCAGCAGCGCCGCGGCGGCCGTGAAGAAGCCGCGCCGATTAAAGAGCGCGGTCAAGGGATCGGTCTCCGCCGCCGCCTTGTAGCGGTTGACGGCACGATCTTTCGCCAGAACGAGCACGATAAACGCGGCGCCGACGACATAGAGCACGACTTCGATCGCGAAGACCGCGATCCATCCCGTCGTCAGGCTGCGGACGCCGAGGCTCGCCAGCGCCACCGGAAACAGGAAGATGGCGCCGTGCAGCATCGGAACGAACAAAGCCGGCCAGCGCCGGATCAGCGATTTGCGCCGTTCGCGCCACAGTTCGGCGGCGATCAGGAACGTATAGGTGGCGGCAATGACCGAGCTCAACATGATGCGCGCGGCCGGCGAATGCGGCATCGCCGACGCCATGTTGCTGGCAGCCCATACGGTGCCGCCGAAGCACATCGCGCCCCACCTCACCTGCCGCCCATGGAACAGTCGCGCCGCGCTCCAAATCATGCCGAGCGCGATGAACAACAGCACATCGGCGATCCAGGACGGCAATGGCGGCGAGACGACGCCGCCAAGCTGCCACAGCGTGCCGGAAAATCCGCCGAGCAAATACGCTAGGCCCCACCAGGCAAGCGCTTGAACCCGGTCCTGCATCCAGGCGAACAGCAGGAAGAGACCGAGCAACGTGGTCACGCAGGTTGCGATTACAAAAAGCGTTCCGATGTCGAGCGAAGCCGTTGCCTCAGCCAGGCGCGCAAACATTGACGCGATGCTCCTCCGCAATAAGCACAACCACCTATCACGGATTTTGGCGCGGCGTTGAACGTTCGCCGATCAGGCTTTGCCGAATCTGTCGGCAATCGCGCGGGTTTGCTCAAAAAAGCTTCGAAAATTGAATCGTCCCGATTTCGACCTTTGCAAAAGCGCGGGCGTTCGAAATTCACCGCCTAGCGGAACGGAACCGCGGACTGATTTGGGACGGCGCTCGCGCAATATCTCACGATGCGATACGCCAACGCCGCCCGGCCGACGGCGTTGGCGCGCGTTCCGGCCCGATGATCGGCACGATCGATGGCGCCCCGGAGCTCACCTCGGGCGCTGCCGGCGTTTCAATCTCGACACGATTGCGGCCGAGTTCCTTCGCTCGATACAGCGCCCGGTCGACGATCGAAAGCAAATCCGCGACCGTGGCGTTCGGATCGCAGCCGAGCGCGACGCCGACGCTCACGCTCGGCGACAATCGCTCGTTGCCGAAGCGCGCCGCCGCGGCGGCGAAGTCACGCCGCACCCGATCGGCAATGGCGTAAGCCTCGTCGATGTCGCCCACCGGGATGCAGGAAACGAATTCCTCGCCGCCGATACGGGCGAACAGGATGTCGGCGCCGAGCGTTTGGGTCGCCAAAGCCGCGAAGGCTTGCAGCACAGTATCGCCGATCGCGTGGCCGAATTGATCGTTGATCTGCTTGAAGTGATCGAGATCGAACAACAGCACCGCAAGCGGCTCGCGGTCGATTTGCTGCCGCGCCAGCAGATCAGCAGCGCCGTCGAGGAAGGCACGACGATTGGCGACGCCACTTAACGGATCGACCAGCGAATTGATCTTATGTTTGAGCTCGGTGCGCTCTTTCGTCATGTTGAGCTGCAGGAACGCCATGACGACGGTGAACAACAGCGTGCCGAAGGCCAGCAACGTAAACGACAGGTTGCTCAAAACGAAATCGCCGCGGAAGGTGGAACTGAGCAGGATTGCCGGCACGCGTGCGAGCAGCATGGCGGCGTGAGTCAGCAGCACGATCACCGAAGGCCACCGTGACATCAGCGGTTCGTCGCGGCCGCGCCAGAACTCCTGCGCCGTGAGCAGCGCGAGCAGCGCCAGCATCGTCGACGCGACAATGATCCTGGCGGCAACGCTATCGGCAAAGACCGGGATGCGGCAGAGCAGCAGCCAGACGAGCGGCGCCAACAGCACAAGAAGCGGCCGGAGCGGCCGGCCGTCGAAAACGCGTGCGCCCGTCCAGGTTAAGCCGTAACCGAGCAGCACCAGCGCATTGGCGATATCGATGGTTACGAAGCCGGGTGCGGCGCCGCGTGACGTCAACAGCGCGAAGCCGCTGGCGTTGACGATATGGGCCGCCCCCCACCACATCGGGGCGCGCACGCTGCGATTCTGCAAGCCGGCAAAGACCAACAGCGCGCCAAGCAGCGCCGCGATGAATACGGTGACGACCGAAAGCGTTTGCAGATCGATATGCATGAATCGAAACCACCGGCTGACAGCGGCAAACTAGGTGCCAAGCGTTCCGTAGGCGTTACTGCCGATGCCAAGGCCGCGAAGACGATTGCCGGGCGGTAAACCGGCAAACCGCAATTGTAGGGAAATGCTTCACTTCGGTGCGCCGCAGCCCTAGAATCCGAGGAACGGCAGGAGATCCCCAGGAGATCCCGATGGCTCAAACCGCAGAACTCGTCACGCAAGATACGCCAGAACCGTCCACGATCGAGGCGACGCTGAACTATATCGTCGACGATGGAACCAAGGTTTTCACCATCACCGCCGGCCCCGGCGGTCAGGACGTTCGCTCCGGCGGCACGCCCGATCCGCGCCTGATGGCACTCCACAATGGCCGCCCGCGCGCCGAGGAATTTGCGCTTGACCGCAACGGCTTCCGCTTCGTGCGGCATGACACCAAGGTCGCCGACTTCTACGACGAGGATGAGATCAAACGCATCTACTATCCGGAAATGGAAGCGCTGATCAAAGCGGAAAGCGGAGCCAAGCGGGTGGTGGTGTTCGACCATACGCTACGGACCGCCGACGATGCATTGCGGGAATCGAAGAAAATCCGCGAGGTCGTGCGCCGCGTGCACAACGACTATACCGAATGGTCCGGTCCGCAGCGCGTGCGCGACCTCCTTCCCGACGAGGCCGACGAATTACTGAAGCGGCGCTTTGCCATCATCCAGGTCTGGCGCCCGATCCGGCATCCGGTCGAGACTTTCCCGCTCGCGATCTGCGACGCGCGCACGCTAGCGCCGAAGAATCTTGTCATTTCGGAACGCCGTTATCCAAACCGCGTCGGTCAGACCTACGCCATTACCTACGATCCGGCACATAAATGGTTCTGGTTTCCGCGCATGCGGCGCGAAGAGGCGCTGGTGTTCAAGGTGTTCGATTCGCAGAATGACGGGCGCGCCCGCTGGACCGCGCATACCGCGTTCGACGATCCGACCGCGCCGCCCAACGCACGCCCGCGGGAAAGCATCGAGATCCGGACGATCGCGTTTTTCTGAGGTGAATCCTGTAGGGTGGGTTGAGCCAACGGGTCGGCACGAAGCGCCGCCCGATGACAAGTTCCGCGAAACCCACCGTGCAGCGTCTGAGTTTGTTGATGGGTTTCGCTGCGCTCAACCCATCCTACAAAATCTACCGCTTCGAGAACTGGAAGCTTCTACGCGCTTTGGCCTTGCCATACTTCTTGCGCTCGACGACGCGCGAGTCACGGGTGAGGAAGCCGCCGCGCTTGAGCACAGGGCGCAAATCGGGCTCATGCCGCATCAGCGCCTTGGATAGACCGTGACGTACCGCGCCGGCCTGGCCTGACAGGCCGCCGCCGGAGACGGTGCAGACGACGTCGTACTGGCCCTGCCGGTTCGCGGCGACCAACGGCTGCTGGATCATCATGCGCAACACAGGTCGGGCAAAATAGGTTTCCACCGGCCGCGTATTGATGACGATCTTGCCGGCGCCCATTTTGATCCATACCCGCGCCACGGCGTCTTTGCGCTTGCCGGTGGCATAGGCGCGGCCCTGCTTATCGAGCTTTTGGACATATTTCGGCGGCTGCGGCGCCGCCGCTGGCTTCAGCGCCGACAGCTCCTCGAGCGTCTGGATCGTCTCGGCCATTACGCGGTCCTCGTATTCTTGCGGTTCATGCCGGCAATATCGATTTTTTCCGGCTGCTGCGCTTCGTGTGGATGTTCGGCATACGGATAAACCCGCAAGTTTCCGAGCTGGCGGCGGCCGAGCGGCCCGCGCGGCAGCATACGCTCCACCGCTTTTTCGACGATCCGCTCGGGATAGCGGCCGGCCAGGATCGCCTTCGCGGTGCGCTCCTTGATGCCGCCGATATAGCCGGTGTGCTTGTAATAGATTTTCTGCTCGACCTTGCGGCCGGTCAGCACCGCCTTCGCGGCGTTGATGATGATGACGTTGTCGCCGTCATCGACATGCGGGGTGAAAGTCGGCTTGTGTTTGCCGCGCAACCGCATGGCCACCAGCGAGGCGAGCCGGCCGACGACGAGCCCGTCGGCGTCGATCATCACCCACTTCTTCTGGACCTCGGCGGGTTTGGCCGAAAAGGTTTTCATAATCCGCATCCGTTCGTGGCTACGGGGATATCCGCATCCGTTTGGGAGGTGCGGCTATTTATCCGCGGAACGCTTCCGCGTCAATCACTTTGAGGAGCTATTTCAGATATTTCTCAAACGCTTGCGTTAAAGGTATTATATTACCTCTTTGCCTCTTTGCGGGGTATCGAATAGGTCGAGGTGACATGAGCGACGAGATCGTCTTCGCCCTCGGCGCGAATGCCGATCTCGCCCACGGCAAGTCGCTTGCCGAGCTTGATCAAGCGCGCTTCGGCGAGCAGGTCCCGCGCCGCGGGTTTTTTAAGGAAGTTGATGGTGAGGTTCGTAGTCACCGCGAGCGGCAGCCAACCGATCGCAGAAAGCACGGCCAAATACATGGTGAAATCCGCAAGCGCCATCATAACCGGTCCCGAAACCGTGCCGCCGGGACGAAGCGATTGCTCGTGGTGCCGCCGGCGTACCCGGCAGCCGCCGTACCACAGCTCCTCGATCTCATAGTCGCCCACGGCATGGGAGGCTTCCGGGAATTCGGCCCGCAATCGGTCAATAAGCTCCTTGCGCGTCAATTTCGGCGCCGCCATGTCTCCCATGCTAGCCTCCCCGCTCCCTTGGCATCGCAGACCGGGATATAGTGAACCCAAACGATAGCCAAATTTGAAAAAAGATCGGACCAGCCGATGAATTCTCGACCTGCCGCCGCGACCGCTGCTGCCGCATCCTCGCTCATTCTGTTGCGCGAGGACCTCGACGGCATCGCTGTCCTCACGCTCAACCAGCCGCAGACTCGCAACAGTCTGTCGGAAGCGATGTTGGAGGCGCTGGGCGATGCGCTTACTGCAATTGCGCATGATGACAGTGTGCGCGCCCTTTTGATTGCCGCCAACGGCCCGGCTTTTTCCGCCGGACATGACCTTAAGGAGCTCAATCGGCGCCGCTCCGATGAGGATCGCGGCCGAGCCTATTTCACCCACATCATGAGGCTCTGCAGCACCGTGATGCAGCAGATCGTCATGCTGCCGCAGCCGGTCATCGCCGCGGTTCAAGCGACGGCGACTGCGGCGGGCTGCCAGCTGGTTGCGAGCTGCGACCTCGCGGTTGCCTCGCAGGCGGCGAAATTCGCGACGCCTGGCGTCAATATCGGGCTGTTCTGCTCGACGCCGATGGTCGCGCTGTCGCGCAATGTATCAAGGAAAGCCGCGATGGAGATGCTGCTGACGGGCGAAGCGATCTCGGCCGAGCATGCCGAACGCATCGGTCTCGTCAACCGCGTGGTCGTACCCGGCCACGAACGGGAGGAGGCGCTTAAACTCGCACGCAGGATCGCCGGCAAATCGGCGCTGACGGTCAAGATCGGCAAAGAAGGATTCTACCGGCAGCTCGAAATGCCGCTTGCCGAAGCCTACGATTACGTATCCGGAGTGATGGTCGAAAATATGCTCGCCCGCGATGCCGTAGAAGGCATCAACGCCTTCATCGAGAAGCGCGAGCCGAAGTGGGAAGACCGTTGAGGTCGAAGCGCTCGCAATGAATCACGATTCCTACTCGGACAGCTATATTCGCGGCATCCTCAATACCGTAAAGACGATCGCCATGGTCGGCGCCTCGGAGAAGGAAAATCGGCCGAGCTACTTCGCCTTCAAATATCTGCTCGAACGTGGCTATCGCATGATCCCGGTCAATCCGGGACATGCCGGGCAATCGATGCTCGGTCAGAAGATTTATGCAAAACTTGCCGATATCCCCGAGCCGGTCGACATGGTCGATATCTTTCGCGGTTCGCAATATGCATTGGCGATCGTACAGGAGGCACTGGCGCTGAACCCGCGGCCACAAGTAATCTGGATGCAGCTCGGCGTGCGCCATGACGAGGCGGCGGCGCTTGCCGAAACGAACGGCCTGAAAGTGGTGATGAACCGCTGCCCCAAGATCGAATATGGCCGCCTGTCGTCGGAAATTGCCTGGATGGGCGTCAACACGCGCACGCTGTCGTCGAAGAAAGCGACTATCGGCGGCGTGCAGCGCATGACGCTCAATCGCGCCAGCGCCCCGGGCGGCACGACCGATGCTGCCGACCGTGCTCAGCGCGAGAAAGACAGTCACTGACCTCGATTTTGCCCTATCGAACTTTTTCACTGGTTCGGCGTCCAATAGATCGAGGGCACTTATGGCGTCCTTGGAAAGAAATGGTCATGAAGTCTTGTTTGGTAATAGCGCTTGCGCTGTTTTGCCTGCTGCTCAGGCCGGTCGGGGTCCTGGCCGACGCGCAACAGGATCAAAGCGCCTGCATGATGGATGCCCAGACCTATTGTGGACAATTCATCCCCGACCGCGTGCGCGTCGCGCACTGCCTGATGGTCAATCGCAGCAAAATCACGCCCGCCTGCCGCGCGGCAATAAAGCGCTTTAGGTGAGTTTTCTTTCCCGGGCCGCCCGCCGAGCATAAGCTTTTATCGCGGTCCGGTCCGACAGCGCATTGTTTGCGGCATTTCCGTATTAACGCAACAGCGTTGCCGCTCCTTGACGGGCCCTGTCGATTCTATAAACCGGGAACAAGCTTATTGCCTATCGACGATCGGCCGACGAGGAAAAACAGATGAGCGAACGCATTCCGGGCTTTTCCACCCTCGCCGTCCATGCCGGCGCGCAACCGGATCCGACGACCGGCGCGCGCGCCACGCCGATCTACCAGACCACGTCGTATGTTTTCGAGAGCGTCGATCACGCCGCCTCGCTGTTCGGGCTACAAACTTTCGGCAACATCTATACGCGCATCGGCAACCCGACGACGGCGGTGCTCGAAGAACGCGTCGCCGCGCTCGAAGGCGGCACCGCCGGACTCGCGGCGGCATCCGGCCATGCGGCGCAGGTTTTAATTTTCCATTGCCTGTTGCAGCCGGGCGATGAGTTCGTGGCGTCGAAGAAGCTCTACGGCGGCTCGATCAACCAATTCAATCATGCGTTCAAGAATTTCGGCTGGAACGTGGTCTGGGCCGACCCCGACGACATCGGCTCGTTCGAACGCGCCATCAGCCCGAAGACTAAGGCGATCTTCACCGAGTCGATCGCCAATCCCGGCGGCGTCATTACCGACATGGCGGCGGTTTCACAAATTGCACGCCGTGCGGGCGTCCCTTATATCGTCGACAACACGCTCGCTACGCCGTATTTGTGCAAGCCGTTCGAGCACGGCGCCGACATCGTCGTGCATTCGCTGACCAAATTTTTGGGCGGCCACGGCAATTCGATCGGAGGCATGGTCGTCGACGGCGGCACTTTCGACTGGTCGCGCGAGCGGCGCTATCCGATGCTGTGCGAGCCGCGGCCGGAATATCACGGCATCGTGCTGCATGAGACGTTCGGCAACTTCGCCTTCGCCATCGCCTGCCGGGTTCTGGCGCTACGCGACATCGGGCCGGCGCTGTCGCCGTTCAATTCATTCCTCATCCTCACCGGCATCGAGACGCTGCCGCTGCGGATGCAGAAGCATTGCGATAATGCACTTGCGGTCGCCGAATGGATCGCGGCACATCCGAAGGTCGCCTGGGTGAGCTATCCGGGTCTGCCGGGCGACCGCTATCACAACCTGGCGCAGAAATATTGCCCGAAGGGCGCCGGCGCGGTGTTCACGTTCGGGCTCAAGGGCGGCTATGACGCCGGCGTCAAACTCGTCTCGAATGTGAAATTGTTCTCGCACCTTGCCAATATCGGCGACACCCGTTCGCTCATTATTCACCCCGCTTCGACCACGCACCGCCAGCTCAACGATGCGCAGAAAGTTCAAGCCGGCGCCGGGCCCGACGTGGTGCGGCTGTCGATCGGGATCGAAGACAAGGACGACATCATCGCCGACCTCGACCAGGCGCTGGCGGACTAGACAGTCCTCACGCCCGTATCGGGGCGGCGAGCGCGCGCGGCGCGTATTCGGCAACGGACGCGGCGTGGATTGTCGCCACCGTCAGCACCACCATCGCCATGGCCTGGTGCAGCAGCGCCAGCGATATCGGCACGACCATCAATAGCGTGAAAATGCCGAGCGCCGCCTGCAACGTGACCGCCGCGGCAAGGACGACGGCGCCGGCGACGACGGGGCCCGTTTTCACCGTACGCGCCACGTTGAAGGCGTGGATCAGCGCGACAAACCAAATCGCATAGGCCATCATGCGGTGATCGAACTGCACCGTGAGCGTATTTTTGAAGAAATTGCGCCATAGCGGGGCCTGAAAAAACAGCCGCGAGGCATCGGGCACGAAGGAGCCGTCGATCGACGGCCAAGTGTTGTAGAGGTGGCCGGCGCGCAATCCGGCGACCAACGCGCCAAGATAGATCTGTCCCAATACCAGAACCAGCAGGCCGATGGCGGTCGCGCGCGTTGAGCCGGGTGCCGGCATGCCTCGCTGTTCGTCGAGCCGCTGCGCGGTCCACAGGATCGCGATGTAGATCACGCAGGCCAGCGCGAGATGCGTCGCCAGACGGTATTGCGAGACTTCGACGCGATTAGCCAAGCCGGACGCTACCATCCACCAGCCGACCGCGCCTTGCAGCGCGCCGAGCCCGAAGATCAACCACAGCCGCGCCCGCAATCCCGGGCCGATCCATCCCCGCCACAGAAACCACAGGAACGGCATCAAGAATACCGCCCCGATGGCGCGGCCGATGAGCCGGTGCGTCCACTCCCACCAATAGATTGTTTTGAACGCGTCGAGGCTCATGCCACGGTTGAGCTCGCGGTATTGCGGAATGGCCTGATACCTTTCGAATTCGGACTGCCATTGCGTCGCGTTGAGCGGCGGCACCACGCCCATGACGGGTTGCCATTGCGTGATCGACAACCCGGACTCAGTCAGCCGCGTCGCGCCGCCGACCAAAACCATGGCGAGCACAACTGCGGCAACGGCGTAGAGCCAAAACCGGATCGTGCGCGTGTGGTATGTAACGCAGCTAGCCATATCGATCGCTTGACCACCGTCGCTTGTGTGGGGCGGCCGGACCATATAGTGCTGCCCCCTGCCCTCGCAACACGGTCATCATCACCCGGAACCGCGCCGCCATGCCAATTCGTCTGCGCAAATTCATCGGCGCCGTGACGCTGTTAGTGCTGGTCACAGTATGGGCGCTCTTGGCAATGGCGCTGGCACAAGCTCCCGCGATCCGCGACAACACCGCACTGTCGATTGCCTATTACGTGATCGCCGGCTTGGGCTGGGTTCTGCCGGCGATGCCGATCATCTCGTGGATGAGCAGGCCAGAAATCGAACGTCAGTAATCAGACAGCAGGGCGGCGCATAAGCTCTGATTACTGGACCACAGAGCCCTGGTCAGGCGGCATCCAAGCGGCGGAACCCATTCCACATCGCCGTCGCGGCTCCCGACAGCAGCACGCGAACGTAACGTATCCGCTGGTAATCGCCGTTAAGCGAAATCCGCGGCAGCGCCATCATGCATTGAGCGTGCCCGGGAAACAGCACGCCAGGCCTCGTCGTCACTGCCGTTTTGAAGCCGAGCTCGGCTGCGACCTCGAATTCGCGCGCGGCGGCCGAAGAGCGGTCGCCGAACGGGTAGGACAAATGCTGCGGTCTGACCGCAAGCGCCGCTTCGATGACCGAGCGGCTCAAATCCATTTCCGAGCGCACCGTCTCTTTGCCGAGTTTCGCCAGCATTGGATGATTCACGGTATGTGCGCCGATGGTCACGAGTGGGTCGGCCGCGAGATCGGCGAGCTCGCGCCAGCTCATGCACAATTCGTTGCAGAACGCCGCGATATCGACATGATAAAAGGCGGCAAGATTGCGAACCGCTTCGCGCAACTCGGCTTCGGTCGGCCGGCCGCGCAGCCACCAATAGAGTTCGTCATAGAGCGCGCGCTTTTCTGCAACCGTACGGCAATCGAATTTACGATTCCGGCCGCCGATGACGAGACCGATGCGATCGTTGCGCGCGATCACCGCTTCAAGCACCAGCCACCACAATTCGCCGAGCCGGTCCGGAAAGCTGGTCGGTATATAAACCGCGAAAGGAGCGCCCGCTTCCTTCAAAATCGGATACGCCCATTGCAGAGTGTCGCGATATCCGTCGTCGAAGGTCAAACAGACGAACCGGCGCGAGAAATCGCCCTCCGTGATGCGGCGATGCATCTCGTCGAGACCGACGAGATCGAAGCCCGACCGGCGCAAAGCCTTGATGACGCGGGTGAGGAAGCGCGGAGTGACTTCGAGCAGGCGATTGGGTTGGAACCGGTCCGGCCGCGGCGGACGCACGTGATGCAGGGTCAAAATTGCGCCCACGCCGCCGACAAACGGCCGCAGTGCAATGTGCGCGCCGGTGAAATACAGCGATTCCAAGCCGCCGCGAATGATCGTCTGTTTCAGGCCGGGCACCGATGTTGCCTCGTCGAAGGGTACCGATGATCTTTTGCCAAGGCGGGAGCCCGGTCAACCGTCGCGATCGCACCTATTGCATCAGAAGCTGCGCGTTTACGCGGCTACCGCGGTCTCGCCGGAAGTTCCGTATGCGCCTACCAGAATCCTCACATCGCTAAATCCCGAGGCGAGCAGACGCTCTCGCGCCGCGGTCGTAGCGGGGTTCGCCAGCGTATCGGTAATGAGCACGACATGTGGCGCAACCTCGGAGATGCGTTCGATCTCCGGCCCCATGGCTTCGCCCGCATCGACCACGAGGTGATCGTAGCTGCGCGCCAGGGCGTTGAAGTTCGTGACCATGCCGGGCGCGGCGAGAAGCCCGACGCGATCGAGAGGCGCTTGCCCTGCCGAGATCAAGTGCAGCGGCGAGAGTTTGTCCTTGGTGATGATGCTGCCGAAGGACGCCGTGCCGCGGGCAAGTTCTGCAAGCCCATTGGCGGACGGCTCATTCGAGATTCGCCTGATCGCAGTGTCGCCCGAAGCGAGCCCGACCAGCACTACGCGCGAATCGTCGGCTAGCGCACGGGCGAGCTTGATCGCGGTCTGGCTGGTATTGATTCCCTGCACCGCGCCGAAGACCGCCAGCCGATCGCCCGTGATGCCGGAGCGCCGTAGATTGTCGGCGACACTCACAATCGAGCCGTTGGGAACGCCGGCCACGGCAGGTGGCCGTGGCGGCTCGTTGACAATGGCTGCCAATCGGGGCGCCAATCCGTCGGACATCACGGTGGTCTGATCTGCGCGCACCGGAACGGGGCCAATGGGAGCGGCCAAAATTTCCTTGGTCATGACCAGGCCGGAGCTGAGCACCAGCGTCGCGAAGGTCGCGATCAATATCGTCGGCAGCTTTTTCGGATAGGCTGGAACATTGGAAACCGTGGCGCGCGAAATCACCCGCGCATCGGCCGGCGTCGAATCGAGGCTGTTGCGTGAAGTCGCCTCGCGATATTTGGCGAGATATGACTCCAACAGATCGCGCTGCGACTTGGCATCGCGTTCCAGCGCGCGCAATTGCACGCCCTGCCCATTCGTCGTCGCCGCCTGGTTCTTAAGCTGATCGAGGCTCGCTGTTAGCGTATCGACACGCGCACTGGCCAGCTTGGCGTCGTTCTCGAACGACCGCGCGATGGTTTCGGCCTCGGCTCTAATCTGATTGTCGAGGTCGGCAATCTGCGCCTTCAATTCTATGATCCGCGGATGGCCGTCGAGCAGCGTTGCCGATTGCTCGGCGAGTTGCGCGCGCAAGGTAACGCGCTGCTCGGCCAGCCGGCGGATGAGTTCGGAATTGAGGACATCGGAGGATTCGATCGGTTGGCCCGACCGCAGCATGTCGCGGATCATCTTGGCCTTGGCTTCGGCGTCGGCCTTGCGCGCGCGCGCGGCGGCGAGCTGGGCATTGACGTCGCCGAGCTGCTGCGCCGACAGCGTCGTGTTATTGTTGCCGATCAGGAGATTGGCTTTGGCGCGGAAATCCTCGACCTTGGCTTCGGCCTCTTCCACTTTCTGCCGCATGGTTTCGATTTCGCCGGCGAGCCATTGCGACGCCGTTTTCGCCTGGTCCTCCTTGGCTTCGCGCTGACGCATCAGATAACCGTCGGCGATGGCATTGGCGACTTGCGCCGCCAGTTCGGGATCCTGGGACAGAAAGTCGACGTTGATGACGCGCGATTTTTCGACCGGCGTCACCGTCAGCCGATCGTAATACGCCGTGAGCACGCGCTCTTCCGATGTCATGCTCAGCGGATCTTTGGCGAGACCGAGAAGACCGAGCACGGCTGTGATCGGCGAAACGCCGTTGAGCGCCGAATCGAATTCCGGACGCTCGCCGAGCTTAAGCTTCTTGATCACCTCGCGCGCGAGGTCGCGCGACAGGATGATCTGTACCTGACTGGTCACCGCCTCATCGTCGACCGGATTTTGACCGACATTCTTGTCGACGTCGGGGCGCAAATAGATGTTGTCGCGGCTTTCGATGAAGATGCGCGATTCCGACTGATATCTCGGAGTAGTCACCTGCACCGCAAGAAGCGCGACCAGCGCCACCAAAATCGTCGGACGCAGGACCGTCCATTTCTTGCGCCACAATGTTGCGCCGAGCGCCGACAGATCAAGCTCGGCGTCGAACGGTCCTCTCGCGCGGGGCGGCGGCGACGCCACACTCATTCCGAAATTCCTCGCAACATACTTGCCGACGGACCGCAGAGCCATGGCCGATCACAAACTATTAAGGTTGCTATCCGGTTAAGGACGCTGTGCAATCTATAACAATGGTTAAGACCGCCAACCCCGCGGCCGGACGTGAGGGTTTATTAACCTCCCCGGCCCTCAATCCGGCTTAACGTTTTGGCATCAAGTCTAAGGACCGCGCATGGGCGATCCGCGCCCTATCCATCCAACTCTCGACCGCGTACCGCTCGGCCGCTCCGCTGCAATCGAACTTCGGCGCGTTGCCGTCGGCCCGACCAGCCTCAAGATCGTGCATATTCTGCGGGCCCCCCTCGGCGGACTGTTCCGGCATGTGGTGGATGTCACGCGTGGCCAGATCGAACGCGGCCATCGGGTCGGTCTGATCGTCGATTCGATGACCGGCGGCGCGCGTGCCGAAGCGATTCTTGCCGAGCTCGCTCCAAGTCTTGCGCTCGGTATTGAGCGCGTTCCGATCACCCGTGAGCTCAGCCCGCGCGACATCTATGCGCTTTGGCGCATCTCACAGTGGCTGCGCCCGCTTGCGCCCGACGTACTTCATGGGCACGGCGCCAAAGGTGCAGCGCTGGCGCGCCTAACGCCGGCCGCACCGGATGCTATCCGCGCCTATACGCCGCACGGCGGATCGCTGGTCTATTGCCCCGGCACGCTCAGCGGCGGCTTTTATCGCTCGATCGAGCGCATTCTCAATTCACGCACCGATCTGTTTCTGTTCGAGAGTAGTTATATCGCCGAGCTTTATCGCACCGTGGTCGCTCCGCCGCGCGCGATGGTGCGCGTCGTGCGTAACGGCATTGCCGAGGCTGAGTTCGAGGCCGCGGTCCCGAGAGCCGATGCCACCGATATCGTCTGTGTCGGGGAATTGCGGCCGGTCAAGGCCATCGACGTGCTGATCGAGGCCTTGGCCATCATCCAGCAATCCGGCCGCCGCGTGAGCGCGACCATCGCCGGTGAGGGACCGGACGCCCCGAAACTTCAGGCTCAGGCGAAGCGGCTGGGACTTGGCGATCAGGTTCATTTCATCGGCCACTGTCCGGCGCGCACGGCCTTCACGATGGGACGGATGCTGGTCATTCCGTCGCGCGCGGAATCGCTCCCCTACGTGGTGCTGGAAGCCGCAGCAGCCGGACTGCCGATCATCGCCACCGATGTCGGCGGGGTCCCGGAAATTTTCGGCCCACAAGCGGCTCAACTTATCCCGCCCGACGACATTGCGGCGCTCATCGGCGCAATCACGGCCGCGCTCGATGATCCGGAAGGGATGCGTTCCAGCGCGAACGTGCTCAAAACGCGGGTTCGCAGCGAATTCTCCCTGAGCACAATGGTCGAATGCAATCTCGCCGCCTATCGCGAAGCCATCGCAACGCGGAAAGTTGTTCAATTGGCATAACCAATTTTTGAAGATTATTCACTATGTTGCCGGCAAATTGCCGACGCCAGGCTGGAGGGACCGCGCGACACCGGGGAGAACTTTAACGATTATGCCAGGTCCCGAGCCAAGCACGATTTTCGAGACGGCTTCGGCGGTTTCGTCCGCCGTCAAGTCGTTGCCGCGCGCGCCGGCGAAAGCCTCGTCGCCGCACGCACTTTCCGCCGCGGCGCTGGCCGTCGCCGCGCAGCGATTCAAGGCGGCTTATTCGCCGATCGTTCTTGCCGGCATTGTCCGGGTACTTGAAATCGCGCTAGTCGCGACAATCGGCCTTGCGCTTTATCTTTGGTCTGTCGCGCCGGTCGACAATGCCGCCCGCTATTACATCGGCAGCATCGTCGGCATCTCGCTACTGTCGATGCTGGCGTTCCAGGCCGCCGATATCTATCAGGTTCAGGCTTTTCGTGGGCATGAAAAGCAATATATGCGGCTCGCTTCGGCGTGGTCGGTGGTTTTTCTGCTTGCCGTCACTACGTCGTACTTCACCAACGCCGGCGACCAATTCTCCCGAGCCTGGCTCGGCAGTTATTACGTGGCCGGACTCTTTGCGCTGATCGCATTCCGGCGCGTGCTATTCCTGCTGGTGCGCCACTGGACGCGGCAGGGCCGCCTTGACCGCCGCACGGTCGTGGTCGGCGCGGGCGGCAGCGGCGAAGCGCTGATCGCGGCACTCGCCGCGCAGCGCGATTCCGACGTGCGCATCATCGGGGTGTTCGACGATCGCGGCGACGACCGCACTTCGACAAGCTTCGAGGGTATCCCCAAGCTCGGCACTGTCGACGACCTCGTCGAGTTCGCCCGCCACACCCGTGTTGACCTCGTCATCTTTTCGCTGCCGGTTTCGGCGGAAAACAGAATTCTACAGATGCTAAAGAAGCTATGGGTGCTGCCGGTCGACATCCGGCTCGCCGCGCATAGCAACAAATTGCGGTTTCGGCCCCGTGCCTATTCCTACATCGGCCATGTCCCGGTGCTCGACATTTTCGACCGGCCGATCGCTGACTGGGATGTCGTGATGAAATGGCTGTTCGACAAGATCATCGGCTCGCTGGTGCTGATCTGCGTCGCGCCGATCATGCTGCTGCTCGCCGTCGTCATCAAGCTCGACAGCAAGGGACCGATCTTCTTCAAACAGCGGCGCTATGGCTTCAACAATAAATTCGTCGATATCTATAAGTTTCGCTCCATGTACGTGGAGGCAACCGACGCCAACGCCAGCAAGCTCGTGACCAGGGGCGATCCGCGCGTCACCCGCGTCGGCCGGTTTATTCGCAAGACCAGCCTCGATGAATTGCCGCAACTGTTCAATGTCGTGTTCACCGGCAACCTGTCGCTGGTCGGCCCGCGGCCGCATGCCATCCAAGCGAAAGCCGCCGAGCATCTCTACGATGAAGCGGTCGACGGTTATTTCGCGCGGCATCGCGTCAAGCCGGGCATCACCGGCTGGGCGCAAATCAACGGCTGGCGCGGCGAAACCGACAGCCGCGAAAAGATTCTGCGTCGCGTCGAGCATGACCTTTATTACATCGAGAACTGGTCGATCGTGTTCGACCTCTACATCGTCCTGCGGACGCCGTTCGCGCTTATCCGTGGCGAAGGCGCATACTGATGTACGGCCGCAATCCGGCGATGGCACTCGCAATCGAGCGTCCCGCCAGATCGGCGGCTTTCGCCGAGCGCCTGTTGAATTTCGTGCTTTTCATCACGGTGTTGCTGAGCTCGATTGCGTTCATCGAGCCGTCGCCGCACGACGTGATGATGTTCGTGCTGCTGGCCGCCTGCGTCACCGCCCGCGTGCCGTTCGATCGCCGGCTCACGCCCTTGCTGCTATTGATAATCGTATGGCTGGTCGGCGGCGCCCTATCGCTCATCCAGGTCGGCGACGATGAAAAGAACATCCAATATTTTGGCACCTCGGTCTATTTGGGTTGCGCCGGCATTCTGTTCGCCTGCCTGTTCAGCGAAGGCGATTCCGTCAGGCTCTTGATCTTACGGCGCGCCTATCTATTAGCTGCGCTGATCGCCACCGCGGCAGGGTTTATCGGATTTTTCCATCTGCTGCCCGGATCCGAGATCTTTTCCAGCGAGCGAGTTAAAGCAACATTCAAGGATCCGAACGTCTACGGACCATTCCTGATCTATCCGCTCCTGTTGCTTATCATCTCACTTCTGACGCGCGGAATAAGGCTCCTCGATCTCGCCCTGACAATTATCCTATCGGGCGGCCTGCTGCTCAGCTTTTCGCGCGGCGCCTGGGCCCACTTTGCGGTCTCCGCGAGTGCATGCTTTGTGATTTTGGTCGCGGCCGCGCCCAACCCGCGCATGCGCGCCCGCATCGTTATGCTCGGCATTATCGCCGCGATCGTAATGGTGACGCTTCTGATCGCCTTTCTATCGATTGACTCCATCCACGAAATTTTCGTGGAACGCGCGAAGGCGATTCAACCTTATGACGTCGGTCCGGGCGGCCGCTTTACGGAGCAAAAATTGGCGCTGAGCGTCATCCTCGATCGCCCGAATGGTATGGGACCCTTTGCATTCGTCGACGCCTATGGCCTGCAACAGCACAACGTTTATATGCAGGGATTCCTGGTTTACGGCTGGCTTGGCGGCGCGGCCTATTTGACGATTGTCGTCGCTACGCTGGCGATCGGCTTCCGCGCCGTGCTCGTGCCAGCTCCTTGGCAGACCTATCTCATTGCCGCCTATGCCGCTTTCGTCGGCGAAGTAGCCGAAGGTTTCATCATCGACACCGATCATTGGCGTCACTTCTTTCTCCTGCTCGGCCTGATCTGGGGGCTTACTGTGGCCAATCAAAAAGCGGTTTGGCGAGCCGGCCGCGACCTTCCTAGACCGGAACAATCTGTTAACGGTCGCATGCAACCATTCCCGTAATGCTGCGAGAAACCTGTATGACCGCACAACTATCGCACCGGCCGCGGTCGATCGTCTTTCTCGGCACCGCGCACGACAACGGCGGCACGTCGATCCTGGCGAGCACTCTTGCCAAGGCGATGCGTGCGCAGGGTCACCACGTCGAAGAATGGTATCTGTTCGGATCGGACGGAGATTTGCCGGCCGGGGCTCGGGTTTTTATCGCGGCAAAGCGCTCGCGCTCGCCGTTCGTGCTGATCTCGCTGTTCTTCCGCGTCGTCGCCGCGTTGCGCCAATCGAAGCCGGACGTTTTGTTCGGCCTGCAGCCGTTTTCGAACTTGTTGGTCGGCGTGGCGGGCACCATCGCCCGCATCCGCAACCGGGTTCCCACCTATCACGGGCCGCGCGCGTTCGTGACCCCGACGCTGATGGCATTGGACGACAACGTCTACCGGCTCGGCCTCTATACGCAAATGATTGCCTGCGCCAATACCGTTGCCGAGACTTACGGCCGCGAAACCATGGCGGTGGTCGTTAACGGGCATGACACTCCGACGACGTTTTCGCGCGCCGAAGCGCGCGCTGCACTCGGCTTGCCGGCCGACGGCCTCATCCTCGGCCAGATCGGCCGGTTGAGCCATCAGAAGAACCAAAGTTTCAGCCTCGATCTGATCCGGAAGCTGCCAGAGGCGGTCCTGGTTCTGCTCGGAATTGGTCCGGATGAAATCTCATTGCGTTCGCAAATCGAGACCGCCGGGATAGCGAACCGGGTGCGCATCGTTCCCGCGATCGCGCACGGCCGCATCGGCCTATTCTATTCGGCAATCGATCTGGCGCTATTCCCGTCGCGCTACGAAGGATTGAGCCTCGCCGGCATCGAGGCGATCCATGCCGGTGTGCCATCGCCGTGCACCGATATTCCTTCGTTCCGCGAAATGTTCGCCGCCTCGCCGTTCTTGACCGCGCAGCTCTTGCTGCCGGAGGGCGACGAGACCGCCTGGGTCGCGCGCATTCGAAACATTTTGGCGGATCAAGAGCTGCGGAACGAGATCGGTAGCGAGCTGGCGCGGCTTTCCCCGGCCTACGGCTTCGAAGTCATGGCGGAGCAATATTTGCGCCTCCTTGACCGGTGGGACGCGCCGCCGCGCCACGCGGTACGCGAAGCCGTTCAAACCGGACTTTAAGCCGCCTTTCATGCCCGCCGACCTAGGTCGGCCCGCGTTGCGGCGGTCGCCGCATTCTGCCGGTCCGATTTACGATTTCGTTAGCACCGAACGGCTACAGTTTGCAGTCATTTCTCCTTGTTCGCCATAGGGATCGAGCGATGCACGCGCCGTTGCAGCCCTTTTCCCGGCCCGCTCCCGGCGTCGCTGCACCGGCTTTGCCGGCGCGAGAGGAGAGCGGGCGTCCGCCACCCCGCCGCCATCCCTTGCGCCGGCTTTGGCAACGATTGCCGCAGCATACCCGGACGCAGATCGTAGGACGCGTCAGCAGGATCGTTGCCCCCCTTCCCGACCGCACACCCCGCGGCGGATTTCCGATTGCCATCGCCGGCCTGTTCTCGACCATGAGCGGCATTGGCGAAGGCGCCCGCCTCGCTTACGACGCCCTCGAAGCGGCCGGCATGGCGCCCGCGGCCTTTGATATCAGCGGAGCCTTCGGCCAGGCCGAGTTCGATGCGCCCGCACGTCGCCCCATTGTTCCCGGAACCGGCGGTACGCTGGTCGTCCATCATAACGCGCCCTTTCTGCCGCATGCCTTGTGGGCGCTCGGCCGGGCGCGCGTGCGCGGTCGCCGCATCGTCGGCTATTGGGCCTGGGAATTTCCGCGGATTCCAAATTCCTGGCTGCCGAGTCTGCGTTATCTGCACGGAATCTGGGTGCCGAGCGAACTTGCCCGCGTCGCAGTGGCCTCGGCGACCGATCTGCCGGTGCAGGTTGTCCCGCATCCGCTGCCGCCCGTCAGTCCGACGCCCGACATGCGAGCGCGTCTCGGCCTGCCGGCCGATGCGCTGATCGTGCTCACCGCCTTCCACATGGGCTCGGCATTCACGCGGAAGAACCCGCTCGCCGCCATCGCCGCCTTTCGCCGTGCCTTCGGCGACGCGCCCGACCGCCTGTTGGCGATCAAGCTGATCGACCACGGCGCTTCGCCCATCGCGCGGGAGGCGCTGGAGCGGGCGATTGCCGGCGCACCCAACATCCGGCTCATCAACGTCATGCTGCAGCCGGCAGACATGTCAGGTTTGATCGCCGCCGTTGACATCGTGTTGTCGCTGCACCGCTCGGAAGGCTTTGGTCTGGTTCCGGCGGAGGCGATGCAGCTCGGCAAGCCGGTTGTGGCGACCGGATGGTCCGGAAACATGGATTTCATGAACGAGCGCAATTCGGCACCGGTGTCCTACGACTTGGTGCCGGTGCAAGATCCGTACGATGGCGCCTTCATCGCCGACGGACAGCTCTGGGCTGAGGCCAATGTCGATCATGCCGCCGATTGGCTGCGCCGCCTGGCGGCCGAACCGGCGCTGCGCCTGCGTCTCGGCGACGCTGCACGCGCCGATATCGCCCGGCAGCTTTCGCCGGAATCATTCGCACGCACCGTGGCCGATCTCATAGCAGCTGAAAAGGCGGCATGACATGAGCCGGCGTCACCAGCGCGGCCTTTTCGAGTAAGAGCGCGATCACTTAAGACAGGCTTTGCGGCAACTTGCGGCGAAAGCCGGGAACTCGGCCGACGCTGATCCGATATTCCTCGTGCTGCGCAGGCAAGCAGGCTCGGAGGTAAGAACGAAAATGCCTGACGTTCGGCTTCGGGCAGGTCCATAGGGCGCCGACGATCGCGACAGTCGCGTAAACGCGACCTTAACAGTCTAAAGCTAACCAAATCATGAACCTCTTCGCGAACGTTGGCCATGCTTTGCCGCGACATTCAAATCATCGATTTCATCTGGATCGATCCCGCCGCTAATGGGCTCTCGGCCAGCGCGGAGGCGAACCTGAAAAATCTTCTGGCTGATGCGAAAACCAATTATGTTCTGGTTCGCGCCGAATCGAATTTTTCTTGGATCTCGGCGGATCATGATAAGGTCCGCCTCATTTCGATTGCCGAACCCGCCCGACGCTTGAAGCGTGAGGCCTGGGTGTCATGGCTGATCGCGCGCGCATTATTGTCCGGTCGCGATATTTTCTATACCTCCTGGCTGCCACGGCTCTGCTTGTCCGTGCTGTTCATGCCGGTCAAATGCCGCATCTTCGTCCATGATCTGAACATTTTCCGTTCGCGGGTTTTTGACACAAAATTTCCCCAGCCTTCGTTCCGTGCGCGTCTGCATCAATATCTCTCAATCAAACGCGCAACTGTCGTTCAATCGTTTGCGCATTCGGTGGCGCGCCAGCTCAAATTGCTGCGGCGGGATGCGATCACAGTCGTCAGCCAGACTGTTCGTGTCATAACGCCGACAAACATCGAAAAACGCCCCGCTAGTGCCGTGATCTTCCTGGATGACCGCAATTACAAGGGCACGTGGGCGCTCAACCGGTTTTATTCCTCGACGAAGAACTTCCAACTCACCGTGATCGGCAAAATCGATCCTGCGAACGGAAAGCTGCTTGCTTCGCGCGGCATTTCGGTGCGTGCGCTCCGGCCTTCAAACGAAGATAAATTCAAGCTGCTGGCTGAGGCCGAATACGTGATCTTCGCCTCCAAATATGAAGGTTTCGGCCTGCCGCCGCGCGAGGCCGCGGCGGTCGGCACGCCATCGCTGATCGCGCGGCGAGCGGCGCTGCTCGATATACCCACACATTTATCGCTGTCGATAGACGCATTTTGCGGCGACATCGATCTCGCCGAAATTCCACGCCTCGCCGCACATATTGATCTCAGGGCCATCAAGCAATGGGCAGCCGGATTTCTCGGGCCCACCTCTACATCCTGGTTGCAGCATAGTCCGGGCCAGGCCGGCTCATACGTTGAAGACCTTAGGAATCCGGACCGCATCGCCTGCGACCAAATGACTTCGCCTTTACAACCCTCCAACTCCGGATGTCCCTCCCCGGCGCCACCGATGAAACCGGCGGGACGCGCCGAAATACGCTCGTCGTGGTCGTCCGAAAGGGTGAGCTGAATGACGAGCAGGTGTCTCATCTCTTACCCTTATATGGCGTTGCGCGTGTTTACGGCGGGCGCGGCGCTGGGCGCCGGTCTTTTGCAAACGTTCGTATTTGCCCGCGTCCTGGCCCCGGAGCGTTTTTCGCTCTTTATCTTTATTGCCGCGCTCGGCTATTCGCTGTATTTGGCCGACGCTGGCGTAGTGAAAGTGCTGTTCGTCAATCTGCGGCGTCGGTTCCTGCAAAATAAGTCCTTAGGCGCGATCGCCGGTCAGGCAACCGCAATCTTCGTTCTATATTCCGCTCTTGCGGCTTTTGCTTCGGTCATATGCTTTCTCGCGCTGGCCAGCCGCTTCAATTATTCGACCGTCGACAGCGCCGAATTGACACTGTTTTTCGTGTTCAATGCGCTTAACCTGCCATGGCTCGCCTTGCGCTATTTCAGCATCGCAATCGACGAGTATTTTCACCTTGAAATCCTTGAAGCGTCCCGCCGCGGATTAAACATAGTTGCGCTGGTGGCTCTGCTGTCGGGACTTCCCGTGCTCGTTTTTCTCCTGCTTATCAATGCCGGTTGGCTCGCGGCCATTTTTGCCGCCGTTGTGAGACTTTGGCAACGGCGTGCCTTCGGCGGCAGTTTCCGTCGCAGCGTCGTTTATTTGGCGACGTTTCTCCGCCGAAACGGTCGGCAACTCTTCAGCAGCGCCGTATATTCGGTGAGCGAGACATATATTTACAATTTCCCATATTTCTTGGTGCCTTGGGCCTATGGCCTTGGCGCGCCGACGATCATTCTCGACACGACGTTCAAGGTGTTCCGCAGCGCCAACCAGTTTTACGGCGCGGCCTGCGACATCCTGGTGCCGCGGCAGACCAGGGCGCTGGCCGAACGCGACGGGCCTACGATGATCCGGGCAACGTGGTTGGCAGCGGCTTTATGCAGCGTCCCAGCGGCCGCGGCTTGCGGCGTTTTGATCTTCGCCGCCGCCAAGGTGTTCGCCGTGCTGCTCGGTCGGGCGGCCACCATGCCACCCGCTACCACGCCAGTATTAATCATGCTGCTGATCGCCAATCTTGTGCAGATGGTGTCGCACAGCACGCTGGTAAATAACGGCTACTTTAAAGAGGTCGCCCGCATTTCACTCGGCTTGGTCGCCGCCCTCACCGCCGTCGCGGCGTTCGCAGTTTGGGCGCACCTCGACATCGTACAATTCCTCAACGCCTATGCAGCGGTCTACACCTGCGGCGCGCTGGCAACGGTGGCATTGATGATCCGTGGGCCGATCCGGCTCGCCCATGAGGTTCCGGGAGCGCCCGCGGTTGCGCCGCGATAGGGTCAGAGTCGCAATTTTGCAGCAGGGAACCGAACGTCAGGTCATGCACGCGAATATTGCAGCTCTCCCGGACGACGCCGCGCCCATCGAAGTGCCGCGCGAACGGCTTATTTCGATCCGCTACTCGCTGCTGCGCTTTGCCACCTCAGGCGGTGCGGTCGTAATGGGCCTTATCCAGACCTTCGTCTTCGCGCGGGTCCTTACGCCGGAGCGCTTTTCGATCTTCATCGTCGTCGCAGCGATCGGCTACACGCTATGGCTTGCCGACTTGGGGCTCGCCAATATCGTGTTTGTGAACCTGCGCGGCACATTCCTGGCCGGCGGCAAGAACGAGCAGGCTGCCCGCCAAGCAACGGCCGTCGTCTTCTTCTACGCGCTGCTGGCGTGTGCCGCGGCGCTTATCTGCTTCGCCGTATCGCTCGCACAGCCTTCCTCGACTCTCAGTGGCGCGTGCGAGCTGGCGCTGTTCCTGCTCTATATCACGCTCAATCTCGCATGGACTGCATTGCGCAGTATCAGTATCGCGATCGACCTCTTCGTCTTCTACGAAAGCCTCGAGCTTGTTCGCCGCACCGTCAACGTCGCAACGATACTGGCAATGCTGAGCGGTCTACCGCTGCTCGCCTTTCTGATCGGCTCCAACATTCTGTGGGGCGTCCTATTCGCCGTTGCGACGGCCAACCTCGTGCAGCGCAACGCCTTGACGCCGCGCCTGAGCGGCGTTGTGCGCGAATTCTTGTCGTTCTTCAGATTGAACCGACACTCAATAGCCCGCAGCGCCACCGGCGCCTTAAGCGGCGTGTTCATTGTGACCTTTCCCTATTACATCGTGCCGATCTGGTTCGGTCTCGGCGCGGCGCCGATCATCCTGGAAGTGACGTTTCGCATCTTTCGCGGCGCCTGCGTCATTTTTGCCGCCATTTGCGATCTCGCCATTCCCGGACAAACGCGGGCGCTTGCCGCGCGGGACGTCAACAGGCTGATCCGCACGACGCTGTTGGTGGCGGGGCTGTGTTGCGTGCCGGCTGCGATTGCGTGCGCATTGCTCCTATTCGCCGGCGGCCCGCTGTTTACGTTCCTATTGCAATCTGCCGCAACTGTTCCGCACGCAATGGTGCCAATTCTTATCGTCTTGCTACTGGCCGGTGTCCTGCAAATCGTGTCGGAGGCGTTGCTGCAATTCACCGGCTTCTTCCGCAGCCTTGCTTATAACGGCGGCGCTGTCGCCGTCGCGATGCTGATCGCAACACTGTTTGCATTCGTGACCGGGCTCGGCTTGGTCGGGTTTCTCGCTCTCTACGCTGCGGTTTACGCGGCGGGAGCGATAGCACTGACGATCGCGGCAATCTATGGGCCCATCAGCGCAGCGGCCGGTCGCGATGTAGCGCGGCCGGTCAACGGCTAGACCCCGATGCAATTGCCTTGAATCGGATCAGGGTCTGGATTTTTCATTCGAGCATGATCGTGTCGGAAAACCGGGTTCCACTTTTTCGGATCATGCACTTGCTCAGAGCCATCCGAAACGCACGGCCAGAGCCAGCAGCCACACCAATCCGGCCAGGCTGAGCGCGCAGAACACGGCCGCCGAGCTGAAATCCTTGATGCGGCGGATATCGTCATGCACTTCGCGGGTGACGTGATCGGAAAGCTTTTCGATCGCGGTGTTGAGAAATTCGACGGCAAGGATAATGAGCACGGAACCGATCATCGCCGCATACCAGGCCGCGCTGGGCGCGAGAAAAAGTCCGGCCGGCACGGCGACGACCAACAGCACCGCTTCGTCGCGCAAGGCGGCCTCGGTTTTGAAGCCGTCGCGAAGCCCGCGCAGCGAATTGGTGGTGGCGCTGAAAAGCCGTTTCAAGGCCGGTCCGGTGAATGAGACGATCGGCAGGAGAATTTGGCCACTGTACGTTGCGACTTCGCAAATGGCGAGCGGATGTTGCGGGCTCAGTTACCGCCCACTATAGTCCCTTCGATTTCGGAGCGTAGCGCAGCCCGGTTAGCGCACCAGTCTGGGGGACTGGGGGTCCCGAGTTCAAATCTCGGCGCTCCGACCAAAAAACCAGCCGAAAAGCCACAGCCCGAGAAAACAACTCTTCGACGTCAGATCGAACGCGACCCCGCTCGCCAACGCGGCAGGCGATGCGGGCATTCGTCGAGACCGCTGCAGAACGCGATCGTTAGGCTTCCCGCTCGGTCTTTCACCATGGTGGCGGCGAGCTCCAATGCCGCGTCGGAAATCTCCTCGGCGAAGACGTCGTGATCTGTCACGTCGAGACAGCTGGTGGACGTATTCATGCGCTTGCCCCCGAGACGGTAGAGCGCACCACATGCTGTAGTTGCAGTCAAGGCGGATCGACCGCGCGCTGACTATGATAGCGCCGGAAGGAGGCCGACCGCGATCGCCAGCAGATTTGATTTTCAATTGCCGCTGAGCGCGCCGTCGATGATGCCGCGGCAGGCGACAAGTTCGTCGAGCGCAGCTTGCAACTTGCGCCGACCATCCTCCGCGAGGCCTCGCGCCGGCGGCTGCGGGCTTGGCACGGCTTCCATTCTCGGTTCGCGCCGTTCGCCGGAAAGACCGAACAGGCTCGGCTCCAACCTTTCTTCGGCCGATACCGGCGCGATGTCTTCACCTGCCCGGTCCTCCTCCAGTTGCGGCGGCGGCGGTTCGGCGTCCGCCCGCCAGATGTTCTGCACGAACGTCGCGCCCTGCTCGCGCAAAATTCGCTGCACGCCGCGAATGGTATAACCCTCGCCGTAGAGCAGGTGACGCACGCCGCGCAACAGATCGACGTCGTCGGGCCGGTAATAGCGCCGGCCGCCGCCGCGCTTCATCGGGCGGATTTGCGGGAAGCGGCTCTCCCAGAAACGCAGCACATGCTGCGGCACGTCGATTTCGTCAGCGACCTCGCTGATGGTGCGGAACGCGTCCGGCGATTTTTCCAAGTGGACCTCCAACGTAGACTTACGCGCGCGCTGCACATAGCTAGCGATCGCCGGTCAGCTTGAGGAGGCTTCGCCGCTCCCACCGTTGATGCGCTGCTTGAGGATGGCCGACGGCTTGAACACCATGACCCGGCGCGGCGAGATTGGAACCTCCTTGCCGGTCTTCGGATTGCGGCCGATGCGCTGACCTTTCTTGCGCACGACAAACGAGCCGAACGACGACAGCTTCACCGTTTCGCCGCGTTCAAGGCAGTCGGTGATTTCCTTAAGGACCAATTCTACGAGCGTCGCCGATTCCGTGCGCGACAGTCCAACCTTTTGATAGACCGCCTCACACAAATCCGCACGTGTGACCGTCTTTCCCGCCATCGCCAGCCCCGAGCACGGCGATCGATCGAACGTCGATCAAGATATCGTGCTGAATTATCAAGGATATTCGCTTGTCGCTAGGCGAGTCAACGGGGGTTTGGCAGCGATTTCCGCAGCTTACCAGCGGACCAGAGCCGCGCCCCAAGTGAAGCCGCCGCCCATGGCCTCGAACAATAAGAGGTCGCCGCGCTTGATACGGCGGTCGGCAACCGCGTCGGCAAGCGCCAGCGGGATAGAGGCGGCGGAGGTATTGCCGTGGCGGTCCACCGTGGTGACGATCTTTCCCGGCGGGATTCCGAGTTTGTGGGCCGATCCATCAATGATCCGCTTGTTGGCCTGGTGCGGAATGAACCAATCGACGTCGGCGGCGGCATAACCCGTGGTCTTGAAGGCATCCTCGACCACGTCCGTGATCATGGCCACGGCATGACGGAACACTTCGCGGCCCTCCATGCGCAAATGGCCCACGGTGCCGGTCGACGACGGCCCCCCATCCACATAGAGCTTCGATTTATAGCGGCCGTCGGAACGCAGCCGGACCGTAAGGACGCCGCGATCCTCCCGCGTGCCCGGCTGTTCCTGCGCATCGAGCACCACCGCGCCGGCGCCGTCGCCAAACAGCACGCAAGTACCGCGATCGGTCCAGTCGAGAATGCGCGAAAACGTCTCCGAGCCGATCACCAGCGCGCGCGAAAAAGCGTCCGTCTTGAGGAGCGCGTCGGCCGTCGCCAAGCCATAGACGAAGCCGGAGCACACGGCCTGCAGATCGAACGCGGCGCCGTGGGTGATGCCCAGCTCGGCCTGCACCGAGACGGCGCTCGCGGGAAAGGTGTTGTCCGGCGTCGAAGTCGCCAGCACAATGAGATCGATGGACTGCGCGTCGACCCGCGCATGCGCCAGCGCGGCCCGCGCCGCGCGCACCGCCATATGCGACGTGAACTCTCCGGGCGCGGCGATGCGGCGCTCGTGAATACCGGTGCGCTGAACGATCCAATCGTCCGAAGTGTCGATCTTGCGGGCAAGATCTTCATTGGTGAGGACCTGGCTGGGCAGATAGCCGCCACAGCCGAGCATGACCGAGCGCTTGACCGTCACGAGGCGACTCCGCCAAAGGCCTGCTGCGGAGGCTTGTGGGAGCGTCCGAGCGCGGCCCGGATTTTCGCCAACAGCTCGTCACGCACCACACCGTGGCCGAGTTCGATGGCCGCTGCAAAACCCTCTGCATCGGTCCCGCCGTGACTCTTGATGACGATGCCATTGAGTCCAAGAAAGACGCCACCGTTGGCCCGGCGCGGATCCATACGCTGCCGCAGTCGCCGAAACGCCGATCGTGCGAACAGATAACCGATGCGGGCGCTCAGCGAACTGTTCATCGCCCATTTGAGATATTCGCCAAGCTGGCGCGCCGTCCCCTCGGCGGTCTTCAGCGCGATATTGCCGGCAAAACCCTCGGTGACCACCACGTCGACTTTGCCGCGGCCGATATCGTCGCCTTCGACAAAGCCGCGATAGTCGAGATCGGGCGGGCCCTCTTCACGCAGGATGCGCCCGGCCTCGCGCACCGGCTCGAGACCCTTGGCCTCTTCAACGCCGATATTGAGAAGTCCCACGGTCGGACGCGGCAGGCCGAATAGGATCCGCGCGGTGGCTGCTCCCATGACGGCAAGATCGACCAGATGCTCGGCATCCGCGCCAATGGAGGCGCCGACGTCCAGCACGATCGACTCCCCGCGCAGTGTCGGCCACAGCACCGCAATGGCCGGCCGTTCGATACCGGGCAGCGTCTTGAGATTGAACTTCGACATCGCCATCAGCGCGCCGGTATTGCCGGCGGACACCGCCATGTCGGCATCGCCCTTTTTGACGGCATCGAGCGCCAGCCACATCGACGATTTCCAGCGGCCGTAGCGGAGCGCCTGGCTCGGCTTGTCCTCCATCCGCACCGCGATGTCGGTATGAACGATGCGCGCAACGCATTTGAGCTCCGCTCGATCATCGAGAAGCGGCGCAATCAGCGACGCATTGCCAAAAAACAGGAATTCGCATTCGGGATGGCGTCTCAACGCCAATTCCGCTCCGGCGACGACCACCGCGGGACCGTGGTCTCCCCCCATCGCATCGAGAGCAATGCGGACCTTGTCCGACATTCAATGACCTAGGTCCGGAACGTGGGAATGCGACACCGCAGCGAGAATAGCGGTTCGACGCCTGGATTTGAAGCGCCGGGGCTAATCTTTGGCCAGCTTGGAAAGCGCGGCAAATGGGCCACCGTCCGATGTGCGAACCTGCGGCGGCTCGAAAACTGCGCCCGGTTTGCGGGGGTAAGGATCAAGACCAAGAATCAGGAATTCGGTAGCGAGCGCGCCCAAATCGACGATTCCGCCGATCAACGGCTCCCGATCGTCCCATTTTACGTCGCGCGGCTCGGGTTTCCTATGCTCCGGCGAGCTAGCCTGCTGCGGAACGAAAACAAGGTCGACCGCCTCCTCAACTTCATTGGCCAGCGGCTCGAGGGTTACGACGCAATTTTGCCCGACCGTCGCCGACACCACCCCTGCAACATGAAGACCGCCCGGCCCATGCCGGTTCACATCAAAGCTTGCTTCCAGCCGCGGCAGATCACGCAAACCTGCGACCCGCGCCACCGCGGAACGCACCCCGGCGTCGGCGACAAGATCGAAATGCTGACCCATATCGGCGATATCCTCGATCGCAACAGGCACTTGCCAATGCGCAAAGTGGGATTTTTCGGTTTTGTGTTCAGGCATGAGCGATAGCCTCGGCGATCAAACCGGGTTTCGGAAAATCAACTTCGCCGCGCATTAACGCGCTGTCTTCCTGGCCCTCCAATTGGCCCCGCGCGGCGCGCACATATTGGGCAAGTCGCGCCGCACCGGGGTAGACATCCGCATTTTGAAAGATATTGCGTCGGAACGCCTTCTCAAGCTCCCGCTCATCCGCCGCGGCAAAGGCGGCGAGATAGACCGCCTGCCGGCCATAAAAAGCCTCCCCGAACCGTCGCATCCGCTTCGGCACCGCGAGATCACCCACCGCCATTTCGCGAAGGTTGGCATCGAGGTCACGGCAAAATACGTCGAAAAGCTGTTGCCCGATGCCGCGCCCCGCGCTGGCCCCACGGCCGAGCCGGTCGATCAGCAGCACCAGATGAAGCACAATCAGATCGAAGCGGCCCTCCACCGTATCGGGCACGCCATAGTCCTGGTAAAAGCTAGGGGATCGCGCTTGCGCCACGATCGCGCCATAGAGGTCGCCGATGCTGCGACCCTGGGAATTGGGACGAAACAGCTGCCAGATCATACGCTTAACCAATGCCGCCGAAACCGGCCTGAAGGCGGCCGATTGCCAATCTTGGGCTTTGGGGTTACGGCACGCGGCGCCTGGACGCAAGTTAGGGACGAGGATGTGGGGCAAATCTGCGCGTAGCCAAAACCGGCCGGTAGCCACAGCTTGCGCCATCGCCCTCGCGCTTGCGCTCGTCGGTTGCACTGGCGAAACCTTCCAGCGCGGTTACGTGCTGCCGGAGGGTGCACTTGAGCAAATTCCGCTCGGCGCTTCGCAGGAGCAAGTGCTCCTTGTCCTCGGCACGCCGTCGACTGTCGCGACAGTGAGCGGTGAAGCGTTCTACTACATCTCGCAGAAAGCCGACCGTCCCGTCTCGTTCCTCCAAACCGAGGTGACCGATCAGCGCGTCATCGCCGTCTATTTCGATAAGAACAGGAAAGTTCGACGGGTTGCCGAATATGGCCTTAAGGACGGCCACGTCTTCGATTTTGTCAGTCAGACGACGCCGACCGGGGGCAACGACCTCAGCGTGATCACGACGATCGTCCATAATCTCCAAGGCAAGGGCACCTAAGCCCTCGCCAAACGCAGCCGGCCGCCCAGCCCCATTGCGCCTGTGAGCTATTCTCTCTTTAGTTGTATATACAACCCCATGCTCGTTTACTGGTCGTTCACCGCCATCCCCTAATTTCGTACGTGGATTACCGAATGCGTACCGCGCCGTCCGGCCGGGATTGAGACTATCCAGTGCGATCGGAGACCACGGCCGTGTCCCAGGACGAGCCCGAAAGGACATTTGCATTCGCTGAAATTGCCCTCGGACAAATCCGCGCTTTGCGTCAGCCGGCATCACCACGAAATTTCGAAATTTGGTACAATTACGCAACGGGTTATAACCAGCCGCTCAACCAATCCATCAACGAGACGCTGGCTAAGAAAGGCACGCTCGGCGAAGCAGATCTCGAGCAAATTTACGATACCTATATCCGGGTGACTCGATGGGGCGACCGGATGGATTCGGTCAATAGCCGCGTGCTCGACGAGATCAAGCAGGTGATGACCGCCATCGACGCCGCGGCCGGCTCCGCGACGAGCTATTCCAAGCGGTTGAACCTGGCGAGCGAAGAGCTCGCGCAAGCCGATAATGGCGAGGCGTTGCGCTCGGTCATCGAGCACCTCGTGCAGGGCGCCAAGGAGATGGAGCTCAATAACAGAAAGCTTGAAGCGGGTCTGGCGGCATCGCGGCAGGAAATCGAACAGCTGCATCAAAATCTCGAAATCGTACGCACCGAAAGCCTGACCGATCCGCTCACCACGCTGTCCAATCGCAAGTTCTTCGACGCCGCGCTGGCCAAGGGCATTGCCGAAGCGAAAGACAATAACGTGCCGCTGTCGTTGCTCATGGCCGACATCGATCACTTCAAGAGCTTCAACGATCGGTATGGCCATCTCACCGGCGATCAGGTGTTGCGCCTTGTCGCCCTTTCTGTGAAGCAGAACGTCAAAGGCCGCGACACCGCCGCACGTTACGGCGGCGAAGAATTCATCGTCGCCTTGCCGGATACGACGCTGCAATCGGCCATCACGGTGGCCGATCACATCCGGCGCGCCGTCATGAACAAGGAGTTGATGCGGCGCTCGAACGGCGACCGCCTCGGCCGCGTTACGATTTCCATCGGCGTCGCGGTGCTGCGCCCGGGCGACACCCCCCAGCTCCTGATCGAACGCGCCGATAAGTGCCTTTACGCCGCCAAGCGTAATGGCCGCAATCGCGTCATCTGCGAAACGGATCCGGAGGCCGGTTGCGCCGAAACCGCGTCACCGGCGCGGGTGGCGTAACGCTCGATCGTCATTGCGAGGAAGCGACGAAGCAAACCGCGCTCAGCCGGTGGAATGCGTCGCGGCGCTCGCAATGACGAAGTCAGAGAATTTTGACTAATGCGCCGCGGTGCCGGACGCATCGCGCGCCGGCTCGAGCTGGACCGACTCGCCGCAGCCGCAGGCCGCGGTCTGGTTCGGATTGTTGAACACGAATTGCGCCGACAGCTTGTCGACCTTGTAATCCATCTCGGTGCCGAGCAGGAACAGCACCGCTTTTGGGTCGACGAGAATGCGCACGCCCTTGTCCTCGATCACTTCGTCGAGCGGATTGATACTCTCGGCATATTCCATGAAATAGCTCATGCCGGCGCAGCCGCCGTTCTTGACGCCGACGCGCACCGCGGCGATCGGACGCTCGGCCTTCGCCATGACCGCCTTGATGCGTTCGGCGGCGGCGTCGGTGAGCCGCATCACTTGAGGTCTCGGCCGGGCAGTGCCCATCTCTTTACGTCCTATGTCTTTACGTTGTGGTCGCGCTCCCCGTTCAGCGGGGCGACGCAGCGGTTATGACCGATTGTAGATCGAAAATCCTAACGACCTCATGCTGTTTCATGTAATGCGCGCACGCCGCGCTCGCAACACACGCCTATCTCACCACATATTGAGCACGGTGCGCGCCTCGTCCGACATGCGGCTCGGGTCCCAAGGCGGATCCCAGACGATGTTGACCTTGGCTTCGCGCACGCCGGGAACTCCGGCTACCGCGTTCTCGACTTGAGCAGGCAGTTCGGCGGCCGACGGGCAATTCGGCGTCGTCAGCGTCATATCGATGTTGACCATGCGGTCGTCGTCGATGTCGACCTTGTAGATCAGGCCGAGCTCGTAGATGTCGGCGGGAATTTCGGGGTCGAATACGGTCTTCAGCGCGCCGACGATTTCGTCGGTCAGGCGCGCCATTTCGTCGGCGGGGATTGCCGATGGGCGTTCCGCAGAAGCCGCCGGCACTTCCGCCATATTCGCCGCATTCGTTTTCGGTTCGTCCATCATGAGAAGAAATCCTGCGCTTTCAGTAAGGCTTGCGCAAGGCAATCGATCTCGTCGCGCGTATTGTACATGGCGAAGGAGGCGCGGCAGGTCGCCGTCAGCCCGAACCGCGCAAGCAGCGGCATGACGCAATGGGTGCCGGCGCGCACCGCGACGCCGGAGCGGTCGATGATGGTGGCCACATCGTGCGGATGGGCGCCCTTCATCTCGAAGGAGACGATCGGCCCCTTGTCCTTGGTGGTGCCGAGGATGCGCAGCGAATTGATCTCGCGCAGGCGGTCGTGGGCGTAGCTCACCAGGCCGGCCTCGTGGCTGCGGATGCGCGCCTTGCCGACCGAAGCGACATAGTCGATCGCGGCGCCGAGCCCGATCGCCTGCACGATGGACGGCGTGCCGGCCTCGAATTTGTGCGGCGGCTCGCCGTAAGTGACGCGGTCCTCGAACACTTCGCGAATCATCTCGCCGCCGCCGTTAAACGGCGGCATGGCGGCAAGGTGCTGGTATTTTCCATACAGCACCCCGATCCCGGTCGGGCCGTAAAGCTTGTGCCCGGTGAAGGCGTAGAAGTCGCAATCGATGTCGCGCACGTCGACGTCGAGGTGTACTGCCGCTTGCGCGCCGTCGAACAGCACGGGAATGCCGCGCGCATGCGCGATCCGCGCCACTTCTTTCACCGGCACCACGGTGCCGAGCATGTTCGACATGTGGGTGATGGCGACGAGCTTGGTGCGCGGGCTCAGAAGCTTCTCGAATTCATCGACGAGGAAATGGCCGTCGTCGTCGACCGGCGCCCATTTGATGACCGCACCCTGGCGCTCGCGCAGAAAATGCCACGGCACGATGTTGGAGTGATGCTCCATGATCGAGAGCACGATCTCGTCGCCGGCCTTGATCCGCTCGCGCCCGAACGTGTAAGCGACGAGATTGATGGCCTCGGTCGCATTGCGGGTGAAGACGATCTCTTCCTTGCGCCCGGCGTTGAGGAGAGCGGCAACCTTTTCGCGCGCACCCTCGTACGCCTCGGTCGCTTCGTTGGCGAGATAGTGCAGGCCGCGATGCACATTGGCATATTGCGTGGTATAGGCCTGCTCGATGCGGTCGAGCACCGCGCGCGGCTTTTGCGCCGACGCGGCATTGTCGAGATAGACAAGCGGCTTGCCGTAAACCTGCATCGCCAGGATCGGAAAATCCTCGCGAATGCGATTGACGTCATAGGCGCCATCGGTCGCCACATCGTTCATCGTCGTCTTGTCTTTCGTATGCGCATGATCTCGTCCGAATACCGCTTCCCACTTTTCGCGATCACGCGCCGCCGCGGGCTTTCAGCCACGCCACGACCGACTCCATCAAAGCTTCGCGCAGGCCGGCGTGTTCGATGCCCTCGATGGCTTCGCCGAGAAAAGCCTGGATCAACAGCGCCTCGGCCTCGGCCGCCGGAATGCCGCGCGCCATGAGGTAAAATTTCAGCGCGTCGTCGAGCGCGCCCGAGGTGGCGCCGTGGCCGCATTGCACGTCGTCGGCGAAAATCTCGAGTTCCGGCTTATTGTCGGCTTCGGCGCGCTCCGAAAGAAGAAGCGCCTGGGTTATCATCTTGGCGTCGGTCTTCTGCGCATGCCGCCGGACGATGATGCGGCCCTGAAATACGCCGTGGGCATCGTCGTCGAGGACCGCCTTAAATACTTCGCGGCTTTGGCAATCGCGCGCAATGTGATCGGCGACGAGGGTCGTGTCGGCATGCTGGCGGCCCTTGAGCAAAGTGGCGCCGCGGATGCTGGCCACGGTGCCTTCGCCGTCGAATCGCAGGAACAGCTGATTGCGCACGACGGCGCCGCCCACCGTGAAGGTGAAGGAATTGAAGCGCGCCCGCGTGCCGATCGCGGCGGCGAGCGTCGAGACATGAAGCGCGTCGCCGCCTTCGCCGATCAGCTTCACGTGATCGACATGGGCCTCGTCGCCGACGAACAATTCCAGCGCGGCATTGACCTGGTAATCGCTGCCGGGAGGCCCCTCGTGGCTCTCGATCAGCATGGCGCGCGCGCCGCGCTCGACCACGACGAGCGAGCGCACAAATGTCGCGGCGGGCCTTTCGGAGGCCATGAACAGCAGATGCAGCGGCCGCTCGATGGTCGAGCCGGCGGCGATGCGGATCACCGCGCCGTCGCCCATCAGTGCGGTATTAAGCGCGACGGCGACGTCGCTGCCCGGCGCAAGCTTGCCGAGATGCAGCGCGAGCGCTCGGTCGTTGACGGACAGCGCCTCGGCAAGCGAGCCGACAGTGAGTCCTTTCTCCAAATTCGTCAGGTCGGACAATTCCGCGACGAACGCGCCATCGACAAAGACGAGGCGGCGCGTCTCGACATCGCCGAGCAGCGCAGCGGCGGTCTTGGCGCGAGCCTTGGCCGCAGCGTCGGGAGGGGTCGCCAGCGGCTTCGCCTCGCGCATCAGCGCGCGCAGGTCGGTATATTTCCATTCCTCGACGCGCCGATGCGGCAGGCCTTCCTTGGCGAACAGGTCGAAGGCAGCCTCGCGCTGCGCCATCATCGCATCGTCGCCGGGAAGCTGGCCCCGCGCCTGCGCATAAGCCTGCGCTAGCGCGGTCTCCGCCGCGGTCTTGATCGTGGTGACTTCGGCGTTCACGCCAAAACCTCTTCCTGATACTCGGCATAGCCGCGCGCCTCGAGTTCAAGCGCCAGTTCCTTGCCGCCGGTCTTGACGATGCGGCCATTCGACAAAACGTGCACCACATCGGGCACGATATAATTCAACAACCGCTGATAATGCGTGATCACGACAAAGGAGCGGCCCGGCCCGCGCAGCCGGTTGACGCCGTCGGCGACGATTTTGAGCGCGTCGATGTCGAGCCCGGAATCGGTTTCGTCGAGCACGGCAAGGCGCGGCTCGAGCAGCGCCATCTGCAGGATCTCGTTACGCTTCTTTTCGCCGCCGGAGAAACCGACATTGACCGCGCGGCGCAGCATTTCCGGGTCGATGCTAAGCTTTCCGGCGGTGTCGCGCACTTTCTTGATGAATTCCGGCGTGGAGAGTTCCGCCTCGCCGCGCTTTTTGCGTTGCGCGTTGAGCGCGGTGCGCAGGAAAGTCATGGTGGCGACGCCCGGGATTTCCAGCGGATATTGGAAGGCGAGGAACAGGCCGGCGGCGGCGCGTTCGTCGGGTTGCATGTCGAAGATATTCTTGCCGTTGAACAGCACTTCGCCGGAGGTCTGCGTGTAGTCGGCCTTGCCGGCGAGAACGTAAGCGAGCGTCGACTTTCCCGAGCCGTTCGGGCCCATGATGGCATGCACCTCGCCCGCATCCACGGTGAGGTCGAGACCTTTGAGAATTTCCTTGCCGGCGATCTCGACGTGCAAGTTTTTGATTTTCAAAAGTGCCATTTGCTCCCTGCACACTAATAGTTCGTTTGGCCAATCCACCTTTGCCGCTCATTCCCGCAGCAGCGGGGAAACCGGTTCATCCAGAACACCTACGGGTCCGCGCTGTTGTGGGACGAGCGAGACGACGCTTATCCGACCGAGCCCTCCAGGCTGACCGAGATCAGTTTCTGCGCCTCGACCGCGAACTCCATCGGTAGCTGCTGCAGCACGTCCTTGACGAAACCGTTGACGACGAGCGCTGTCGCCTCCTCCGCCGAGAGCCCGCGCTGGCGGCAATAGAACAGCATCTCGTCGGAAATCTTCGAGGTGGTCGCTTCGTGCTCGAACACCGTCGACGCATTCTTGGTCTCGATATAGGGCACGGTATGCGCGCCGCATCGGTCGCCGATCAGAAGCGAATCGCAGTTGGTGAAGTTGCGCGCGCCGGCGGCGCGGCGGTGCGAGGTCACGAGCCCCCGATAGGTGTTGTTGGAATGCCCGGCGGCGATGCCCTTACTGATGATGCGGCTCGTCGTGTTTTTGCCGAGATGCAGCATCTTGGTGCCGGAATCGACCTGCTGGTAGCCGTTGGAAATCGCGATCGAGTAGAACTCGCCACGCGAATTGTCGCCGCGCAAAATGCAGCTCGGATATTTCCAGGTGATGGCCGAACCAGTCTCCACCTGCGTCCAGGAGATTTTGGCATTCTTGCCGCGGCAATCGCCGCGCTTGGTGACAAAATTGTAAATGCCGCCGCGCCCATTGGCGTCGCCCGGATACCAGTTCTGGATCGTCGAATATTTGATCTCGGCGTCGTCGAGCGCCACAAGCTCGACCACCGCGGCGTGGAGTTGGTTCTCGTCGCGCATCGGCGCGGTGCAGCCTTCGAGGTAGCTGACATAGGAGCCGCGATCGGCGATGATCAGCGTGCGCTCGAATTGGCCGGTATTCTTCTCATTGATGCGGAAATAGGTCGACAGCTCCATCGGACAGCGCACTCCCGGCGGCACGTAAACAAAGGAGCCGTCGGAAAATACCGCCGAATTGAGCGTGGCGAAGAAATTATCGCTGATCGGCACCACGGTGCCGAGATATTTCTTCACCAGGTCGGGATGCTTCTGGATCGCTTCCGAGATCGGCATGAACAGCACGCCGGCCTTTGCCAGTTCCGCCTGGAACGTGGTGGCCACCGAAACGGAATCGAATACCGCATCGACGGCGACGCGGCGTTCGCCGTTACCGCCTTCACCTTCCTCACCGGCATCACCGGTCGTCTTCTTGATGCCGAGTAGCGCCTCGCGCTCGCGCAGCGGAATGCCGAGCTTTTCATAAGTGCGCAGAATCTCCGGATCGATTTCGTCGAGCGACTTCGGTCCGTCCTTCTGCTTCGGCGCGGAGTAGTAATAGATGTTCTGGTAGTCGATCGGGCTGTATTGAACCTTGGCCCATTTCGGCTCGCGCATGGTGAGCCAGCGCTTGTAGGCATCGAGCCGCCAGGCCAGCATCCACTCCGGCTCGTTCTTTTTCGCCGAGATGTAGCGGACGGTGTCTTCGGAAAGGCCTTTTGGCGCCTTTTCCGATTCGATCAGCGTCTCGAATCCATACTTGTACTGGTCAACGTCGATGCGCCGGACCTGATCGACGGTCTCTTGCATTGCCGGCATTCGTCCCTCCGCTCACGGTTTCAAGGACCGCGGGTTGGATTAGTCGGTTATGGTCAGGTGAGGCCTGCTCGGGTCACCCCATACGATTTCTTGCGCTATTACAAATGCTTAAACGGCCTTATTTACTCGTTTCATGCAGTTATTCAGGCTGCAATGCCGCGCTGTTCTTTAGATAATGTAGTTGCGAGCTTTCTCCAAGCGCCCAGGAACTTTTCGACGTCGGCCGCGGTCGAGCCCCAGCCCAGGCTGACACGCACGGCGCCTCGCGTCAGAGGGGGAGAAACCCCCATTGCTGCAAGGACATGGGACGGTTGTACCTTGCCGGACGAGCAGGCGGCGCCCGACGACACCGCGACCCCATCGAGATCGAAGGCGATGACCGCCGTCTCGGCCTTCAAACCCGGCGCAGTGAAAAGCGTCGTGTTCGGCAGGCGCTCGGCGCCGCCCCCGAATATCGTCGCCTGCGGCGAGATCTCGCGTAGCCCGGCTTCGAGCAAATTTCGCAACGCCAACATGTGAGCGGCTTCGGCTGCACGTTCACGGCGGGCGACAGCGGCAGCGGCACCGAATGCGGCGATGCCCGCGACATTTTCCGTGCCGGCGCGCAGCCCCCGTTCTTGCCCGCCACCGCGAATGAGCGGATCGGGGAAATGAATATCGTCGTTCCGTCGAACCAGCGCACCGACGCCCTTCGAACCGCCGATTTTGTGCGCCGACAGTGTCAGCAAGTCTGCGCCGAGGATCATGATGTCGCAGTCGACGCGGCCCACCGCTTGCACGGCATCGACATGGAGCAAGCCGCCCGCCGCATGCACGATCGCGGCCGCCGCGGCGACCGGCTGAATGACGCCGGTTTCGTTGTTGGCGAGCATCAGCGAAACCAGCGCCCCCGGCGATTTCGCAACCGCTCGCGCGAGCGCGACCAGATCGAGACGGCCGTCCGGATCGACGGCAAGTTCCTCGATGGCGTCGCGACGGAACCGCCCGCCGGAACGCACCGAGACGTGTTCGATCGCCGAGAGCAAAAGCCCGGTTCGCGGCCGCTTGTCGCCGGCGACTTCGATCGCCGGCGTCAGCGCCAGCGCATTGGCTTCGGTGCCGCTCGAAGTGAAGAAGACGTCGCTCGGCCGCGCCCCGACCAATGCCGCGACCTGTTCGCGCGCCGTTTCGATCAAGCGCCGCGCGGCGCGGCCTTCCGCATGCACCGAGGATGGATTGCCGGCGATCGAAAGGGCCTCCGCCAGGGCCGCCCGCGCCGCATCCCGCAGCGGCGCCGTGGCGTTCCAATCCAAATAGCTGCGCTCCGACATGCTGGTTGTGCTTGCTTTTTGTCCCCTGGCCTGTGCTAGAAGTCGCGACCTAATGCTGTCGCCGGTCCAAGCACGTCGCCAGTGCCGAAAATATGAAGTTGTTATAATCACTTACGTGGAGCGACCGGCAACGTCAAGCGCAGCGCTTTGAGTCTGCCGCTGCGGCCGCTTCCGCACTGATCGAGGTTCATAAAAATGCCCGAGGTTATATTCACGGGACCCGCCGGCCGCATCGAGGGCCGTTACCATCCGGCGCGGCAAAAGAATGCACCGATCGGCATCGTGCTGCACCCGCATCCGCAATTCGGCGGCACGATGAACCATCAGATCGTCTATCAGATCTATTACGCCTTCGTGCATCGCGGCTTTTCGGCACTGCGTTTCAATTTCCGGGGCGTCGGGCGAAGCCAAGGCGGGTTCGACCACGGCATCGGCGAACTGTCGGATGCCGCAGCGGCGCTCGACTGGGCGCAAACGGTCAATACCGAGGCGCGCAGCTGCTGGATTGCCGGCTTCTCGTTCGGCGCCTGGATCGGCATGCAGCTTCTGATGCGGCGGCCGGAAATCGAGGGCTTTATTTCGATCGCCCCGCCGGCAAACCTTTACGATTTTTCGTTCCTGGCGCCCTGCCCGTCTTCCGGCCTGATCATCCACGGCGACAAGGATGCCGTGGTACCGCATCGCGATGTCACCAACCTCGTCGAGAAGCTCAAGACGCAGAAGGGCATCGTTATCGAGCAGAAGATAGTCCCCGGCGCCAACCACTTCTTCGACGGCAAGGTCGAGCCGCTGATGCAATCCATCAGCCAATATCTCGACAAGCGGCTCGGCAAAAGCGGGCGGGCCACCAGCGCCGCGTAACCCGCTCTGGACACGTGCCGGCCGCTCGTCGGCCTGCGCTGCATTTGATGCGGCGTGTCGTCGATCTGTCACTGCCATGGCGCTCGGCTTAACAGAAATTTCACCCTGGCGTCCCACTGTGCTGCGACCTTCGCGGCAGCCATGCTTTCACTCTCCACGACCATCATCGACTGGCAACTCGTTATCGCGGCCGGGGGCATTGGCTTCCTCGCCGCCATTGCCGCCGCCACTCTCATCGGCCGGATCCGAGAGACCGCCGGCCGCGCCCGGAAGATTTGGATCGCCGCCGGCGCCGCTGCCGCGCTCTGCGTGCCGGTCGCGATCGCGGCGGTCGCGGAACGGGCCGATATCATGGGGCCGATCGCCGCCGGCGCGGTGATCGGACTAGGCCTGGGCGCCGGCCTGTATTGGCTCGCAAGCGCGGTGGGCGGCAGGCAGAACGATCTGCGCGACGCGGCGCTGAGCTTTATGACCCAGGGCCTGTGCATGTTCGACGCCGGCGGCCGGCTGGTGTTCTGGAATAGGCGGTTCGCCGACATGTATCGGGTCGACGGGCGCCTGCGCCTGGGCTTCGGCTTGCTCGACATTCTGCGCGAACGGGCCGCCGCGGGAACCTTGGCCGAGGATCCGCAGGACTATGCCCGCCGCGCCCAGGCCGCGGCCAAGGCCGGCAAGAAGTTCACCCACGTGTTCGAACTGTCCGACGGGCGCAAGATCGCGGTCAGCAACGAGCCGCGGCCGAGCGGCGGCTGGGTATCGACGCACGAGGACATTTCCGAGCGGCAGCAGGTCGAGCAGGAACGTGCCGCCATCCGAGATCAGGAGCGGCGCCGCGCCGCGGTCGATTCCGCCATCGCCGAATTCCGGCCGCAAATGGAAAGCCTCATCGGCAGCGTCAGCGACAATGCCGGCGCCATGCGCGGCACCGCTTCCTCGCTGTTCGCCAGCTCGCAGCAGACCTCGCAACGCGCCGCCGGCGCGGTGAGCTCCTTCGACGAGACCTCGGCCAACGTCAAGATCGCCGCGGCAGCGGCCGACGAACTGTCGCGTTCGATCGCCGAGATCAGCAGCCAGCTCGGGCGCATGAGCGAGGAGGTGCGGCTCGCAACCACCGAGGCCCAGGCGACCAACCGCGAAATTGCCGGGCTTTCCGACGGGGCGCAGAAGATCGGCGAGGTGGTCAAGCTCATCCGCGCCATCGCCGAGCAGACCAATCTGCTGGCGCTCAACGCCACCATCGAGGCGGCACGCGCCGGCGAGGCCGGCCGCGGCTTCGCCGTGGTGGCTTCCGAGGTCAAATCGCTGGCGGTGCAGACCGCCAAGGCCACGGAAGAAATCGCCAGTCACATCCTCGGCGTGCAGACTTCGACCGGCGGCGCGGTCGAGGCCATCCGCCGCATCGCGCAGCGCATGCAGGAGATCAATGAATCCACCTCCGCGGTCTCGGCAGCGGTGCAGCAGCAAAACGCGGCGACCGGCGATATTAAGCACAACGTCACCAGCGCCGCCGACGGCACCAACGCGATGCTCACCGTGCTCGGCGAAGTCGCCGGCGCCACCACCGAGACGCGGTCGGCCGCGCAAACCGTGCTCGACGCATCGGACACGGTGGCCAAGGACATCGCCACGCTGCGCGCCAATGTCGAGGCCTTCCTCGCCAAAGTGGCGGTGTAGTTAGCCGGCGCAGCAGCAACGTCAGGCGCGCAATGAATGGTCCCTCACATCGGCCCAACCGTGGGTGGAAGGTCTCATCGCTGATCGGGAGGCCAACGCCCTTCTGCTCTCCCCGGTCCACGCTTGCAATCGCCGCGCCGGGGTCGTTCAATGGGTTCAACGAGAAGCCCACAACGAACAATCGGGGAATGTCATGCGTCATTATCGTTGCGTCGCGTCCGCTCTGGCCATTGCGCTTGCGACCATGGAGGCCGGCAGCGCCGTCGCTCAAGACACGATCAAGATCGGCATCGTCATTCCGATGACCGGAACGTCCGGCGCGGTCGGGCGGGAAATTTCCGACGCCGCCCATCTTTACGTGGCGCAGCACGGCGACACCGTCGCCGGCAAGAAAATTGAGCTGATCGTCAGAGACGACGCCAGCGTGCCCGACAACGCCAAGCGGCTGGCGCAGGAAATGATCGTCAACGACCACGTCAATTTCCTCGGCGCCGGGCTCACCCCGAGCGCGATGGCGATGGCGCCGATCGCCACCGAGGGCAAAGTTCCGACGGTGGTGATGGTGTCGGGCACGTCCGTCGTCACCGAAAAGTCGCCCTATTACGTGCGCACCAGTTTCACGCTCGGCCAGCAATCCGGCATCATCGCCGATTGGGCGATCCAGAACGGCAGCAAGAAAGCGGTCATGATCCTGTCCGATTGGGCGCCGGGCGCCGAAGCCGGAAAAGTCTTTGCCGCCAACTTCGCCAAGGGCGGCGGCCAAGTTCTCGATACGCTGAAAGTACCGCTCGCCAATCCCGACTTCTCGCCGTTTCTGCAGCGCGCCCACGATTTGGCGCCCGACACGCTGTTCGTCTTCGTCCCTGCCGGTCAGGCCGGAACCTTCGCCAAGCAATTTGCCGAGCGCGGCCTGGAAAAATCGGGCATCAAGCTGGTCGGGCCGGGCGACATCGTCGATGACGATGACTTGCCGACCACGGGCAACACGCTCCTCGGCGTCGTCACCGCGGGATTGTATTCCGCCGCGCATCCGTCGCAGCTCAACAAGGACTATGTCGCGGCCTACAAAAAAGCCACTGGCCACCGCGCCAACTTCATTTCGGTCGGCGGCTATGACGGCATGCATCTGATCTACGCGGCGCTGCAACAGACCAAGGGCAATACCGACGCCGACGCGGTGATCGGCGCGATGAAGGGCATGAAGTGGGAGAGCCCGCGCGGCCCGATCTCGATTGATCCGCAGACCCGCGACATCGTGCAGAACATCTACATCCGCAAGGTCGAGATGGTTGAGGGGCAACCGTGGGCCATCGAGTTCAAAACCTTCCCGGCGGTGAAAGACCCGCTCAAGGAGGCGGCCGCGAAGTAGTCGGTTAGGGCTTCGCCAGCACGCCGCCGCTCAGGGGGCGTGGCGCGCCGGTCGTGCCGGGAAACGTAAGCGGCAGTCCGCGCAAGCTGCGCACGGCGAGATAGGCGAAGGCCTGCGCTTCAAGCGAATCGATCGACCAACCGACCTGGTGGGCGGATTCGATGCGCGCCGGCTTTAGGCGCTCGGCGAGCATGCGCATGAGTGTCGGGTTGCGGGCGCCGCCGCCGGCGACGATCCAGGTCGCGGGCGCACGCGGCAGACGCGGCACGATGCGCGCTACGGCCGCCGCGGTGAGCGCAGTCAACGTCGCCGCGCCATCCTCGACGCCGATGGCGTCGAGCGTATCGCCGACGAAGCCGCGAAAATCGTTGCGGTCGAGCGATTTTGGCGGCGGCACGAGGAAGAACGGATGCTGCAGCAGCCGCTCGATCGTGGTCTCGTCGACCGCGCCCGCTGCCGCTTTGCGGCCGTCGATATCGAGCGGACGCCCGGTGCGCAGCCGCAAGAAGTCGTCGAGCAAAGCGTTTCCGGGTCCGGTGTCGCAGGCAATCAAATCCTCGCCGTCGATATAGGTCACGTTGGCGACGCCGCCGATATTGAGCACCGCGATCGGCGCCGGCAAAGCCAATCGGCGCACCAGCGCCCAGTGATAGATCGGCGCCAGCGGCGCACCTTGCCCGCCCGCGGCGACATCGGCGGCGCGAAAATCGTACACGACCGGAATGCCCAGACGAGCCGCCAAGGCCGCGCCGTCGCCGATCTGCAGCGTGAGCCCACGCTCCGGCCGGTGCAGCAACGTCTGACCGTGGAACCCAACGGCGGCCACGCTGGCGGCTTTAAGATCGTTGGCGGCGAGGAATGTCTGCACCGCTTCGGCATGGGCGTCGTTGACCAGTTGCTCGGCCTTGGCGACGATCGTCGGCCGCGCCGTGCGCTCGGTCAGGTTCGCAGCGGCGGCGGTGGCGCGGCGCAAGAGCGTGCGCTCGGCCCTGGTATAAGGCCGGCAGGCGGTGGCGCCGAATTGCGCGATTGCTTCGCCGTCGGTGTCGATCAAAGCGACGTCGACGCCGTCCTGCGAAGTCCCGCTCATCAGGCCGATCGCCAAAACCGAAGCGCCCGGCGATGCCGCCGACGGCCGGTCCAATGACATTTGCTCGGACATTCAATGCTCTCCGGCCGTGTTTTGGATCGCCGGTTTAAATAAGCTTTGGGACCTGTTACATCACCCGCGCCGCCGCGCTGAGCCGCGGCTCGCAGCAGCCATTCGACCAGATTAGCCGGATATCGATGAACACTTACAAGTCCGATTTTCTCAACGTCCTTGCCGCAAGGGGCTTCATCCACCAGGTGTCGGAGCCCGATGCGCTGGACGCGCTGGCGCGTTCGTCAACGATCACAGCCTATATTGGTTTCGACTGCACCGCGCCGTCGCTGCATGTCGGCTCGCTGTTGCCCATCATGCTCTTGTACTGGCTGCAGCAGACCGGACACCGGCCGATCGCGTTGATGGGCGGCGGCACGACGCGGGTGGGCGATCCGTCGGGCAAGGACGAAAGCCGCCGCCTGCTGACCGACGAGGCGATCAACGACAACCTCAAGGGCATTCGCGCAATCTTTTCGCGTTTCCTGCGGTTCGGCGACAATTCGGCCAAGGCCGCGGGAAACGACGCGGTGATGGCCAACAATGCCGACTGGCTCAACACGCTCAATTACATCGACTTCCTGCGCGACGTCGGCCGGCATTTTTCCATCAATCGGATGCTCGCTTTCGATTCGGTGAAGCTGCGGCTGGAGCGTCAGCAGGAATTGTCGTTTCTCGAATTCAATTACATGATCCTGCAGGCCTACGATTTCGTCGAGCTCTACCGGCGTCACGGCTGCGTCCTGCAAATGGGCGGTTCCGACCAATGGGGCAATATCGTCAACGGCATCGATCTCGGCCGCCGTCTGCATAACGCGCAATTTTTCGCGCTGACGTCACCGCTCATCACCACCTCGTCCGGCGCCAAGATGGGCAAGACCGCGGCCGGCGCGGTGTGGCTCAACGCCGATCAAGTGAGCCCCTACGCGTATTGGCAATACTGGCGCAATACCGAGGATGACGACGTCGTTCGCTTCCTAAAGCTTTTCACCACCCTGCCGCTCGCCGAGATCGCCCGGCTCGCGGCACTGCAAGGCGCGGAAATCAACGAAGCAAAAAAGATTCTTGCGACCGAGGCGACCGCGCTCGTCCATGGCCGCTCCGCCGCCGAGGAAGCCACCGCGACGGCGCGCACCACATTCGAGGAGGGCGGGTTAGCGCAGACGTTGCCAACGGTTACTGTTCCTGCCGGTACGCTACATAAGGTTCGCGCGATCGACGCAGCTGTACTTGCTGGATTCGCTTCTTCAAACGGCGAAGCACGACGCCTTATTGTTGGCGGCGGCTTCAAGATCAACGACAAAACCGAATACGATCCGATTCATCTGCTTCATGGAGAGGACGTGAAAGACGGCGTCATTAAACTTTCGCTCGGCCGCAAACGTCACGTCCTGCTCAAGCCGGTGTGACGAAATTGCTCTAATGATTATTTCTGAGGGCGTCGTTGACCGCGCCGGTCGAGTCGTCGGCAGGTGGTGCCGTCCACACCGGGCTTGTTGCCGGAAATTCGAACACCTTGCGCAACAGTCCGGGCGCCAGCGCCGATAGCGGATTGACGTGGAGCACCGGATTGCCCGGCTTGCCGACCACTTCATAGGTGACGCCCACCAGCCCCTCTTTCTCGCCGCCCAGGAAAAGCCCAACGACCGGAAGCTGCCCGAGCAAATTATTGGCGCCATAGAGCGGGATCAGGGTGCCGCGCAGGTGCACCTCATCGCCGGCATAATCGATGATGCCATCGATGGTGCCGCCGAGCACCGGCCCGCGCACGACGCCGTCGTGCAGCGCCACCCGCCCAGCCGAGCGGGTGAAATCGACCTTCAAGCCCGAGAAGAACATATTGTTGCGCGGCAGCGGACTGCCGTTGGATACGGCTTGCTCAAGCTGGGACTCGTCGTGAACTGTGAAGTTGCGGACGCTGACGGTGCCGAGCTGGATGGGATTATTGGCAGACGGCGGATCCATCAGCGTCGTCATCTGACCGCCGGTCATGCGCGAATAGACATCGGTGAAGCGAAACAGCGCACCGGCATCGCCGGTCTCGAGGTCGATCAGCCGGCGTCCACCGGCGGTGCCGCGCAATTCGCCGCTCAAGGCTCCATTGCTGCCGATCTTGGCGCTGAGTCCCAAGCTGGAGAGCTCGCCGCCGCGTCGCGACAATTTCAGTTCGAGGCCGCGCAACGCCTCGCCGTTGAAGCCCAGCACGGCGCCGAGTTTCATATCGAGGTCGATATCGGGCGGCTTGTGGGTTCCAGCTGGCACCGTTGTCGGCCCGCCGGTCATTGCCTTGACGAAGCCACGGCCGTCATAGGCATCGCCGCGCATGACGACGTGCAGCGCTCCATCCGACCCTCGGTTGACCTTGAGGCTGGTGCGATCGCCGTCGGAAAATCCGTAAGCCGGAAAATCGGCCGATTGCAGCACGCCCGAGCCGTCAAGCTCGATAGTGCCTTTTACGCCGCCACCGGCACCCTCGATCCACAAATCGTCGATGCGAATGGACTGCGGTTTGGTCGTCAGCGTGAAGGTCGCGCGCGCCGGCTTGCCCGACTGCTTGACCCAGCCTGGCAAGAAGCCGTCAATCTGCGCCGGCGTCAGGTCGGCCGCGACCGCGAAGCGGCCGTCGCGATCGGACGAAGTGCCGACACGGCCGGTAATGTTGATCGGAATAGCGCCGCTGATCGAGTTCGACGGATCGAGGCCGAGATTGTTGCGCATCGTCTCGTCGAGCATGCCTTCAATATGGACGTCGGCCTCGCTGTCGCCGTGCAGTTGCCGGTATTCGAGATTGGCCGGCGAGCCGCCGATTTTGACGTCGCCCTTGAGCGCAAAGCCTTGGTTATTTGCGCTGACCTTCAGGTCGGCGCCCTCTACCTTCTGCCCCATGATCATGTGTTCGGCGGAAAAGTTCGTGGCATCGACGGTGATGGCATAATTGGTCGAGCCCGGCGGCAGATCGGGTTTCAGCGGCATTGCCAAAGCGACAAGCGCGCTCATCGTGCCGTGTGTCGTCGCCGGGTCGAACGGCACCTGAGAGGCGTCGTGCAGGCGGTCCATAGCGAGAAGTTCGACGGCAGCCGGCACCGGGCCGTCGACCTTGAAGTGCACCCGCGCCGGCGGCGTATGCGGTGCGGTATCGGGCACTTCGAACAGACCGGAGGACAGATAGAGCTTGCGTCCGGAGGGCAGATCCGCAGCCGCCTTGCCGAGCGCAATCTGCGCATCGCGGCCGACGATGTGAACGGTCAGATCGGCGTCGTGAAGCGCCGGCAGGCCGGCCACCGGCCGGATGACGCAATTGGTCGCCACCGCGTCGAGCGTCAGTCCGTCGTCCGGGACGGGCGGTCCGCTGGCTCTGAGGTTATCGAGCGGGGAGTTCACCCCAACCACCACCCGCTCGACGTTGCCGCTGATCAGATGTTCGACGAACCAGTCGCGAACCTTGGGAACGATGAAGACGGGCCACAGCCGCTTCAAGGCGTGGGCCGACATGCGCGTGGCGGCGAGGCCGGCAGCAAGCCGCACGTCGCCGCCGGAATAATCCGCATTGCCGGACATTGCGACGCCGACGTCGCCGTTGCCGATTTCGCTCTGGTCGACCACAAAGCGCTTTTTCACCGGGTCGAACTGACCGCTCACCCTAATGTCGTTGAGGACGAGCGGGTCGCCCTGCCCTTCTTGCGCGTTCAGCACGACAGTGCCGCCGCCGATGCGAAATTGCCACGGTCCCGGGGCCTGCGCCGGCGCCTCGACCTGGCCGAGAAGCGTGATGCGATTGCCGCCGGACAGGATTTGGAACGGCACTGTGAGAACACGGCTGCCGCCATCCCAATTGATCTTGAACTCGGCGCTGTCGAGATCGAGGCGGCCATCGGCGCTGTTGCCATCGTCGAGATAGCCGGCGCCGGCAACGACGCGCCCGGTGAGCGATTGCGGTACGCCGTTCCGACCGATCACGCCGCGCAAACTTGCTGACACCGGCATTTTAAACTGCAAGCTTCCGTCGCCGAAGCGCGACATCAGCAAAAGGTCGTCGGCGGAAACTTGGCGGGCTTCCAGCGCAACGCTGCGGTATCCATCCGCCATCGGCTTGATGGCGGCCGTCAGCCCCCACGGACGATCGGGATTGGCGGACCCGACCGTGACGACAATGCCGCCGGTGCGGGGCCGCTGGATGCTGAGGCTGATATCTTCAAAAGTCCATCGCTTGCCGGTGCGCTCGTCGTCGACGGTAAGAGTGCCGTCCTTCAGTCCGAGTTCGCGCAGGTCATGGCCGTCTAGTCCGGACTCGCCAATGCCGTCGAGCCACGACAACAGCGCAGCAATGCTGTCGCTGGCCGGCCGCGGCAATCCGGATCGTGGCTGGGGCAGAGCTGCCACCGGCAGCGCCGGCGCGGCTTTCTTCTCTTCGTACTTGTCTTGTTTAACGGCTTGACCGGTGGCGAGAGCGGCGGCGGCAAGCGGCACGTTGGCCTTGGCAATGGGGTGCTTATCGGCGCCGGAGGCAAAGATCGTAACGCCGCCGTCCGGTTCGATGCGCACGGCCATAGAGGCGCCGACCAGATTTAGGCTCTCGGCGCGCATATGGCCGCTGAACAGGCTCAAGCCCGAGACGTGGATTTCCGCCTTTGGCGCGCTCGCCACCACGGTGCCGTCGGGATCGCGGACCACGATGTCACGCACGCGCACCGCGGCGCCGCCATTCTCGGTCCGCTCGATCTGGGTACCGCCGACTTCGACGCGTTCGTGACTGCCGAAATTTTCCTCGATGGCCGAGACCAGCCACGGGGTGAAAACGTCGAGCTGGATCGGTCCGCTGGACAGCCGCCACCACAGGCCGGCGCAACCAAGGACCAGGACGCCGACAACGACCGCCGAACCGATACCGACCCGCCGGATGAGGCGTCGATGCCGCGCGAGAAGCCGCCGATAAGCGGCTAAATAGCGGCCGTCGCCCCAGCGTTCACCGCGGTGAGCCGCTGCGAGGTTGCCCCGGCGTCGCGGGTGAACGGCGCGTTCCCATCGCGGGAACTTCGCACTGTGCCTGTCTTGGTTCGTCATGCCCGCTCGGGCGTCCCCCTAGTGTCCCGATCTCGACGTTCGCACCTGTCAGCGGCCCCCAAGATGCAAACTTCGGAATCAAAGGGACACTCACCAGGATATGTTTCTAGTGCGGTTTCTGGATTTGAAGTTCCGCTACGAAATTGCTGCTGTATTGCAGGAACTTCAAATCCACCGCACTAGCCGTGGCGCCGTCATAACGATAATGCAGCGAACAAGATAACCGCCCGTGAGCGCCGCACCCCTGCCCGCTGGCGTATTTTGGCGGTAGAGAAGGCCCTCCGAAAGCGTCGAAAGGAAGGCACATGGCGCAAAAGACCGCGCGAAAACGGGCGCAGAAGGCAGCCCAAAACGCACCCCGCAACAAGGGGATAGCACGCATTAAGACCGCCAAAGCTGGGCAAAAGCCGACCCTGGCGATAGGCGCAAAAGCGCCGAATTTCACTCTGCCCCGCGATGGCGGCGGCAGCGCCTCGCTTTCGGATTTCGCCGGCCGCAAGCTGGTTCTCTATTTTTATCCGCGGGCCGATACCTCGGGCTGCACCAGGGAAGCGATCGACTATTCGCGGCTGAAAGGGGAATTCAACCGCGCCGGGGCCGACATCCTCGGCGTCTCGGCCGATCCGGTCAAAGCGCTGGATGCGTTCAAGTTAAAACACAAGCTGACCATCGCGCTGGCGTCGGATGAGACGCACAAAATGCTCGAGGCCTATGGCGTTTGGCAGGAAAAATCGATGTACGGCCGGAAATTCCTCGGCATCGTTCGCAGAACATTTCTGATCGGGCCCGATCGGCGCATTGCTCAAGCCTGGCCGAAGGTCTCGGTCGAGGGCCACGCTGCGGAGGTCCTGACCGCGGTGAAGGCTCTCTAACTGGGCCGCGGACGTTGCCGAAGCATTTACTGAAGTTAGCAAAATGACAGGAAGTTTAACCCTGCAATTTCCTGAAAATTAACCATAAACGGCTCAAATCCGCTTCCAGCCTGGGGTGGGAGCGTCAATGTCGCAGTGGTCAGCGTCTCGGTCGTCGCAGGCGGCAAGAGGGCAACTGCCGGCGCACTACCCCCCACAACATTCCGCCGCCCACGCTTCGCGCGACGGCAGCCGCCGCAGCGAGGCCCGAACGCGTAGCGCCAGCGAGCCGGCCCGGGGCGCCTATACCATAGCGCATGCCGGACGCCAGGTCAGATTCGGTCCCGTTGTATTCTGGATCGCGGTCGGCACCGTCGTGATCATGGCGGGCTGGTCGATTACGGCAGCAACCTATCTCGCATTCCGCGACGACGTGCTGCGAACGCTGATCGCGCGCCAGGCGCAACAGCAGTTCGGCTACGAGGACCGCATCGCCGAATTGCGCGCTCAGATCGACCGCACCATGAGCCGCCAATTGCTCGATCAGGAGCAATTCGAGCAAAAGCTCGATGAGGTGATGCGCCGCCAGGCGACATTGGAGTCGCGCGCCGCTGCCTTGGGGAACTTCGCGGACCCGGCTGTCACCGGCTCGATCGGAAACGCCGGCACAAGACTAGGCCGAGACCCGGCCGTGCAACCAATGCCAGGCGATCGCGGCCGACAATCGAGCATCGGAGCGACGCTCGACCGCATGGAAGCTTCGCTCGATCGCGTCGATCGGCGGCAATCAATCGCGCTTGGCGCGCTGCAAGACCGCTACCAAGCCACCGCAAACCGGATCCGCAGCGTGCTCAGCCAACTCGGGGTGAAGGACGACGCGGCCGCGCATGCCGGCGGGCCTTTCGTCCCCGCCAAGCTGCCGTCGGCGAGCGACGGATTCGCGCGCGAGCTTTTCCAGGTGAAACTGGCGCGATCCGAAGCAGCTCAGCTCAACGACACGCTGCGCGCCGTCCCGGTGCGCCAGCCGGTGACCGGCGAGATCGATGAAACTTCGCTATTCGGCGTTCGTGAAGATCCCTTCCTGCATGAGCCGGCGATGCATACCGGGATCGACATCCGCGGCGAGGTCGGCGAACCCGTCCATGCCACGGCCGCTGGGCGAGTGAGTGTCGCCGGATGGGACGGCGGCTACGGCAATCTGGTCGAGATCGATCACGGCAACGGGCTTTCGACCCGCTACGGCCATCTGTCGCAGATCGACGTCCGCGTCGGCGATGAAGTGCGGATCGGTCAAGTCATCGGCCTCATCGGATCGACCGGCCGCTCGACCGGACCGCATCTGCACTACGAAACGCGTGTCGACGGCGAAGCGGTCAATCCGCAGAAATTCCTCGACGCCGGCGCGAAGCTTTTCGGCGGCTGAGACTGCCTTCGCTACTCGACGTCCTCGATTTCTTTGGGGCCGGTGCCGAACGCTTTTTGCGCCAGCGCCGCTTCGGTGAATTGGTCGATGTCGCCATCGAGCACCGCCGCAGTGTTGGACGTCGAAACGCCGGTGCGCAGATCCTTCACCATCTGATAGGGTTGCAGCACGTAAGAGCGGATCTGGTGACCCCAGCCGATATCGGTCTTGGCGGCCTGATCGGCGGCGGCCTTCGCCTCGCGTTTCTTCAACTCGGCTTCGTAGAGCTTGGCGCGCAGCATCTGCCAGGCCTGCGCGCGGTTGCGATGCTGCGAGCGGTCGTTCTGGCAAAACACCACGATGTTGGTGGGGATGTGGGTGAGCCGGATCGCCGACTCGGTCTTGTTGACGTGCTGGCCGCCGGCGCCGCCGGAACGCAGCGTGTCGACGCGAACGTCGGCCTCGTTGATGTCGATCTTGATACGGTCGTCGATTACCGGATAGACATTTACGCTGGCAAACGAGGTGTGCCGGCGCGCATTGGAATCGAACGGCGAGATGCGCACCAGGCGGTGCACGCCGTTCTCGGTCTTGAGCCAGCCATAGGCGTTGCGGCCCTTGATCTCGATGGTGGCCGACTTGATGCCGGCCTCTTCGCCCTGGGTCTCCTCGATATAATCCACTTTGAAGCCGTGCGCTTCCGCCCAGCGCGTGTACATGCGCAACAGCATACTGGCCCAATCCTGGCTCTCGGTGCCGCCGGCGCCGGCATGGACTTCGAGATAGGAATCGTTGTTATCGGCTTCGCCCGACAGCAGGGCTTCGAGTTGGCGCCGCGAAACTTCCGCCTGGAGCTTGCGCAACGCGGCTTCCGCTTCGGCGACGACCTTCTGGTCCTTCTCCGCCTCGCCGAGCTCGATCATCGTCACCTGATCGTCAAGCTCCTGGTCGATGCGTGACAGCGCGGTGAGACTATCGTCGAGTGCGGTACGCTCCTGCATGACGCGGCTGGCGCGCTGCGGGTCGTCCCACAGTTTCGAATCTTCGGCTTGAGCGTTTAATTCGGCAAGCCGCGCGCGCGCCTTGTCGACGTCAAAGATGCCTCCTCAGCAGTGCGACCGACTGCTTGATCTCTTCGACGATGGCCGTGATTTCCGCGCGCATGAGGGGCTCCGGCCGGCGATGTAATGGTTCCAGGAGAGAAACGCAACGCAAGCGGCATGTCCGGTCACCCCCACCCGCCAAGGAGGAGGAAAAACATCAGTAGAGCCCGCCGGTGCCGGTGCGAACGACGTTGCCGGCGTCAGGCGAGACCTGCTGCGCATTGGAAACGCCATTTGTCGTATCCGCGCCGACCACGGTCTCGCTGTCGGGCGGCGCGGTGCCGGGCTTGAAGGCCTCGAGAATGACGCGGGGGTCGCCTGGTCCGGCGCGCATGCCGGTCTTGGCGTCGACACGAATGAGTTTTATGCCCGGCGGCACGGAAAACGGGATCGGCGGCTTGTCGTCGAGCGCGACCTTCAAAAAGTCCCGCACGACGGGCGCCGCAACGCTGCCGCCGGTTGCGCGGTTGGCAATGTGACGCGGCTTGTCGTAGCCCATATAGACACCGCAGACGATGTCGGGCGAATAGCCGATGAACCAAACGTCCTTCTCGTCATTGGTGGTGCCGGTTTTACCGGCAATCGGCTTGCCCACCGCGCGCAGCGCGACGCCGGTACCGCGCTGCACGACTCCCTCCATGAGCGAAGTGACCTGATAGGCGGTCATCGGATCGATCACCTGCTCGCGCTTATCGATCAGCGTTGGCTCCGGCTGATTCTGCCAGCTCTGGGCGTTGCAACCGGTGCATTGACGCTGATCGTGCTTGTAGATGGTATGACCGTAACGGTCCTGGATGCGGTCGATCAGCGTGGGGATGACGCGGCGGCCGCCGTTATCGAACATTGAATAGGCGGTCACCATGCGCATGACCGTGGTTTCGCCGGCGCCGAGCGCATAGGACAGATAAGGCGGAAGCTCGTCGTAAACGCCGAAGCGCTTGGCATATTCGGAGATCAGCGGCATGCCGATATCCTGGGCGAGCCGCACCGTCATCACATTACGCGACTCTTCAAGCCCGAAGCGCAGCGTCGACGGGCCGAAAAATTTGCCGCCGTAGTTTTGCGGCGTCCAGATGCCGCCGCCCGCCCCCATATCGATCTCGATGGGCGCATCCATGATAATGGTCGAGGGCGTGTAGCCGTTGTCCAGCGCTGCGGCATAAACGATGGGCTTGAACGATGAGCCGGGCTGACGCAGCGCTTGGGTAGCGCGGTTGAATTGGCTCTGATCGAACGAGAAGCCGCCGGCCATCGCCAGCACGCGGCCGGTATGCGGATCCATGACCACCATGGCGCCGGAGATTTCCGGCACCTGACGCAGCCGATATTGACCTTGCTGCTCCATCGGCTCGACGTAAATCACATCGCCGACAGAGAGGACCTGACTGACGTGTTGGATAGGCTTCGACGGTCCGCTCGCGGGCCTCGCCCATTTGACGCCCTCAAGCGGCACGATGCCGACCTCGCGATCCTTGAGAACGGCGCCGGACGGATCGCGCCCGGGCTGCAAGCCGATGCGCGCCGACTGATCGTCCACCTGGAGGACAACGGCCATGCGCCACGGGTCGATATCGTCCAACGATTTTGTATCGGCGAGTTTGACGCCCCAATCGCCGCTGACGTCCATTTTCGCGACCGCTCCGCGATAGCCTTGCTTCTCATCGAAATTGACGAGCCCGTCGACCATCGTGTTGCGCGCCAGCATTTGCAGTTTCGGATCGAGCGTGGTGCGCACCGATAGCCCGCCCTCGTAGAGCTTTTTCTCACCGTAATTGTCGTAGAGATAGCGGCGCACCTCTTCGGTGAAATATTCGGCGGCAAAGACGTGCGGACTGGCGGTCCGCACGGTGACATCGAGCGGCTCCTTTTCCGCCTTGGCGCCGTCGGCCGCCGAGATGAAGCCGTCTTCGACCATGCGATCGATGACGTAGTTGCGGCGCGCGATCGCCTCGTCCTTACGGCGGAACGGATTGTAGTTGTTCGGACCCTTCGGCAGGCCGGCGAGATAAGCGGCCTGGGCGATAGTCAATTCGTGCACCGATTTGTCGAAATACAACAGCGAAGCCGCGGCCACGCCATAGGCGCCGAAGCCCAGATAGATTTCGTTGAGATAGAGCTCGAGGATTTTCTGCTTCGAATAGGTGCGCTCGATGCGCAACGCCAACAGCGCTTCCTTGATCTTGCGCTCGAACGACACCGTATTGTTCAACAGAAAGTTCTTGGCGACCTGCTGCGTGATGGTCGAGGCGCCCTGCGGCCGCCGGCCGCTGCCGTAGTTCTCGACGTAAAGCATGCCGGCGCGAAGGATGCCGTAGATGTCGATGCCCGGATGGTGGTAGAAGTTCTTATCCTCCGCCGCCACGAAAGCATTAGTGACGAGCTTCGGTATCGCCTGGATCGGCAGGTAGAGCCGCCGCTCCTTGGCATATTCCGCGAGCAGCGAACCGTCGGCTGCGTGGACCCGCGTCATCACCGGCGGTTCATAGTCCTGAAGCTGGGTATAGTCCGGCAAATCTTTTGAGTAATGCCACAACAAGCCCGCGGTCGCGGCAATCCCGGCGATGAACAGAATTGTCCCCGCCGCGAATAGAAAGCCCAAAAAGCGCAGTAGCAATTTCACCGCGGCACCGATTTCATTGCGATTGCCCCGACCCGCCTCGGCCCAAAGGATTGACGCGACGCCGAGTTACGACCCGATTGGCCAACGAGTGTGGCAGCATTGGCCAAAACCCGCCAGACACTACAGTTTTCATCGCGTCTCGTCGCTCTGGTTTTTGTTCAAACTGAGGCCGGCCACAGGCTACCCGTTTCGAACCTCGGTCTGGGCGCTTAATTGGCCCCCGCACGGGTGCCGGCGAGGTGAGTGGCAAAATAATCGCCGATCGCCGCCGCGATCGAATCCGCCGTCCGGTCGCGCCAGCCGTCTGAATCCAATGCCTGCAAATCATGCTTATTGGACACATAACCGAGTTCAACCAGGACCGATGGCACGTCGGGCGCGCGTAGCACGCGGAACCCGGCCGACCTGATCGGATCCTTGTGCAGGCGTGTCGTTGCCTTCAAGTCGCCGACCAGCTTTTGCGCAAATTGTAGCGAAAATGTCTTGGTTTCCCGTTGTGCGAGATCGAGCAGGATGCCGGCGACGTCGTCCGGTTCGTCCTTGAGATTGACGCCGGCGATGACGTCGGCGTGGTTTTCCTCCTCCGCGACCCGTGCCGCCTGCGGATCGGACGGCGTATCCGACAGCGTGTAGACGGTCGCCCCCTCCGCGTCGCCTTCCCGGCGCGGCAGGAAATCCGCGTGAATCGAGATAAACAGCGCAGCACCGGCCGCGCGCGCGATGTGGACTCGATCGGCGAGGGGCACAAACGTGTCGTCGGTGCGCGTCATCAGCACGCGATATTTGCCCGACTTTTCGATGCGCTCGCGCAACCGCTTGGCGAAGTCGAGAACAATGTCCTTCTCGCACTCACCATTCGGCGCCTTGGTCCCGGTGTCGATGCCGCCGTGACCGGGATCGAGAGCGACAAGCGGACGCGGATCGCCGGATAGCGGCGGCGGCGCGGCTGCCGGCGGAGGTTCGCTGCGGGCGAATTTTTCCTGGAGCGCCACGTTGCGCAAGTAACTCTCGCGATCGGTGGGGACGAGATCGAGAACCAGGCGCGCCGGCTCGCCGGCTGCCGCATTCACAACGAACGCCTTGTCGACGCGCACCGGCTTTGTAAGGTCAAAGACCATCCGCGAGCCGCCCGGCATAACCAGCCCGAAGCGAAATGCCTTGATGAGGCCACGTCCGTTCTCCCCGGCATGCGGCGGCAGTTGGAAGGTCACTTGTGGCGTATCGAGGACGAGGCGGTAGGGGTCGGCAAGGGTAAAGACGTGCAGGTCGATCTTGCGGTCGAGGTCCATGACGAACCGGGTTTGTGCCCCGTCCCCGCCGAGTCGCACATCGGTCGCTAGCGGATATGAGTCGGGTACGGGAACCGTGGCCGGCGCTGCGGCTGCCAATGCCGTAGCGGCGAAAAACACACCGAGGAAAGCCCAGCGCACGGCTTGGACAGGCATCGGTTTCCACCCCATCGAACCCCTCTTACTCCATTAGGGACACGTGGTTAACCGGAACTTAATCGTGGGCGAAACTGTGTTGGGGACATGGCTAAATTCAGTCTCGTCCCGACAAATCCCACAGGCGACTTGCCAATTCAGGGCCTGCGGCCTTAAGAAGAGGGTGCTGACGGTGAAAGGTTCCGGTTGTGTCGCGTTAGGGCATCCCGGCAAACGCTTACGAAGCAGCGCTCGCGAAGTTTGGCTCCCTGAAAAAATAATGACGGGAGCGACGCGAACGCCGCTTTCAGACCGCTCCGGCGCCGAATGTTCGTTTTGAGCCAAGACTTTAGGTTGTGGCTCCAACGAACCAGGTGCCGACGACGGCGCAAAGCAACGCCGACGCCCTCGGAGATGAGGACAGCCGGAACCTCGCGCGTGACATGCGTGGCGGTAGTGCGCCAAAGGCTGCTGGTACAGTGTCGTGCCAAGCCGTGAGCAAACGAACGAAATCGCGGCCGCGCCTTGCGCTGCCGCGCCATCGCGGTTTGGAGTTCATGTTCGAGGCGCAAGTCTTAGTTCAAAACGGCCAGGTTCGCTTCAACAGGCACGGCAGCGCACATGCGGCGCTGGCCGGCACGCGCGCCCTGCCCTTGCCGCGCTCGCCGTTTCCGATCCGTCCTATTCACCGAAAATCGGGCGCATGCGCTCGTTCCTCGCCGATGCGGCATGGAGCGAGCGGCATGCCGGCCCTTACGAGAATTGCCAATGGCCAACAAAATGCTCATCGACGCGACTCATCCCGAGGAGACCCGGGTAGTCGTATTGCGCGGCAATCGCGTCGAAGAATTCGACTTTGAGTCCGCGCACAGGAAGCAATTAAGAGGCAATATTTATCTGGCGAAGGTGACGCGCGTCGAGCCGTCGCTGCAGGCCGCCTTCGTCGACTACGGCGGCAATCGTCACGGTTTCCTCGCGTTTAGCGAAATCCATCCCGATTACTACCAGATTCCCGTGGCCGACCGGCAGGCCTTGATCGACGAGGAAGAACGCGCGCAGCGTGCCGCCGATGACGAGGTCGATCGGCGTTCGCGCCGGCATCGCCATCACGGCGGCCGTTCCGCCGGCCGCCGCAACAATGCGATGCGAAGCGAGCTTGCCGAATCCTCAGCCGGCGATTCGCTCGCCGCGGACCAGTTTGCGCCATCTTCAGCCGAGCACGGCGAGGCCGTTGGTGAAGCTTCGGAGTTGGGGGAGCCCAATACTGCTGAAGCGACACGAGCCGAAAGCGAAGCATCCGAACCGGCCGTGGCTATCGTGCCGATGCCGGGCGACGCTGTCCTCGGCAGCGACGCCGAGCCGGATGAGGCGCATACCGATCCCCTCGAGTCGGCGCCGACTGCTGCGGCCGCTGGCGAGCACGCAGAAATAGAGCATCCCGACAGCGAGCTAAGCGACGCGGATCAGACCGCGCACGCGCTTACGGCCGAAAACGGTAAGGCCGCCGCTCCTGCCGAAGCCCGTGAGCACGAAGACAACGGCGAAGACGACGAAACCGCCGAAGAAGTCGTCGAATCGGTCGGCGGCGCGGACGCGATGGAAGAAGTGCCGGATCGCGCGCCGCGCTACCGGCGCCAGTACAAAATCCAAGAGGTGATCAAGCGCCGCCAGGTCATGCTGGTGCAGGTGGTCAAAGAAGAACGCGGCACCAAAGGCGCGGCGCTGACGAGCTATCTGTCGCTCGCCGGACGCTATTCGGTGCTGATGCCCAATACCGCCCGCGGCGGCGGCATCAGCCGCAAAATCACCAGCGCCGAAGATCGCGCGCGGCTTAAGGAAGCCGCCGCCGACCTCGAAGTGCCGGAGGGCATGGGCGTCATTCTGCGCACTGCCGGCGCCAGCCGCACCAAGATCGAGATCAAGCGCGATTTCGAATATCTGTTGCGGATGTGGGAGACGGTGCGCGACCTGACGCTCCAATCCACCGCCCCGAAACTCGTTTACGAGGAAGGCTCCTTGGTCAAGCGCTCGATCCGGGACCTGTATTCCAAAGACATCGACGAAGTCATCGTTGCCGGCCCCGAAGCCTATCGCGAGGCCAAGGATTTCATGCGCATGCTCATGCCGAGCCATGCCAAGAACGTTCATCCCTACGCCGAGACGCAGCCTTTGTTGTCGCGCTACGGCGTCGAAAATCAGCTCGACGCCATGTTCTCGCCCGTCGTGCAGCTGCGCTCGGGCGGCTACATCGTGCTCAACCAGGCCGAGGCCTTGGTCGCCATCGACGTGAACTCCGGCCGCGCCACGCGCGAGCATCACATCGAGGACACCGCGCTCAAGACCAATCTGGAAGCCGCCGACGAGATCGCCCGCCAACTTCGGCTGCGCGACCTCGCCGGACTGATCGTCATCGACTTCATCGACATGGACGAAAACCGCAACAACCGTTCGGTCGAACGCCGCTTGAAGGAGTGCCTCAAGCACGATCGCGCGCGCATCCAGGTCGGCCGCATTTCGCATTTCGGGCTCCTGGAAATGTCGCGCCAGCGTATCCGCACCAGCGTGCTGGAAAGCTCGACGGAGAAGTGCCCGTATTGCGGCGGCAGCGGCCATGTCCGTTCGGTGTCGTCGCTCGCCTTGCAGGTTCTGCGTGCGCTCGAGGAACAGCTCATCCGCGGCGGCACGCACAATCTCATCGTGCGCACGCGGCCCGACGTCGCGCTTTACGTCCTCAACCAGAAGCGCGCGCATTTGCGCAGCCTGGAAGAGCGGTTCGCCATCACTATTACGATCTCCGCGGATGAATCCGTGCGCGCGCCGCAAGCCTTCATCATCGACCGCGGCGAACAGGTCCATACGGTCGAGGCTGCCAAAGCGCTCGCCGAGCGGCCCCAAGCCGTCGCCGCGCCGCTCGAAGAGGAGGACGACCTCGAAGACGTCGGCGTAGTGGAAGGCGAAGAAATCGAGGCGGCGGAAGCCGACGCCGCGCCGGCCGTGATTTCAGAACAAATGGCTCCAGAACAAATGGCGCCCGAGCAAGGCGAAGGCGGCCCGCGGCGACGGCGGCGACGACGGCGGCGCGGCGGCCGCAATGGCGGCGAGGGCGCTCACGGCCAGCCCCAAGAGGCCGATTATGAACAGCCTCATGAGCGCCACGATCAAGTGGCGACCGGCGAGTCGGGATATGGACTCCCGGCGGAAGCGGATCACGCGACGCCGGTCGACGACGAGCTTGTGGAGCAGCCTGCCGAATTTGCGCCGCAGGATCACGCCGGCGAACCGCGCCGCGACGGCGAACGGCGGCGGCGCCGCGGTCGCCGCGGCGGCCGGCGCAACCGCCTACGTAACGACGACGCGGTGCGCGACCAAAACGATCGTGAGCCGCATGAGCCGCCGCAGCAATTCGCTCCGGCCGAAGGGTTGGTCGTGCCGGCGCCAACCGAACCCGAACTCAAGCACGCCGTCGCCGATCTCGATGCGGCACCGCGCACGATCTCTCCAGCGCCGATCGCCGACGAGGCGCCGCGGCCGGCCCCGCCCGAGGAACCGGTGCGCCGGCGCTCGACGGTGCGCGAGCGCGCCCCGATCGGCGGCGGCGAAGACGCGCTGCCGCCGTCGCAAACGCAGCAGCCCGTCTCTGCCACGCCGGAGCCGGTCGTCACCGAAACCAGCGAGGCCGCGGAGACCGATCGGCCGCGCCGCACCGGGTGGTGGTCGCGCCGTTTCGCCGGCGGCTGAACGGCGGGACGGAAACCGTGAAAAGCGCCTGGGCCGATCGTGACGCGGAAGCGGTCGTCGCCCAGTTTGCTAAAGAATCGGGCGGAAAATCGGGCATCGACCGCGATCTGGCGCTGCGCGTCTACACCACGCGCCTGCTCGGCAGCGATCCGACGCTCGTCCTGCATGGCGGCGGCAACACCTCGCTGAAGACACGCATGCGCGATCGCCTCGGCGAAGAGGTCGAGGTGTTGCGGGTAAAATCCTCCGGCGCCGACATGGCGACGATCGGAGCGGATGGTTTCGTCGCCGTGCGGCTTCTCCCCATGCGCAAGCTGCGGGCGCTCGAATCGATCGACGACGAAGCGCTACTCGGCATCGAGCGCGCCAATCTCATCGAGCCTTTGGCGCCGAATCCTTCCGTCGAGATGATGCTGCATGCGTTTTTGCCGCACAAATTCATCGACCACACGCACGCCACCGCGGTGCTCGGCGTAATCGACCAGCCCGACGGCGAAAAAAAATGCCAAGACGCGTTCGGCGACCGGTTGGCCTTCGTGCCCTATCTTATGCCGGGCTTTGGCCTTGCCAAAAAAGCGATCGATGTCTTTGAACGCGCCAAGCCCGGCGACGGCCTCATCCTGAGCAAGCACGGCATCGTCACGTTCGGCGAGACCGCACGCGACGCTTACGAGCGCATGATCGCGATGGTGTCGCTCGCCGAGGATTTTATCGCGCGCAACCGCAAGACCGTCGCCGCCTCCATCGTCCCACCGCAGAACCTCGCCGGCACCGCGCAGATCGCCCCTTTCGTGCGCGGCGCCTGCGCCGAGCCCGACGGCCAAGCGGACGGCGCGTGGCGGCGCCTCGTTCTTGAATTCCGCGGCGGCGACGCCATCCAAAATTTTGTCAACGCGAAGGATTTGCAGCGGCTCAGCCAAAGCGGCGTGATTACGCCCGATCATACTATCCGCACCAAAAACTGGCCGCTGGTCGTGCCGGCGCCCGAAGCCGGCAAGCTCGCCGACTTTGCGCGGGCGACGCGCGAGCGCGCTGCAAAATTCGTCACGCGCTATCACGATTATTTCGCAAAACACAATAAGCGCGCAGGCGGCATCAAGCGCGAGCTCGATCCGCTGCCCCGCGTCGTGCTGGTGCCGGGCCTCGGCCTGTTCGGGCTCGGCCGCTCCAAGCTTGATGCCATCATTGCCGCCGATATCGCCGAGGCCTGGATGGAAGGCATATGCAACGCCGAGTCCATCGGCCGGTTCGAGTCGATCTCCGAAGCCGACATGTTCGACTGCGAATATTGGCCGCTCGAACAGGCCAAACTCGGCAGCCGCAATCAATTGCCGCTCGCCGGACAAATTGTTGCGGTGACCGGCGCCGGCGGCGCGATCGGCGCCGCGACGGCGCGCGCATTCGCGGCGGCAGGCGCCGAAATCGCGCTGCTCGACGTCAATTTGGCCGCAGCCAGAGAGCAGGCCAAAGCCGTCGGCGCGACCACATTGCCGGTGGAATGCGATGTAACCGATGCCGGGTCGGTGACGGCATCTTTCGACAAGATCGCGGCCGCTTTCGGCGGCGTCGATATCGTGGTTTCGAATGCCGGCGCCGCTTGGCAGGGCCGCATCGGCGAGGTCGACGAAGACATTTTATACAAAAGCTTCGAGCTCAATTTTTACGGCCACCAGCGCGTGGCGCAGGCCGCGGTGAAAATCATGCTGGCGCAGGGCACCGGCGGGTGTCTCCTGTTCAACGTGTCGAAGCAGGCAGTCAATCCGGGCCCGAATTTCGGCCCCTACGGAATACCCAAAGCGGCGGCGCTCGCTTTGATGCGCCAATATGCGCTCGATTACGGCTCAGACGGCATCCGCGCCAATGCGGTCAATGCCGACCGCATCCGCTCGGGACTGCTCACCCCGGACATGATCGCTTCGCGCTCGAAGGCACGGGGCGTCTCCGAAAAAGATTATATGAGCGGCAATCTTCTCGGCCGCGAAGTCACCGCCGAAGACGTGGCGCAGGCTTTTCTGCATCAGGCGCTTGCTTTGAAAACCACCGCCGACGTCACCACCGTCGACGGCGGCAATATCGCGGCGGCGATGCGGTGAGTATTGCTGGCATCACGCCATTGCAAGCGGTCTATTTCTTTGCAGCATTCTCGCGAATCGACACGATCACCTTCGACCATTTCGCCGAGTCGGCGTCGACGCGTGCTGCCAGCGCCGCCGCCGTGCTGCCGACCGGAGTGAGTCCAGTCGCCAAGAAACGATCCCGCAGATCCGGCTCCGCGACTGCACGAGCGGTCTGCGACTGTAATTTCTCGATTATGTTCGCGTCGGTTCCGGCTGGCGCATAAAGGCACCAATAATTATTCGCCTCGAATCCTGGAAAACCCTGTTCCGCGATCGTGGGAGTGTCAGGCAATGCGGCAAGTCGCTTGGGGGCCCCGACGCCCAATGCTTTCAGTTTGTCCGCACGCAAATAAACCAGGCTTTGTGGAATGCCCATCAACATCATTTGCAGCTGCCCGGACAGCAAATCCGGCAACGCCTGCGCGCTGCCGCGATAAGGCACTTCGGTGAGCTTGAAATTTCCGAGTTGCTGCAACAGCGCCATGGCCAGCTCATGGGTGCTTCCGGGGCCGGTCGATCCAAAGGTAATCGCACCCGGCCGCTGTTTCGCTTGCTCGACAGCTTGGCGCAGGCTGGAAACGCCGAGAGAAGGATTTGCCGTCAACACGAGATCGACGGTAGCCACCAAGCTAACGGGCGCAAATTGTTTCACTTGATAAGGCAGATCCGGCCAAAAATTCGGGTTGATGGCGAACTGGATATCGGACGCCAACAGAAGCGTGTAACCGTCCGGCGGCGATTTCGCCACGTCGGCGGTACCAATATTGCCGCTCGCACCGGGGCGGTTTTCGACCACGACGGCTTGACCCAGCGACGCCGTGAGCTTTTGCGCCAGTTCGCGGGCCACGATATCGCCGCTGCCGCCCGCCGAGTACGGCACAATCAACTTGATTGGTCTGTCGGGCCAGTCTTCGGCGCGAGCCGATCCGACAAGGCTGAGCATCGTCAGAACGAATAAAATGACCCGCATCGCCGCGTCCTTCTGGTTGCTAGCCGCGCGCCTCTGAATCTTAAGGTGCGTACACTTCTTCTCCTTCGCGGCGCGTCATAAAGAGGTCCATCGGCAGTTCGGTGCCTATTCCCTGCTGTCGCGCAATCTCGATGATGCGCGCGCAAGCCGAGGCGAACTGGATTCCCATGCCGACATTGTTGTGATGGTACGTGATCTGCGCGGAGGCAGTTCGCCCCGCAATGCGGCCGATGCATAGATCGCCGACTTCATGGATGTTGTTCCACGAGACGTAGCCTTTGCGCATCGGCATCATGATCTCGGGCTGATCGTCGAGCTCTATCTGCTCCTTGAGATTGGCGACGATGAAATCGGATCGCCGCGCGCATTCATCGTCGAGCTCACGGCGACCGTCGAATTTATTGGTGCCGATCATGCCGATCACGTGGCAGCCGGGAGACAACCATTCGCCAAAGAGAATCGGATCGGCGGAATTGGTCGCAGCAATGGCAACGTCCGAATCGCGAATTGCCTTCTCCGCCGAGTCAACGGCAGTCGCATTGATATTCAATTTTCGGCCCATCTTGTCGGCGAATGCATTGCGGCTTCGCGCCGTCATTGAATAGACTTTCAGATTTCGTATTCCCGGCCGCGCGCTACATATCGCCTCGACTTGCGAGATTGCCTGCTCACCCGCCCCGAGAATTCCGATCGTTTGCGCGTCCTCGCGCACGCAGTATTTGGCGACCACGCCCGAGGTCGCGCCGACCCGTAAAGCCGACACGGCATGGTCATGGACGATACCGAGAAGTTCATTGGTGTGGAGGTCCCACACCAGCACGAAGCCGGAAAAATCGCCCGGAAACTCCATGCGCTTTTGTCCGCCTTTGAGCGGAAAACTAATATGGGCGCAATCAAGCCGGATCGCGACGACCCCGTGGCACGGCACGACCCCCGGAATGATGTTCATCCAACCCCAGCGTTGCTCTCCGCCATGCTTCAAGGGCGTATGGATGCGCCGGCGCGGGATCACCTGTGCGCTGCGGCGGCCGAAGTCGGCATAGGCTTCCTCCATTAAACTGATGCACTCGGCCATCGAGAGCAGCCCGAACGCCTCTTTATTGGTCAAAACCAAGGTTGTTTTTGGCATTGCCGCCCCATTACCCGGTGAAATTTCCCGGGTGCAATTCTGAGATATTGTGTACTTTGCCGCTATTCGTTTTATTTGAGAGTGATAATCCAAAATTCCGAAGATGGAACTATACCAATTGCGAACGCTTGCGGCAGTGGCAGAACTCGGCAGCCTCACTCAGGCGGCCGAGCGCCTTCACGTCTCCCAGCCGGCCGCCAGCGCGCAGATCAAGTCGATCGAAACCGAGTTCGGGATCAGGCTTTTCGAACGTCATCCCAGCGGGCTAAGGCTGACGAACACCGGCGCCGCGTTGCTCCCGGAAATTCGCAAATTGCTGCAAATGGCGGACACCATGGCGCTGAGTGCGCGGCGGTTGCGCGGCCGGCTGTCGGGAACGGTAAAGGTCGCCATCGTCTCGCCGACTGTCGCGGACACCTCACTGCTTCGGCTCGGCGACATCATGAAGCTGATGGTGACGCGCCATCCCATGCTAGCCATCGAGGTCCACAATCGCAATTCGCGCAGCGTCGTGGCGGGAATCTCCAGCCGGGAATTCGACGCCGGGATTGCTCTCGGCAATCGACCGATCCCCAACGTGCGACGCATTCAGCTCAGGGAGCTTCACTATCGGATTGTCGCACCGGGAACCTGGCCCGCCCGAATTCGCCGCGCCAAGTGGAGCGAGATTGCCGCGTCACCTTGGGTGTCCGCGCCGCGAAACGGCTCGCATTTCCAGATGGCGACGGATTTATTTCGCAAGCATCGCTTCGAACCAATCAAAGTGATCGAGGCGGATAGCGAAGCGGTGATCGCAAGCCTGATCACGGCTGGAGTCGGACTTGGACTCATGCGCGAGGACTTGGCCAAGGACGCCCAAGCAGCCGGCGCAATTCATGTTCTGGATAAGGGGAGACCGCGGACATTCCTCGAACTGCTTTATCATTCTAGCCGGGAACGCGATCCCACCGTGCAAGCTCTGATCGGTGTGGTGAAGGAAGTTTGGTCCGGGCTTGGCAGCGACAGCGACCGGAAAAAGCAATAATTCCGCGCGATCCCACTCGCAGTCGCACGGTATACCGGGGGTCGCCGCGCGAAATATCGCCACGCAGCGATCGCTGGTCCCTCTAATCGCTCGACAAAATCACGTTCTTCAAAATCGGATAGATCTGCTTTTCCCAGCGCGTGCCGGAGAACACGCCGTAATGGCCGACGCCGGCCTGCATGTGGTGGCGCTTCAGATAAGGCCGCAGCTTGCTGCACAGGTCGTGCGCGGCGACCGTCTGGCCGACGGCGCAGATGTCGTCGCGTTCGCCCTCCACCGTCAACAGCATGGTCTTGCGGATCGCGGCTGGCTCGACGCGTTCGCCGTGCCATTCGAGCTTGCCGAGCGGCAGCGCGTGCTCCTGGAAGATGAGCCGCACCGTCTCGAGATAGAATTCCGCGGTGAGGTCAAGCACGGCAAAATATTCGTCGTAGAAGGCCTTGGTGATCGCCGCCTTCTCCAGCTCGCCATTGGCGAGGTTGTCGTAAAGCTCCTTATGGGCTTTGACGTGCCGTACGATGTTCATGCTCATGAAGGCGACGAGCTGCACAAAACCCGGATAGACGCGGCGGAACGCGCCGGGATAGCGCAGCGGCACCGATGCGGTGAGCGAGCGCTCGAACCATTCGATGGTGCGCTTCTTGGCCAGTTCGTTGACCTTGGTCGGATTAACCCGGGTGTCGATCGGCCCGGCCATCAGCGTCATCGAGCGCGGCTGCGCCGGATTGCCGGATTGCGCCATCACCGCGGCGGCGGCGAGCACGGCGACGCAGGGCTGGCACACCGCGAGCACATGCGCGCCCGGCCCCATGGTTTCGAGAAACTTGATCAGGTGATCGGTATATTCGTCGACCCCGAAGCGGCCCGCGGTGAGCGGAACGTCGCGGGCATTGTGCCAGTCGGTGATGAAGACGTCGTGGTCCGGCAGCATGGTGCGCACGGTGGCGCGCAGCAGCGTGGCGAAATGCCCCGATAGCGGCGCCACCAAAAGGACCCGCGGCTGCGCGGTGGCGATATCCTTCTTGAAATGCAGCAGTGTGCCGAACGGCGTCGTCGCCGCGGCCTCCTCGCGGACTTCGACCTCGCGATTGCCGACGGTGACGGTATCGATGCCGAACGGCGGCCGGGTATGGGTGAGGCCGGCACGCGCGATCAGCTCATAAACCGCGGTGAGATTGCGCAGCGCCGGATGCTCGGCCAGCAATGGCGGACGGCCCGAATTCGCCGCCATGCCGGCCCAGGCCCGGACCGGCCCCATGATGTCGGATTGCAACTGGTAAGCGAGATACAGCATCCCGAGGCTCAGTTCAGGTCCACGGGCGCCGCCGTCCGCCTGGCGGCGGACACACTTCGACCCCCCACGCAGGAAGGCTAGTGCATTTTTTGTTGCACTGCGACAAGAATATGAACATCCTGCACAATCGGGGAACGGGCATGCGGTTTGACCAATTGGATGCCCAAGCCGCGCCCCGCCAGGCCGGTAACTAATTGAGTCAGAACGATATTTTCCAAGAGAGCAATCGCATGTCCAAGGCCACTCTAACGCTCGCCAGCAAAAATTACGGCTCCTGGTCGCTGCGCGGCTGGTTGCTATGCAAAATGGCGAACCTCGATTTCGAGGAGCAGCATGTCTCCACCGACGATCCGTCGACGCGCGCGGAATTGCTCTTGCTGTCGCCCTCCTTTCTGGTGCCCTGCCTGCTCCACGACGGGCTGAAAATATGGGACACGCTGGCGATCGCCGAGTACTTGCATGAGATCAATCCGCAGGCCGGGCTATTGCCGGCCGACCAAGCCCAACGCGCGCATTGCCGCTCGATCTGCGGCGAGATGCATTCCGGGTTTTCCAATCTGCGCTCGGCGCTGCCGATGAATATCAAGGCGCATTTTCCCCATTTCAAATCCTGGGCCGGCGCGCGCGCCGACATCGAGCGGATCGGTACGATCTGGCGCGAATGCATCGCCCAGTATGGCGGACCCTATCTGTTCGGCAAAAAACCTTGCGCCGCCGACGCCATGTACGCGCCGGTGTGTTCGCGCTTCGTCACTTACGACGTCGCGCTCGATGCGGCATCCCGGGATTACTGCCACACCGTCATGGCGATGCCGTTCATGCAGGAATGGATCGCCGGCGCCAAAGCCGAGCCGGACGAGCTTGAGGAGCTCGACGTCGAGTTCTAATCGCCGCCACCTCCGATACCGGCTATCCGCGCCCTTGCGAGTATGATGAACTGGCGTCGCTAAATCGGAGGGAGCGCACGATGCCGGTCAGCAAAATCAACGGGGTGAACATCAATTGGCGGACCGTGGGGGACCGCGGCAAAGACAATCATCCTTGGGTGGTGATGACCACCGGCGGCCGCCGCGGCCACGACGAATTCATCCCGCTTGCCGAAAAGATCGCGCGCTACGGCTACCGCGTCATGCTGCACGACCGCCGCAATACCGGCGCCTCGGACATCTTGATCGAAGGCGACGAAGGCGAGGAAGTCATCTGGACGCGCGACATGCACGCGCTGTTGTCCGAGCAAAACGCCCTGCCCGCCTTCTTCAGCGGCTCCTCGGCCGGCGCGCGCACCTCGATCCTGTTCACGCTGAACTATCCGCAAGCCGTGCGCGGCCTTTTGCTGTTGCGCGTCACCGGCGGCCCGTTCGCCGCCGGTCGCTTGCCGGAACAGTATTACGGCCAATTCATCCGCGCCGCCGAACATGGCGGCATGGCCGCGGTGTGCGCCATGGACGCTTGGAAAGAGCGGATCGCCGCCAATCCGAGGAACGGCAACTATCTGGCGAAGCTCCCGGCGCAGCAATTCATCGACGTGCTGACGCGCTGGAACGAGATTTTCGTCGCCGGCGGGCATTTTCCGGTGATGGGCGTGAGCCCGGAGCAATTACGCGCCGTCAAAACGCCCACGCTTATTATTCCGGGCAACGACAACACGCATTCGAGCGCCAGCGGCCTTGCCGCCCATCGGCTGATCGCCGGCAGCGAGCTGCATCGGTTGCCGATCGAGGATCAGGACATCCCGCTCATTCCGTTTCCGGACTGGGGCGCCTATGAGCCGGAGATCGCGCGCGTGTTCGCCAATTTCATGGCGCGCACGGTGGCGGCGGAGAGCAAAGCGGCGTGAGTTATAGGGGTGCGAGCTGGGATCGAAACCGTGTGATCGTCATGGCCGGACTTGTTCCGGCCATCCACGTCTTTGTTTCCACCCAGCGCTAAGACGTGGATGCCCGCGACAAGCGCGGACATGACGATTCAATTACGTTTCATCAGACCCTAATCCCACTTCGCGTTACCGGAATAGGACCAGTCGACGATGCGGCCGTCGCGATGCGCCAGCGCGCCGATCTCGGCCATCTCTTCCTCGCTCAGCGTAAAATCGAACAGCGCGCCATTCTCCGTCAGCCGCTCGAGCTTGCTGGTGCGCGGGATGACGACGATGTTTCGCTGCACCAGATAGCGCAGGCAAACCTGCGCGGCGGTCTTGTTACGCGCGGCGCCGATGCGCGCAAGGAGCTTGTCGTTCTTGGCATTGCCGCGGGCGATCGGGCTATAGGCGACCGTCGCCATGCCATGCTGGCGGCAGGCCGCCATCACCTTGGACTGGTCGAGGAACGGATGACACTCGACCTGATCGCAGACCAAGGGCTCGGTCGCGATCCCCACCGCCTCTTCGATCAGCGCCACGGTGAAATTGGAAACGCCGATATGGCGGGCAAGCCCGTCGCGCTTGACCTTGCACAAGGCGCCGAGCGTTTCGGCAAGCGGAATCTGCGGATTGGGCCAATGCAGCAACAGCAGATCGACTTCGCTTAGGCGCAGCCGCATCAGGCAGTCGCGCGCCGCCCGCTCTAGCGCCCGCGGCGCGAAATGCGACGGCCAGATTTTGGTGGTGACGAACAATTCGCCGCGCTTGACGCTCGAGGCGCGAATGCCGTCGCCGACGTCGCGCTCGTTATCGTACATTTCCGCGGTGTCGACGTGCCGGTAGCCGAGCCGCAACGCCTGCTCGACGATGCGCGCGCAAGAACGCCCGCGTAATTCCCAGGTTCCCAGCCCGAGCAATGGAATTTTGGCGCCATTGGCCTCAATGCTGGGGATCGGTCCGATCGTCGTCATGGAATACCGGCCTTGGTCATTGCGAGCGACAGCGAAGCAATCCAGGACGGCTCGCGCAATCCTCTAAGTAGGGCTGGATTGCTTCGTCGCTAGCGCTCCTCGCAATGACGATAGGCCTCAGCGCGCCTTGCCGAGTACGGCAAAGGCAGCCTCAGGCGCTTCTTCGAGGACCTTCAGCAACGCCCGCGCCGGCCCGCGCGGCGAGCGTTTGCCCTGCTCCCAGTTGCGCACCGTTTCGACCGGCACGCCGATCCGCGCCGCGAAGGCGGCTTGCGTGAGCCCGGTCTGGCCGCGCACGTTGCGGGCATAGCTGGCGTCGTTGAAACGCTCCGCGGCCCGCGCCGCATTGTGCGCCGCCGTCGCGATCGCCGTCGGATCGCTGGCAATGGCGCGTTCGCTGCCGTCGGGCAAAACTTCGACCAAACGTCCGTCCGCTTTCAATCGCACGCGCAGCATGGCGCTCGCTCCGGCGGTTGCCCGGCATATGGGCGCGGCATCATAGCTGATTCGCCGTGGATTCAATGAGTTAGTACGCCGGAAGCCGCATGCGATACGGCACTGGCCTACTCCGCCAATGGCGGATTAGGTCATTGAACTATAAATCTGCCGCTACAGCCTGCTGAAGAATTCGAGCAGCATCGCCTGCCGCGCCGTTTGCCTGGTGACGCAGGCTGCATGCATCATAAGCGACATCGAGCCCTGAATTTTGTCGTCGTAGAATTGGCAGGTGGTGTCGCGGTAAGCGATCCAGGCGTGCTGCATGGCCCTAGCCTTCACGGTCTGAGCGCCGTCAAGTTCGCCGAGCAGCGTCTTATAATTCTCGTTGAGCAGATCGTCCCAAATCCTGCTTTCGATGGCATAACAGTCGGCAACGGTCGCATCGTCTTTGCTTCCGGGAGGGCCGGCACAGGGGTTCGCTACCAGCTTGAACAGGCACTGTTGCTCGCCCGCGTCCAGATTGTCCTGGTTTTTTTCCGCGCAGTCACGGATCGCCGTTACCTCTTGCGCCGTCGGCTTTCGCGATTGGGCGTGAAGGTTTCCGTCCATTACGATCGAAAACACGGCGAGCACGCCCGCCGCAAAAAGCCGTCCGCCCATCGCCGACCTCGCTTGCCTCTATGAGTAACTGTCGCAATCGCGCCGAACTTGGTTAAAGCGCAAAAACGGCGGATTACCCGCCCCCCGCCGCGGCTATGGGAGCCCTCGCCTTGCAGAATCTACAAATCGACGCCCAACGGCTTTGGCACACATTGATGCACACCGCGCAGATCGGCGCCACGCCGAAGGGCGGAATTTGCCGTCTGAGTTTGACCGACCTCGACCGAAAGGTCCGCGACTGGTTCAAGGCGCAGGGCGAGGCGCTCGGCTGCACCGTCACCGTCGACGACATGGGCAATATGTTCGCGCGCCGCCCGGGGAAAAATCCGGCGCTCCCTCCGATCGCCATGGGTTCGCATCTCGACACCCAACCGACCGGCGGCAAGTTCGACGGCGCGCTCGGCGTCCTTGCCGCGCTCGAGGCCATGCGCACGCTGCACGAGACGGCTTACGAAACCAACGCTCCGATCGAGATCGTCAACTGGACCAACGAGGAAGGCGCGCGCTTTGCGCCGGCGATGCTGGCCTCCGGCGTCTTTGCCGGCGTGTTCACCCGCGATTACGCCTATGCGCGAAAGGATCGCGACGGCAAATCCTTCGGCGAGGAATTGGCGCGCATCGGCTATCGCGGCGCGGAGAAAGCCGGCGCGCGCAAATTCGCCGCGATGTTCGAACTGCATATCGAGCAAGGCCCGCTCCTCGAAGCCGAGGGCCGCACGATCGGCGTGGTGCAAGGCGTGCAAGGCATGCGCTGGTACGAGGTCACGGTGATGGGCCAGGAGGCGCATACCGGCGCCACGCCGATGCCTTTGCGCAAGAACGCCCTCCTCGGCGCCGCCCGCCTGATCGAGCGCATCGAGACAATCGCGCACGAGCACACGCCGCATGCCGTCGGCACCGTCGGCCTGATCGAGAACCGGCCGAACAGCCGCAACGTCATCCCCGGCGAAGTGTTTTTCACCGTGGATTTCCGCCACCCGGACGAGACAGTGCTCGACGCCATGGAGGCGAAATTGCGCTTAGCGCTTGCCGAGATTTTGCCGCCGATGCAGCTCACCTACGCCGAGACGCGCATCTGGGATTGCCCGCCGGTCGCATTCGCGCCCGCGCTGATCGATTGCGTCCGCGTCGGCGCCGCCAAGGCCGGCTTCACATCGCGCGACATGATCTCCGGCGCCGGCCACGACGCCGCCTATATCGCCCGCGTCGCGCCCACCACCATGATCTTCGTGCCGTGCCGTGGCGGCATTTCGCACAACGAAGCCGAATCGACGAGCCTCGACGAATGCGCGGCGGGCGCGCAGGTCTTGCTCAATGCGGTGCTGGAGTTTGATCGGAGCCTGGGGTGAAAAAAATGTAGGGTGGGTTAGCTGCGAAGCGGCGTAACCCACCGTTTCTTGGCAAAATGGCGGATTACGCTTCGCTAATCCGCCCTACGGGCTACGTCAACGACGCGAGTGTGCTAAGATGATTCCATGAAGAAAGTCGGCAAACCGAAAGCAATTGGGAAAGCCAAGCGGGGCAAGGTCGCGCGTCCCCGAGCCAAGGCACAGCGTCTCACCATCGGCCTTGCCGGCTTTGAGAAAGTTAGCGCGATCGAAGGGCTGCACTTGACGCGCGACATGATAAGGACCTTCAGCGCACTTGAGCGCCAGGGCGCCTCGCCAGCGCAGCGACGCGCCGCCATCATTAAAAGATACGGCTGAGCCTCCTCGTCCCGTCGATGACTCGTCATTGCGAGGAGCGAAGCGACGAAGCGACCCTAGCCATTGAAGATATTGCAGAATTTCGCGAGTTGCACACGTCGGTTGCACACATTTTGCCGGGGATTTTAGGGGTCCTGCGGTAGTGCCTCAGTTTGAAATCATGCCCCGTGACGGATCAGCTTTGGGGAATTGATGATATCGTGAAGGTGCTTGAAGATTGGGAACACGCACAGACCACAAAAGAATGTTAGAGCTATGACGCCCACCGAACTCCGCGAGTTTTTTCGGCAATTCCAAGACCATCTAGCACCAAAACTAGATACCTACGAACAAGCAATTTACATCTATATTTTTCGCCACACGCGGTTTATTGGGCAACCTGAAGCGGTGATCGGTTTTAAGTCTGCTCGTGCGCGAATGGCATGCGGTATTGGCGAGGCTGGTAAGCCAATGTCAGAGGGGACCGTCTACGAGAAGATTAAATCGCTTCGACAAAAGCATTGCATCACACTAGTTCAAACGGAACATAAAGGCAGCCGCATTCAACTTCATCTGCCGAAAGAGATTGCTGGCGTCGTCCCGGTTGAAGCCTCCACACCGGATGAAATTGATATTGAGACAATCGATTTCTTTAACGACGCCGAAAATCGGTTGACGATCCTGAAACGTGAGAACTTCCGCTGTTTTTACACATTGAAACAGATTGATGAAGACTCTTTCGTTGTGGATCACGTTGTTTCTCGGCCGAATGGCAATAATGGATACCGCAATGTGGTTGCTGCATCACGCGAAGCAAACAACCGCAAAGGTGCAATGGTCGCCGATGACTTTATCAGGCAGCTATTCCGGGAAGGATACCTCTCGGAGCAAGAGTGTGCCGAACGCCTCAAGGCACTTGAGGCCCTAAGGGAGGGCCACCTTAAGCCGACGCCGTAGTTACGACCCACCGGCTAAATTCAAACTGAGGCACTACCCGTCCCGCACTGAAATTACAGTGACAGTGCACTTAATTGACATTTTCCCAGCACAGCCAAGCAAGCGCCGACCAAAAATCGAAGTCGCGGAAGCGCAATTAAATACAACGTCACCGTGGTTCACACGTGATTACCGAATGAATTGAATATCAATTCCCAGACTGACCTTGCGCCAAGCATTGTCGGCCGTGAGTGCCGTTGCACCTTCGCGTTGCGCCAGCGCAAGACAGGCTCGGTCGCCGAGCGACAGTCCTCGTCCGCGGGTGCGGACCGCGAGCAGGCCCGCCGCCTCGGCAAGGGCGCGGTCAAAATCGACGACATCCACCTCCGCCTCTTCAATAAGCTCAAGGGTGCGGTCACGCGATCCAGTCGTCAGCACGAGCTTGGTGACGGCCTCAGCAAGATTTACTGTGGAGATAACGGCTTCCCCGAGAACCTCAGCTACTCGTTCCGCTCCGGGCTCGCCGTGGATGTATGCAAGAAGGGCAGAGGCATCGAGCACAATCCTAGCCATGTCTAGACTCTGCTTCGACTTCCCGCCGACGATCTTCAAGCAATTCGTCAACGAGGCTTACGCCCTCTGGCACAAACTCGCGCGCCAGCGCCTGCACACGGCGTGTCACCGCTTGCCGCGTCAGCAAGTGAATTTCGCCGTCATTGACACGTGCGAACAGCACGTCGCCGGCTTTGAGCGCCAATGCGTCGCTTAACGCCAGCGGCAAAACGACCTGTCGATCAGGCCCGACGCGAATCTTGGTTCGCTTCGCATTCGAACCGAATTCTTTGATTTCCTTAGCCGCTTTTGCCTCTTCGCGAACAAGGACGTTACGCACGTGTTGATAGCGAATGCCGAGTGCCCGCGCGATGTCGGCGCGGGTCTGTCCCTTAGCCGCAAGCGCGCGAATTTTTGCAGCGGTTGTTGGCAGTTGGCGGACCGCACGGGCCAGATCACCAGGACTCATATCCACCTCCACTATCCAATCTTTGGGTACATAACCCACGAAAATTAGGTTGTCAATGGATAGTACATAGGATCATTCCAGACCCGCGTGTGACGACTGAAAATATCGTCACTGCGATAGCGACAGTCTCTTGACATTCGTCTCCGGTATAGTTACATACCCCCAATCTCGCCCGCAAAGGACGCCGCCGGGTGACACCGGTGGAAAGGGGCGAGGCGGTTCCCGCGGGTGGGGTCGTCAGCCCCGCTCCCGGGCGGCTCCGGGCCAAAACGCCCGGCCGGCATTACGACCGGTCTGCGGGGTAACACCCGCTGCACTGGGACGGCCGGGGATGGGTAACGCCCGTCCCTAACGAGTTCCGTCCCAGGAAGCGCGTGAACTGGAGCTGAGCGGTGGCGTTCGGTCGCTGCCGTAAGTGCCGTGGTGGAACGCCGACAGGCGAGCGCGCGA